>ENA-UOXK01000018-UOXK01000018.1-mixed-culture-metagenome-genome-assembly--contig:-NODE-18-length-123514-cov-7.569598_pt1 | contig 123514 bp, 104 predicted proteins | sample MGYA00238160_ERZ761638 | MGnify/ENA primary metagenome ERZ761638 (study PRJEB28912, sample SAMN08777098) | mixed culture metagenome | isolation source: Freshwater growth medium | place: USA...
CCGTGTTGTCCGATTTGACGCGGACCTTCACGTTGTAGTCCACCACGCGTTTGACGGGAACGAGAACTTTCATGGTTGGGTCTTTCTGAAAAAACGGGGAATCGGTCACTTCGACAGCGTCTGGTGCAGGTCGCGCAACTCGCGCTTGAGCACCTTGCCAATCGCGCTGCGCGGCAGCTCGTCGATGAAATGCAGCGCGGCCAGCCGCTGCGTCTTGCCCGCGCGGGCGTTGTACCAGGCCATGATCTGGCCGGCATCGTCGGTGGCGCCGGGTCGGCGGCACACAAAGGCCACCGGCGTCTCGCCCCACTGTTCGGAGGGCACGCCGGTCACGGCCACGTCCTCCACGGCCGGGTGCTTGCGCAGCTCGGCCTCGAGGTCGCTGGGGTAGATGTTGAAGCCGCCGCTGATGACCATGTCCTTGCGGCGGTCGAGCAGGGTCAAAAAGCCCTGCGCGTCAAACCGGCCCACATCGCCGGTGCGAATGAAGCGCTTGCCGGTGGCGTCAAACCACTCGGCCTCGCGCGTCTTGTCGGGCTGGCGGTGGTAGCCAGTCATCATGCCGGGCGAATGGCCCACCACCTCGCCGGCGGCACCGGGCGGCAGTTCGTTGCCGTCTTCATCAATCAGGCGGATGTCGCTGGTCGATGCAGGCTGGCCCACGGTGTGCAGCTTGTCCGGGTGCTCATGCGCCGCCAGGATGCAGGTGCCCCCGCCCTCGGTCATGCCGTAAAACTCGTACAGCGCGCCCGGCCAGCGCGCCAGGATGTCGGCCTTGAGTTCGGCGCGAAACGGCGCGCTGGTGCAGAACTTGGCACGAAACGATGACAGGTCAAACTCGCCAAACTGCGGCAGCGCCATGATGCGCTGGTATTGCACCGGCACCAGCATCGAATGCGTGGCGCGGATGTCCTGCGCGGTCTGCAAATAGCGCAGCGCGTCAAACTTCGGCATCAGCCGCACGCAGCCGCCCCAGCCCAGGCCGGGGAAGAACGACACCAGCGTGGTGTTGGAATACAGCGGCGTGGCCAGCAGCGTGACGCTGTCGGGCCCGTAGCCCTGCGCCAGGCCGCGCACCAGGTGCGCCCAGCGCATGCCGTGCGATTGCACGATGCCCTTGGGGTTGCCGGTGGTGCCGGATGAATAAATGATGTTGAACGGGTGCTCGGGCCCCACGGCCACCGGGTGCGGCACTGAGCCTTCGGGAGCGAGCCATTCGTCCCACAGCGTGCCCACCCCGGCATCGTCCAGCGCCACCAGGGCGAGCGCACCGGCACCTTGCATCACCGCAGGCGGCACTGCCGCCCTGCCCTGCACATCGGCAAACAGCACGCGCGCCTGGGCGTCGCCCAGCATCGATGCCATGGCATCGGGCGTAACGGATGGCGCCAGCGGTGCCACCACCACACCCGCACGCAGGGCGCCCAGGTACACGGCGGCATAACGCACCGACGACGCGGCGCACACGGCCACCACATCGCCCGCCTGCAGGCCCCGCTGCTGCAGCGATGCGGCCACGCGGTCTACCAGCGCATCGAGCGCGGCCCAGTTCAGCGCCGTGTCGTCATCGGCCAGCGCGCTGGCCTGGGGGCGCTGCTGCGCGTGCTCGCGCAGCAGGTCGGAGACAAGCCTGAATGGCGGGAAAGGAGCAGGAGTGGCAACGCTGGTCATGGCAAAGCTTTTACTCGAAGGTGATGCCCTTGTCGCGGATCACCTGGCCCCACTTGGCGTAGTCGCCACTCACGCGCTGCGCCATTTGCGCAGGCCCCTGGAAGTTGGCGATGGCCCCCGCGTTGAGCAGCTTGTCCTGCACTTCCTTGTCGGCCAGGATGGCCTTCACTTCGGTGCTGATGCGCTCGACCACGTCCTTGGGGGTGCCGGGCGGCGCCATCAGGCCACCCCACGAGACAGCGTCAAAGCCCTTGAAGCCCTGCTCTGCAATGGTGGGCACGTTGGGGATCACGCCCACGCGCTGCGGCGAGCCCACGGCAATGGCGCGCAGCTTGCCGGTCTGGATGTGGGGCAGCGCCGCAACGAGGTCGGCATACATCATGGGCACCTGGCCGCCCAGCGTATCGGTGATGGCGGGCACACCGCCCTTGTAGGGCACATGCTCCATCTCGAACTTGCCGAGCTGCTTGAGCAGCTCCATGCTCAGGTGGCCAAAGCTGCCCACGCCCGAGGACGTGTAGTTGAGCTGGCCCGGCCGCGCCTTGGCGTGGGTGATGAGCTTTTGCAGGTCGGTCACCGAGGGCATCTGCGCCGGGTTGACCACCACCACGATGGGCAGGTCGTACACCGTGGCCACGGGCACGAAATCCTTGGTGGTGTCGTAGCCCGCCTTCTTGTACAGGTGCGGCGCCAGCAGCGTGGGCGTGGCCAGCATCATCAGCGTGTAGCCGTCGCCCGGGGTCTTGGCAATCTGCTGCGCGGCAATCGAGCCCGACGCGCCCGCGCGGTTTTCCACCACCACGGGCTGCTTCAGGCGCTCGGCTAGCTTTTGGCCCACGATGCGCGAGGCAGTGTCTGTGGGGCCACCTGCCGGGAAGGGCACCACCAGCTTGATCATCTTGTTGGGCCAGGCCTGGGCGTGTGCCGGGGCGGTGCCCAGCAGGCCAAAAGCCGATACAGCCGCAGCAGTTGCAAGCATCGCGCGACGCGAGAAGGCGGCTGGGAAAAGAGATTTTTTCGTCATCAGGGATCCGTTTTTATTTTCAGCTTTTGCGCTGGGTCACGCCCGACGCAACCGGCGCTGCCCAGGAGAGGGCAGCCGCGCAAGGGCCGCCCCGCCGCGCTGGCTGCGTCCCCTGCCCGCAACGCGCAGCGTTGCGAGAGCGGGGGAAGCCTCGCAGCGGCTCAGGGGGTGTTAGTCCAATTTCGCGCCCGACACCTTCACGACGCGCTCCCAAACGGGCGCGTCCTTCTTGAACTGGGCGTTGAACTGCTCGGGGCTGCTGCCCACGGGGATGAAGCCCATCTGCTGGATGCGCTCGCGCACCTCAGGCATGGCGATGATGGCCTGCAGCTCGGTGCCCAGGCGGGCGACCACTTCAGGCGGGGTCTTGGCGGGGGCGCTCATGCCCACCCAGCCGGTCACCTGGAACACCTCGTCCTTGATGCCCTGCTCGGACATGGTGGCCAGCTTGGGCAGCGCGTCCATGCGCTGCGTGCCGGTCACGGCCAGCGGCTTGAGGCGGCCTGACTCGAGATACGGACGGGCCGACTGCAGGCTGGCAAAAGCCATCTGGAACTGACCGCCCACCAGGTCCTGCAGCATGGGGGCCTCGCCCTTGTAGGGCACATGGTTCATGTCGGCCTTGTACTTGTCGGACAGCCACGCGCCCGCCAGGTGGGCATACGAGCCCGCGCCCCACGAGCCGTAAGCGATCTTGCCCTTGTTGCGCTCAATGTAGGCCATCAGCTCCGACGCGTTGTTGACGGGCAGCTGCGGGTTCACCAGCAGCACCACGGGCGCCAGCGCGATCTGGGTGATGAGGGTCTGGTCCTTTTGCGGCTGGTAGGGCAGACGCTCGTACAGAAACTGGTTGATGAGCATGGTGGTGCCCAGCGATACCAGCAGGGTGTAGCCGTCGGCCGGTGACTTGAGCGCCTGGTCGGTGCCAGTGACGCCGCCCGCACCACCGCGGTTGTCCACCAGCACGGGCTGGCCCAGACGGGCCGAGAGCTTTTCGCCCAACGTGCGGGCGGTGATGTCGGTGGCGCCACCGGCCTGGTAGGGCACGATCAGCTTGATGGGCTTGGCGGGCCAGGCGTCCTTGCCAGCCTGCGCCAGGGCCGAGCCCAGCAGACCGGTGCTGACCAGGGCGGCCAGGCCTTGCAGGGCCCTGCGCCGGGGAATGCGGAAGAAGTTCATGTTTGTCTCCGGGTTGCAATGGAAAAAGGCTTCTGGCGCTTATCCGAGAAGCGCCGTCCGCTATGGTTTTGATAGTTATGGGAGCGGTGGCAGCGTGAGCACGCCCTTGTCGCGCAAGGCCTGCAGCTCGGCCTCGGGCAGTTGCAGCAGTTGCTGCAGCACCTCGCGCGTAGCGGCGCCCAGGGTGGGCGGTGCGTTGCGGATGGGCAGGCGCTGGCCGTCCAGCCGATAAGGCGGCGCGAATACATGCGTGGTGCCCGCTACGGGGTGGGGCATTTCCTGCAGCAGGCCGCCGCGGCGCGTGCGTTCGCTGGTCAGCGCTTCATGCAAGCCGGCCACGCGGCCGCAAGGTATGCCAGCAGCGGTCAGGCGTTCGAGCAGCACATCGCGCGGGAAGCTGGCAATCAATGCCTTCATCTCGGGCAGCAGGGTCAGTCGATTGCGGGCACGTTCGACATTGGTGGCAAAACGGGGGTCTTCCACAATGTCCGGGCGCATCACCACCTGGCGGCAGAACTTGTCGAACTGGCTGTTGTTGCCCACGGCGATGATGAGCGGCCCATCCTGGGCCTCGAACATGCCGTAGGGCACGATGGACGGATGCGCGTTGCCGTAGCGCTGCGGGTCATGGCCCAGCAGCATGGCGTCGAGCCCGTAGTAGCCGGTAATCATCAGGCCGCAGTCGTACAGCGCCATCTCGATGTGGCGGCCCTGGCCCGTGCGCTCCCGCCGGAACAGCGCGGCCAGCACGGCCTGCGCGGCGTACATGCCGGTCATCATGTCCACGGCCGCTACGCCGAACTTCAGGGGTGGCTGGCTGGCCTCGCCGTTGAGCGCCATCAGCCCCGCCTCGCCCTGGATCACCAGGTCATAACCGGGGCGCTTGGCCTCGGGGCCGGAGCTGTCGTAGCCCGCCACCGAGCAGTAGATGAGGTCGGGCTTGATGGCCTTGAGCTGCTCGTAGCCCAGGCCCAGCTTTTCAGCGCCACCGGTCTTGAAGTTCTGCACCACCACGTCGCACTGCGGCAGCAGGTCGCGGATGATCTTCACGCCTTCGGGCGTCTGCAAATCCACCGTGATGGACCGCTTGTTGCGGTTCATGCTGTTGTAGTAGGTGGTCTCCGTCTTGCCGATGCGCATGCCCCAGTCGCGGGTGTCGTCGCCCCGGCCGGGGTGCTCCACCTTGATGACGTCGGCACCAAAATCGGCCAGCACCTGGCCGCACAGCGGCCCGGCAAACACGCGCGAGAGGTCGAGCACGCGCACGCCTTCGAGCGGGAAGTCCATGCCTTCGGGCAATGCGGGTGTGGGGGTTGTGGTGGTCATTGCGTAGTGTCTTGTGTACCCGCGCCAGCGGCATTGACCTGGCGCAGGCGGGCGAAATCGGCCGGGCGTTTTTCCAGAAACGCACCAATGCCTTCGCGGGATTCTTCGGTGGCTTGCGACTGCACCATGAGCTGCGCTTCCAGCTCCAGCTGGGCGTCCAGTGGCTGCGCATACGCACTGCGGCACAGCGCCTTGATGCGACCCATGGCCAGGTCCGGCCCGGTCGCTACCTTCGCGGCCAATGCCAATGCCTGGGTCAGCGCCTCACCCGGTTCGGCCAGTCGGTTGACCGGGCCCAGTGCATGCAGCCGCTCGCCCGAGATGCGCTCGCCCGTGAGGCACAGCTCGGCCAGCACCTGGCGCGACACGAACTCTGCCAGGAAGGCCGTGGCGCCGCCATCGGGCGTGAGGCCCACTTTCACGTAGGCCACCGAGAACACGGCATTGCGCGCAGCCACCAGCATGTCGCAGGCCAGCGCCAGCGACAGGCCAGCACCAGCGGCGGCGCCCTCCACGGCAGCAATCACGGGCTTGCGGCAATCGCGTACGGTACGGATCAGGTCGTGCAGGCCTTCGAGCTTGGCACGGCGCTCTTCAATGGGCAGCTCGCGGCGCTTGGCCAGCTGGCGCAGATCGCCGCCTGCACAGAAGTGCCCGCCCTCGCCCGTGAGCACGATGGCGCCCACGGTGGGGTCGGCCTCGGCCTGGGCCAGCGCCTCGGTCAGCGCCGCGTAGAACGCGAGCGACAGCGCATTGCGCGCGGCGGGGTTGTTGTTGGAGAGCACGAGCACCGCGCCCTCGCGGCGTTGCAGCAGAGGCAGTGGTTGCTCCATGGCTTCAGTTCCTGCCCAGCGCAATGAAGCGAGCGAGGTGATGGTCTTCGTCGCCAAACTGGTGGTCCACCATGACGAGGCGCTTGGCGTAGTGCGAAAGCGGCAGCTCCCACGTCATGCCGATGCCGCCATGCAGCTGAATGCTTTCCTCGGCCACCAGCGCGCCGATGCGCCCCATGGTCACCTTGGCGGCCGAGAGGGCGCGCTCGCGTTCGGTGCGGTCGGTGCTCTCCATCGCGGCCGCCGCGTTGATGACGGCCGAACGCGCCTGCTCCACTTCGAGCAGCAGGTCGGCCATGCGGTGCTGGAGCGCCTGAAAGCTGCCGATCGGCACGCCAAACTGCTTGCGCGTTTGCAAATACTCCAGCGTGTGCTTCTTGGCCACGTCCATGGCGCCCAGCGCCTCGGCGCACACGGCCAGGATGCCCCAGCCCACCGCATGTTCCAGAGTGGCAAAGCTCTGCCCTTCCGCGCCCAGCAGCGCACCGGCGCCGACCTGCACGTTCTGCAGCGTGATTTCAGCCACGCGGCCACCGTCGATACGGCCCATGCCGCGGCGTGTGAGGCGCGCCGCATCGGCCGGCACGATGAACAGCGAGATGCCCTCTTCATCGTCCACCGCGCCCGAGGTGCGCGCGCTCACCAGCAGCAGCTGCGCCTGGTCACCGTGCAGCACCACGGCCTTGTGGCCCGTCAGCAGCCAGCCGTCGCCATTGCGCACGGCGCGGGTGGTCACGCGGTTCAGGGCGTAGTGCGCGCCGGGTTCCTCGTGCGCGAGCGTGGCCACGGTGCTGCCGTCGATGATGCGGGCGATGTGTTCCTTGTGCGCAGCGCTGCCGGCCAGGCCCAGGGCCCGGCCCGCCATCAGCGCCCCCACAAACGGCTCGGCCACCAGGCCGCCGCCCAGCGCCTCAAACACCACAGCCACGTCAAAGCCTGCACCGCCAAAGCCGCCATCGGCCTCGGGGAACAGCGCGCCAATCGCGCCCAGCTCGGCAAAGCGGCCCCACAGCGACGGGTCCATGCCGGTATCGCCGTAGGCAATGTGGTTGCGGGTTTCGATGCCGTACTGCTCGGCCACAAAACGGTTCAGGGTGTCCGCCAGCATGCGGCGGTCTTCGGTATGTTCAAAGTTCATCGCAGCGGCCTCACAAACCAAGGATCATTTTTGAAATGATGTTCTTCTGGATTTCATTGGAGCCGCCAAAGATCGACAGCTTGCGGTAGTTAAAGTAGTTGGCCGCTGCCGTGGCTGCTTCTTTTGGCCCCACGGGTTCGTCGGCATAGCCTTCGTACTGAGCTTCCTCAATGAACGGCAGCGCGTACGGGCCCACCGCGCGGCGGATGAGCGACAGGATCTCCTGGCGGATCTCGGTGCCGCGGATCTTGAGCATGGAGCTTTCGGCCCCCGGCACACCACCACCGGCCACGGCGGCAATCACGCGCAGGTTGGTGGTCTTCATGTTCTCCAGGTCAATCTCGACCTGGGCCATGCGGGCAGCGAACAGCGGGTCCTGGTCCAGCGGCTTGCCGTTCTTCAGGACCTTGGCGGCAATCACCTGGAGCTTGGCCAGCGCGGCAATGCAAAAGCCCACGCCTGCGATGCCGGTGCGCTCGTAGGTCAGCAGGTACTTGGCATACGTCCAGCCCTTGTTTTCCTCGCCCACCAGGTTTTCTACCGGCACCTTCACGTCGGTAAAGAACACCTCGTTGACTTCCTTGTCGCCATCCAGCGTGCGGATGGGGCGCAGCTCCACGCCGGGCGAATTCATGTCCACCAGCAAGAAGCTGATACCCGACTGCGCCTTGGCCTCACGGTCGGTGCGCACCAGGCAGAAGATCATGTTGGCGTGCTGGCCCTGGGTGGTCCAGGTCTTCTGGCCGTTGACGATGTAGTGGTCGCCTGTTTCGTCAGTGACTCGCACGGCCGTGGTCTTGACCGAGGCCAGGTCCGAGCCCGCGCCGGGTTCGGAGTAGCCCTGGCACCACCAGTCCTCACCGCTCAGAATGCGCGGGAGCCAGTATTTCTTTTGTGCTTCGTTGCCAAACTTGATGAGCACCGGGCCCAGCATGTTCACGCCAAAGGGCACGATGCGCGGGCCGCCAGCCAGGGCGCATTCGGTGTCGAAAATGAATTTTTCGACCGCGCCCCAGCCCGGGCCGCCATAGGCTTCGGGCCAGTGGTTGGCCAGCCAGCCGCGTTCGTTCAGGATGGCGTGCCATTCGTCCTGGTCGGCCTTGGTCAGGCGCTGCCCGGCCTTGACCTTGTTGGCAATGCGCTCGGGCAGCTTGGCTTTCAGAAAAGCCTGCACGTCGGCGCGGAAGGCTTCTTCTTCGGGGGTGAAATTCAGGTCCATATCGGGTCGCTTGCAGTTTCAGAGTTCGGTGGTGTGGCGCGGGGTCAGAAGATTTCAAAAAGGCCTGCAGCGCCCATGCCCCCGGCAATGCACATCGTCACCACGCCGTACTTGGCCTTGCGGCGGCGGCCTTCGAGCAGCAGGTGGCCCACCAGGCGGGCACCGGTCATGCCAAAGGGGTGGCCGATGGCAATGGCGCCGCCGTTCACGTTCAGCCGCTCGGACGGAATGCCCAGGCGGCGCTGGCAGTACAGGGCCTGCGATGCAAAGGCCTCGTTCATCTCCCACAGGTCAATGTCCTGCACCGTGAGGCCATGGCGTGCCAGCAGCTTGGGCACCGCAAACACGGGGCCAATGCCCATTTCGTCAGGCTCGCAACCGGCCACCGCAAAGCCGCGGAAGGCGCCCAGCGGCTGCAGGCCACGGCGCTCGGCCTCCTTCGCTTCCATCAGCACGCAAGCGCTGGATCCGTCGGACAGTTGCGAGGCATTGCCTGCCGTGATGAACTGGCCGGGGCCCTTCACGGGCTCGAGCTTGGCCAGGCCTTCGAGCGTGGTGCTGGCGCGGTTGCAGTTGTCTTGGGTAGCGGTCACTTCGCGGTAGGTGACCTCGCCAGTCTCCTTGTTCTTTTCCATCATGCGCGTGGCGCAGGGCACGATCTCGTCGGCAAACACCCCCGCCTGCTGCGCGGCAGCGGTGCGCTGCTGGCTTTGCAGCGAGAACGCGTCCTGGTCTTCACGGCTGATGCCGTAGCGGTGGGCCACGATGTCGGCCGTGTCGATCATGGCCATATAGAGGTCGGGCTTGCGCTCTTGCAGCCAGGGGTCGATGTCTGCCGGGTTGCCTGCGCGGATGGCCGAGATGCTCTCCACCCCGCCCGCCACCATGGCGGGCACGCCTTCGGCCACGATGCGGCCAGCAGCAATGGCCACCGATTGCAGGCCCGACGCGCAAAAGCGGCTGGCCACCATGCCCGCGACCGACAGCGGCAGGCCTGCACGCAGCGCCGCCTGGCGACCGATGTTCTTGCCTGTGATGCCTTCGGGATAGCCGCAGCCCATCACCAGGTCTTCGATCAGCTCCGGGTCGATGCCCGAGCGCTCGACCGCCGCCTTGACGGAAAAGGCCGCCAGCTGCGGGCCGGGCGTGGCATTGAACTCGCCACGGTGCGACTTGGTCAGCGGGGTGCGGGCGGTGGAAACGATGACGGCTTCACGCATGATTTGCTCCTGATTGAATAGCTGCTTGCGCTTATTGGTAGGGCGCTAGAGGCCAAAATGATCCAAAAAAAGGCACCTATGGGATGAGCGACACCGGGAAAGAATCGGTTCAGCCCCCCCACTGACGCCCCCACCCGTTCTGGCTGAGCCTGTCGAAGCCTGGTACCGCGCTTCGACAGGCTCAGCGTGAACGGGCGGGGTCATGGAGCCTTGTTCAGGCTGTCGAAATTGCGCCCTTCGGCCACCAGCTTTTCCAGCAGCGGCGCGGGCTGCCAGAACAGCGGGTCTTCCTGGGCGAACTCGCGGATATCGGCCAGCACCTTGGGGAGCCCCGTCATGTCGGCCCACTTCATCGGGCCACCACGGTGGCGCGGAAAGCCGTAGCCCGCCACAAAGGTCACGTCCACATCCAGTGGGCGCAGCGCAATGCCTTCGGCCACCACCTTGGCGCCTTCGTTGACCATGGCGGCCATGTAGCGGCGCATGATCTCGTCGGCGCTGAAGCTGCGGGGCGTGACACCTTTCTTGGCGCGCTCGGCATCCACAATGGCCAGCACTTCCGGGTCGGGCTGGCCCACGCGGGCGCCATCGGGGTACAGGTAAAAGCCGCGCCCGGTCTTCTGGCCAAACCAGCCACGCTCGCAAATGCGGTCGGCAATTTCCACGTAGCGGGCTTTAGGGTCGCGCGTGGCGGCGCGGCGCTTGCGCGTGGCCCAGCCAATGTCGCCACCGGCCAGGTCGGTCACCTGGAACGGCCCCATGGCAAAACCAAAGCCGCGCACGGCCGCGTCGATCTCGTACGGACTGGCGCCGTCTTCCAGCAGGTAGTCGGCGGCCTGCTTGTACACGGCCAGGATGCGGTTGCCGATAAAGCCGTCGCACACGCCTGCGCGCACGGGCACTTTTTTCAGCTTGCGGGCCAGCTCGAATGCCGTGGCCACCACGTCGGGTGCTACCTTGGCGGGCACCACGATCTCCAGCAGCTTCATGATGTTGGCGGGGCTGAAGAAGTGCAGGCCCACCACGTCCTGCGGGCGGCGGGTGGCAGCGGCAATGGCGTCGATGTCGAGGTACGAGGTGTTGGTCGCCAGCACGGCACCGGGCTTGCACACGCGGTCCAGCTCGCGGAACACGGCCTTCTTGACCTCGATGTCTTCAAACACGGCCTCGATCACCAGGTCCACCTGGGCGATGTCGGCGTAGTCGGTGCTGCCGGTGTAGCGCGCCATCACGGCGGCCTGGGCAGCTTCAGTCATGCGGCCCTTGGCCACCAGGGCGTTGTAGACCTTTTCGACATTGGCGCGGCCCCGGGTAATGGACTCGGCATCGCGCTCGATCATGGTCACGGGCAGGCCCGCATCCAGCGCGGCCACGGCAATGCCGGCGCCCATGGTGCCGCCGCCGATGACGGCAATGCTGGCTACAGGGCGCGGCTGTGCGGCCTGGGCTTCGGGCACCTTAACGACCTCGCGCTCGGCAAAGAAGGCGTGGATGAGGCCGGCGCGCTGCGGGCTGTCCAGGCACTCCATGAACAGGGCACGTTCACGGGCCAGGCCTTCGTCAAACGGCAGCTGCACGGCGGCCTGCACGCATTCGATGATCTTGAGGGGGGAGAACAGGCCGCGCGATTTTTTGGCGACCTCCGCCTTTTGCGCTTCCAGCCAGGCCAGCGCAGCCTGGGGCTCGGCGATGGCGAGATCACGGGTGCGGCGCACCGGTGCCCCGGACGCCAGCAGCTCGCGCACATAGGCCAGGCCTGCGGCGAGCGGGTCGGTGCCGTCCACCAGCTTGTCGACCAGCCCCGCATCCAGCGCGGCCTTGGCCTTGAGGTGCTGTCCGCTCAGCATCATGGCCGTGGCAGCCTGCACGCCCATCAGACGCGGGGCGCGCTGGGTACCGCCGGAACCAGGCAACAGGCCCAGATTCACTTCGGGCAGGCCCAGCGTGGCCGGAGGCAGTGCCAGCCGGTAGTGGGCCGACAGCGCTACTTCCAGCCCACCGCCCAGAGCTGCGCCATGCAGCACCGCCACCACGGGCTTGACGGAGCCTTCGATGGCACGGCAGACCTCGGGCAGCACCGGGGCCACGGGCGGCTTGCCAAATTCACGGATATCGGCGCCGGCAATGAAGGCCTTGCCGACACCCACCAGCAGCACGGCGGCCACGGCGGCATCGGCCTGCGCCTGCTGCATGGCGGCCAGCAGGCCCTGGCGCACGGCGGCGCCCAGCGCGTTGACGGGTGGGTTGTCGATGCTGACGACCAGAACGTCGCCCTGCAGCGCGGTGGTGACGACGGAAGATGCGGGAATGGCAGCGCCCATGCGGGAAAGTCTCCTGGTGGCTGGAACCTGTTGATGACCAGGCGATTGTTGATGCGTGAAGTTATCTTGACAATTACATAGTCCATTGACAGACTGTCAAAAGCCTTTTGACAAACTATCGATAACGAGTGCTTCGCCCATGGAACTCACCTCCCTCACCGTGCTGGTCGACATCCTGGACGCAGGTAACCTGAGCCAGGCCGCCCGCAACCTGAAGATGACGCGGGCGAACGTGAGCTACCACCTGCACCAGCTGGAAAAGTCGGTGGGCGTACAGCTGGTGCGGCGCACCACACGCCGGGTGGAGCCCACCGAGGTGGGCCTGCGCCTGTATGCCCATGGCCGCGCCATCCAGAACGAAATGCTGGCCGCGCGCGAGACCATTGCCACGCTGGGCCAGGGGCTGCAGGGCCGCGTGGGCCTGAGCGTGCCCAGCGGCTACGGGCAGATGGTGATGTCGGACTGGCTGATCGACTTCAAGCGGCTGTACCCCGGCATCGTGCTCGATGTGCGCTTTGAGAACCGGGTGGACGACCTGATCCGTGACGAGGTGGACATCGCCATCCGCGTGATGCCCGAGCCCCCACCCACGCTGGTGGCACGCGACCTGGGCAGCGTGCGCTACATCGCCTGTGCATCGCGCGCCTACGCCGAGGCCCAGGGCCTGCCCCAGAGCTTTGACGCGCTGCGGGCTGCGCCGGTGATCACGTCCGGCGTGGTGGGCAAACAGCTGCGCCTGCGCGGCTACCGGGGCGATGAACGCCAGGAGGTGCTGCTGGAGCCCACCATCATCTCGGAGCACTTTCCGTTTCTGCGCCAGGGCATCCTGGCCGGGCTGGGCGTGGGGCTGGTGCCCGACTATGTGGTGCAGGACGCCGTGACCAGCGGCGAGGTGCTGACCACGCTGGACGACTGGCGGCTGAGCATCTTCGGCACGCAGATGTTCATGCTCTACATGCCCGACCGGCACCAGACGCGGGCGGTGCGCACCTGCATTGACTACCTGCTGGGGCGGGCGTTGCCCGGGGCCGGGCCAGACGGCGGGGCTGCAGGTCTGGCATCAGCATTCCCACCGGCCCACTGATCCGGCTTCGGTGCACCGCTGAGCCGTTCGGGCTGAGCTTGTCGAAGCCTTGCGCGGCGCTTCGACAGGCTCAGCGGGAACGGTCTCGGGTGTGCGGGTGAAGGGAGGAAGAAGCCAACCCGCAGACATCAGAGGATGTGCCGGTGCCCTAGAACGGTTTTCAGTTCGGGCCCTTGAAACTGCGCGTGCTGTACAGATCCACCGGCAGGCGTGTCATCACCGGCAGGCCCGTAGCGGCATCCTTGGACAGGGTCTCGATGTGGCTGAAGAACACGTCGGCATCCAGCACGCCAATGTCCAGCCGGCGCGATGCAGGCACGGCCGCCAGTGTCTTGTAGCCATCGCCGCCCGTGGCGTTGAAGCTCAGCACAAACAGCTTGTAGGTACGGGCCAGGTCCAGCGGGCCCCAGGCGCCGGTGGCGGGGTTACGCACTTCGATGGCGGTCACGCGCTCACCCTTGGCGGCAGCGGCGTTCACGTCAAAGCGCAGGCCACCGGTGTAAGGGTAAGGGCCGGTGGAGCCGCCGGGGCCATACACGGCCTCCAGGCCGTCCTCGAGCATGCCCTTGACCTCTTGGCCCGTGATGTCCAGGCGGAACAGCATGTTGCCAAACGGCAAGACCTGGATGATCTGCGCAGCCGTCACGGTGCCCTGCAAGGGAATGCGCACACCGCCGCCGCTTTGCAGGCTGATGTCGGCACCACCGTATTTCTGGTTGGCCACGTCCAGGTAGGCCTGTGCCACCAGTTGCTGGATATCGCCGCCGCGCAGGCTCACGCTGCCTTCGGCGTTGCAGGCCGCGCTGGAGCGGCTGTAGTCCACCGACCCCACACCGCCCGGCACGCGGCGCGAGCACAGCTCCTTGGGCACCACGGCCACCTGGGTGCGGTTGAAGACAGCCACACGGTCCTTGAAGGGCTGCAATGCAGTGGTGGCTGCTGTGGCCGGCGCCGTCACGCGCAGCACGCCGGTGGCAGCCACGCTGGCCTGGATGGCCGTCTTTTCCGCTGCGGTGGCAGCCTTGCCGGCGATGGTGAAGTTGTCGCCAATCAGCACATGGGGCGTGCCTGCGCACTGGGTCACCTCGCCCCGGGCGTCGAAGCTGACCTTGAGCTCCCCCACGACCTGGGCGTATTCCCACGCCTGCACGATGCACACGGGCTTGCCGTCCTTGTCGGTGGTGCGGGTCGGGTAAGCGCCCGCGGGCGAACCCACGCCGGCGGAGCGCAGCGCGTCAGGCCCCAGCAGCGTGTGCGAATCACCGCCCACCACCACGTCCACGCCCGACAGACGCGCGGCCACCTGCTTGTCATAGTCGTAGCCGATGTGGCTGAGCACGATGACCTTGTTGATGCCTTGGGCACGCAGTGCATCGATCTCGCGCTGGGCAGCCACCGTTTCGTCCTGGAAGGTGGTGTCTGCGTCGGGGCTGGACGATGCCTTGGTCTTTTGCGCAATGGTCAGGCCGACAATGCCGACCTTCTGGCCGTCGCGCTCCACCACCGTGGAGGGGCTGACATAGCCCGGTGCCCGCGATGCGTTGAGCGCCGAGCCCGCACCAAACTGCACATTGGCGCTGAGCACCGGGGTCTTGCAGGTGCCCTTGCGCAGCAGGTCCAGAAAGCCCTTGAGGCCCGAGTCGCCCTTGTCGAACTCGTGGTTGCCGAGGGTGAAGGCATCAAAGCACACGGTGTTCATCAACGCGGCATCGGCCTCGCCGTCAGCCCCAGCGCGGTTGAAGTACAGCGTGCCGGTGAGCGCGTCGCCCGCGTGCAGCTTGAGGACGTTGGTGGACTTTGCCGCCAGCTCGCTGATCGCGGCGGTCACGCGGGGAAAGCCCCCCGCGTCCACCGCCACATCGACCGCCGCCGCGCCACCCGCATTCAGCTTGAGCGTTTTGGACCGGGACTCCAGCGTGGAGTGGTGGTCGTTGATGTGCAGGATGGTCAAATCCAGCGGCTTGCCCTGCTCGTCGTTGCCTGACCCACCACAAGCGGCCAGTGCACCAGCCACCGCCAACGCCACCATGCCCATGCGCACCTGGCGCGCCTTCGTTGTCCACAAACCCATCGTCATGTTTCAGCCCCTGTGACTTCCGTCGCACAAAAGCCTGCATGGTGGTGTGGCCGCGTGACAGCGCCATGAAACAAAACGCAACCCGCACAGGTCGACCCAACCGCCACAGGCTCCCGGAAGGAGCCTGTGGCGTGATCAGCGAGCCGCCGGGACTGGCCCGTGGGCGGCAAATTACCTATCAAATTGGCAGCTAGCGCTTGCTTGACAAGCGCTAATAGCTACCATTTTGATAGCAAACCTTCAAATGCGGCCTTCTTCCACAGCGTGGCACGCGATGCGGATGCCGCCAATGCTCAGCAACTGGGGGCGCTCTGTGCGGCAGCGGTCGTTCACATGCGGACAGCGCGGGTTGAACGCACAGCCAGGCGGCGGATTGAGCGGGTTGGGCACCTCGCCCTGCACGGGGGTGCGGGCCTTGCCTGTGTCGTGCATCTTGGGGATGGCATCGAGCAGCATGCGCGTGTAGGGGTGGCGCGGCGTATCAAACAGCGTGTGCTTGTCGGCCAGCTCCACCAGGCGGCCCAGGTACATCACGCCCACCTGGTCGCTCACGTGGCGCACCACGGCCAGGTTGTGGCTGATGAACAGGTAAGTGAGCTGCCGCTCGCGCTGCAGGTCCTTCATGATGTTGAGCACCTGCGCCTGCACCGACACGTCGAGTGCGCTGGTGGGTTCGTCGCAGACCAGGAACTCAGGCTCCGTGGCCAGGGCGCGCGCAATCGAGATGCGCTGGCGCTGGCCGCCGGAGAACTGGTGCGGGTACTTGACCATGTCCAGTGGCGACAGGCCCACCGACTTGAGCAACTCACCCACGCGGGTCTTGAGCTCGGCCTCGTCGGTGATGAGGCCGTGCTCCTTCAGGGGCTCGCCAATGATGTCTTCGACCAGCCAGCGTGGGTTCAGGCTGGCGTACGGGTCCTGGAAAATCATCTGGATGCGGCGGCGCATGGCCTTGGCGTTGTTGCCCTTGAAGGCAGCATGCGCATCCTGGCCATCAAATGTGAGGCCTCCGCGCGTGGGCTCGTACAGGCCCACCAGCAGGCGGGCCACGGTGCTTTTGCCACAGCCGGACTCGCCCACCAGAGCCAGCGTCTTGCCCTTTTCGATCTCGAAGCTCACGCCATCCACGGCATGCAGCAACGTGCGCGGCTTGCGCTCGATCACGCGGTTGAGCCAGGGGGCGGACACGTCAAAGGTTTTGGCCAGGTCGTGGGCCTGAACGAGTGCCTTGCTTTTCACGGATGTCGTCTTTGTGTGGGTGGGGGCAGCGGTGTTCGAGTTCATGCAGCCACCCCGGCTTTCGCAGCGGACTTGCCGTCGTGCAGCCAGCAGGCGGCGCGCGTGGTGCCTGCATCGAGCAGGTCGGGGCGCTCGACCAGGCAACGGTCAAAGGTCTTGGGGCAGCGCGGGTTGTAGGCACAGCCCTTGGGGATGGCATTCAGGCGGAGCATGGCTCCGTCGATCTGGTTGAGGCGCTCGCGGTCCATCGTCATGTCGGGGATGGAAGCCATGAGACCGCTGGTGTAAGGGTGCGAGGGGCGGTTGATCACGTCGTGCACGGGGCCGATCTCGGCCACGCGCCCGGCGTACAGCACAGCCACGCGGTCGCAGGTTTCGGCGATCACGCCCATGTCGTGGGTGATCAGCATCACCGCGGCGCCGCGCGATTTGCAGATGTTTTTCAGCAACGTGATGATCTGCGCCTGGATCGACACATCGAGCGCGGTGGTGGGCTCGTCGGCCACGATGAGCTTGGGCTCGGCGGCCAGGGCCAGGGCAATCACCACGCGCTGGCGCATGCCGCCCGAGAACTGGTGCGGGTAGTGGTCAATGCGCTCTGCCGCTGCCGGAATGCCGGTGTCCTGCAGCAGCGCAATGGCGCGCTGGCGGGCTTCGGCGGGAGTCACCGGCAGGTGGGCCAGGATGGTTTCAGTGAGCTGGCGGCCCACGGTGTACAGCGGGTTCAGTGAGGTCAGCGGGTCTTGAAAGATCGCGCCGATGTGGCGGCCGCGGATGTGGCGCATCTCGTCGTTACCGAGATTATCGATGCGCTTGCCTTCCAGCAGGATCTGGCCCGAGGCCACACGGCCCGGTGGCTCCAACAGGCCAATGATGGCCGCACCCGTGAGGGACTTGCCGGCGCCGGACTCTCCCACCACGCCCAGGATCTCGCCGGGTGCGATGGAAAAGGAAATGTCGTCCAGGGCGCGCAGGGTACCGCGGCGGCCCGGAAATTCGACAACGAGGTTTTTGACTTCTAGGAGGCTCATGGGATGGTCGTTTTTATTGTTCTGGTCGGGCTCAACGAAGACGGGGGTTGAGGGCATCACGCAGCCAGTCGCCCAGCAGGTTCACCGACAGGGCAATCAGCACCAGCATGGCGCCCGGGAAGACAGTGATCCACCATTCGCCTGAGAACAGGTAGTCGTTGCCGATGCGGATCAGCGTGCCCAGCGAAGGCGAGGTCGGCGGCGCGCCCACCCCAAGGAATGACAGCGTGGCCTCGGTGATGATGGCCGTGGCCACCTGGATGGTGGCCAGCACCAGCACCGGGCCCATCACGTTGGGCAGCACGTGCTTGCGCATGATGCGCAGCGGCGACACGCCCGTCACGCGGGCGGCCTGCACGTATTCCTTGTTGCGCTCCACCAGCGTGGAGCCGCGCACGGTGCGCGCGTACTGCACCCAGCCGGTCAGGGAGATCGAGATGATCAGCACGCCAAACGCCAGCGATTCATGTGCGTTGGGGAAGAGCGCCCGGCCCACGCCGGCAATCAGCAAAGCCACCAAAATGGCCGGGAACGAAAGCATCACGTCGCACAGGCGCATGAGCACAGCGTCGATCCAGCCGCCGCGAAAGCCTGCCAGCAGGCCGAACGAGACCCCCACCACGACGGACAGCAGCACCGAGGCCAGGCCAACCACCAGCGAGATGCGGGCGCCGTAGATCAGTGCCGAGAGGATGTCGCGGCCCTGGTCGTCGGTACCCAGCAGGTACTTGGTGGAGCCTTCGGCAATCCACGCGGGGGGCAGACGGGCGTCGCTCAGTTCAAGGGACGCGAGGTTGAAGGGGTTGTGCGGTGCAACCCAGCCGGCAAACAGGGAGCAAAAAACGCAGATCAGCGCAATGGTGGCCGCGAGCATGGCCACCGGCGATGTGCGGAAGCTGTAGCCAACGTCGCTGTCCAACCAGCGGGCAAGGGTAGTTTTCATTGTGGGAAACCAGTAAACATGCGGCGACGCAGGGCGCGGGTAGCGGCCATGCGTCGCCCTGTGGGCTCAATCACCGTGGTTCGGTTCTCGGGGAAAAAAGATAGCGCGGTCTGCAAGGCCAGGGGCCTGGCTTACTTCTCGATGCTCATCCACTTGAAGGGCATGTAGTTGTCGGCCAGCTGCACCAGCTTGACGTTCTTCTTCACGCCCCAGGCCAGTGCCTGCTGGTGCAGCGGCAGGTGGCCGATGTCGGCGGAATGGATGTCAAACGCTTCCTTGATCATGGCGTTGCGCTTGGCCTTGTCGGTCTCGACCTGGATCTGCTTGGTCAGCTCATCGAGCTTGGGGTTGCAATAAGCGCCCAGGTTGAACTGGCCGGCACCGCCCTTGTCTTCGGGGCAGATCATCAATGCGTTGAGCGCGTTGTGCGCGTCATACGTAGTGGGCGTCCAGCCCAGCATGTAGAAGCTGGTGTCGCGGCGCAGCACCTTGGGGAAGTACGTGCCCTTGGTCTCGGCAGCCAGGTTGATCTTGACGTTGATGCGCGCCAGGTTGGCGGCCACGGTCTGGCAGATGCGGCCATCGTTCACATAACGGTCGTTCGGGCAGTTCATGGTGACTTCAAAGCCGTTGGGGTAACCGGCTTCTGCCATCAGCTTCTTGGCGGCTTCCACGTCGTACGGCAGGCGCTTGGCATCCGGCATGAAGCCGTTGATGCCTGGGCCGACCATCAGCGCCGACGGGTTGGAGGCACCGCGCATCACGGTGCGCTTGATGCCGTCAATATCGATAGCCTGGTAGAAGGCCTGGCGCACGCGCTTGTCCTTGAAGGGGTTCTTGCCCTTGACGCTGGAGTACAGCAGCTCGTCGCGCTTCTGGTCCATGCCCAGGAAGATGGTGCGCAGCTCGGGGCCGGTGATGGCGCGGGCATTGGGGCTGCTGTTGATGCGCTCGATGTCCTGCACAGGCACGGGTTCCATCACGTCGATCTCGCCCGACAGCAGGGCGGCTACGCGGGTCGCGTCGTTGCCGATGGGAGTGAAGACGATTTCGGTGGCGTTGCCTTCGATCTTGCCCCAGTAGGCGCCGTTGCGCACGAACACCGTGCGCACGTTGGGCTGGCGCTCGCGCAGGCGGTAGGGGCCCGTGCCGTTGGCGCGGAACGATGCGGCGTTCTCGATTCCCTTGCGGCGATCCACCGGGTTGACGGCCTGGTTGGTCTCGCACCACTTCCTGCTCATGATGTACGAGGTGGTGATCACGTCGGGCAGGATGGGCTGGGGCGCAACGGTCTCGATCTCAACCGTGTGGTCGTCGATCTTGCGAACGGTCTTCACGTCGCTGTTGGTGGCGCGCATGTCGGAGCCTTCGCCCTTCATGCGGCCGAAACTGAAAACCACGTCGTCGGCCGTGAACGGCGTACCGTCATGGAATTGCACGCCCTTGCGCAGCTCGAAGCGCCATACGGTGGGCGAGGTCTGCTTCCAGGCCGTGGCCAGGGCGGGGGCCAGGCTCAGGTCCTTGTTGCGGCCGACCAGAGGCTCGTACACGTTGCTGGTCACGCTCAGTTGCAGGGATTCATTGAGCGAATGCGGGTCCATCGACAGGGCGTCGCCCTGATTGGCGATCCGGATGGTCTGCGCACTGGCGACGACGCCAGTGGTTGCGAGCGCTGCAAACAGGGCCGTCAGGGCAACTTTCTTTTGAAAACTCATGGAGATCTCCTGGTGGTGGATGGGTGCGAAAGCGGCTGCGCTTGCGTATGCATAAAGAAAAGGTGTCTGCCCTACAGCGTGGGCAGTGGCATCGACTGCTCTATCAGGCTGGCATGCAAGGCCGAACCCAGGGGCAGGATGTCGTCGTTGAAGTCGTAGCGGCTGTTGTGCAGGGCGCTGCCGCTCGCGCCCGTGCCCTGGCCAATGCGCAGATAAGCGCCGGGCTTGGTCTGCAGCATGAAGGAGAAGTCCTCGGCGCCCATGCTGGGCTCGAGGTCGCGCACCACATGGTCGGCGCCCAGCAGGGACTCGGCCACATCGCCGGCAAAAACAGCCTCGGGCTCGCTGTTGATCGTGGCCGGGTAGATGTGCTCGTAGTGAACGGTGGCAGTGGCACCAAAGCCCAGCGCAATCGCGTTGCACAGCTCCTTGAGGCGCTTTTCCACCATCTCCTGCACCACAGGATCAAACGTGCGCACGGTACCCACCAGGGTGGCCGAGCCCGGCAGCACGCTGAAGGCGCCCAGGTCACCGGCCTGCATGGCGCACAGGCTGACCACCGCGCTTTCGATGGGTCGCACGTTGCGCGAGACGATGCTCTGCGCCGCGGTGATGATGTGTGCGGCCACCAGCAGTACGTCCACTGTCTGGTAAGCGTGCGCACCATGCCCACCGCGGCCCGTGATCTCGATGGTGATGCGGTCGGCCGCGGCCATCATCGGCCCCGCGTTGATGCCCACCGTGCCCGGCTTCATCGCCGGCCAGTTGTGCATGGCATAGATCGACTGGACTGGAAAGCGGTCAAACAGACCGTCTTCCATCATCACGCGCGCGCCTGCAAAGCCTTCCTCGCCTGGCTGAAACACCAGCACGGCCGTGCCGTCAAAGTTGCGGGTCTCGGCCAGATACCGGGCAGCGCCCACCAGCATGGCCGTGTGCCCGTCGTGGCCGCAGCCGTGCATCAGACCGGGCTTGCACGACTTCCAGGAAAAGTCGTTGTGCTCGGCCAGGGGCAGCGCGTCCATGTCTGCGCGCAGGCCCACCATCGAACCGCTGGCCGTACTGCGGCCGCGAATCACGCCCACCACGCCGGTGCGCCCGATGCCGTCATGGATTTCGTCCACGCCGCAGAGCTTCAAGGCCTCTTTCACCCGGCTGCTGGTGTAGACCTCTTCAAACCCCAGCTCGGGGTGGGCATGCAGGTCGCGGCGCAGCGCGGTCAGCTCGGGGTGGTACTGCGCAATGTGCGCAAACACCCGTCCGCCGGCTTTGTATCGAAGCGACTGCATGTCAAGCGTCCAGCGGGCTGTGCGATAGCGGCAACGCCCCGCAGGGGTGTTGCACCTGCTGGGGACACCGGGCAAGGGCCGCCCCGCAGCGAGGGTGTCGTCCCCCTTGAGGGGGAAGGCGCCGCAGGCGACTCAGGGGGTGCTTCATGTCTAGTGTCCTCCGGCCTTGCCCACACGCAGGCGTGGATCCACGGCAAAGTACAGCAGGTCCACCACCAGATTGATCACCACGAAGATCAGGGCAATCAGGCACAGGTACGCAGCCATCACAGGGATGTCGGCAAACGTCACCGCCTGGATGAAGAGGAGGCCCATGCCGGGCCACTGGAACACGGTCTCGGTGATGATGGCAAACGCGATCAGGCCACCGAGCTGCAGCCCGGTGATGGTCATCACCGGCACGAGCGTGTTCTTCAGCGCATGACCGAAGTGGATGGCCCGGTTGGACAGGCCCCGGGCGCGCGCAAACTTGATGTAGTCGGTGCGCAGCACCTCCAGCATTTCGGCACGCACCAGCCGCATGATCAGCGTGAGCTGGAAGATGGCCAGCGTGATGGCCGGCAGGATGATGTGGTGCCAGCCCTTGGCCTTGAGCAGGCCGGTACTCCACCAGCCCATCTGCACCACCTCGCCGCGCCCGAAGCTCGGGAACCAGCCCAGCGTCACGGCAAACACCAGGATCAGCAGGATGCCGATCAGGAAGGTGGGCAGCGACACGCCGAGCAGCGACAGGGTCATGAACACCTGGCTGGTGAACGTACCGCGCTTGAGCGCTGCGTACACGCCCATCGGCACGCCGATGACCAGGGCCATGAAGGCGGCCACCAGGGCCAGCTCCAGCGTGGCCGGGAAGCGCTCGGCGATCAGACGGGAAACTTTGGCGCCCTGGCGCAGGCTCAGGCCGAATTCGCCCTGTGCCGCATTCACCAGAAAGTGACCGAACTGCACGAAGAAAGGTTTGTCGAGACCGAGCTGGGCGCGGAGTTCGCGAACCTGTTCGGGGGTGGCGTCCTGTCCGAGAAGAAACACCACGGGGTCTCCGACGTACTGGAACAGCATGAAGGAGATAAAGGCCACCGTGACCATGACAACCACTGCCTGGAGCAGGCGGCGCAATATGAAGGCGAGCATCAGAGAAGTCGAGTGTGTGTTCGATAGGAACGCCAACACCGCTTTTGGCGGGGTTGGCGCTGTGGGGGCAATACGCAGGCAGGTTAAACCAAAAAGAGCAAGGGTCGCGGAAACCATGCGACCCTTGCTCTTGCCCAGTGTGTGGGCGGGCGGTGGGTCAGTTCACCTTGACGGTGCGCATGTCCACACGGTTGTCCGCGCGGTGCACCAGTTCGATGTTTTTCTTCATCGCCCAGGGGATCACCTGGTCGTGCAGCGGAATGTGCGAGACCGTGTCGTTGGAGAGTTGCAGCGCTTCGGTCAGCATGCGGGCCCGCACGGGCGCATCGGTCTCGGCCTTGATGCGGTCGACCAGGTAGTCCATGCGCTGGTTACTGTAACGACCCACGTTGTAGTTGCCGTCACCGCCCTGGCCCACCGTGCGCACCAGCGACTGCAGGCTGTACAGCGCGTCAAACGTTGGCACACCCCAGCCCAGCATGTAGATGCTGGCTTCGTAGCGCTGGATCATCGGGAAGTAGTTGACCAGCGGCAGCGTGCGCAGCTTGGCCTTCACGCCAATGCGTGACCACATGGCGGTCACGGCCTGGCAGATGGCTTCGTCGTTGATGTAGCGGTTGTTGGGGCAGGCAAAGTCGACCTCAAAACCGTCGGGGTAGCCGGCTTCGGTCAGCAGCTTCTTGGCAGCATCGACGCTGTACGGGAAGCGCTTGCCCACAGCTTCGGTGTAGCCCGCCACTTGCGGCGCCACGATGGTGCCGGTGGGCTTGCCCAGGCCGCGCATGATGTTGCGCGAAATGGTGTCGGCATCGATCGCCTGGTAGAGCGCCTTGCGCACACGCACATCCTTCAGGGGGTTCTTGCCCTTGATGTTGGAGCCTGGCAGTTCTTCGCGGAACTGGTCCATGCCAAGGAAGATGGTGCGGTTTTCGACGCCGTCGATCACCTTCAGCTCTGGGCTTGCGCGCAGGCGGCCCAGATCCTGGGGCGTGGGGTCGAGAACCATGTCCACTTCACCCGAAATCAGCGCTGCAATGCGTGTGGCGTTCGACTTGATGGGCGTGTACACAATCTCGGTCACGTTGCCGTCCATCTTGCCCCACCAGTTGGGGTTGCGCTTGAACACCATCTTGACGTCGGGCTGCCAGGAATCCAGCACGTAAGGACCGGTACCCATCGCATTGCGGTGGGCAAAGTTCTCGTCGCTGCCCTTGATGTCCTTGGGTTCCACCGACTTGTTCTTTTCGGCCCAGGCCTTGCTCATCATGCGCAGCTCGGTCATCTGGCGCAACAGTACCGGATTGGGTGCACTCAGGATGACGTCGACGGTCTGATTGTCGACCTTGTTCACCTTGCTGATGCCCTGGACGTAGGGAGTGAAGTTGGAAGTCTTGGCCATCGCGCGCTGCAGCGAGTAGACAGCGTCGTCGGCGGTAAAGGTCGATCCATCGTGGAACTTCACGCCCTGGCGCAGACTGAAACGGATCTGGGTTGGAGTGACTTCTTTCCACGCAGTCGCCAGTACCGGCTCTACCTCAAACGTCTTGCTGTTGTAGTAGACAAGGCTCTCATAGACATTGGCATGAATGCCGTTTTGCAGCGCATTGTTTTGCGAGTGGATGTCCCACGTGGAGATTTCGCCCTGACTTGCCCACTTGAAGGTCTTTGCCTGCACTGCAGGGGTAACGAGCAGTGCAGCCGCAGCGGCAACCGACAAAAGACGGTACTTGAGTTTCATGAAACCCTCTTGAATAAAAATTTTACTATGCAGGAAAGGTTCCTCTATTGCTAACGGGAAATCCCTGAATCCCGCGCGCAATGAAGGGCCTATCTGCGCTTGTTCGCAGGGGATTCCCTTGCAAGGTCGATGCCAGCATTCGCGGACCGCGCGAACAGCGCCGAAGACTTCACCGTCCTTGAAAAACCCGTGCTCCTTTGGAACGAAGGATGCCCAGAGGCATTGTTAACGAGCGGGAGGCTGGAGACGTGTAGCCTGGGTTACACGTTCACAAAGGCGTGCGGCTGCAATCCTGGTAGCCGCACCTGCGGCGTGCGGCCGCACAACAGTGACACCCTGGAGAGAAGGCCACAGCAGTGCATGCACCGGGGGTAGTGCCAGGCGTCCTGCCCTGTCTCAGGGCGGGAGAGAGGAAAGAAGCGCAATGCAAAAAGCCGCCCGAGGGCGGCTTTTTAAGCTTACTTCGACAACTGGCGCAAGGCCAGCTGTTGAATTAGAAGCTGTGACGGATACCGAAGTCGTAACCGGTGGAGTTACGGTTAGCAGCAGTCACGGAACCGTTCAGAGCTTGTGCAGCGCCGTTCTTGTTGGTCACGCGAGCAACGGTCGTGTACAGAGCCGTACGCTTCGACAGGTTGTGCACGTAGCCCAGAGCCAGCTTGTTGCTGCGTGGGTCAGCACCGACGGTGTCGATCTTGTACGTGGAGTACGACAGGCGAACTTCGCCAGCGCCCATAGGCACCAGACCACCGATCAGGAAGCCCTTGCCGTCTGCGCCGCCGTCGATTTCGTCTTGGCTGTAGTGAGCCATGATCTTGGCAACGCCCAGATCGTACTGGCCGCCGAAGTTGATCGACTGGATGTCACCAGCCAGGAACTTCGTTTCCGACAGAGCCAGAGCGACGTTGATAGGACCGTTGGCGTAACCGACGCGCAGGGCCATGCCGTTGCCGTCCTTCTTGTTCGCCACGTTGCTCAGGTTTTCACCCATGTAGTACTGGGCTTGGCCGTAAAAACCGCCCAGCTTGCCTGGCAGGAAGTAGCCGATGGAGTTCGAAGCACGAACTGCCGTTGGGCCACCCAGACCGGAGTTCAGGGTTTGGGTCGTGCCAACACCGTTCGTGCCGAACGGATCGAACACAGTCAGGTTCCAGAATTGGGGGGTGTAGTCACGGCCCAGACGAACTTCACCGAAGCCGCCGTTCAGGCTGACCGTCGAGCGACGGTTGAAAGTCAGGCCGCCACCGCCGGTGGTAGCACCTTGGTTGTTCGTGGGGGTCAGAGCGCCGGAACCGTTGTCGTTGTTCAGGCCGGCTTCGAGCCAGAAAGAAGCGGACATGCCGCCACCCAGATCTTCAACGCCGCGGAAACCCAGACGGCTGCTGTTGTAGCCGGAGTTCGTCAGTTGCGAGCGGTTAGCGACGCTACCGTTGCCGTAAGCGTAGGTTGCATCAACCACGCCGAACAGCGTCACGGAAGATTGAGCCATTGCAGCGCCGGAAGCAGCCAGCACAGCCAGGGCAATCAGGGATTTTTTCATTGCGAGTTACTCCAAGGTTAAACATAGGGCGCCGGTACGGGGGGTCTATGGTGAAAGCACACCTGCACAGTCCCGCCGGTTCCCCGGGCCAACCTCCTGGTGGGGAAGTTGCTCTTATTGCACCAGACCCGGACCGGTTTCGCAAAGGAATTCACCCACAAACTCCGCGAAAGAGGAAATCCGTTGCAGTGCTGCAACAGTTCCCAAAGACACGGCAAAATCCAGGCTTGCGAGAGCGAAACCGCTCCCCAAGCGGGGACGTATTGTTTCGAAATGAAATGTGTGTTGCGGCGCCCTTGCCGCCAGGAGGATTTCGGTGGATTCTTTCATCAACGCTGCAGACTCCGCCCTGCGCACGCTGTTTGCCACGCCCCGCGCGTCCGCCGTCACGCCAGCCCAAGGCATGGTGGAGGCAGACCTGAGTCCGGCGGAGAAACAGCTGTCTGGCGCCTTGATGCGGGTCAACCATGTCGGCGAGGTCTGTGCCCAGGCGCTTTACACCGCCCAGGCAGCTGTTACGAAGGACCGGCAATTGCGCGAGCATCTGCTTGCCGCTGCCCGCGAGGAAACGGACCACCTTGCCTGGACGCGCGAGCGGCTCGACGCACTTGGCGCACGGCCGAGCATCCTGAATCCACTTTGGTTTGCGGGTGCTTTTGCGCTCGGGCTAGTGGCAGCCAAGGTGAGTGACCGGGCCAGCCTGGGTTTTGTGGTCGAGACGGAAAATCAGGTCGCCGCCCACCTGCAAGGCCACCTGCACCGGCTGCCCGAGGGCGATCTCGCGTCGCGCGCCGTGGTCGCCCGGATGAAGGTCGATGAGGAGCGCCACGCGGCCGAAGCGCGTGCGTCAGGCGCCCTGACGTTGCCGGTCCCGGTCCGCGGCGCCATGCGTGTGGCAGCCAAGGTGATGACCACCACAGCACACTACATCTAGCCGCCTCCGCGGCGCACGCACCACGCGCCGCGCCAGCGTGACGCGATGGCGTCAGGCCTCGACCACATCGAAACCTGTCGTGATCTCCGCGGTCTTGCCCAGCATGATGCTGGCCGAGCAGTATTTGTCGTGGCTCATGGCAATGGCGCGCTCCACCGCTGCGGGCGAAATACCTTTGCCGCTCACAGTGAAATGCATGTGGATCTTGGTGAACACCTTGGGGTCGGTTTCCGCCCGCTCGGTGGTCAGCTTGACGCTGCAGCCCCGCACGTCGTGGCGGCCACGCTTGAGGATCAGCACCACGTCATAGGCAGTGCAGCCGCCTGTGCCGGCCAGCACGGTTTCCATGGGACGGGGCGCCAGGTTCTGGCCGCCGTTGGCAGGATTGGCAGCATCGGGGGCGCCGTCCATGGTCAGCACATGGCCGCTGCCTGTTTCAGCCACAAATCCCATTCCCGAGCGGGTTCCCGCTCCGCCTGTCCAGCTCACTGTGCATTCCATCGTCTGATTCCCTGGTTGTGTTTGATTGGTGCCTGGTCCTGGTTGGCGCGTCGCTTTTTTGCACGGGCTGCCCCTGTCTGGGCTTCTCCGCGTGCGAATTTTGCTGCGACGCAACAAGAGTTGCGCTAAACTGTACCCAAGCGCTGCAGTTCCGGTCGAATCCGGTTCGCAGATGGCCCCAGCCGCGCAGAGCGCGATGCCCGGGCCCCGCACCGATTGTCTCCTCCATCTCCTCAAAGGATGGATTAGCCCCAGGCCTCACGGCCCGGGGCTTTTTTTTGCGTGATCGGTGCGCGGGCTGCAGCGGTACAGCGCGGCAACGCATCCGCGCTTGTCCCGGCAAACCGCCCCAAGGGCCACCACCTATGATGTGGCCCCCGCCAGCGCCGCGGTGGCCTCCCTACGCTTTTGTCCCATGACCCAGCACCTCACTCCTGCCGATTACCTCAAGAAGATCCTGACCGCCCGCGTGTACGACGTGGCGGTGGAGTCGGCGCTGGAGCCCGCCAAAAACCTCAGCCGCCGCCTGCACAACAAGGTGCTCCTGAAGCGCGAGGACCAGCAGCCGGTGTTCAGCTTCAAGCTGCGCGGCGCCTACAACAAGATGGCGCACCTCACGCCCGAGCAGCTGGCGCGCGGCGTGATCTGCGCATCGGCCGGCAACCACGCCCAGGGCGTGGCCATGAGCGCCCACAAGCTCGGCGTGCGCGCCGTGATCGTGATGCCCACCACCACGCCGCAGCTCAAGATTGATGCCGTGAAGACGCTGGGCGGCGAAGTGGTGCTGTTCGGCGAAAGCTACTCCGACGCCTACGGCCATTCGGTGCAGCTGCAAAACGAGCAGGGTCTGACCTTCGTGCACCCGTTTGACGACCCGGACGTGATTGCGGGCCAGGGCACCATTGCCATGGAAATCCTGCGCCAGCTGCAGAGCCTGGGCAGCAACCGGCTCGATGCCGTGTTCGTGGCCATTGGTGGTGGCGGGCTGATTTCGGGCGTGGCCAATTACATCAAGGCCGTGCGGCCCGAGATCAGGATCATCGGCGTGCAGATGAACGACTCGGACGCGATGATCCAGTCGGTGGCCGCGCACCAGCGCGTCACGCTGCCCGACGTGGGCCTGTTCTCGGACGGTACCGCCGTCAAGCTGGTGGGCGAGGAGACCTTCCGCATCGCTCACAGCGGTCTGGTGGACGAGTTCATGACGGTCGACACCGACGCCGTCTGCGCTGCCATCAAGGATGTGTTTGTGGACACCCGCAGCATCGTCGAGCCCGCAGGCGCCCTGGCCGTGGCCGCCATCAAGCAGTACGTGGCCACGCACAAGACCAGGGGTGAGACCTATGCCGCCATCCTGTGCGGCGCCAACATGAACTTTGACCGCCTGCGCTTCGTGGCCGAGCGCGCGGAAGTGGGCGAGGAGCGCGAGGCGCTGCTGGCCGTGACCATCCCCGAGGAGCGCGGCAGCTTCCGCCGCTTTTGCGAAGTGGTGGGCGGCCTGCCCGGCGGCCCGCGCAACGTGACCGAGTTCAACTACCGCATCAGCGACGCGGCGCAGGCGCATGTGTTTGTGGGGCTGACCACGCACGGCAAGGGCGAATCGGAAAAGATCGCCCAGACCTTCACCCGCCACGGCTTTGAGTCGCTGGACCTCACGCACGACGAGTTGGCCAAGGAGCACCTGCGCCACCTGGTGGGGGGCCATTCGGCGCTGGCGCAGGACGAGCGGCTGATGCGCTTTACCTTCCCGGAGCGGCCGGGCGCGCTGCTCAAGTTTCTGAGCCTGATGCAGCCCACCTGGAACATCAGCCTCTTTCACTACCGCAACCAGGGCGCAGACTACGGCCGCATCCTGGTGGGCATGCAGGTGCCGCCCGAAGACGCCGCCACGTTCGACGCCTTCCTGTCCACGCTGGGCTACCCGTATGTCGAAGAGACGCTGAACCCGGCCTACCGGCTGTTTCTGCGCTCCAAGTAAGCAAGATATGGGGCAAACAAGCTGCTGTCGCTTGTTCCGTAAGCACTTGCAGCTATCAAAATTGAAGTAACCCACAGCCTCCCCATGCAAGCCCTGCGCCACTATTTGCTGGCCGTGCAGTTCTTCACGCGGATCCCCATTACCGGGCGGCTGGCCGACTGGGTGGGGTTCAGCCCCGCCATGCTGCGGGCCAGCGCGGCGCACTTTCCGGGCATCGGCTGGCTGGCGGGGCTGCTGGCCATGGGCGTGTATGCAGCGCTGTTCCTGGCATTGGGCGGACAGCCGATGGCGGCACCCGTCGCAGCCGTTTTCTGCACCATCGCCACGGTGCTGATGACGGGCGGATTTCACGAAGACGGCCTGGCCGACGTGGTCGATGGCCTGGGCGGCAGCTACGACCGCGAACGCGCGCTCGACATCATGAAAGACTCGCGCGTGGGTGCCTTTGGCGCCATGGCGCTGGTGCTGGCCCTGCTGGCCAAAGTAAGCCTGCTGGCGCTGCTGGGCGCACACAGCCTGCCCGCGGCACTGGCCGCACTGGGGGGGGCGCATGTGCTGTCGCGGCTGTGGCCGCTGTTCATCGTGCGGGCCCTGCCGCATGTGGGCGACACGGCGCGGTCCAAAAGCAAGCCGCTGGCCGACCAGATCACACCCGGCGCGCTCGCAGCGGCCTGCTTATGGTGTTTTGTGCCTGTAGCGCTGGTATTGATTGCTCTACCTGCTATTTATTTAATAGCATCTGCCTTTTTGAGCGGGCTTGCCGCCGCCTGGATGGCGCGCTGGTTTGCGCGCCGCCTGCAGGGCTTCACCGGCGACTGCCTGGGCGCCACGCAGCAGGTCAGCGAGATCGGTTTCTACCTGGGCGCAGCGCTGGCCCTGCCCTGGCTGTGACCACGCCGCAGCCGCCGCCGATGCCGCAAAGGCGCCTGTGGCTGGTACGGCATGCCCGCCCACTGGTGGCACCCGGCATCTGCTACGGCGCGCTGGATGTGCCGGCCGATGCCGCCGCCACGCGCACTGCGGCCAAGCAGCTGGGAGCGGCGCTGCCGCACGGTGCACAGGTGTGGCACTCGCCGCTACAAAGATGTGAGCAAATGGCGCTTGATCTGCTTGCGCTACGGCCCGATTTGGCCCCAAAACCAGACGACCGCCTGCGCGAGATGGACTTTGGCAACTGGGAGGGCCAGCGCTGGGATGCCATTGGCAAGGCCCGGGTAGACGCGTGGACGGCAGACTTCTGCGGCCACGCCCCGGGCGGTGGCGAATCGCTGGCGCAGATGCTGGACCGGGTGCAGTCGGCACTGGCATCGTGCGGTGCCATGCACGGCGCGATCGCTGGCGCAGGCGAGCCAACGGAAGACATGGCAGCCGGGGCTGCATCGGACATTGTGTGGATCACCCATGCCGGCGTGGCGCGCTGCGTGGCCTGGCTCCACGCACACGCTCCGCACGGCGCAGAACCCACTGCGGAGCGCTGGCCCGTGGCTGCGCCGGCGTGGGGAACGTGGGAATTACGCCTGCTTACCAAAAATCCGGTGCGGGCATAAAGCGCCAAAAAGGCCCGGCAAGGGCGAAAAACGCGTGCCCGCAGCGCGCCCCGCGGACTACTTCTTGAACGGCATGTCCAGCGTCAGCGTGGCCGGTGCGCCCATGGCGGGGCCCAACTCTGCCTGGCGGGGGCGCAGGGCCTGCAGCACCAGGCCGGGCTCTACCGCAGCGCCCACGCGGTAGGGCTTGGCGGGCTGGCCGTCCACGGCGATCAGGGCCGCACCACCGCCGCTGCTGCGGCCCGAGAGCACGCCGATCAGCGCAAAACGGCTGGCCAGCGATGCCACGGGCACTGCAGGTGCGGCGCCCGCGGCGGCTGCGGGCACAGCACCCAGCAGGCGGGCCAGCGCCTGTGCGTCGGGCGCGACTGCGGCCACCGCCACCGGGGGGGGCATGACCGCCGGCCCGGAGGCCGACAGGCGCAGCCCCCAATACACCACGCTGGCGCCCGCGGCGGCCCACAGGACCAGAGTCCCCAGGCGCACGCCCCATTTGTTGCTGAGTGAATTGGTCACCATGCGCGGATTATGATTCACGCGATTCGACCATCCGAGAGACCGCCAGCAGTGAACACATCCCTCCCCGTCCTCTTGCGCTCCGCCCGCCGCGGCCTTGCCCGCGGCTTCACCCTGATCGAACTCATGGTGGTGCTCGTCATCATTGGCGTGCTCGCCGCGCTGATCGTGCCCAACGTGCTCGACCGCGCCGACGACGCCCGCGTGACTGCCGCCCGCACCGACATCACCAACATCATGCAGGCGCTCAAGCTGTACCGGCTGGACAACCAGCGCTACCCCACGGGCGAGCAGGGCCTGCAGTCGCTGGTCAACAAGCCCACGTCCGGGCCCGTGCCCAACAACTGGAAGCTGTACCTGGAAAAGCTCCCCAACGACCCGTGGGGCCGCCCTTACCAGTACCTCAACCCCGGCATCAAGGGCGAGATTGACGTGATGTCGTTCGGCGCAGACGGACAGTCGGGCGGCGAAGGCAAGGATGCCGATATCGGCAGCTGGCAGTAGCCAGACAGCGGTATACGGTCGTGCCCACCCACCGCTCACGCGGGTTTACGCTCCTTGAGCTGCTGGTCGTCGTCAGCATCATGGCCCTGGCCACGGCGGGCGTCGGGCTGGCGATGCGCGACAGCGGCAGCACGCTGCTGGAGCGCGAGGCGGCCCGGCTGTCGGCGCTGCTGGAATCGGCCCGCGCCCAATCACGCGGCGCAGGCGTGCCGGTACGCTGGCGCGCCACACCCCAGGGCTTTCGTTTTGAAGGATTGCCGCCCAGCGGCCAGGCCGCCCTGCCCACCCGCTGGCTGGATGCCGGCACCGTGGTGCGCGGCCAGCCGGTGCTGGTGCTGGGGCCCGAGCCCCTCATCGGGCCGCAGCAGGTTTTCATCACGCACCAGCAATACCCCGAACGCGTACTGCGCGTAGCCACCGATGGCGTGCGACCGTTTTTTGTGGAGACCGCGCAGTGATGCCACCCCGGGCGTCCCCCAACCGCCGTGCTGCGTTGCCGGCGCTTCGCGGCTTCACGCTGGTGGAGGTGCTGGTGGCGCTGGCCATCGTGGCCATTGCCCTCATGGCCGGGCTGCAGGCCACCACGGCGCTCACGCGCAACGCGCTGCGCCAGTCCGACATCGTGCTGGCCCAGCTGTGCGCCGAGAACGAACTGGTGCGCGCCCGCCTGTCGGCCCAGATGCCCAGCGTGGGCGACAGCATGCAGCCGTGCGAGCAGGCCGGCCGCCAGCTGACGGTGGCCGTGATCGTGCGGCCCACGCCGAACCCGAGTTTCAGGCGCATTGATGCGCAGGTGCTGGATGGCGAGAACTCCATCCTGCGCATTTCTTCGATCATCGGGCGGTATTAGATGTCCCCCCTGAGTCGCTTCGCGCCTTCCCCCCGAGGGGACGCCGGCCTTTGCTGCGGGGCGGCCCTTGCTGGCCGCCCGCGCGATGGTGGAGCGCCAGTGGCGTATGCCCAGGGCGCCCGCGGCTTCACGCTCATTGAATTGCTCGTCGCCATCGGCGTGATGGCCCTGCTGGCCATCCTGAGCTGGCGGGGGATCGATGGCATGGTGCGGGCGCAGGAGACGACGCGCCAGCGGGCCGACGAGATGCTGGTGCTGCAGTCGGCCCTGGGGCAGTGGGGTGCGGACCTGGATGCGGTGATGTACATCCCCAACACCACGCCGCTCGACTGGGACGGCCAGGTGCTGCGGATCACGCGCCGCAGCAGTGCCGAGCCCGACGAAGGCGCGCTGGTGGTGGCATGGACGCGCCGCGCTGGCCAGGGCACCGCCGGTACCTGGCTGCGCTGGCAGTCGCCGCCGGTGCGCACGCGCGGTGCGTGGCAGGCGGCCTGGCAGCAGGCGGCGCAGTGGGCACGCACGCCCGGAGAGGGCGAGCGGCGGCTGGAAACCGCGCTGCTGCCGCTGCAGGACTGGCAGATCTTTTACTACCGCGGGGGCGCATGGTCCAACCCGCTGTCGAGCGCGGGGGCGCAGCCACCCGGGGGCTCTGCCGCCGTGCCCGATGGCATCCGGCTGCAAATCACGCTGCCGGCCGGCCAGGCGCTGGCGGGCCAGCTCACGCGCGACTGGGTCAAGCCGTCGGTGGGCGGGGGGCGCTCGTGAGGCACGCTGCGCCCAGTCCAACGGCCCAGCGTGGCGCAGCGCTGCTGGCCGCCATGCTCACCGTCACCCTGGTGGCCACCTTTGCCGCATCCGCCATGTGGCAGCAGTGGCGCGCGGTCGAGGTCGAGACGGCCGAGCGCGGACGGGTGCAGTCGGCCTGGATCCTCATCGGCGCACTCGACTGGTCGCGCCTCATCCTGCGCGAAGACGGCCGCGCAGGCGGCGCCGACCACCTGGCCGAGCCCTGGGCCGTGCCACTGCAGGAGGCCCGGCTGTCCACCTTCCTGGCGGCAGACCGCAATGTGTCGCAGGTGGACGATGCCACCACCGACACCACCGAGGCGTTCCTGTCAGGGCAGATCAGCGACATGCAGGGGCGGCTGAACCTCACCAACCTGGTGCAGGGCGGCCAGGTGCAGCCGCTGGCGCTGCAGCAGTTCAACCGGCTTTTCGAGCGGCTGAGCCTGCCCTCGCAGCAGCTGTCAGCGCTGGTCGAATCACTGCGCCAGGCCCAGGCCACCGCCGCTGGCGACGGCAGCGGTGCACCGCTGATGCCGACCCGGGTGTCGCAGCTGGTGTGGCTGGGGCTGCCACAAGCCACCGTGGACATCCTGACCCCGCATGTCTCGCTGCTGCCCAACCCGAGCCATGTGAACCTCAACACCGCGGGCATCGATGTGCTGATGGCCGCCATCGAAGGGCTCGATGTGGCCAGCGCGCAGCGCATTGTGCAGATGCGCGAATCGCGCCACTTCCGATCCATCGCCGAGATGCGCGAACAGATGGGCACCACGATGAAGCTCGACGACTCCACCCACACTGTGGCGTCGGCCTACTACGAGGTGCGCGGCCGGCTGCGGCTGGGAGACGTGATGGTGGACGAACGTTCCCTGGTACACCGTGTGGGCATGGACGTGACCACAGTCTGGCGCGAACGCGGGGCTTTCGACCGCGTTGCGCCCGGCGCCCCTGCCACCCCCCTGCGCTGACGTGGCGCCGCAGGAACATCCCCCTAAAATGGTCCGCAAAACGCGTTCATGAGCACCCTCATCCTCTTTCTGCCGCCGACCCTGCCCGGGCCGTCGACCACCTACAGCTACACGCTGACGGCGAATGGCCACATTGCCATCCGCCATGACAGCGCCCCTGCGGCCTTGCTTCCCGAGCCCACACGCCCCGGCGGCGAGGTGGTGGCGGTGGTGCCCGCGCGTGCGCTGTCGTGGCAGCGCGTGCAGCTGCCGCCAGGCCTGCCGATTGGCCCCGGCCACCAGACCCCGCGCCTGCGCCTGGCGCTGGAGGGCCTGCTGGAAGACCGCGTGCTCGACGATGCCGCGCAACTCCACTTTGCCCTGCAGCCTGGCGCAGCCGGCGACGGTGCTGTATGGGTGGCCGTGTGTGACCGCGCCTGGCTGCGCGAAAACCTGCAGGCCCTGGAGGCCGCCGGCCGCCGCGTGACGCGCGTGGTCCCCGAGTTTGCGCCCGGCCCGACCGACAGCGGCGGGCCCGAGCTGTGTGCCCTGGGCACCCCCGAAGAACCGTACCTGGTCATCACCGGCCAGGGGGCCGAGCTGGGCGTCACGGTGATGCCGCTCACACCCATGGCCCTCACGCTGGTGCGCCTGGGTGCTTTGGGCAGCGGCGGCACGCCCGTCACCGACGAACAGCAGCCCCCGCTGGTGCTGCGCGCCGAGCCCTCCGTCGCGGCACTGGCCGAACGCACGCTTGGCCAGCGCGTGGCGCTGCACACCGCCAGCCAGCGCGCGCTCGATGCAGCGCGCAGCGACTGGGATCTGGCCCAGTTCGATCTGGCCAGCAGCGGCAGCACGCGCGCCCTGCGCAAGGCCGGCACCACCCTGAGCGCACTGCTGAACGCGCCGCAGTGGCGCGCGGCCCGCTGGGGCGCCGCCGTGCTGGTGGTCGCCCATATCGTGGGGCTCAATGCCTGGGCCTGGCAGGAGCGGCAGGCGCTGGCCGACAAGCAGGCCAGCGTGCGCGGCATGCTCACCCAGACCTTCCCGCAAGTGAAGGTGGTGGTGGACGCCCCCGTGCAGATGGAACGCGAGCTGGCCCTGCTTCGGCAGGCCGCCGGTGGCGTGTCGGCACGCGACCTGGAACCCATGCTGGCCGCCGCGGGCGCCGCCCTGCCCGATGGGCGCATGCCCACCAGCATTGAATACACCCCGGGCGAGCTGCGGCTGCGCGGGCTGGACATGAACTCCGACGAAGAGGCGGCCCTGCTGGCCCGGCTGCAGACCAGCGGCTACCAGGCACGGCCTGAAGACGGCAGCCTGCTTTTGCGCACCGAAGGCAACCCATGACGCAAATGACCCAGGCCACTGCACTCACCGCCACCCTGCAGGCCCGCTGGAAAGCCCTGGCCCCGCGCGAACAGAGCCTGGTGCTGGCCGCGGGCGCCATCGTTGCGCTGGCGTTGCTGTGGTGGGTGGCCCTGGCGCCGGCCCTGGCCACACTGCGCAACGCCCCCGCACGCCATGCCGAACTGGATACGCAGATGCAGCGCATGCTGGCGCTGCAGGCCGAGGCGCAGCAGCTCCAGTCGGCACCGCGCAGCAACCCCAAGGATTCGGCGGGCACGCTGCGCACAGCCCTCACGCAGCGCCTGGGGCCTGCGGGCCAACTCAACGTGGTGGGCGACCGTGTGACGGTGGTCCTCAAGGGCGCACCCGCTGACGGCCTGGCCCAGTGGCTGGCGCAGGCACGCAGCAACGCGCACGCGTCGCCGGTCGAGGCGCGGCTGGTGCGCAGCGCCGCTGCACCGGCACCTGCAACGGCGGCCGGCGCGGCCACGCTGGGCGCGGCACCCTCTGGCGCGCCGCGCTGGGATGGCACGCTGGTGCTGGCCCTGCCGGCCGGGCGCTGAAAACCCGCACGGCCGCTGGCGTTCTCCGCACTTCTCTACCCTCTCTTTCAAACTTTTGACCGGCACCCTCCAACCCGTGGCACGCAACACCCGCAACCGCACCCAGCCGACTGGCATGCCCCGCACTGCGTGGGCGTGGGCGATGGCGGGCGCTTTGCTGGGCGGTGTACCGGCCATCGTGGCATTTGCGCCTGCGGCGTGGCTCACGGGCCAGGTGGCCCGTGCGACCGGCGGGCAGGTACTGCTGCTGCAGCCGCGCGGCACCGTGTGGTCGGGCTCGGCCCAGCTGGTGCTGACGGGCGGTGCCGCCAGCCAGGACCAGGCCGCCCTGCCCGGCCGCGTGCAATGGCAACTGCGCCCTGGCTGGACGGGCCTGAGCGCACACCTGCAGGCGTCGTGCTGCACCCCGCAGCCGCTGCAGGTGGCGGTACAACCGCGCTGGGGCGGCGCCCGGGTGGCGCTGTCGGACGGCCAGAGCCAGTGGCCCGCCGCGCTGCTGTCAGGCCTGGGGACGCCTTGGAACACACTGCAACCCCAGGGGCAGCTCGTGCTGCAGACTACCGGGCTCACGGCCACCTGGGCTGCAGGCCGCATGGCGCTGGCCGGCCAGGCACAGCTGGATGCGCGCGGCATGTCCACCCGGCTGACCACGCTGCGGCCCATGGGCAGCTACCGGCTGGCCCTGCAGGGCGGCGAGGTGCCGGGCATCACGCTGACCACGCTGGAAGGCCACCTGCTGCTCAGCGGCACGGGGCAGTGGGTGGGCAACCGGCTGCGCTTTGCGGGCGAAGCCAGCGCCGCCACGCCCGAGCGCGAGGCCGCGCTGTCGAATCTCCTGAACATCATCGGACGGCGCAGCGGCGCGCGCTCCATCATCACCGTGGGTTGAACCTATGACTTTCCTGTTTCCACCACGCCTGGGCTTCGCTCTTAAATTAATAGCTACAGGGGCAATACTTGCCTGCGCTAACGGCCAGATTGGCGCCCAAACGTCCATCAGCACGGCCACCGGCAGCGTGCGCGCGGGTGAACCGGTCACGCTCAACTTCGCCAATGCCGAGATCGAAGCCGTGGCCCGCACCATGGCCACCATCACCGGGCGCAACGTGGTGGTGGACCCCCGCGTTCGCGGCCAGCTCAATCTGGTGACCGAGCGCCCCGTGACGCCCGCCGGGGCCTTCCAGCAGTTTCTGGCGGCCCTGCGGCTGCAGGGCTTCACGGTGGTGGAATCCGCAGGTCTGTACAAGGTGGTGCCCGAGGCCGACGCCAAGCTGCAGGGCGGCAGTGTGAGCGTGGTGCAGGGCAACGCCGGCAGCGCGCCCGCAGGCGGGCAGATCGTCACGCAGATCTTCAAGCTCAACTTTGAAAACGCGGCCAACCTGGTGCCGGTGCTGCGCCCGCTGATCAGCCCCAACAACACCATCAACGTGAACCCCGGCAACAACTCGCTGGTGATCACGGACTACGCCGACAACCTGCAGCGCCTGGCGCGCATCGTGGCGGCCATGGATGTCTCCAACGCCAGCGACGTGGAAGTGATCCCGCTGCGCAACGCCGTGGCTGCCGACCTGGCGCCGCTGGTGGCGCGCCTGATTGACGGCGGGGGCGGCAACGGTGCTGCACCCGCGGCGGCGCAGGGCCAGGCCGACACCTCCTTCAAGACCACGCTGATCGCCGAGCCGCGCAGCAACTCGCTGATCCTGCGCGCCGCCAACCCGGCCCGCGTGGCCCAGGTGCGCGCGCTGGTCGACCGGCTGGACCAGGCGCCCGTGCCGGGCAGCAGTGCCTCCACCGGCAACATCCATGTGGTGTACCTGAAGAACGCCGACGCCACCAAGCTGGCCACCACCCTGCGTGCTGCCATGGCCGCCATGGGCAACGGCAATGGCGGCGGCGGGGCCGCATCGGGCGGTGGCAGCAGCGCGCCGGTGTCCACGGGCGGCGGCGGCCTGAGCGGCGGCGCCGGCAACAGCGGCGGCATGCTGAGCGGCGGCGGCTTGTCGGGAGGCAATGGCGGGCTGGGCGGCGGCGGCGCCAGCCTTGGGTCCAGCGGTGGCAGCAGCAACCAGCCCTCCACCGGCGGCCAGATCCAGGCCGACCCCACCACCAATTCGCTCATCATCACCGCGCCCGAGCCTTTGTACCGACAGCTGCGCACCGTGATCGACAAGCTCGACGGCCGCCGCGCGCAGGTGCTGGTCGAGAGCCTGATCGTCGAGGTATCGGCCAGCAAGCTGGCCGAGTTCGGCATCCAGTGGCAGAGCCTGCTGGGCAAACAGGGCGACGGCACCATTGGCGTGATCGGCACCAACTCCGGCCAAGCCGGGGCCAACATCATCGGCCTGACCGCCGCGATTGCCAGTGGCAGCGCCACCAGCATTGCCAGCGCCGCGGGCAACCTGGGGGCGGGCCTGAACCTGGGGCTGGCACCGCGCATCAACGGCCAGTACTACCTGGGCGCACTCGCCAACTTCCTGCAAAACAGCGGCGACGCCAACGTGCTCTCCACGCCCAACCTGATGACGCTGGACAACGAGGAAGCGCGCATCGTGATCGGCAACAACGTGCCCTTTGTCACAGGCTCGTATGCCAACACCGGCGGGGGCAATAACCTGAATCCGTTTCAAACCGTCGAACGCAAGGATGTGGGCCTGATGCTCAAGGTGCGCCCGCAGATCAGCGAAAACGGCACCGTGAAGATGGCGATCTACCAGGAGGTCTCCAAAATCGACGGCAACACGGTTGGCAACGTGAACGGCCCCAGCACCAGCAAGCGGTCCATCGAATCGAATGTGGTCGTGGACGACGGCGCCATCATCGTGATTGGCGGCCTGCTGGAAGACAGCTACCAGCAGGGCCAGGACAAGGTCCCGGTGATGGGCGACTTGCCGGTGGTGGGCGGCCTGTTCCGCAGTGAAAACCGCTCGCGCACCAAGACCAACCTGATGGTCTTCCTGCGCCCCATCGTGGTGCGTGACAACGCCACCAGCGATGCGCTGATGGTGGACCGCTACGAAGCCATCCGCGCGCTGCAGCAGGCCACACAGCCGCCGTCGAGCGTGGTGATGGGCTCGGTCACCGGAGCCCCGGTTTTGCCCGCGCTGCCGCAGCGCAATGGCGTTGGTGCAGGCCAGCCGCAGCAGCCAGCCCCTGCGACCACGCCGGTGCCGCAACCCATGCAGCAGCTCACACCTGCCCCCCTGCCGCAGGCTGTGCCAGCGCCGGTGGCGCCCCAGGGCGTGCCACAAAGCAGCGCCGTACCAGGCACCAACACCCCGCTGGCCGCGGCCAGCCCGGCCGCTTCGGCAACCCAGTACTACGTCAACGTCGGCGTGTTCGGCAAGGACGCCGAGGCCCGCGCAGCCATGACCAAGCTGCGCAACATGGCCCTGCCCATGTCGATGCAGTCGGTGGACACCAACCGCGGTGCGCTCACCCGCGTGCGCGTGGGCCCCTACGCCAGCCTGGAGGCCGCAGAAGCCGCTGCCGCCACGGTGCGCGCCCAATCCCTTTCCGCCACGGTGTCGCCCCAGGCGCTCTGACCGAATCCTTCACTGACCTGCTCCATGCGCCATCCCCTGCCCTACGCCTTTGCCCGCACGGCCCAGCTGCTGCTGGAGGACGACGGCCACCAGCTTGTGCTGTGGCATGGGCCGCACCCCGACGCGGGGGCGTTGTCGGAGGTGCTGCGCAAGCACCCGGTGCAGCAGATGCTGCCCCTGGAAGCGGCAGCCCTGGCCCAGCGCATCAGCGCCGCGTATTCGCACAGCGAATCGAGCGCCGCCACGGTGGTGAGCGAGGTCGAGAGCGACGCCGACCTCTCGCGCATGATGCAGGAGCTGCCGGCGGTGGAAGACCTGCTGGAATCGGCCGGCGATGCGCCCATCATCCGCATGCTCAACGCCCTGCTCACGCAGGCTGCGCGCGATGGCGCCAGCGACATCCACATCGAGCCTTATGAGCGCCATTCCAGCGTGCGCTTTCGGGTGGACGGCACGTTGCGCGAGGTGGTGCAGCCCAACCGCGCGCTGCACGCGGCCCTGATCTCGCGCCTGAAGATCATGGCCGACCTGGACATCAGCGAAAAGCGCTTGCCGCAGGACGGCCGCATCAGCCTGCGCCTGGGCACACGCGCCATCGATGTGCGCGTGTCCACCCTGCCCAGCGCCCATGGCGAACGCGCGGTGCTGCGTCTCCTGGACAAGAGCGAAAGCAAGCTCAGCCTGGAGGCGGTGGGCATGCAGGGCGAAACGCTTTCGCGCTTTGAAGGCCTCATCGGCCAGCCGCACGGCATCATCCTGGTGACGGGGCCCACCGGCTCGGGCAAGACGACCACGCTGTATGCAGCGCTGGGCCGGCTCGATGCCACGCGCAACAACATCATGACGGTGGAAGACCCCATCGAATACGAACTGCCCGGCGTGGGGCAGACGCAGGTCAACAGCAAGATCGAGCTGACGTTTGCCAAGGCCCTGCGTGCCATCCTGCGGCAGGACCCGGACATCATCATGATTGGTGAAATCCGCGATTTCGAAACCGCGCAGATCGCCATCCAGGCCTCGCTGACGGGCCACCTGGTGCTGGCCACCCTGCACACCAACGATGCAGCCAGCGCCGTGACGCGCCTGACCGACATGGGGGTGGAGCCGTTCCTGCTGTCGTCGTCACTGCTCGGCGTGCTGGCCCAGCGGCTGGTGCGCAAATACTGCACGCATTGCGAAGGCAAGGGCTGCGAGCAGTGCGGGCAAACAGGCTATGCCGGCCGCACGGGCGTGTTCGAACTGCTGGTCACCACCGACGCCATCCGGGCGCAGATCCACAACCAGGCTGCCGAGGCCGACATCCGCGCCGCGGCATTGGCAGGCGGCATGGCACTGATGCGCGATGACGGCGAACGGCTGATTGCCGCCGGCATTACCAGCCGCGAAGAGGTTGTGCGGGTGACGCGGGACTGAGCACCTTGCGACCCGATGGGGGCGCCTGAGCGCGCTGCGCCCCTGACAAAGCGAAGCTGCCGGCCCGGTCGGCGCGAGGCCTTTTTGCAATGGATACCGGTGTGGACATTGCCGGGGCCCGCGGCTCACCGCGCGAGCCCTCCAGCATGGCCCATGCCCTTTTTGGAGACCGTGACGTGATTTCGCCCACCGAGCCAGCTCGCGCCACCGTCAGCCGCAGCACCCTGCCCGTGCCCCCTGCATGGATCGTGGTGCTTTCAGGCATCGTGGCGGCCATGCACGTGGGAAAGATGGCGCCAGCGATCCCGGTACTGCAGGAGTCACTGGGTGTGAGCCTGTTGCAAGCTGGCTTTCTGCTGTCGGCGGTGCAGCTTGCCGGCATGGCGCTAGGGGTGGTGGCCGGTGTGATGGCAGACGGACTGGGCCTTCGGCGCAGCGTTCTATGGGGCCAGTGCGTGCTGGCCGGGGCAAGCCTGGCCGGCATGTGGGTGGACGGCTCCGCCCTGCTGCTGGCGCTGCGCGCAGCCGAAGGTGCGGGCTTTTTGCTGGCCGCGCTACCTGCTCCCAGCCTCATCCGGCAACTGGTGCGGCCTGCGCAACTGCCGCTGTACCTGGGCCTGTGGGGCACCTACATGGGCACCGGCATTGCCCTGGCCTTGCTGGGTGGGCCGCTGGCCATGGCGTGGCTGGGCTGGCAAGGCTGGTGGGGGCTGCTCGCGGCGGCATCGCTGGGCATCGCAGCGTGGGTGTTGTGGAAGGTGCCGTCCGATGCGGCGCGGCGCCCCATGACCGAGGCAGCGGCCGGACAGCCCGACACGTCCCTGTGGCTGGCCAGATTGCGCCTCACGCTCTCGCGGCGCGGCCCATGGCAGGTCGCCCTGCTGTTTGCGGCGTACTCCAGCCAATGGCTGGCCGTCATCGGATTTTTGCCGGCGGTGTACGCCCAGGCGGGTGTGGGTGCCACTGCAGCCGGCGCGCTGACCGCCCTGGTGGCCTGGGTCAACGTGCTGGGCAACCTGGCGGCCGGGCGGCTGCTGCAAAAGGGCTGGTGCGCCCGGCACCTGCTCTATGCGGGTTTCGGCTGCATGGGGCTGACAGCCATTCCCGTTTTTGCAGCGTGGAGTGCCGACATGCCGCTGGCCCGCTACACCGCCGTGCTGCTGTTTTCCGCCGTGGGCGGGCTGATTCCGGCGGTACTGTTTTCGCTCGCTGTGCGGGTCGCGCCCAGTGAACGAACGGTGTCCACCACCGTAGGCTGGATGCAGCAGTGTTCTTGTGCGGGGCAGTTTGCGGGCCCGCCGCTCGTGGCCTGGGTGGCAGGCCAGGCGGGCGGCTGGCACTGGACCTGGGCACTGACCGGCGCAATCGCATGCCTGGGCCTGCTGGGCGCGCGACAGGTGCGGTTTCAGGCTTGCGGCTGAGGGACCAAGACCCTCTGCGCCGCGCCGCGGGGCAGCGCGCTTCGGAAGGCCTGTTCGATGCGGGCGGGGTGACTGCCCGGGCTGCCCGGCACCGCCTATTTCAGCCTGAGCGCCTGCCCTGGCCCGCGCGCTGCGAGTGTGGCAGGCGCATGCACCGTCGCCTGATGGCGCCGGCCGCCGTCCTGCAGCTTGAATTGGCTCACCGCGCTGGTGAGCTGCACGGCCTGCTCGCGCAGCGATTCGGATGCCGCGGTAGATTCTTCGACCAGCGCCGCGTTTTGCTGTGTCATGTTGTCCAGCTGGCTGACCGACTGGCTGATATGGCCCACGTTGTCGCTCTGCTCGGCAGACGATACGGTCAGCTCGCTGATGATGCCGGCCACCCGGCGCACGCTGCCCACGATCTCGGTCATGGTGGCGCCCGCTTGCGTGACCAGGCGCGAGCCGTCCTCCACGCGTTCCACCGACGAGCTGATCAGGCCCTTGATTTCATGCGCTGCCGCCGCACTGCGCTGGGCCAGCGTACGCACTTCGCTGGCCACCACGGCAAAGCCTCGCCCCTGCTCGCCTGCACGGGCGGCCTCCACCGCTGCGTTCAACGCCAGGATGTTGGTCTGGAAAGCGATGGAATCGATGACACCCGTGATGTCGGCGATCTTGCGCGAGCTGGCCGTGATCTGGTCCATGGTGGTGACCACATCGGCCACCACGGCGCCGCCGCGCGCGGCCACTTCTGCGGCAGTGGCGGCGAACTCGCTGGCCTGGCGCGAGGACTGGGCGTTGCCCTGCAACGCACTGGTCAGAAGCTCCATCGAGGATGCGGTCTCTTCGAGGTTGGCCGCTGTCTGCTCGGTACGGTGGCTCAGGTCATGGTTGCCCGAAGCGATTTCCGAACTGGCGGTAGAGATGTTGTTGGCGGCCTCCTGCACCTGGTGCACCAGCCCGCGCAGTGCATCCTGCATGCGGCCCATGGCTCCCACCAGCTGGCCCACTTCGTCCTGCGAGGTGGCCTTGACGTCATGTGTGAGGTCGCCTGCGGCAATGCGCTCGGCCAGCGTGCTGGCCTGTGCCAGCGACTGCAGGATGGAACGCACACTGAAGAACGTGAGCGGAATCAGCACGGCCAGCGCCAGCAGCAGCGCGCCCGCAATCAGCCCCGACATGGTGGAGGTCAGCGTGTTCACCCCTTTGCGGGCTTCTTCCATCTTGTCGCGTGCGGTGCCGGCCAGCCCGAGCAGCAGTTGGTCCGTGGCTTCCATGTGCTTCTTGAGGCGGTCGGCGTAGGCACCGCCCACGGCTCCGTCGATCTGCGCCCGCTCGATCTGCTCGAAGACCGGCGCGATGCCTTTTTCGTACTCCTTGACCTCGACCAGGGCCTTGCCGATGGCCTCGACAAAACCGGCATCGCCCGCCTGGGTTTGGCGCACCTGACCCAGCCCCTTGGTCAGGCCGGCCAGCGCCTTGCCCCACGATTCACGCAGGGACGCGACCTCCACCGAGTTGTTGAAGCTGATGATGATGTCTTTTTCGGTGCGGCGCAGATCGCCCAGCGTGGTGCGCAGTTCGGCCACGTCGGTCAACGTCTGCACCCGCTGCGAAAACAGGCTGTCGAGCGTGTCGCGCGTGCGGTCCAGCGCGAGATAGCCCATGCCGCCGATGACCACCAGCAGGATCAGGGAGAAGACCGTGCCGAAATACAGACGGGTACGAATCGAGAGGCGACCCAGGGCGTTCATGGCACTTCCTTACAAATAATCACAATTACCCACCTGTTAGCAACTTTGATGCCACGGCGGCGATCTCCGCCTCCGGCCTTGGGAGCCGAAGGGGTCGATGAATGTAGGTGTAACGCCCTGTTTCCGGGCCTATGGGTTTCCCCAAGCTGCCGCAGCGCGCCGGCAACTCAGGGCATCCATAAGCACGGCTAATACCAACCCACGCGTTAGCTGGATGCAATGGGGATGTACAGCGCCCCACCGCCGCGCTGGAACTCCGCCGCCTTGGTCTCCAGGCCCTGGGCCAGCGCCTCGGCTTCGGCCAAGCCTTTCGCCGCCGCGAAATCGCGCACTTCCTGGGTGATCTTCATCGAGCAGAACTTGGGGCCGCACATCGAGCAGAAATGCGCCACCTTGGCCGAGTCCTTGGGCAGGGTCTCGTCGTGGTACTCCTTGGCCGTTTCGGGGTCCAGGCCCAGGTTGAACTGGTCCTGCCAGCGGAAGTCAAACCGCGCCTGGCTGAGCGCATCGTCGCGCGCGCGGGCACCGGGGTGGCCCTTGGCCACATCGGCCGCGTGGGCGGCGATCTTGTAGGCAATGATCCCCTGCTTCACGTCGTCGCGGTCGGGCAGGCCCAGGTGCTCCTTGGGCGTCACGTAGCACAGCATGGCCGTGCCCATCCAGCCGATCATGGCCGCGCCGATGGCCGAGGCAATGTGGTCGTAGCCGGGCGCGATGTCGATGGTCAGCGGGCCCAGGGTGTAGAACGGCGCTTCGTGGCAGGTCTTGAGCTGCTCGGTCATGTTGGCCTGGATCATGTGCATGGGCACGTGGCCGGGGCCTTCGATCATGGTCTGCACGTCGTGCTTCCAGGCCACCTGGGTCAGCTCGCCCAGCGTGTGCAGCTCGGCAAATTGCGCTTCGTCGTTGGCGTCGGACGCGCAGCCGGGGCGCAGGCCGTCGCCGAGGCTGAACGACACGTCGTACGCCTTCATGATGTCGCAGATGTCCTCGAAGTGCTCGTACAGGAAGCTCTCGCGGTGGTGCGCCATGCACCACTTGGCCATGATGGAGCCACCGCGCGAGACGATGCCTGTGCGCCGCTGTGCCGTGAGGTGGATGTAGGCCAGGCGAACACCGGCATGGATGGTGAAGTAGTCCACGCCCTGCTCGGCCTGCTCGATCAGCGTGTCGCGGAAGATGGCCCAGGTCAGGTCTTCGGCCACGCCGCCCACCTTCTCCAGCGCCTGGTAGATCGGCACGGTGCCAATCGGCACGGGCGAGTTGCGCACGATCCAGTCGCGCGTGGTGTGAATGTTCTTGCCGGTGGAGAGGTCCATCACGTTGTCGGCACCCCAGCGGATGGCCCAGACGAGCTTTTCGACTTCTTCTTCAATGCTGGAGGTGACGGCCGAGTTGCCGATGTTGGCGTTGATCTTGACCAGGAAGTTGCGGCCAATTGCCATCGGCTCCACTTCGGGGTGGTTGATGTTGGCGGGGATGATGGCGCGGCCGCGCGCCACTTCGTCGCGCACGAATTCGGGGGTGATGATGCGCGGAATGCTGGCACCCATCGGGTTGCCCATCAGGCGCTTCTCGCGGCCTGCGTCGGCCATGTACTGCGCCATCCACTCGCGCTTGCCGTTTTCGCGGATGGCGACGTACTCCATCTCGGGCGTGATGATGCCCTTCTTGGCGTAGTGCATCTGCGTGACGTTGGCACCGACCTTGGCGCGCAGCGGCTTGCGCTGCAGCGCGGCGGCCTCGGCGCGCAGCTGGGCGAGGCGCGTGGCGTCTTCGCTCTTTTGGCCGTCGTCCAGCGCTACGGGGGCGCGGCCTTCGTAGTGCTCCACATCGCCACGGCCGGTGATCCAGCCGCCGCGCACGCTGGGCAGGCCCTGGCGCACGTCGATCACGGCATTCGGGTCGGTGTAGGGGCCCGAGGTGTCGTACACGCTGACGCGCTCTCCGTTAGTCAGCGCAATGTCGCGCACGGGAACGCGCATGTCCGGCAGGCTGCCGGCAAGGTAGCTCTTGGTAGATGCTGGAAACGGCTCACGCGTGAGCGCAAGCAGCTGGGCGAACTTGTCAGGGGCATGGATGGGGGCATTCATGGCGGGCACTCTCCTATCGTGGTGGATGGATACGTGCTCCGCAATCGGCCCGATGCACCGCAAGGCAAAGGGCCGGCGGGCCCCGCCCCGTGCGGGCCCGGGGTGGACGCAGGGGGTGCCTTGGCCAGGGGGCTGCGCATGCGCGCGTGCCTCCTGGGCGGAAATCAAGACTGCAGCTCTTCTTACGCTGGTACTAACCAGATCAAGTTCGCGGTTCCGGCGGTAAGGTCCGCCGTCTCAGCACGCCCAGACACCTGAAAAGGTTCTACGTGCACCCCGGAGCAGGCCGGAGTATAGGGCAGGGCTATCCGCACGCGCCGCGGGGCTTTCAGCGCAGCCGCTCGACCAGCAGCACCGCGAAAAAGCCCACCCCGGCAATCACCGTCCACTTGAAGATGGCGAACCCGAGCCGCTTGTAACGCGCCTGCCCCGTCGCTGCATAAAGGCCAAAGCACACGGCAGCCGCCAGCAGCAGCGCCAGGGCCAGCCAGCGGACGATCAGCATCTCACCAGGCCCGCACAGGCTGGGCAAAGCCGCCCGGCGCCTTGCGCTCGTCTTCAAACGTCACCTCCTCCCACGCATCGCGCTGCGCAAGCAGCTCACGCAGGAGAAGGTTGTTCATGCCGTGGCCCGAGCGGAAAGCGCTGTAGGCCGCCAGCAAGGGCTTGCCGATGAGGTACAGGTCGCCCATCGCATCCAGGATCTTGTGCTTGACGAACTCGTCGTCGTAACGCAGCCCGTCGCTGTTGAGCACCTTGTAGTCGTCCATGACGATGGCGTTGTCGAGGCCCCCACCCAGGGCCAGGCCGTTGGAGCGCATCATTTCCACGTCGCGCGTGAAGCCAAAGGTGCGTGCACGGGCAATGTCACGGCTGTAATTGCCCTGACCCAAGTCGAACTCCACGCGCTGGCCGGTGGAGTCCACCGCCGGGTGGTCGAAGTCGATTTCAAAACTGAGCTTGTAACCGTGGTACGGCGCAAGACGCGCCCACTTGGAATTGGCGCCCTCGCCTTCGCGCACTTCCACGGGCCGCAGCACCCGGATAAAACGCTTGGGCACTTTCTGCAGCTCGATCCCTGCGCTTTGCAGCAGGAACACGAACGACGCCGACGAGCCATCAAGAATCGGCACTTCCTCGGCCGTGATGTCCACATAAAGGTTGTCGATCCCAAGCCCCGCGCAGGCGGACATGAGGTGCTCTACGGTATGGACCTTGGCGTTGCCCACGGCGATGGTCGAGGCCAGCCGCGTGTCGGTAACGGCATCTGCGCGAATGGGAATGTCCACCGGCTGGGGCAGATCGACCCGGCGGAACACGATGCCGGTGTCCGGCTGGGCGGGCCGCAGCGTCAGCTCCACCCGTTGTCCGCTGTGCAGCCCCACGCCTACGGCACGGGTCAGAGTCTTGAGGGTGCGTTGTTGCAGCATTCCTGCATTTTAGTTGCGAGGCCGAAAAATCACCGGAAGCGATCCACTGCCTGACCCGGGTCAAGAACGAGATGCCGCAGGGGTTACGAAAAGGGCGTGTTTTTACCTACAGTAACCTTGCAACATGTCGAAGCACAATGACACGACAACGCTGGCACTGCAGGGGGGCCTACACCCCGCCCAGCGTTCATTCCAATCGCGGGGGACACAACCATGAACAAGCTCAGCTTCAAAATGAAAATCATGCTCATGATCGGCACGGCCCTCGCGGCCCTGGTGATCATGGCCCTTGCGTCGTTGCTGAACGAACGGCGGCTCATCATCGAGTCCCGTCGGGAGCTGCTCACCACGGCCGTGCAGTCGGCCCATAGCGTGGTCACCGGTTTTCAGGCCAAGGCTGCCAGCGGCGCCATGAGCGTCGAAGACGCCCAGAAAGCCGCCAGGGATGCCCTGCGCCTGTCCCGCTTTGGCGGGCCTGAGGGCAAGACCGAGTACTTCTACATCTGGACCCTGGATTCCAAGGGCGTGATGCACCCCATCAAGCCCGAATGGGAAGGCCAGGACATGGCGGGCAAGGTCAAGGACGGGTCGGGCACCGACATCCTCAAGCAAATCTCCGACGCCCTGCGCGCCAGCCCCAACGGGCGGGTTTTTGTGCCCACCATGTTCGCCCGCCCCGGACAGCAGGAGCTGGTGCCCAAGCTGCAGTACGTGATCCGCGTGGATGGCTGGAACTGGATGGTGGGTTCGGGCCTGTACACCGATGACATCGACGCCATCGTGCGCAAGACGCTGCTGTCGGGCTTGGCAGCCATCCTGGCCGTGTTCGCAGTGGTCGGCGGCATCGGGATGGTCGTGGCCCGCTCGGTGCTGCGCCAGATCGGTGGCGAGCCGACCGAAGCCATCGGAATCATGTCGCAGGTGGCAGAAGGCAATCTGGACACCCAGATGCCCAACGCCCCCGAAGGATCGATGCTGGACGGCCTCTCCAAGATGGTGGCATCGTTGCGCCTTCTGGTGACCGAAGTGCGTACCGCCACCGACAGCATTGCCACCGCTTCCAGTGAAATCGCGCAGGGCAACAACGACCTGGCCCACCGCACCGAAGACACGGCCAGCAACCTGCAGTCCACGGCCAGCTCCATGGAAGAGCTGACCAGTACCGTCAAGCAGACGTCCGACTCTGCGCACACCGCCAACCAGATGGCCAACTCGGCCGCCGAGGTGGCAGCACGGGGCGGCGACGTAGTCTCGAAGGTGGTGGCGACCATGCAGGACATCAACGCCAGCAGCAACCGCATCAGCGACATCATCGGTGTGATCGACGGCATTGCCTTCCAGACCAACATCCTGGCGCTGAACGCGGCCGTGGAAGCCGCCCGTGCGGGCGAACAGGGCCGCGGATTCGCAGTGGTGGCGGGCGAGGTGCGCAGCCTGGCCGGCCGCAGTGCCGAGGCCGCCAAGGAAATCAAGTCGCTGATCGGAGCCTCGGTGGAGAAGGTCGAATCCGGCACGCAGCTGGTAGGCGATGCCGGTGCGACGATGACCGAAATCGTGGCCAGCGTGCAGCGTGTGACGGACATCATTGGCGAGATTCGGGCCGCCACCTCGGAGCAGAGCCAGGGCATTGCGCAGGTCAACACGGCCATGAACCAGCTCGACCAGATGACGCAGCAAAACTCGGCGCTGGTGGAAGAGTCCACCGCCGCCGCCGACAGCCTGCGCGAGCAAGCCATGCGGCTGACCCAAGTGGTGGCGCGTTTCCGAGTGAACGGCAGCAACGCCTCTGCGCAGAGCACAGGTGCTGCCGCCTGGAGCAGCAGCCCCGCGCCTTCACCCGTACCGGCCCCGGCCCGCACGGCGGCGCGTGCACCGGCGCCCGCAGCACGCTCCGCACTGCCCAAAGCAGCGCCGCGGCCCGCAGCACAGCGCCCCGCGGCAGCAGCCCTGCCGCCCAAGGCAAAGCCTGCAACCAGCGCCCCAGCCGCTGCCCCTGCCAAGCCGGGCGGGGACGACAACGGCGAATGGGAATCCTTCTGACATCGCTGCGCCAGCTGCGAAGGGGCATCGCGCGGCCCCGTCTCCGGCTCTTCCAGTAACAGCCGCCTGCGCACCGGGGGGCTGCCAGGTTGCCCGATGGACGCAGCCCGCCCAAGACCCGCAGGCCGTCGCGCGCTCCTGCAAGGCAACAAAAAACCCTGCCAGTTCGCACTGGCAGGGTTTTTTTTGGGGCGCCGATCTCGGCGCGGGGCCAGGGCGGCGCGCTACCGGAGCTTGCCGAAACGGCAGCGCGGTAGCGAAGTCCGTTCCAGATCAGTCGGCCTGCTTGCGCAGGAAAGCCGGAATCTCCAGATCGTCCATGCCGCCCGACGAAAGCGCGTCCACGCGGGCCGCGGCCTGGGTGCGGTTGGTGCGCCACACGCTCGGCACCGACATGCTGCCGTAGTCGGTTTGTGATCCGCCGGCATGGCCTCCGGGCACGCCCGCCGCAACGCCCATGGCGCCCACACCCGCCACGGGAATCTGGTAGGCCATGTTGTCGGTGCCGGTGCGCAGGCCGCCCTGCACCACCGAGATGGGCTGGCGGCGCGCGTTGGCACGCGACAGGCCCGTGGCCACCACGGTCACGCGGATTTCGTCGCCCAGGTTCTCGTCGTAGGCGGCGCCGAAGATGACGTGTGCGTCGGTCGAGGCGTAGGCGTTGATGGTGTTCATGGCCTGGCGCGATTCGGACAGCTTGAGGCTGCCCTTGCTGGCCGTGACCAACACCAGCACGCCCTTGGCGCCCGACAGGTCGATGCCTTCGAGCAGCGGGCAGGCAATGGCCTGCTCGGCAGCAATGCGGGCGCGGTCGGGGCCGCTGGCCGTGGCGGTGCCCATCATGGCCTTGCCGGGCTCGCCCATCACCGTGCGCACGTCTTCGAAGTCGACGTTCACCTGGCCGTATTCGTTGATGATTTCAGCGATACCGCCCACGGCGTTCTTGAGCACGTCATTGGCGTGCGCAAAGGCTTCGTCCTGGGTGATGTCATCGCCCAGCACATCCAGCAGCTTTTCGTTGAGCACCACGATCAGCGAGTCGACGTTGGCTTCCAGCTCGGCCAGGCCTTCGTCGGCATTCTTCATGCGGCGGCCACCTTCCCAATCGAAAGGCTTGGTGACCACGCCCACGGTGAGGATGCCCATTTCCTTGGCCACGCGCGCAATCACGGGCGCTGCACCGGTACCGGTGCCGCCGCCCATGCCTGCGGTGATGAACAGCATGTGCGCGCCCTGGATGGCGTCACGGATGTCTTCCACGGCAGCCTCGGCGGCATCGCGTGCCTTTTCGGGCTTGCCCCCTGCGCCCAGGCCGCTGCCACCGAGCTGGATGACGCGGTGGGCCGAGCTGCGGGTCAACGCCTGCGCGTCGGTGTTGGCGCTGACGAATTCCACGCCCTGCACGGACCGCGCAATCATGTGTTCGACGGCGTTGCTGCCGCCACCGCCCACGCCGATCACCTTGATCTGGGTGCCCTGGTTGAATTCTTCGGCTTCGATCATTTCAATGGTCATCTTGGAGCTCCTGGTTCTAGATACGGTTGCAATTGCCAAATGTTGAAGGTGTGTCTGGGAGGTCGGGCGCGTGGCGGGCCGGTACAACGCCATCGCTCCCTGGGTCGGTGGGGGCTGCCTCGCGCAAGCCAGAGGGGGTATTTCATGGCTAGAAATTCCCCACGATGAAGTCCTTGAAGCGGCCAAAGGCAGTCTTCATGGAGCCGCTCTTTTGCGCCACCTTGAAGCCGCGCAGGCGGGCCAGGCGGGCTTCTTCGAGCAGGCCCATGACGGTGGCTGCACGGGGCTGGGCCACCATGTCCGACAGCGCGCTGGAATACTTGGGGATGCCGCGGCGCACGGGCTTCAGGAAAATGTCCTCGCCCAGTTCGATCATGCCGGGCATGACCGAGCTGCCGCCCGTGAGCACGATGCCCGACGACAGCACTTCCTCGTAGCCCGACTCGCGGATCACCTGCTGCACGAGCGAGAAGATTTCTTCCACGCGGGGCTCGATCACGCCCGCCAGCGCCTGCTTGCTGAGCATGCGCGGGCTGCGGTCGCCCAGGCCGGGCACTTCGACCTGGCTCTCGGGGTCGGCCAGCAACTGCTTGGCGTAGCCACTTTCGACCTTGATGTCCTCGGCGTCTTTCGTGGGCGTGCGCAGTGCCATCGCGATGTCGCTGGTGATGAGGTCACCGGCGATCGGTATCACGGCTGTGTGGCGGATCGCGCCGCCTGTGAAGATGGCCACATCGGTGGTACCGGCACCGATGTCCACCACCACCACGCCCAGCTCGCGCTCGTCGTCGGTCAGCACCGCCTGGCTGCTGGCCAGCGGATTGAGCATGAGCTGCTCGACCTCCAGGCCGCAGCGGCGCACGCACTTGATGATGTTCTCGGCCGCGCTCTGTGCACCGGTCACGATGTGAATCTTGGCCTCCAGGCGGATGCCGCTCATGCCGATGGGCTCCTTCACATCCTGCCCGTCGATCACGAACTCCTGCGGCTCCACCAGCAACAGGCGCTGGTCGCTGCTGATGTTGATGGCCTTGGCTGTCTCCACCACGCGTGCCACGTCGGCAGAGGTGACTTCCTTGTCCTTGACGGCGACCATGCCGCTCGAATTGAGCCCGCGGATATGGCTGCCGGTGATGCCGGTGTACACGCGCTGGATCTTGCAGTCCGCCATCAGCTCGGCTTCTTTCAGCGCCTGCTGGATGCTCTGCACCGTGGCGTCGATGTTGACCACCACGCCGCGCTTGAGGCCGTTGCTCGGGGCCACGCCAAGACCAGCCAGCTTGAGCTCGCCATTGGGCAGCACCTCGGCCACCACAGCCATCACCTTGGCCGTGCCAATGTCCAGCCCCACCACGACGTCTTTGTATTCTCTTGCCATATTCAGCCTCTGCACTTGTCTGTTCTGTCCGGCTGCGCCGTGGGCGCAGGTACCCGGAAGCCCTGCGAGCGGATCGTCTGCCGGGCGCCAGCGCCACCCCGCGTTGTGTGTTGTGGTCTCATCGCCATCACCTCCTGCGCACTCCGGCCACGGCAGCGGGTGCATCGCCCACCGTCACGGTGGTCACGCCGCGCATGCGCAAGGCGTATCCGCCGGCATGGCGCAAATCGGCCGATTCCAGCGCGTCCACCCGGCGGCCATACTGGGCCGCCACCTGCGTCAGCGTGCGCGTGAAGCGCTGGGTGCGCTGCACCACTTCTTGCGGTGTGCCGCCGCCCAGTTCCACCACGGCATCGGTGTCCAGCGTGACGCGCCAGCCGCCGCGCCCTGTCAGCTCCAGCGTCTCGACCACCAGTCCGAGCGACTTGAACACGGGCCTGAGCAGGCCATGCATTTCCAGCACGTCCATCGAGCTGCCCGCCGGCCCCAGCAAGCGCGGCAGGCCGTCCTGCTCCACATCGCCGGTGTTGGCTTCGAACACCTCGCCAAACCGGTTGACCAGCGCAGAGCCGGACTCGGGGCCCCAGTACGCCACGGCTTCGTGCTCCTGCAGCTGCACCGCCAGGCTGCCGGGGTACACGCGGCGCACTTCGGCGCGGCGTACCCATGGCACCTGCTCGAATGCGTCGCGCGCGGCGCGCAGGTCTACCGTGAAAAAGTTGCCCACCAGGTGCGGCGCCACATTGGCACGCAGGGTGACGGCGTTGTTGTGCACCAGGTCGCCCTGCACCACGATCCGCGCCACGGCGAAACCCGGGTAGCGCAGCACCCACCATGCGCCCGCCGCCAGCGCCAGCAGGACGCCGCCCACGAACAGGACCGAAGCGGTCAGGTTCATGAGCTTGACGTCCAGCGGTGCGGGCAGCGTGTGGGCCATCAAGCAGCCTTTGGCCTTGCGGGCGTGTCGAGGGCTGCGTCCGCCAGGATGCGCAGGCACAGTTCCTCGTAGCTGATGCCCGACGCACGCGCCGACATGGGCACCAGCGAGTGGCCCGTCATGCCCGGCGACGTATTCATCTCCAGCAGGAAGGGCTTGCGGTCGCTGGCGCGGATCATCAGGTCGGCGCGGCCCCAGCCGCGGCAGCCCAGCGTGCGGTAGGCCTCCAGCACGATGCGCTGGATCTCGCGTTCCTCTGCTTCGGGCAGGCCGCTCGGGCACTGGTACTTCACGTCGTCGGTGAAATACTTGTTCTGGTAGTCGTAAGCACCGTCGGGCGCCACGATGCGGATCACCGGCAGCGCGCGCGCCTGGGCGCCATGGCCCAGCACGGGGCAGGTCACTTCCTCGCCGTCAATGAACTCTTCGCACAGCACATCAGCGTCGTACCTGGCAGACAGCTCCACTGCGGCCTGCATGTCGGACGGGCCGCGCACCTTGGTCACGCCGATGGACGAGCCCTCGCGCGGCGGCTTGACGATCAGCGGCAGGCCCAGTTCATCGGGCACCTTGCGGACGATCTCGGGTTGCTGGCGGTCTGGGGCCAGCCACACGTAGCGCGGCGTGGGCAGGCCTTCTGCCAGCCACACACGCTTGGTCATGACCTTGTCCATGGCGATGGCCGATGCCATCACGCCCGGGCCGGTGTACGGAATGCCCAGCAGCTCCAGCGCGCCCTGCACGGTGCCGTCTTCGCCATGGCGGCCGTGCAGCGCGATGAAGCAGCGCGCATAGCCATCGCGCCGGAGGTCGCTCAGCGCATGGGTGGCAGGGTCGAACGCATGGGCGTCCACGCCGCTGGTGCGCAGGGCCTGCAGCACCCCGCTGCCGGACATGAGCGACACCTCGCGCTCGGCCGATTCGCCGCCCATCAGCACGGCCACCTTGCCCAGGGCCTTGACGTCAATTTTGGATTCTGGAAGGGTCATAGCGCGCTCCCTTCAAGCGCATTCAGCTCACTATTTTGTAGCATTTCAACCACCTTGCCGGGCACTGCACCGATGGAGCCCGCGCCCATGCACATCACCACGTCGCCCGCGCGTGCGTTGTCGGCAATGGCCTGGGGCAGATCCGCCACGTTGTCCACAAACATCGGCTCCACGCGGCCCGCCACACGCAGTGCGCGCGCCAGCGAACGGCCATCGGCGGCCACCACGGGTGCCTCGCCTGCGGCGTATACCTCGGTCAGCAACACGGCGTCGGCATTGCCGATGACCTTGACGAAATCCTCGAAGCAGTCGCGTGTGCGGCTGTAGCGGTGCGGCTGGAACGCCAGCACCAGGCGGCGGCCCGGAAACGCACCGCGCGCCGCGGCCAGTGTGGCGGCCATCTCAACCGGGTGGTGGCCGTAATCGTCGATCACGGTGAACTGGCCTCCGCCCTTGGCGGGCAGCTCGCCATAGCGCTGAAAGCGCCGGCCCACTCCCTTGAAGCTGGCCAGTGCGCGCTGCACGGCTTCGTCCGGGATGTTCAGCTCCACCGCCACCGCAATGGCCGACAGGGCGTTGAGCACGTTGTGCTCGCCCGCGAGGTTGAGCACGATGTCCATGTCGGGCAGCGTCACGCCGTTGCGCCGCTGCACCGTGAAATGCATCTGGCCAGCCTGTGCGCGCACGTTGATGGCGCGCACCTGCGCATCTTCCGAAAAGCCGTAGCTGGTGATGGGGCAGGTGACGCTTTGCAGGATGTCGCGCACCGCGGGGCTGTCCACGCAGAGCACGGCCGTGCCATAGAACGGCATGCGGTGCAGGAAGTCGACAAACGCACCCTTGAGCCGGTTGAAGTCGTGCCCGTAGGTCTCCATGTGGTCGGCGTCGATGTTGGTCACCACCGCCATCACCGGCAGCAGGTTCAAAAACGATGCGTCGGACTCGTCGGCCTCGACCACGATGTAGTCGCCGCTGCCCAGCTTGGCATTGGCGCCCGCGCTGTTGAGCTTGCCGCCGATCACGAAGGTGGGGTCCAGCCCCGCCTCGGCCAGCACGCTGGTCACCAGGCTGGTGGTGGTGGTCTTGCCGTGGGTGCCGGCAATGGCGATGCCCTGCTTGAGGCGCATCAGTTCGGCCAGCATCAGCGCGCGTGGCACCACCGGAATCTTCTTGGCGCGGGCGGCCATCACCTCGGGGTTGTCGGGCGTGACTGCGGTGGACGTGACCACGGCATCGGCGTCCTCGATGTGGCTTGCGGCGTGGCCCAGGCAGGTCTTGATGCCCAGGTCCGTCAGGCGGCGCAGCGTGGCGCTGTCGGCCAGGTCAGAGCCCGAGATGCGGTAGCCCAGGTTGAACAGCACCTCGGCGATGCCGCTCATGCCCGCGCCGCCAATGCCGACGAAATGGATGTGGCGAATCGCGTGTTTCATGAACCCACCTTTGCAAGGCACGAGTCGTCGGCAGGCTTCATGGCCGCGACGAAGTGGATGTGGCGAATGGCGTGCTTCATGGTTGGGCCAGCTCCTCGCAGGCAGTCACCACTTCGCGGGTGGCGTTGATTTTTTGCATGTTCTTGGCATTCATCGCTTTATCCATAAGGGTAGAGCGCTCTGTATTCAATAGCATATCCGCCAGCATCGCGGCGGTCAGGTCGCGCTGCTGCACCAGCCAGCCACCACCGGCATCCACCAGGAACTGCGCGTTGGTGGTCTGGTGGTCATCCACCGCCGACGGGAAGGGCACAAACACGGCCGCTGCACCCACAGCGGCGATTTCGGTCACGGTGCTGGCACCGGCCCGGCAGACGATGATGTCGGCCGTGGCAAAGGCACTGGCGGTGTCGTCGATGAACGGCGTGAGTTCTGCCTCCACGCCCGCCGCCGTGTAGTGGGCGCGCAGGGCATCGATCTGGGTCGCGCCGCTCTGGTGCACCACCAGCGGGCGGCGGTCGGCAGGCATCAGCGCGATGGCCTGGGGCACGATCTCGTTGAGGGCGCGTGCGCCCAGGCTGCCACCCACCACCAGCAGACGCAGCGGGCCACTGCGGCCGGTAAAGCGCTCTGCGGGCCCCGGCTGCTGGGTGAACGCCGCGCGCAGCGGGTTGCCCACCCACTGGCCCTTGGGGAACACGTTGGGGAACGCGGTGAACACGCGGTCGGCCACACCGGCCAGCACCTTGTTGGCCATGCCCGCCACCGAATTTTGCTCGTGCAGCACCAGCGGCTTGCCGGCCAGCACACCCATCATCCCGCCCGGAAAGGTGATGTAGCCACCCAGGCCCACCACGACATCAGGTTTGACGCGGCGCACCACCTGCAGGGCCTGCCAGAAGGCGCGCAGCAGGCGCATGGGCAACAGGGCCAGCGTGACGATGCCCTTGCCGCGCACGCCGCCAAAATCGATCAACTCCAGCGGGAAGCCGTGCGTGGGCACGATGCGCGACTCCATGCTGCCCGGAGCGCCCAGCCAGTGAACGCGCCAGCCGCGGGCGCGCAGCTCCTCGGCCACGGCCAGGCCCGGGAAGATATGGCCGCCGGTGCCGCCGGCCATGATGAGGGCGGTCTTTTGCGTGCTCATACGCGGCCTCCGCGCATGAGTAGTTTGTTCTCGTAATCCACCCTCAGCACCACCGCCAACGCCACCAGATTCATCAAGATCGCCGACCCCCCAAAGCTCATCAGCGGCAGCGTGAGCCCCTTGGTCGGCAGCGCGCCCAGGTTCACGCCCATGTTGATGAAGGCCTGGAATCCGATCCAGATGGCCACGCCCTGCGCCACCAGGCCCGAGAACACGCGGTCCAGCGCAATGGCTTGGCGGCCGATGTGCATGATGCGGCGGGTCATCCACAGGAACAGCACGATCAGCGTGAGCACGCCCACCAGGCCGAACTCTTCGCCGATCACGGCGAGCAGGAAGTCGGTGTGGGCTTCGGGCAGCCAGTGCAGTTTTTCGACGCTGCCGCCCAGGCCCACGCCAAAAATCTCTCCACGGCCGATCGCAATCAGCGAGTGCGACAGCTGGTAGCCCTTGCCCAGCGCATGCGCCTCGCTGAACGGGTCCAGATACGCGAACACACGTTCCCGCCGCCAGGGCGAGCTGGCAATCATCAGGGCGAAGGCGCCGACAAGGATGGCCGCGATCAGGAAGAACATGCGTGCGTTGACGCCGCCCAAAAACAGGATGCCCATGGCGATCACGGCCACCACCATGAAGGCGCCCATGTCGGGCTCGGCCAGCAGCAGTACGCCCACGATGGCCACGGCAGCGCCCATGGGCAGCACGGCGCGGAAGAACCGTTCCTTCACTTCCATCTTGCGCACCATGTAATCGGCGGCATAGATGAGCACGGCAAATTTGGCGATCTCGGACGGCTGGAATCCGATGGGCCCGAACGACAGCCAGCGGCGCGCACCGTTGACGACCTTGCCCACGCCGGGGATCAGCACCGCCACCAGCAACAGCAGCGCCACGATGAAGAGCCACGGCGCCACGCGCTCCCACAGCGCCATTGGCACCTGGAAGGCCAGCAGCGCCGCCACAAAGCCCACCACCAGGTACATCATGTGCCGGGTCAGGAAGTGCGTGGAGGCGTAGTTGGCAAAGCGCGGGTTGTCCGGCATCGCAATCGATGCGGAATACACCATGACCAGGCCCCAGGCCAGCAGCGCCACCACCACCCACAGCAGCGCCTGGTCAAAGCCCAGCACACTCGCAGGTGTGGTGCCGGTGGCACGGCGGTATTCGGTGCCCCCCACGCGCACCGGCAGCACCTCGCCGCCCTGGCCCGTGAGTGCCGAGAACCACGCGCTGGCGCGCTGCATGAAATTGCCCTGGCTGGCGGGAGCGGTCATGCCCTGCCCTCCAGCGAAACGCCGGCGTCGTCCGCCAGGCTGCGTACCGTGTCGCAGAAGACCTGGGCACGGTGTTCGTAATCCCTGAACATGTCAAAACTGGCACAGGCCGGCGACATGAGCACTGCGTCGCCGTGGTGCGCGCGCCGCGATGCCAGCTGTACCGCCTCGGGCAGCGTGGCTGCATCGACGAGGGCTACGCCGGCGTCGGCCAGCGCGGCGCGGATCAGCGGCGCGTCGCGCCCGATCAGCACCACGGCCCGCGCAAAGCGCGCCACCGGTGCCGCCAGCGGGGCAAAGTCCTGGCCCTTGCCTTCGCCACCCAGGATGACCAGCACGCGGCGCTCGGCGCCCAGGCCGGTGAGGGCCGCCACGGTGGCGCCCACATTGGTGCCCTTGCTGTCGTCGAAATACTCCACGCCGTGGATGATGGCCACTGGCTCCACGCGGTGCGGCTCGCCGCGGTACTCGCGCAGGCCGTACAGCATGGGGGCCAGCGTGCAGCCGGCGGCAGACGCCAGCGCAAGCGCGGCCAGCGCGTTGACCGCGTTGTGCCGGCCGCGGATGCGCAGTGCATCGGCGGGCATCAGGCGCTGGATGTGCAGGTCTTCGTCCTGCGCCTGGCGGCTGCGCTTGCGGGTCTCGTCGGCATCCATGGCGCGCACCAGCCAGGGCATGCCGCTGACCACCTCGATGCCGAAGTCGCCGGGTCGGCGGGGCATGTCGGCACCGAAGGTGATGTGCTCGCGCACCTGGGGCTTTTGCAGCTTGACCTTCAACGGTGGCGGTGATCTTTGCGCCCCCACGCTCGCCACTGCGTGTGCTTCGCTGCCCCCCGAGGGGGCCGCTGCCGCCTTCGGGCGGCCGGGCGGCGGCAACATCTTCATCACCTCGGCATCCTCGCGGTTGAGGATCATCAGCCCGGCTTCGCCAAAGATGCGCGCCTTGGCTGCGGCATAGGCGGCCATGTCGCCGTGCCAGTCCAGGTGGTCTTGGGTGATGTTGAGTACCGTGGCGGCCGTGGGCTCAAAGCCTGTGATCTCGTCGAGCTGAAAACTGGAGAGCTCCAGCACCCATGCGTCGGGCAACGTCCCTGCGTCGATGCGGCCTGCCAGTGTGTCGAGCAGCGTGGGGCCGATGTTGCCGGCCACCGCCACACGCTTGCCGGAGCGCTCGACCAGCTGCCCTGCGAGCGAGGTCACCGTGGTCTTGCCGTTGGTGCCAGTGATGGCCAGCACCGCCGGGGCGTAGCCATGCGATGCACGCAGGAAGGCCAGGCCCGCAGAAAACAGGCTCAATTCACCGCCAGCGCTTATTCCATTTGCCTTTGCTGCTATCACTACAGGAGCAATCACCGCAGGACTGAGGCCGGGCGAGCGGTAGACGGCGTCCAGCTCCTGCCCATCGACCAGGGCAGCGTCAAACGCACCCGGTACAAAGCGCACCTGCGGGAGCTCCTGCTGCAGGGCCGGCAACTGGGGCGGCGCCGCGCGCGTGTCGGCCACCGTGACCTGGCGAGCGCCGCAGCGCACGCACCAGCGCGCCATAGCCACGCCCGAGGCCCCCAGGCCCAGGATGAGGATGTTCTGCCCTTCGAGCGGGGTCATTCCCTCGCCGGGGCGGCCTGCGGGCTGCGGGGGAGTGTCCGGCACTGCGCCTTCGTCGGCAGTGGCGTCGCTGTCGGTCGGCGCTTCAGGGGGCGCGGCCACATCGGGTGCAGCCACGTCGGCAAAGATCTGCGCCACGAACGCTGCGGCATCCCGCGCCGCTGTCAGCTGCGGCTGTGCGACTGCAGTCTCGGCCTCTGCGACCGCGGGTTCGGGCTGAGCCACAGGGTCGGCTGGCGCCCCGGGCTCGTCATTCGCGAGCGTGCCTGCTGCGGTGTCTGAAGAGGCGGCGACTTCCACCGCGGCATCGAAGCCCTCTGTCGCGGGTTGATCGGCATGGACCATCTTCGCGTCATCCACGCCGGCTGCCGCATCCACCGCATCCACCGCACCGCCATCTTCAGCGCGCTGCAGTTCACCCGCGTCTGTGACCGCGGGCGCAGGCGTGACTACACCCTCGGGCACGGCGGCGCCCAGGGGTGGCAGGGGACGGAGGGAATCGCTGGGGTTCATCGCAGTTTCAGGGTCGACAGGCCCACCAGGCACAGCAGCATGGTGATGATCCAGAAGCGCACGACGACCTGCGTTTCCTTCCAGCCGCTCTTTTCAAAGTGGTGGTGCAGGGGCGCCATCTTGAGCAGGCGGCGGCCTTCGCCGTAACGGCGCTTGGTGTACTTGAACCACATCACCTGCAGCATCACGGACAGCGCCTCGACCACGAAGATGCCGCCCATGATGGCCAGCACGATTTCCTGCCGCACGATGACGGCGATGGTGCCCAGCGCCGCGCCCAGTGCCAGCGCGCCCACGTCACCCATGAAGACCTGCGCAGGATGTGCGTTGAACCACAGGAAAGCCAGCCCTGCTCCTGCCATGGCCGCGCAGAAAATCAGCAGCTCGCCCGAGCCGGGAATGTGCGGGAAAAACAGGTACTTGGAGTACACCGAGCTGCCCGTGACGTACGCGAACACGCCCAGTGCCGAGCCCACCATCACCACCGGCATGATGGCCAGGCCATCGAGCCCATCGGTCAGGTTGACGGCGTTGCTGGACCCCACGATGACCAGATAGGTCAGGATCACGAAACCGAGCACGCCCAGCGGGTAGCTGATTTCCTTGAAGAACGGCAGCTGCAGACCAGCCTTGGGCGGCAGGTCGAGCGAGAAGCCCGACTGGACCCAGCTGACGAACAGCTCGAACACACGGGCGTTGGAGTTCTCGGAAATGCTGAACACGAGGTACAGCGCCGCCACCAGCCCGACCACGGACTGCCAGAAATACTTTTCGCGCGAGCGCATGCCCTCGGGGTCCTTGTTGACCACCTTGCGCCAGTCGTCCACCCAGCCAATCGCGCCAAAGCCCAGCGTGACGATGAGCACGATCCACACGAACCGGTTGGACAGGTCGAACCACAGCAGGGTCGAGATGGCGATCGACAGCAGGATGAGCACACCACCCATGGTGGGCGTGCCGCTCTTGGACAGGTGCGTCTGCATCGCATAGCCGCGGATCGGCTGGCCGATCTTGAGCGAGGTGAGCACGCGGATCACCTTGGGGCCCGCCACCAGGCCGATGAGCAGTGCCGTCACCGCAGCCATGAGCGCGCGGAACGTGAGGTACTGGAACACCCGGAAAAACCCGAGCTCCGGCGACAGGCCCTGCAGCCATTGCGACAGCATCAGCAGCATGCGGCACCTCGCGGGGTGGGCGTGACCGGGCCAGAGCGTGTGGTGTCAGTGGGGTGCGCCATGGGTTCCCTCCAGCATGTCTTTCTGCTTGTTGTTGTTCTGTCCGGGCTCTTGCGGGCTGTGCGCTGCCGCGGAGATGGCTTCCACCACCCGCTCCATCGCCATGAAGCGCGAGCCCTTGACGAGCACGCTGCCGGCATTGGGCAACGTTTCCTTCACGGCGGCCAGCAAGGCATCCATGCTGTCGAAGTGGCGGGCAGCGGACCCGAAGGAGGCTGCGGTGTGGGCCGATAAGGTGCCTAGTGCAAACAGATGGGGGATGCCCGCAGCACGCGCGTGCTCGCCAGCCTCGGCATGGAACTGCGGGCCCTGGTCGCCCACCTCGCCCATGTCACCCACCACCAGCCATTGCGGTGCGGGCAGCTCGGCCAGCACGTCGATGGCAGCGCGCATGGAATCGGGGTTGGCGTTGTAGGTGTCGTCCACCACGGTGACCTTACGCCCCCCGCACTGCACGCTGAACGCACGCGAGCGGCCCTTGACGGGTGCAAACCGGCCCAGCCCGTCGGCAATGGCGCCAAGCGGCACGCCCGCAGCCAGCGCACAGGCCGTGGCGGCCATGGCGTTGGTCACGTTGTGCCGACCGGCGATGTGCAGGCGCACATCCACCTCCCCTTGCGGCGTGCCCAGCGTCGCGACCCACGCGCCGTTGTTCCACGCTGCGCTGCGGCAGGTGACATCGCCACCCGCACCAAAAGTCATGCAGCGGCGACCCTGCGCCAGGCCGCGCCAAAGTGCGGTGTATTCATCGCCCGCAGGGAACACGGCCACGCCATGGGCAGGCAGGCTTGCAAACACCGAACCGTTCTCGCGCGCCACGGCTTCCACCGTGTGCATGAACTCCAGATGCTCGCGCTGTGCGTTGTTGACCAGCGCCACCGTAGGCTGGGCCATGGCGGCCAGACGGGCAATTTCGCCCGGGTGGTTCATGCCCATCTCGATCACGGCCGCAGTGTGCGCAGCGCGCAGGCGCATCAGCATCAGCGGCACACCGATGTCGTTGTTGAAATTGCCCTGCGTGGCAAAGGCTGCATCGCCCTTCCAGGCTTTGAGAATGGACGCCACCATCTGCGTCACGGTGGTCTTGCCATTGCTGCCGGTCACGCCGATCAGCGGCAGGCTGAAACCGGCACGCCAGCCGCTGGCCAGGGCGCCGAGCGCGGCCAGCGTATCGGGCACTTCGATGCCTGCCAGTCCTGCCGCCTCCAGGCCGCCGTGGGCGATGGCCGCAGAAGCACCACCAGCGCGCGCGTCGGCCAGAAACGCGTTGGCATCGAAGCGTTCGCCCTTGAGTGCCACAAACAGGTCGCCGGCTTGCAGGCTGCGCGTGTCGGTGTGCACGCGCGTGAGGAGTGTCGCGCCGTCACCCACCAGCCGCGCGGCGGGCACGCGCTGGCGCACGAGGGCAAGGGCTTCGTCCAGCGTCATCATCGGTGTCGGTGCCATGCTGCTCATGCCCATGTGATGGCTCCCCGCGCGCGCAATGCGGCCTGCGCATGGGCCATGTCCGAGAACGGCTGGCGCACGCCTGCGGTTTCCTGGGTGTCTTCGTGACCTTTGCCAGCAATCAAAACCACGTCGTGCGGCGCAGCGGTCGCCACGGCCTGCGCAATGGCGCGGGCGCGGTCCAGTTCGGCGCTGACGGTGGTGCCGGCAATCGTGCCCTGCAGCACCTGGTGCACGATGGCCGCGGGGTCTTCGCTGCGCGGGTTGTCACTGGTCACCAGCACCCGGTCGGCATGCTGCTGCGCCACCGCGCCCATCAGCGGGCGCTTGCCGGCATCGCGGTCGCCACCACAGCCGAACACGCACCACAGCTGGCCGCCGCGCTCCTGCGCCAGCGGGCGCAGCGCATGCAGAGCCTTGTCGAGTGCATCGGGCGTGTGGGCGTAGTCCACCGCCACCAGGGGCTGGCCGGGCGCCACCAGGCGCTGCATGCGCCCGGGTACGGGCTCCAGGCCTGCGCACGCCTGGACGGCAGCATCCAGCGGCACGCCGCGGCTGCGCAGTGTGGCGATCACGCCCAGCAGGTTCTGCACGTTGTAGTGGCCGATGACCTGCGTCTGCAGCCGATGCTGGCCTGCGCCGTCCTCCACCACGGTGAACTGCAGGCCCTGCGGGCCCAGTGTGATGTCCCGCGCCATCAGGCGCGCGGCGCCCTGGGCCGACACGGACCACAGGTCCAGGCTGCCGCCCCGCAACTCGCCATGCAGTTGCAGCCCGGCAGCGTCGTCGGTGTTGATCACTGCGGCCTGCAGGCCCGGCCAGCCGAACAGTGCGCGCTTGGCCAGCCAGTAGTCGGCCATGGTGCCGTGGTAGTCCAGGTGGTCTTGCGTGAAGTTGGTGAAAACCGCCACGCGGATCTGGGTGCCATCGAGCCGCGCCTCGGCCAGGCCGATGGACGATGCCTCGATGGCGCAGGCCGACAGCCCGGCGGCCGCGAACGTGCTGAACGCCCGCTGCAGACGCACGGGGTCGGGCGTGGTCATGCCAGTGGATTGGAGCTCTGGCGGCACACCAGTGCCCAAAGTGCCCACCAGCGCACATCCCTTCTGGTCTGCATGCTCTGATTTTGATAGCGCATTGATGGCGCCGGCCAGCCACCATGCCGTGCTGGTCTTGCCGTTGGTGCCGGTGACCGCGAGGATATCCAGGCGCTGGGTGGGCGCGCCAAACCACTGCGCGGCAATGGGGCCCGTGGCCGCCTTCAGGCCGTGCAGCGCCGCCAGGTGATCGCCCGCAAAACCGAAGGCCTCCACGCCGGCCTGCTCCACCAGGCAGGCCGTCGCGCCGCGCACCAGCGCATCGGCCACATGGGCACGCCCGTCGGTGGCGGCGCCGGGCCAGGCGATGAAGCCGTCACCGGGCTGTATGCGGCGGCTGTCCGTGTGCAGGGTGCCGGTGACGCGTGCGCGCAGCCAGTCCACCGCAGCGGCTGCAGAGCCAAGGGTTGCGATGGCAGCGGTGGCGAGGGTCACAGCGACTCCTCCACGGCGTTGGCAACGATCTGCGGCTTGACCGCCATGTCGGGCTGTACGCCCATCATGCGCAGCGTCTGCTGCACTACTTCGCTGAACACGGGCGCGGCCACGGCACCACCGTAGTACACGCCGTTGCTGGGCTCATCAATCATGACCGCCACGATGATGCGGGGCTTGTCGATGGGCGCCATGCCGGTGAACCAGGCGCGGTACTTGCCGACGGCATAGCTCTTGCCCACCTGCTTGCGCGCAGTGCCCGACTTGCCGCCCACGGAGTAGCCCAGGGTCTGCGCCTTCTGGCCGGTACCGCCCGGGCCCGCGGCCATCTGCAGCATCTTGCGCACCTGGTCGGCCGTGCGCTCGGAAAACACCGGCACGCCCACGGCCGGCTGGTCGGACTTGAGCATGGTGGCCGGGATCACCCGCCCGCCGTTGGCGAACACGGTGTACGAGCGCGCCATCTGGAACAGGCTGGCCGACAGGCCGTAGCCGTACGACATGGTGGCCTGCTCCACCGGGCGCCAGCTCTTGTAGGGGCGCAGCCGGCCGCTGACGGCACCGGGGAAGTCGATCTGCGGCTTCTGGCCGAATCCGGCGGCAGAGAAGGTCTCCCACATCTCGCGCGCAGGCATCTGCATGGCCAGCTTGGTGGTGCCCACGTTGCTCGACTTCTGGATCACGCCTTCCACCGTGAGCACGCCGTAGTTGTGCGTGTCGCTGATGGTCGAGCCGGTGATGTTGATGCGGCCGGGGTTGGTGTCCACGATGGACTCGGGCCGCACGCGGCCGGATTCGAGCGCCAGACCGATGGTGATGGGCTTCATGGTGGAGCCCGGCTCGAAGGTGTCGGTGAGCGCGCGGTTGCGCAGCTGTTCGCCGGTGAGGTTCTGGCGCTTGTCGGGCACGTAGCTGGGGTAGTTGGCCAGGGCCAGCACTTCGCCGGTGTGGGCATCGAGCACGACCACGCTGCCCGCCTTGGCCTTGTGTGCCGCCACCTGGTCGCGCAGCTTCTGGTAGGCAAAGAACTGCACCTTGCTGTCGATGGACAGCTGCATGTCCTTGCCGTCCACCGGGGGCACGGTTTCGCCCACGCCCTCGACCACGCGGCCCAGGCGGTCCTTGATCACGCGGCGTGAACCGGGCTTGCCACCCAGCGCCTTGTTGAAGGCCAGCTCCATGCCCTCCTGGCCCTGGTCTTCCACGTTGGTGAAGCCCACCACATGCGCAGCGGCCTCGCCCTCGGGGTACTGGCGCTTGTATTCCTTGCGCTGGTAGATGCCCTTGATGTCCAGCGCGGTGATTTTCTGGCCCACGTCCCAGTCGAGCTGGCGCTTGATCCAGACGAAGGTCTTGTCTTCGTCGGCCAGCTTTTTGTTCAGGTCGGCCAGGGGCATGTCGAGCAGCTTGGCCAGCTGCTTGAGCTTGGCCCGCACCTCGGGCTTGTCCTGGTCCACATCTTCCGGAATGGCCCAGATGCTGGCTGCTGGCACGCTGGAGGCCAGAATCAGCCCATTGCGGTCCAGGATCTTGCCGCGGTTGGCCGGCAGTTCCAGCGTGCGTGCAAAGCGCACCTCACCCTGGCGCTGGAAGAAGTCGTTGCCGATCACCTGCACGTACGCGGCCCGTCCGCCCAGGCCCAGAAAGCCCAGCGCAATCACGGCCACGATGAACTTGCTGCGCCACACCGGCGTCTTGCTGGCCAGCAGCGGGCTGGCGGTGTAGACCACGCTACGGCTCATGGCTGCGCTGCTCCGTCAGGCCGTACGGCGGCAGCCGATGCAGCCACCGCAGGCGCAGCAGTGGCTGCGCCTTGCGGGTCGGACACGTATTGCGTGATGGCCGGGGTGGCCGTGCGCATGTTGAGCTGGGCACGGGCAATCTTTTCCACGCGCAAAGGGGTGGCCTGCGCGCGCTTTTCGACCTGCAGGCGCTGGTGCTCGGTTTCCAGCCTGCGCGCCTCGGCGGTAGTGCGGTCCAGTTCCGTAAAGAGGCGACGCGACTCGTACTGCACGTGTACCAGGTACAGCGCACTGGCCATCACGGCCATCAGCAGGACGATGTTCAACCGGGTCATTTCAGGCGACTGCCGTGCGTTCAGCCACGCGCATGATGGCACTGCGCGAGCGCGGGTTGCCCGCCACCTCGGCGGCACCGGGCTTGATGCGGTCCAGCGCCACGAGCTTCATCGCCTGGGGGGCGGCAAAGGGCGCGCGCCGGTCGTAGACCTCCTTGGAGTGCTTGGCGATGAACTGCTTGACGATGCGGTCTTCCAGCGAGTGGAAGCTGATCACCACCAGCCGCCCGCCCGGCGCCAGCACCGAAAGGCTGGCCTCTAGCGCCTGTTGCAGCTCTTCAAGCTCGGCGTTGATGAAAATCCGAAGAGCTTGAAATGTGCGCGTTGCAGGGTTCTGGCCCGCTTCGCGGGTTTTGACCGCGCCAGCCACGAGGTCGGCCAGTTCGGCGGTGGTGGCAAGAGGACCCCGTTCTTCGCGCCAAGCAACAATCGCCTTTGCAATGGGGCCAGCAAACCGTTCTTCACCGTAGTCACGTATCACCTCTGCAATCTGACCGACTTCGGCCGTGGCCAACCATTCGGCAACACTGGTTCCGCGCGTGGTGTCCATGCGCATGTCCAGAGGGCCGTCGAAACGGAAACTGAATCCCCGCAGCGGGCTGTCGATCTGGGGCGAGCTCACGCCCAGGTCCATCAGCACGCCCGCAGCGCTGCCAGCAGGCAGTTCGGACAGGTTGCGAAAGCCTTCGTGCCGAATGGAAAAACGCGCATCGGTGATGCGCGTTGCTTCGGCGATGGCTTCCGGGTCCTTGTCGAAGGCGACCAGGCGACCCTCGGGCCCCAGCCGCATGAGGATCAGCCGTGAATGACCACCCCGCCCGAAGGTCGCATCGACCCACGTTCCCGCAGGTCGCGGCCCGGCCCCGCCCAGCAGGGCATCGATGGCTTCATCCAGCAGGACGGTGGTGTGTTGCAAGGGAGCTGATGTCACGGCGCGCGCCTCAGAAGGAGAAGTCCTTGAAGACGTCCGGCATCTCGCCCTGCATGGCCTTGGCCTCCTGCTCGTCGTAGGTGGCCTTGTCCCAGAGCTCGAAATGGTTGCCCATGCCCAGCAGCATGGTGTCACGGCTGATGCCTGCGGCTTCGCGCAGTTCGGGCGACACCAGTACGCGGCCGGTGGCGTCCATTTCCACATCCATGGCGTTGCCCAGGAAGATCCGCTTCCACCACTGGGCCGACATGGGCAGCTGGGCGATGCGCTCCCGGAACTTCTCCCATTCGGGCCGCGGAAACACCATCAGGCAGCCGTGCGGGTGCTTGGTGATCGTGAGCTGGCCGCCCGCGGTGGCCGTCAGCACGTCACGATGCCGGGTCGGCACAGATAGCCGACCCTTCGCATCGAGACTGAGCGACGAGGCACCTTGAAACACGGACGAAATCCCCACTTGGTTGCGGCCTTCCGATCCCTCCAGACGAGGCTATCAAGGCACTTTTCACCACTTAATTGCACTTTTTTGCACTGTAGCAGGAAAAGACCTTCGGACAAGGGGGTGTCCTACAAACTTTTGCAATGAAATCAAGGACTTAGGCGCCAATCCGGAAGCCGGAACGCGCCAAAAGTCCTTGCAAAAGAAGCACTTACGGAGGCCTATGAATGTGACCTCTCAAGGCTCCTGCGCATGGTCACAGGATGTAGCGCGAAAGGTCCTCATCCTGGCTCAGGGTGGCCAGGCGTACGTCCACGTAGGCCGCATCGATCGTCACGGTACGGCCCTCCAGCCGGGTGGCATCAAAGCTGACTTCGTCGAGCAATCGCTCCATCACGGTCGACAGACGGCGCGCACCGATGTTTTCAGTGCGCTCGTTGACCTCGAACGCAATGCGCGCCAGGCGGGTGATGCCTTCGGGCGTGAAGGTAAGCGTCACGCCTTCGGTCGCCAGCAACGCCTGGTATTGCTTGACCAGCGACGCGTGCGTCTGTGTGAGGATGGCCTCGAAATCCTGCACCGACAGAGACCCCAGCTCCACCCGGATCGGAAACCGCCCCTGCAACTCAGGGATGAGGTCACTGGGCTTGGACAGGTGGAATGCGCCGGAAGCAATGAACAGGATGTGGTCGGTCTTGATCATCCCGTACTTGGTGGACACCGTGGTGCCCTCCACCAGCGGCAGCAGGTCGCGCTGCACGCCCTGGCGAGACACATCGGCCCCGCTGCTTTCCTGGCGCGCGGCGACCTTGTCGATCTCGTCGATGAAGACGATGCCGTTTTGCTCGGCGTTGGCCACCGCGCGGGTCTTGATCTCTTCCTCGTTCACCAGCTTGCCCGCCTCTTCCTCGACCAGGAGCTTCATCGCCTCGGCAATCCGCAGCTTGCGCGTCTTGCGCCGGTCCTGGCCCATCTGGCTGAACATGCCGCGCAGCTGCTCGGTCATCTCCTCCATGCCCTGCGGGCCCATGATCTCCAGCGATGGACGGGCCTCGGCCACATCGATCTCGATTTCCTTGTCCGCCAGCACACCTTCGCGCAGCTTCTTGCGAAACACCTGGCGCGCCGTGTTGTCTGCGGCAGGCTCGCTGCCCGCTGCGGTGCGCGCCGGGGGAATCAGCACGTCCAGGATGCGCTCTTCAGCGGCATCCTCAGCGCGGGTGCGCACCTTTTTCATCTCGGCTTCACGTGTCTGCTTGACGGCCATCTCGGCCAGGTCGCGGATGATCGAATCCACGTCCTTGCCCACATAGCCCACCTCGGTGAACTTGGTGGCCTCGACCTTGATGAAGGGCGCATCGGCCAGCCGGGCCAGGCGGCGCGCGATCTCGGTCTTGCCCACACCCGTGGGGCCGATCATGAGGATGTTCTTCGGCGTGATCTCGGGCCGCAGCTTCTCGTCGACCTGCTGGCGCCGCCAGCGGTTGCGCAGCGCAATGGCCACGGCGCGCTTGGCGCCAGCCTGTCCCACGATGTGGTTGTCGAGTTCGGAGACGATTTCCTGGGGGGTCATGGACGACATGCGAGGTCTGCCTTCAAAATCAAAGCAAAATCAGCCGCCAGGGCTTGATAGTAAAGCACCGACAGCTATTAAAATAGTAGCAATCAACCCACAAGGCTCAAAGCGTCTCGATGGTGTGATTCATGTTGGTGTAGATGCACAGCTCGCCCGCAATCTCCAGGGATTTCTTGACGATCTCCTGGGCTGACAGGTCGGTGTGGCCCAGCAGCGCCTTGGCGGCCGAGTGGGCATACGCGCCGCCGGAGCCAATGGCGACGATGCCCTGCTCGGGCTCCAGCACGTCGCCGTTGCCGGTGATGATCAGCGAGGCGCTGGCGTCTGCCACGGCCAACATGGCCTCCAGGCGGCGCAGCACCCGGTCGGTGCGCCAGTCCTTGGTCAGCTCGATGGCGGCGCGGGTCAGGTGGCCCTGGTGCTTTTCCAGCTTGGCCTCAAACCGCTCGAACAGCGTGAACGCATCGGCCGTAGCGCCTGCAAACCCGGCCAGCACCTTGCCATGGTAGAGCTTGCGCACCTTGCGTGCCGTGCCCTTGACAACGATGTTGCCCAGTGTGACCTGGCCGTCCCCGCCGATGGCCACTTGCACGCCCTGCGGCGTTTCGCGGCGCACGCTGATGATGGTGGTGCCGTGAAACACCGGATGGTTGTCGTGTGAAGAGGAGTCCATAGCTGCGGCACATGGGGGTTGCGCAGGGTTTTGCAAGCGGGCAAGGCGCATGCCCCGGGCGATCCCCCAACCGGCATTGCCACGATGCGTGCGCGGCAGATGGCTTCGCACCGAAACGGACGGGGCGCCGGGATGGCGCGTGCTGCCGACTGGCCCGCCCCGACGCCGCGGCCGCAGGCTCTGGCCCGGGGAGCCAGGTGGGGCTGCGCGCTGCCACCGAAAAACCGGATGCCGCCCAGGCATGTCGACCCAGCTCCCTGATGGAGCGAATGGGGAGCGAGTAGGCGCGACGGCGCTGCGCTTCAGTTCTTGCGGGGGAGCACCCGCGCGTGCTCGTTGACGCCGATCACGTTGAAAAACACGGCCACCAGGCGCTGCAGGTTCTGGAACTGGATCACGTGGCCCCCGCCCTGCTGGGCAGCGGCCCAGTTGAGGACTGAGCCGGCCGCTGCAAAGTCAACGCGGATCAGCTTGTCGCAGGAAATGGTCAGCGGCACACCCGGGCGAATGAATGCCTCGAAAGGCTGCAGCAAAGGCGCTGCATCGCCCTCGATGTGTCCGGACAGTTCCGCCACCGGGGTGTTGTCCAGCGTGCCGATGATCGAGTCAAAAGTCTCAGACGGACCAAAATCGCTCTCGACCGCCAGCGGAGCCGAGCCCGAGATGACGCCTTCGTTGTCTGAATACCCGCAGCGCGGCGACACCCAGGACGGCGGCGAGACCTCGTAGGTCACGCAGTAATCAAGCGCCACGAGCTCAAAGTCGTCCGGCTTGCCCATCAGCCGCAAGGCTGCCATCCGCAGGCGCCACCATTCCGGACTGGTCGAGCGGTCACCCGACTGCGCCTTGGATTCGAGCAACCCATGGAGCTTCTCGACGCCCGAGAACACAAACTGGCCTTCGCGCTCGGCCCAGCGGGTGAACTGGTCCGCCAGCAGGGGGACCGCCGCCTCGTCGATGGATACCAAGCGCGACCAGGACAAGGTCCACGGCGAGGCGGAGCGCGCAAGCGAGGCCTGCAGTGCCGCCACGGAAGACACCGCCAGCGTACCCGGCGCGTTCCAGCTGAAATCCCGGCGCACCGCCACTGCAGCGGCCTCGGTCGCCGCAGGCGCCACTTCGGCCAAGCCCAGCAGCGCCGGGATGGAAAACCACAGGGGCGCGGAGCGGCTGTACTGGGCCGCAAAGTCGATCGCCAGCGACTCGAACCGCTCGTGCTGACCGGTGGCACGGTACAGGTCGAACAGCGTCATCCAGATGTCGAGCTGGTCGTCGGGCGGGTCCTGCTGGTGCTGGGCGAGCACGTCCAGCAGGCCCGACTCGGCACCGGCATGGTCGCCGTTGGCAAAGCGTATGGCGGCTTCTTCTAGGTCGGGTTCGTGCACAAATTCCTCCGGTTCGGAGAGCATCATCGGCACCGTATGGTCCGTCGGCGGGGGCGCAGCGTGTGAGGCCGAGTCGCCGTGCGCGCCATCACCGTGCATCCGGGCATCGGTACCGCCGAATTGGGCCATGGGCATGCTGTCGTCCGGAAACAGCGTCTGCACTGCGGGCTTGCTCTGCAGCGGTGCGGGCAGACTGGCGGGGGCTGTCGGCGCGAACGCCCGGGCGGCGGCCGCTTCGGGGTCGGCGCCCTCAGCGGATGGGCTCAGGGCCGAGATGTCGCCCTGGACAGTGCCACCGTCTGCGGCTTGCTTGCTCTTCCACCACTGCTGCGACATCTGCGCCTCGATCTCGTTGATCTTCTTGAGCGTGACGGCGCGCTCGTCGGGCGAGGCCATGCTGCTCTGGAAGAACGAGGGGCGGGCGGTCGGGTCTTCGGTGCGCTGGCCCTGCAGGGCCTCGCGCTTGCGCAGCTTGCGCAGCTGGTCGAACTCGCGGCGGCGCACAAAGTCGTTGCGCCGCTTGCGCTCGATCATCTCCTTGAGCATCTGCTTGCTGTACTGGCTCTCACGGTCGTCCGTGAGCGAGTCCAGCTCGGTCCAGTTGACCGTGGGATTGCGCACAAAACGCACCACCTTTGACAGCAGTCCGGGGGTGGTTTCTTCCTTGCTCATGGCGTGGAGGGGAACGGTGTGCGCATGGGGTGGAGTCCATCAGCCAGGCCGGGGCGCTGGCTGCAGTGCTCAGTCACCAAACATCTTTTGCTTGAGTTCGCGGCGTTGCTGTGCTTCCAGCGACAGCGTGGCCGTGGGCCGGGCAATCAGGCGGCCCACGCCAATGGGCTCGCCGGTTTCGTCGCAATACCCATAGTCGCCCGAATCGATGCGGGCAATGGATTGCTCGATCTTCTTGAGCAGCTTGCGCTCACGGTCGCGGGTGCGCAGCTCAAGGGCGTGCTCTTCCTCGATGGTGGCGCGATCGGCCGGGTCGGGCACCACCACGGTGTCTTCACGCAGGTGCTCGGTGGTTTCACCGGCACTGTTGTGGATTTCCTGCTTGAGCTGAACGAGCTTGAGGCGAAAGAACGCCATCTGCTTTTCGTTCATGTACTCGCTCTCGGGCATGGCGATCACTTCGGCATCGGTCAGCTCGGCGGCGGATTTGGTCTTCCAGTTGTTCGCCAGCTTGGGGTCTTTTTTCGCAGCGGTGAACGTGGGCTGCGCTTGCACGGTCGTGGGCATGGTGTGTAGATAACTGGCTTTGGCGGCTGTGGAAGCCACCGACTGGGCCATGGATGGTACGGTCAATTGGGCCAACCGTGAAGAAGGCCGGGTTGTGCGCACGGGGACCTCGGAGCCAGGGCGAAGCACCTGGGCCGGGGCCGGTGCTGCAGCCACGGCAGCGGCCGCAGGTGCAGGCGCGGCCTTGGCGGGTGCAGCCGCGGCAGCGGCGGCTTTGGCGGGAGCCTTGGCAGCAGCTTTGGGCGCCGCTGCGGCACTCTTGGCTGCGGCTGGGGTGGCCTTGGTGGCGGTCCCCTTGGATTTGCTGGTGTCGGCTTTCACTTCCTGGTCTCCTCGCTATACGGGCAGGCCCTGGCGCATGTGCAGCCAAGGGCGGGTGGCAAGCCTTCCGGGGTTTTACCGGGGCGCGATTGTATCGACCTGGGCTGACGCAAACGGAAACGTTGCAGATACAACACAAACCGGGCCAAAACACCCCGGTCTGCTCCGATGCGTCCCGCCTCAGGCCAGGCTCTGTTCGAGCCCTTGCAGGAAGATGTCCTTGGGCAGGTCAATGCCGATGAACACCATCTTGCTGTTGCGCACTTCGCCCTCGGCCCACTGGGGGCCCAGGTCGCTGCCCATGAGCTGGTGCACGCCCTGGAAGATGACCTTGCGCTCGGTGCCCTTCATGTACAGCACGCCCTTGTAGCGCAGCATGCGGGGCCCGTAGATGTTGACGATGGCGCCCAGAAAGTCTTCCAGCTTGGCAGGGTCGAAGGGACGGTCCGAGCGGTAGACAAAGCTCTTGACGTCATCGTCGTGGTGATGGTGGTGGCCGTGGCCGCCGTCGCCGTGCTTGTGCGAGGGGTGGTCGCAATGCTCGCCGTGCGCATGATCGTGATCATGACCGTGGTCATGGTGGTCATGGCCGCCCTCTTCCTTGAGGAAGTCCGGGTCGATGTCGAGCTTGGCGTTCAGGTTGAAGCCGCGCAGGTCCAGCACATCGGCCAGAGGCACCTCGCCAAAATGCACCGCCTTCATGGGCGCGCGGGGGTTCATATGCTTGAGGCGGTGGATCAGCGCGTCCGTTTCCTCGGCACTCACCAGGTCGGTCTTGGACAGGAAGATCTGGTCGGCAAAACCCACCTGGCGGCGCGCTTCCTGGCGGTCGTTGAGCTGCTGGGGGGCGTGCTTGGCGTCCACCAGCGTGATGATCGAATCGATGAGGTACGTTTCGGCGATCTCTTCGTCCATGAAGAACGTCTGCGCCACCGGGCCCGGGTCGGCCACGCCGGTGGTCTCGATCACGATGCGGTCGAAGTCGAGCAGGCCCTTGCGCTTTTTGGCGGCCAGCAGCTGCAGCGTCTCGCGCAGGTCTTCGCGGATGGTGCAGCAGATGCAGCCGTTGCTCATCTGCACGATCTGCTCCTTGGACTCGGTCACCAGGATGTCGTTGTCGATGTTCTCTTCGCCGAATTCGTTTTCAATCACGGCGATCTTCTGGCCGTGGGCCTCGCTGAGCAGGCGCTTGAGCAACGTGGTCTTGCCCGAGCCCAGGAAGCCGGTGAGGATGGTGACGGGAATCAGTGCCATGGAAACGGTCTCTCCAACAAAACAAATCAGAACCAGAACGGGGGAGCCGGCCCGATGGGCGGCCAGCGCCGCAACAGGATGCGGGCGTTGAAATTCAGTGTACAGATCGTGTCAAGCCCCCGCAGGGGTCCGCCGCAATGCCCCGGCCTGAGAAGGCCAGTGGCGGCGGCCCTCAGCCCTTGCGCATGACGACCAGCCCCTTGAGGTACTCACCCTCGGGAAATTCGAGCGTCATCGGGTGGTCCTGCGCGCCACCCAGGCGCTCCAGGATGTAGCCATCGACCCCGGCATCGGCGCCGGCGGACGCCACGATCTTGTGGAACAGGTCGGCGCTGATGCCGCCCGAGCACGAGAAGGTGAACAGCACCCCGCCCGGCGACAGCAATTGGAGCGCAAGCCGGTTGATGTCCTTGTAGGCGCGGGCCGCGCGTTCCGCATGGGCCGCGGTGGGCGCGAACTTGGGCGGATCGAGCACGATGGCATCAAACCGCTGCCCGTCTTTCAGGAACTGGCGCAGCGATGCATTCACATCGGCATCCATGAACTGCGCCCGGGCAGGGTCAAATCCATTGAGCACCACATGCGCCCGGGCCCGCTCCAGCGCGGGGCCCGATGAGTCGATGGACACCACCTCGCCGCCGCCCTGCCCGCCCGCCTGCTCTGCAGCCGCCATGCCCGCCAGCGCCGCCACGCTGAAGCCGCCGGTGTAGCAAAAGCAGTTGAGCACACGGCGCAGGTTCAGGCGCTGCACGCAGTCGGCAAAGCGCTTGCGGCTGTCGCGCTGGTCCAGGTAGAAGCCGGTCTTGTGGCCTTCGGCAATGTTCAGGGTCAGCTGCCACTGGTGCTCGCGGATGGTGAGCTCCAGCGGCGGCGCGTCCTGCCCAGCCGCCGCCGTGCCACCGCGCAGCCAGCCCGTGGCGGGCTCCAGCCCTTCCAGGGCGCGCACGCTGGCGTCCGAGCGCTCGTACAGGTGCGCCAGGCCCGTCTTCGCCAGCAGCGCATCGGCGATCACGTCCTTCCAGCGCTCGGTGCCGGCGCTGGTGAACTGGGCCACCAGGGTGTCGCCGTAGCGGTCCACGATGAGGCCCGGCAGGCCGTCCGATTCGCCGTGGATCAGCCGCACGCCGTCACTTTTAAGGTCAAAACGGGCCCTGGCGCTGATTGCATCTGCACATGCAGCTACAAAAAACGCAGCATCTATGCGCTGCGCCTCGTCAAAGCTCCAGACGCGGGCCCGGATGCGCGAGGCCGGACTGAACGCAGCCCAGGCCAGAAACTTCCCGTCGCTGGACTCCACCCGCACGGTCTCGCCGCTGTCGCCACCGCCCTTGGCGATGGCCGACTCGAAGATCCAGGGGTGGCGGCGCAGGAGCGAGCGCTCCTTGCCAGGGCGAAGTCTGAGGGTTTTCATGCGCAGGATTGTCGCGGCTGGCGGTCTGTGCCCCGTGAGACGCCCGCAAAAAATCACCACGCCGATAAGCAACCGTTCTCTGATCGGTACGCCGGCCCGTCTGGGGCAACCCGGTCGTGCGAACGCTTCACAGCCAGGTCCCGGACGCGACAGATGGATCCACACCCTCGGTAAAAGTGCATCTCGGCTGGTTGACAAAAATGATTTAGATGCCCTATCATTCTCCAAATTATCATTTTTATCAAACACATGACTTCGACTCACTCCCCGGCTGCCGCGCCGCTCGCCTCCGCGGCCCACCAAGGCGCCCAAGCAAGGCTCACCGACATCCGTGAGTTTCTGGCCTTCAAGATCGGCAACGAGGAGTATGGCGTCGACATCCTGCGCGTGCAGGAGATCCGCTCGTACGAAAAGCCCACCACCATTGCCAACGCCACGGGCGAACTCAAAGGCGTGGTCAATCTGCGCGGGGTGATCGTGCCCATCATCGACCTGCGCGTGAAGCTGGGTCTGACCGAGGTGCAGTACAACCACCTCACCGTCGTCATCGTCCTGAACATCGGTCACCGCGTGGTCGGCGCTGTGGTGGACGGTGTTTCGGATGTGCTCACGCTGGAGCGCGAGCAGCTGCGCCCCGTGCCAGCCCTGCGCGGGGGCTTTGACCCCGAACACCTGCTGGCCATCGGCTCGGTGGGCGAACGCATGCTCATCCTGCTGGACATTGAGAAGTTCCTGGCGAACACTGCCGTAGCGGACGCCACGCCCGCCCACTAACGGCACCACGCCCAGAGGAAAACGCCATGAATTTCAGTGACCTGAAGATTTCGACGCGGATGACACTGGGCTTCGGCCTGATGAGTCTGCTGATCTGCATCATGGGCGGGCTCTCGCTCACCCTGGCCAAACGCGCCGACTCGGCGTTCCACACCATCATCGACGACCGCTATCCAAAGGTGCTGCACCTGCACGTGGCCAAGGAAGACGTGGTGACCGTGGAGCTGGCGCTCACGCAGATCGTGCTCGACCCGCGCCCCGACAACGTGCGCGAGCAGGAATCCCTGATCGCCGCCAAGCGCAAGGAAATCACCCACCTGTTCGAAGACCTCGGCCGGCAGATTACGTCCGACAAAGGCAAGGCTGCGCTGGCTGAAACACTGCGTGCACGCGCTGTGTATGCCCAGCAGATGGAACGCTTCTTTGATCTGTCGCACGCAGGCAAGATGGACGAGGCGCGCGGTGTGCTCACCGGCCCGATGGTGACACCACGCAAGGCGTACCTCGACTCGCTGAACGCACTCATCGCCTACCAGGAAAAGCTGGCCGACACGGCGCAAGCCGAGGCTGTGGCAGCAGGCACGCAGCTGAACGTGCTGGTGCTGGCCCTCACAGCCATGGCCCTGGTGTTGAGCACCCTGCTGGCGGTGCTGATCGTGCGCTCCACCACGCGCCCCCTGCGCCAGGCCGTGGCAGCAGCCCGTGCGGTAGCAGCAGGCGACCTGAGCCAACCCATCGCTTTTCGCGGCACCAACGAGACCGCGCAGCTGCTGGAAGCACTGCACTCGATGCAGACCTCGCTGGCGCGGCTTGTGGGCCAGGTGCGCCACAGCTGCGATAGCGTGGCCAATTCCTCCGCCGAAATCGCCCAGGGCAACAACGACCTGTCGATGCGCACCGAAGAGCAGGCCAGTGCGCTGGAAGAGACCGCCGCGTCCATGGAACAACTCAACGCCACCGTGCACACCAGCACCGAGAATGCCCGACAGGCCAATGCCCTGGCTCTCGATGCCTCCAGCATCGCCACGCGCGGTGGCGAAGTGGTGGCCGAGGTCGTTGCCACCATGAAGGGCATCAACGATGGCTCGCGCCGCATCAGCGACATCATCGGCGTGATCGACTCCATTGCTTTCCAGACCAACATCCTGGCGCTGAATGCCGCAGTTGAGGCCGCCCGCGCCGGCGAGCAGGGCCGAGGCTTTGCCGTGGTGGCCACCGAGGTGCGCAACCTCGCCGGGCGTTCGGCCGAAGCCGCCCGCGAGATCAAGGGCCTCATCGTGAGCAGCGTGGAACGCGTGGAAGCCGGCACTGCCCTGGTGGACCGCGCCGGCCAGACCATGACCGAGGTCGTCCAGGCGATCCGCCGCGTTTCGCAGGTGGTGGGCGAGATCACTGCAGCGAGCGGCGAACAGAGCCAGGGCATGGACCAGATCAACGAAGCGGTGATGCAGATCGACCAGACCACCCAGCAGAACGCGGCGCTGGTCGAGGAGATGGCGGCGGCCGCAGCCAGCCTCAACCAGCAGGCGACAGCACTGGTACAGACGGTATCGATCTTCCACCTGCCCGCCGATGCACCGGCAAACCGTGCGGCACCACATGGCCTCGCACCCCTGAAATCAGCAACCTACCTGCCACACAAGCCAGGGCTGATAGCGGCCAGGGCCTGATGCCCCGGGCCGGCATCTGTCGTCACAACGACAGGTCCGCCGGCCTGCCAACACACCACAACACCCACGGAGGGGATCATGAGATTCTTCGCGTCACCAGGCATCGGCAAGCGCCTGTACCTGCTTTCAGCCCTGCTGGTCATTTCCCTGGGGGTGGTCACTGCCCTGGCCTGGTCGCGGCTATCTCATATCAACTTCGAGATGGAAGAGGTCGCGACAAGCATCGTGCCGCAGCAGTCGCGGACGGCAGCCATCGAGCTGAACGCAACGCGCACGTCGCTACAGCTTCGCCATGCGCTTCTGGTACGCACGCCTGCTGACCTGGCTGCGACCCTTGCCGATATCGATGCAAGAAAGCAGGCCATTGCTGCAGACCGGATGGCGCTGGAGAAGGCCGCGACCACAGCTTCGGAAAAGTCGGAGTTCGAAGCCTTGTCCAGGGCACTCGACGCCTTCTGGCAGGTGGCCGGCGAAAACGTCAGGCTCATTGAGCAGGGCCGCAAGGATGAGGGTTTTGATCTGCTCGTCGAAAAGACCATTCCCGCCCGCAATGTGGTGCTGGATATGGTGGCCAAGATGAAGCACCACCAGACGGAGCTGCTGGGCGAACATCTCGTCGCCGTGAAACAGGACGCTGCCCAGACCCTGTGGCTCCTGGTGACAACGGTGGCCGCCGTGGCCGTGGGACTCATCCTGTTCTCATGGCACATTGCCAGCACGCTGCAGGCGCGCGTGTCCCAGGCACAGGCGGTGGCCGCCCGGGTGCGCGATGGCGACCTGACTGGCGCCATTACCGACACCGTCCATGACGAGTTCAGCCCGCTGCTGGCCTCCATGGATGCCATGCAGACAGCGCTGACCCACGTCGTGACCCGCGTGCGCCAGGGCTCCGACAGCGTGGCCAGCGCCAGCGGCCAGATCGCCGGCGGCAACAGCGACCTGTCTGCGCGCACCGAAACCCAGGCCTCTGCGCTGGAGGAAACCGCAGCGTCTATGGAGCAGCTCAGTTCCACCGTGCGCATGAATGCCGACAACGCGCGCCAGGCGAATGAACTGGCGCGGACAGCGTCCAGCGTTGCCACGCAGGGCGGCGCAGTGGTGGCCGACGTGGTGCGCACCATGAAGGGCATCAACGACAGCTCGCGCAAGATCTCCGACATCATCGGCGTGATCGATGGCATTGCCTTTCAGACCAACATCCTCGCACTGAATGCCGCAGTGGAAGCCGCCCGCGCCGGCGAGCAGGGCCGCGGCTTTGCCGTGGTGGCGGGCGAGGTACGCAGCCTGGCCAGCCGCTCGGCCGACGCCGCACGCGAGATCAAGTCGCTGATCGGCGCGAGCGTGCAACAGGTGGAGGCAGGTTCGTCGCTGGTGGACCGCGCGGGCCAGACGATGACCGATGTGGTGGACGCCATTCACCGCGTGACCGACATCATGGGCGCCATCAGCGCGGCCAGCAGCGAGCAAAGCCAGGGCGTGAGCCAGGTCAACGAGGCCGTGACCCAGATGGACCAGGCCACCCAGCAGAACGCGGCGCTGGTTGAAGAAATGGCGGCGGCCGCCAGCAGCCTCAACACCCAGGCCTCGGAACTGGTGCAGGTGGTGGCGGCGTTCCGGATCAGCGCCGATGGCGCCCCGCAACGGGCCTTGGCGGACGCCCGACGGATCACAGGGGCCACCGCTCCGGCAGCAATACAGGCCCCTGCCCGCAGACTGGCGCTGAGCGGGACCGGGGCTACCTGAGCCCGGCAGCGCGCACGCCTTCGGGCAGCACCTGCCGAAAACACGCGGGCACGCAAGGGCCGCGTCTGTTACAAGTCGTTGTATTTCATTGTTCTCGCAGGTACTTTCCCAAGGAAGAAAAAATGCGCTTCGACCATCTCAAGATATCGACCCGGCTTGCTGTTTTGCTGGCAGCCCTGTGCCTGCTGACCATGGTGATCGGTGCCAGCGGCCTGATAGGCATGCGGCAGGCCAACGACGGGCTCAACACGGTCTACCAGGACCGCGTGGTACCGCTCAAGCAGATCAAGCTGGTATCGGACGCCTACGCGGTGGACGTGGTGGACGCCGCCCACAAGATGCGCGACGGCGGCTTTACGCAACAGCAGGCCATTGCGTCGCTTGAAAAAGCCAAGAAGGAAATTGCGGACAACTGGTCTGCGTACCTGGCCACCGAGCTGGTTCCCGCCGAAGTGCGCCTGGTCAAGCAGTTCCAGCAGCTCAAGGCCCCAGCCGACAAGGCCGTGCAGACCATCGAAGCCCTGGTGAGCGCCAACGATGTGCCAGGCCTCACCGCATACGCCGCCAAGGAGATGTACCCGGCCATCGACCCGCTGCAAGAGGTGCTGGGCGCTCTGGTGCAGGTGCAGCTTGATACTGCGCGCGCCGAATACGAAGGCGCTGTGGACACCTACCAGGGCACCAAGCTGTTCATGCTGGTCGCGGTTGGCCTGGGCGTGGCGTTCTCGCTGGGCTTCGGGTACTACGTGGCGCGAAGCATCGTCCGCCAGCTCGGTACCGAACCCGCCATTGCTGCCGCGCTGGCCACCAGCGTGGCCCAGGGCGACCTGACCGTGTCCATCGACCTGCGGTCCGGCGACACCACCAGCCTCATGGCCCAGCTCAAGCGCATGCAGGAAAGCCTGGTGCACATGGTCGGCATGGTGCATGAAAGCTCGGTCAATGTAGCCAGTGCGTCCCAGCAGATCGCCGAAGGCAACAATGACCTCTCATCACGCACGGAAGAGCAGGCCAGTGCTCTGGAGCAGACTGCCGCCTCGATGGAAGAACTCAACTCCACCGTGCGCCAGAACGCCGACAACTCCCGCAGGGCCAATCAGCTGGCCACAGTTGCCACCACGGTGGCGATCGAGGGCGGACAGGCAGTGGCCGACGTGGTGCGCACCATGAAGTCCATTGACGAGAGCAGCGAAAAAATTGCCGACATCATCGGCGTGATCGACGGCATCGCGTTCCAGACGAACATCCTGGCGCTCAACGCCGCCGTCGAGGCAGCGCGCGCAGGCGAACAGGGGCGCGGCTTTGCAGTGGTGGCATCCGAAGTGCGCAGCCTCGCGGGCCGCTCGGCCGACGCGGCGCACGAGATCAAGAAGCTCATCGGCGGCAGCGTGGAGCGGGTGAAGGACGGCACGGCGCTGGTGGACCGTGCAGGCGTCAAGATGCGCGAAGTGGTCGAATCGATCCAGCGTGTCACCGAGATCGTCGGCGAAATCACGGCCTCCAGCAGCGAACAAAGCCAGGGGGTGGACCAGATCAACGTGGCCGTTACCCAGATGGACCAGACCACCCAGCAGAACGCAGCGCTCGTGGAGGAAATGGCTGCCGCAGCCACCTCTCTGAACCAGCAGGCCTTCGAGCTGGTGGCGACGGTGGACACGTTCAAGCTGCCCCAGGCACGCCACGCACCCGCCGAGCGCGGTACTTTCTTTACCACGCACGCCGCAGCAGGCGCGCTGGCCCACGCGGGCTGACCTTCCGCCCGGCCTGCACTGGCACCGCCGGGCGCAAAACCGCAGGGTTGCCCGGCAGCGGCGTTCGCCCAGCGCACGCTGCAGCGTCCAGTGCAGAACGCCGTCTTGCTGCCGCCGGCTCAGGACTTCTTGCGCGCCCGCGGATGGGCCGCGTCGTACACCTTGGCCAGGTGCTGGAAATCCAGCCGCGTGTAGACCTGCGTGGTAGTGATGTTGGCGTGGCCCAGCAGTTCCTGCACGGCGCGCAGGTCGCCGCTGCTTTGCAGCAGGTGGCTGGCGAATGAATGGCGAAGCATGTGCGGGTGCACGGGCGTCGTCAGCCCGGCCTGCTGGCTGCGCTGGCGCAGGCGCAGCCAGATCGATTGCGCGGTAAGGCGCTTGCCCCGCTGGCCCACGAACAGCGCCACGTCCAGCCGGGGTGATGCATCGCCGCCAAAAGGCGCCGCGCGCTGCGCCAGCCACGCGCGCAGTGCTGCGGTGGCCGCCACGCCCACGGGCACGCTGCGCCGCTTGCTGCCCTTGCCAAACACGTGCGCCTCGCCCGCGTCCAGGTCTACCCAGCCACGGCCCAGGCGCTGGGTGTCAGCGTTCGGAATCGCATCCAGCCCCGCCAGCTCGCCCACGCGCAGCCCGCAGCCGTACAGCAGCTCGACCATGGCGGCGTCGCGCGCCTCCAGCCAGGGGTCGCCGCCGGCGTGTTCAAACTCGGCCAGGCGCACGGCATCGTCCACGCCCAGCGCCTTGGGCAACGGCTTGGGCGCCTTGGGGGCGCGCACGTCCTGCACCGGGTTGTGGCCAATGAGCCCCTGCCGCCCGGCCCACACATAAAAACCGCGCCAGCCCGAGAGGATGAGCGCAATGCCCCGCCCGCTGCGCCCCGCGCTGTGCATCTGCGCCGCAAAACGGCGGATGTGCGCGGTCTGCAGCTGCAACAGCGGAAGGTTCACGCCCGCAGCCATCTGCGCCAGCCGCTGCAGATCCAGGGTGTAGAGCGTGACGGTGCGGCCGGCCAGCCGCTTTTCGACCCGCACATGCTCCAGGTAGCGCAGGACATGGGGGTCCGTGGCAGTGGCGGGAGGCAGAACCTCGGACATGGTCCCCGCGCCTGCGATGTCAGGCCAGGCGCGCGATCTGCGCAACGGGCGCTGCCCCATGCCGGCGCCACCGTGGAACCGGCTTTGCCGGGCCAGGGGTGGCGTCCCCCCCAAGGGGGGAAGCCGCGCAGCGGCTCAGGGGGGAACTCATTTCAAGCGGACCAGCGCGGCACTGGCCAGCTCGGCCATGCGCGCCAGAAAATCCGTGCCCATGGTGGCGTCAAAGCGCTGCGGGTCTTGCGAGCCCAGCACGAGCAGGCCAAAGGCCGGCGTGGCGCTGTCGATGGCGCCTTCGCGCAGTGGCAGCAGCGCCAGCGACTGGGCCGGCTCGCCCGTCTCGGCGGCCAGCCAGCCCGCAGGCTCGAACCCCAGGTTGGGGCCGCAGAACGGCATGGTCAGCGACGAGGCAAAGGCGCGCGCATCGTCGCTGGCGCCCTGGGTGAAGTCGGCATCGATGTACGGCGCCGCCACTTCCCAGACGCGCACGGCGGCCTGCGGCACGTCGAACAGGGTGCGGATGCCATCGACCACCGCCTGGGGCAGGTCGAACGGGTCCTTGACCTGCAGCAGTGCGCTGGTCCACTGGTGCACCTTCTGGGCGATGGCCGCGTTTTCGGTGCTGTTGCGCACCATGTCCATGATGCGGTGCTCCAGCCCCTTGATCTTTTCGCGCAGCATCTCGGCCTGGCGCTCCTGCAGGCTCACGGCGCGGGCGCCGTGCGGGCTGGTGATCTGCACGCTGGCCAGCACCTCGGCGTGGCGCTCGAAAAAGCCTGGCGTGTTCGCCAGGAAGTGGGCAATGTCGTCTTCGGTGATCGGAGCGATGGAGGAAGAGGAGGTGGTGGGCGTGGTCATGAGAGGGTGTCTGGTAGGTCGATCTGGCCTTCGAACACGGTGGTGGCCGGTCCGGTCATGAAAACGGAGTCGGCCTCGTCGCCGCTCCAGGCAATGGTCAGGCGGCCGCCGCGCGTGTCGACCTGTACGGTGGCATCGAGCAGGCCCAGGCGGATGCCCGATACCACGGCAGCACAGGCACCCGTGCCGCAGGCCAGCGTTTCGCCCGAGCCGCGCTCGAACACGCGCAGCCGCACATGGCCGCGGTCTACCACCTGGAGGTAGCCTGCGTTCACGCGCTGCGGGAAACGCGGGTGGTTTTCGATCAGCGGGCCGGTGAGCGCCACCGGGGCGGTGTCCACATCGTCCACCAGCTGCACGGCGTGGGGGTTGCCCATGGACACAATCGCTATCAATACAGTAGCAATAGAGCCATTCATATCAAGCGCCAGGGGCCATTTTTGCCCTGAACCCTGGTCCACGGGTGCCAATCCGGCCGCATCGAACGGTACGCGAGCCGGCTCGAACACGGGGCGGCCCATGTCGACCGTGACCCGGCCGTCGGGTGTGAGGCGCGGGGCGATCACGCCGCTTCGGGTCTGCACGCGGAGGGTGTCGCTGGTGCTCAGGCCCTTGTCGCGCACAAAGCGTGCAAAGCAGCGCGCGCCGTTTCCGCACTGCTCCACCTCGCCACCGTCGGCGTTGTGGATCACGTATTCGAAATCGATGCCTTCGGAAGGCGAAGGCCGCACCGTGAGGATCTGGTCGGCGCCCACGCCGAAGTGCCGGTCGGCCAGAAAGCGGTAGTGCGCAGCCGTCAGGCCCAGCCGGCCGGCCGTCTCGTCGAGCACCACGAAGTCGTTGCCGGCGCCCTGCATTTTGGTGAAGCGAATCTGCATCCGCGGATTATCGTTGCTGGTGCCGGCAACGGCAGCGCGGTGGTGCACAACGCCACAAGCTCATCGCACCCCGACGCCGACCCGCCGGGCCACGGCGCACCCCCAGCGACGAGCCCCATGTCCAACCTGTCCGACCTGTCTGCCGCCGCATGGCCCGCACATCGCTCGAACAGCGCCCACCAACGTCCCACAGTCCATCCGGACCGCCTCCCGCCGCATTCGCTGTCCAAGCCCCGCGGCGTGAAGGCGCCCATCGCCCCCGAAGAACCCGCCCTGCCCCGCAAGCCCTGGCAGCGACAGGCACGCCAGGCGGCGCGGCTCGATAATGGCCCGATGCCCCGCACCACCCAACAACTGCACCCCCACCGCGAACCCGTAGCCACCCGCCCGGCGGCCACCGTGCTGCTGCTGCGCGATGCCCCCGCCAGCCCGGGCTCGCCCGGCGGGCTGGAGGTGCTGATGACCCGGCGTTCGGCCACTGCCAGCTTTGCGCCCAATGCGTATGTCTTCCCGGGCGGCGGCATCGACGCGCTGGATGCCGCGCCCGCCACGCACGCCGCAGCCGACCGCCGCCCCACGCAGGACGACCTGCACCTCACGCAGGCCATCGCCGCCATCCGCGAAAGCTTTGAAGAGCTGGGCGTGCTTCTGGCGCGCCATGGCGATGGCCCGCGCAAGGGCCAGTGGGCCGATACCGCAGACATCGCCGCCCTCGACCGGCACCAGCCGTTTGTGGCCCAGTGCCAGGCCCGAGGACTGCGCCCGGCGGCGGACGCGGTGTACCTGCTGGCGCACTGGACGGCCGACCGCGACCTGGCGCGCCGCTTCGAGGTGCCGTTTCTGGTGGCCCGCATGCCTGAAGGCCAGGAGCCCGTGGCCGACGAGGCCGAACAGTTCGAGCCCGTGTGGGTGCGCCCGGCCGACGCGCTGGCGCGGCACGACGCGGGGCAGTTCTTCATGATCTTCCCGACCATCCGCACGCTGCGGCGGCTGGCGGCCTTTGCCCGCACGCAGGAGGTGTTTGACGCGCTGGCCGATGAACAACCGCTGTGGGTGAGCTGCCCCCGCGCGGGCATTTTGGCGGGCAAGGAAGCGCGCTACATGGAAGACGAAATGGCGTTTGGCGAGCTGGCCATGGTGTGCCCCGACGGACAAATCGTGCACCCGCTGGACTGGCAGGCCGAACGCCCGGTGCCGCTGCTGCGCAACGTGCAGCGCCTGACCGCCCCCAACCCTGGCGTGATGACCGGCCCCGGCACCAACAGCTACCTGGTGGGAGACCCCGCCACCGGCTTCATCGCCATCGACCCCGGCCCTGCCGACCCCGCGCACCTCGACACGCTGTGGCGCGCCGCAGGGGGCGACATCCGCATGATCGTGTGCACGCATTCGCACCCCGACCATTCGCCGGGTGCTGCGCCCCTGCAAGCGATGTGCGTGCAGGCCGGCAGGCCGCGCCCCCCGGTGCTGGGCCTGCCATCGGCACCCACCGCCCGTGCGGCGAGTGAATTCACCCCGGACCGGTCGCTACAAAATGATGAGCTGCTGGTGCTGGCAGGGCAAGCGCCAGACGGCCCCGTGACCCATACCCTGCAGGTCATCCACACCCCCGGGCATGCAGCCAACCACCTGTGCCTGCTGCTGCTGGAAGACGGGCTGCTGTTCAGCGGCGACCACATCCTCAACGGCAGCACCACCGTGATCGACCCGCCCGACGGCAACATGGCCGACTACCTCGATTCGCTCGACCGGCTCGACGCCGCCTGCGCGCAGCACGGCGTGGAATTCATCCTGCCGGCCCACGGCTACGTGCTGGGCGGACCGCTGCTGGGGGCGCGCCAGTCGATTGCCAAACTCAAGGCGCACCGGCTGGCGCGCGAGGCCAAGGTCATGGCCGCCATGCAGGCCCAGCCCGATGGAACCCTGGAAGACTGGGTGCGCCACGCCTACGACGACGTGCCGCCGCGCATGTGGCCGGTGGCACAGCGCTCCCTGCTGGCGCATGTCGAACGAATAAGAACGCTCGCCCCCTGAGTCGCCTGCGGCGCCTTCCCCCATCCGGGGGACGACGCCCTCGCTGCGGGGCGGCCCTTGCTTGGCGCCCCTGGCGAAGAGAGCGCCCGCTGCATGCGCCGCGAACAGCAAGCGCCTTTGCCAACACAATCCATCGAAGACGCATCAAAGAATGCAGCCTCCCACCCATGACCGAAAAGCACTCTGACCCTTCCCACATCCGCCTGGCCAAACGCGTGGCCGATCAGCTCAACTGCTCGCGCAGCACCGCCGAGCAGTTCATCGAGGGCGGGTTTGTCAGCGTGAACGGCCAGGTGGTCGAGCTGCCCGGCGCCCGTGTGCGCCCCGACCAGGCCGTGGCGGTGGACCCCGATGCGAGCCTGCTGGCGCTCACGCCCGTGACGCTGCTGCTGCACAAGCCGCCAGGGTTTGAAGCCGGGCTGGCGCAGCCCGCCGGGCCCGCAGGTACCGCTGCCCATGGCAGCCGCAGCCAGGGTGCACCGCAGGCAGTCACGCTGCTGGGCGCAGAGTCGCACCTGGCTGAAGACGCCTCGGGCATCCGGCTGCTGCAGCGGCATTTCCGGCAGCTGGAGTGCTTTACGCCGCTGCCCACCGAGGCCAGCGGTCTGGTGGTCTACACGCAGGACAAGCGCATCGCGCGCAAGCTGGCCGAAGACATCGAGTCGCTGGAGCAGGAGTGCATCGTGGAAGTGGCCGGCACCATTGCACCCCACGGCCTGCAGCGCCTGTGCCATGGCCTGTCGTTCAACGGCCGGGCGCTGCCTCCCGTCAAGGTGAGCTGGCAGAGCGAGACCAAACTGCGCTTTGCGCTCAAGGGCATCCGTCCCGGCCAGGTGCCGTCCATGTGCGAGGCGGTGGGCCTGCAGGTGGTGGCCATGAAGCGCATCCGCATCGGCCGCGTGCCGCTGTCCAAGGTGCCCGAGGGTCAGTGGCGCTACCTGCAGCCTTGGGAAAAGTTTTAGCGAGCCTCTGCACGAATCAGCGCGCCGTGTGCATCTGCGGCCTCGGGCGGTCTGCTGCGTTGCAAATACTCGCAATAGCTGGGCTATTGCTGCGTTTTGCGCCTTGCATCCCATCCCGATCCGCAGCGCTCACTTGCCGCTTGATTCGTGCAGAGGCTCCCTAGCCCCGCACATTCACTATCAAATTGATAGCTATCCGGGCAATAAAAACAAGCGCTACCGGCCACTTTGACTCCAAAACCCGCCGTGGGGGCTACACTGCGCCCAAAACAGGAGGGAGAGTTCATGAGCCAGCAGCCCGCCGCCGGTGATTCGGCCGGCCCGATGTCAACGTTTGTGCCGCAGAACATTGATGCGCACCCCATGGAGTTCACCGGCAGCGGTGGCGAGTACTTCCGGGTGTGGATCGTCAATGTGCTGCTTTCCATCGTCACGCTGGGCATCTACACGCCATGGGCCCGGCGCCGCACGGCGCAGTACTTCTACAGCCACTCGCTGGTGGCCGGCAGCCCGCTCGAATTCACCGCGCAGCAGCGCAAGATGGTGATGGGCTTTGTACTGCTGATGCTGCTCACCATTGCGTACAACATCGCTGCCAACACCGGGCAGGACCTGGCCGTGGGGCTGTTCCTGCTGGGTGGCGCAGCGCTGGCGCCCTTCATCTGGGCCAGCGCCATGCGCTTTCGGCTGGGCGCCACGCGCTGGCGCGGCCTGCGGCTGCAGTTCACCGCCAGCTGGAAAGAGGTGTACCTGGCCAGCTGGCCGGTGTTTGCGCTGGCCGCCGTGTGGTTTGGCGTGTTCACCGGGCTGCAGGTGCTGTCGCCCGAGCTGGCCCAGGCGCTTGACGCGGGCGACGGCGCCCCGGCCGCCAGGATGCCCGCGTTCACGGCCGGCATGGGGGCGCTGGTGACCCTGGGCGTGGTGCTGTCCATCCTGTGCGTCATCGGGCTGGAATACAACTTCAAGAGCCTCTTGGTGCGCAAGGCGCGCATGGGTACCGAAGCCGGTCGCTGGAAGCCGGTGTACATGGATTTCGTGAAGATCTGGCTGGCCACCGTGCTGGTCTTTGTGGTGACGGTGGCGGGCCTGAGCCTGGTGCTTACCGCGGTGGCGGGCGGCTCGCTGGCGCTCTTTGCCGGCAAAGGCCGCAGCCCGGGCCTGTGGATGTTCGTGTTCATCATCGTGGCGTTTATCGGCGGCGTGTTCCTGCTGTTCCTGGCCTCGGCCCCGGCGCGCGCCTACCGCGAGGCCCGCATGTTCCAGCTGATGTGGAGCAACGTGGGCGTGAGCCATGTGGCGCGTTTTCGGTGCCGCCTGCGCACCGGCCGTTTCGTGCTGCTGCGCATCAAGAACATGCTGCTCACGCTGCTCACCCTGGGCCTGTACCGGCCGTTTGCGCTGGTGAGCGAGTACCGCATGAAGTTCGAGTCGGTGACGGTGCACGTCAAGGGTGGCGTGGACCAGATCGCCGGCGCCATGGCGCGCCAGCAGCAGGGCGCGCTGGGCGATGCGCTGGCCGACGCGGCCGGGCTGGACCTGATCGGCTGACGTGAAGAGGCATCCCCCTGAGCGGCTTCGCCACGTCCCCCTTCTCTCGCGCTGCGCGCGGGAAGGGGGACGCCGCCCGTGCGGCGGGGCGGCCCTTGCACGGCGGCCCGCGCTACGAGCACGCCGGTTGCAAGCCCCGGCAACGGGGCAAGGCATAGCGGGTCAGCGAGCATGAACGTCGCCGCTTCTGCCCCCGGCAATCTGCTGCCGGGCCGCTGGTTTGACGGACGCAGCAGCCAGGCACAGCCGGTGCTGGTGAGCCTGCAGCCCACCGCACAGGGGCCTTCGCTGCGGCTGCACCCCCTGTCGTCGCCGGGCGCGGCCCCCGTCGTCTTTGCGTACGGTGACGTCGGCTGGCCCGAGGCCTGGAACGACAAGCGCCCGCAAGTGCGCGTGGTGGTGGACCTGCGCGACCACGGCAGCCTGGAGATCGACGCGGTAGCCGCCTGGCGTGCCGCGCTGGCCGCCGCGGGCGAACGCCCGGGCATCGCCCAGCGCATGCAGACCCGCTGGCCGGTGCTGCTGGGCGTCACGCTGGCGGCGGTCATCGGCCTGACGCTGTTCTACCGCTCCGGCACACCCTGGGCGGCCACACAGCTCACCCGCATGGTCCCGCTGGCCTGGGAAACCAGCATGGCCGATAACGTCATGCGGCAGATGGACGAAGGCCCCCTGAAGTCCAGCAGGCTGCCCGCCGCACGGCAACAGGAACTGCGCGCGCGGTTTGACGCACTGGTGCAGCAGGCCTCCGCCACGCCGCACCGCTACCCGGGCTACCGCCCCGCGCTGTCGCTCGACTTCCGTGCCGGCATGGGGGCCAATGCCTTTGCGCTGCCGGGTGGCCGCATCGTGATGACCGACGGCATGGTCAAGGCCGCGGCTGAAAAGGGGCTACCCGACGAGGCCCTGGTGGGCGTGCTGGCCCACGAGATCGGCCATGTGATGCACCGCCACAGCACGCGCATGGTGGTCGAGCAGGGCGTGCTCAACGTGGGCCTGGGGCTGGCGCTCGGAGACGTGTCTTCGGTGGTGTCCACCGGCGCATCGCTGCTGACAGGGCTGGCCTACAGCCGCAACCACGAGCGCGAGGCCGACTGCTACGCCATCGCCGCCATGCGCCACGCCGCGCTGCCCACGGTGCCCATGGCGCAGCTGCTGCTGGCGGTGGCACAGGACGCCAGGGACGAGGCGGCGGCAAAGTCGGGAAAGCCGCGCGATGGGAAAGACGCTGCAAAAGGCGGCGCGGGCGCGACCGGGGGCGCCAGCGGCACAGCCCGCAGCCCGCGGGACACGGCAGGCAGCCACTCGACGCTGTGGTCGTTTTTGAGCAGCCACCCGGACACCGTGGAACGCGCCACCGAGCTGGAGCAAGGTCACGCGCCGCACTGCGCCAAAGGCTGATGCGCCCTGCTGCGGCCACGTGCGGCCACGTGCTGGACGCCGCCGTCTGGCTGCAGGGGAAAAAAGATAGTGTGAAGCGCGCCGATAAGCCGGATTCTGTGCACCACGGTTGCCCGCAGTGTGACCGCCATTAATCTGGGCCGGGTGTCGCCACCACGGCTCGGTGCTACCTACCCGCCAACTCTGCGGAACCACATCAACGTTGGCCTACTTGGTATTGCTGCGCGTAGAGATTGCCCGTTTCACCCGAAGCGGGCGCCGCCCGCTTCGGGTGGCTATGGTCTTGGCGGCTTTCGCCGCAAACCGTCTGGCTTGCGCCAGCCGTATCCGCTTGCGCGGATGACCGATAGAACACCCTCGGTGGCTTGTGCCTGCTCCGACTCGTCTCTGTTGCTCTGATCCTCACCTCACGGTGGGCAGCCGTTAGCTGCTACGCTGTCCTGTGCAGTCCGGACGTTCCTCCAGTGCCTGGTTTCCCAGATTGCACCAGCGGCGGTCTGGCGCGCTTCACGGGGCGGATTATCGCCCACGGGCTGCAGGAGCCGGCATATGGATATGCCGCAGCGCGGTGAACAGGTGGTTCAGAATGTGCCGACGACCGGGCCACGGTACAGCGCATCGCAGGGGCCCTGCTTCCTTCTTTCTTCCCACTTCAGGAGACGCCATGAAAGTTGACAACATTCTTCAGACCATCGGCAACACGCCCCATGTGCGCATCCACCGCCTGTTTGGCGCAGGCGCCAACGTGTGGGTAAAGTCCGAGCGCAGCAACCCCGGCGGCTCCATCAAGGACCGGATTGCGCTGGCCATGGTGGAAGACGCCGAGAAGTCGGGCGCGCTCAAGCCCGGCGGCACCATCATCGAGCCCACCAGCGGCAACACCGGCATCGGCCTGGCGCTGGTGGCGGCGGTGAAGGGCTACCGCCTGATCCTCGTCATGCCGGACAGCATGAGCATCGAGCGCCGCCGCCTGATGCTGGCCTACGGTGCGCAGTTCGACCTGACGCCGCGCGAGAAGGGCATGAAGGGCGCGATCGCCCGCGCGCAGGAGTTGCAGGCGCAAACGCCCGGCGCCTGGATTCCCCAGCAGTTTGAAAACCCCGCCAACATCGACGTCCACGTGCGCACCACGGCGCAGGAAATCCTGGCGGACTTCCCGGACGGGCTGGACGCCCTCATCACCGGCGTGGGCACGGGCGGCCACCTGACGGGCGCCGCGCGCGTGCTCAAGGCAAAGTTTCCGCAACTGAAGGTGTTTGCGGTGGAGCCCGCGGCCTCGCCCGTGATCTCGGGCGGTGCACCCTCGCCCCACCCCATCCAGGGCATCGGCGCGGGCTTTGTGCCCAAGAACCTGGACACCAGTCTGCTCGACGGCGTGATCCAGGTCGATGCCGAACCCGCCCGTGAATACGCCCGCCGCTGCGCGCGCGAGGAAGGCATGCTGGTGGGCATCTCGTCGGGTGCCACGCTGGCAGCCATTGCCCAAAAGCTGCCCGACCTGCCCGCCGGCGCGCGCGTGCTGGGCTTCAACTACGACACCGGCGAGCGCTACCTGTCGGTCGAAGGTTTCCTGCCGGCCTGACCCCCCTTGTGCACATGCGGGCCCCGCCCCGCTGTGCAGCCAGGGCGCCACAGCCACTGCATGGCCGCCCTGTCTCCTTCTTCGGCCACGGCAGCACAGGCCGACGGCCATGCGTCCTACAGCCTGGGCAGGCTGTCACCCGAACAATCGTTGAACCGTCCGGCCCGCCCTTTGCGGCAGCGTCCGGGCACTTCACAACGATCGTCTGCCCATGGCCCAAAACCCCTCCCAGCCCATCGCGTTCAAGGTGCTTACCGTGAACGTGCACAAGGGCTTCACCACCTTCAATCGCCGCTTCATCCTGCATGAGCTGCGCGATGCGGTGCGTGCGGTGGGGCCCGACCTGGTGTTTCTGCAGGAGGTGCTGGGCACCCACCAACGGCACGCCAGCAGGTTCGCCAACTTTCCGCAGGTGCCGCACTACGAGTTTCTGGCCGACACCATCTGGCAGCAGCACGCCTATGGGCGCAACGCGGTGTACGACAACGGCGACCACGGCAACGCCTTGCTGTCCAAGTTTCCGATCACCCACTACGAGAACCACGACATTTCCATCAGCGGGCCCGAGCGCCGCGGCATGCTGCACTGCGTGCTGCAGCCGCCGGGCCACCACCTGCCGGTGCATGCCATCTGCGTGCACCTGGGCCTGCAGGAATCGCACCGCCAGCAGCAGCTCAAGCGCGTGGCGGCGCTGGTGCGCAGCTTTCCGGCCAACGAGGCCGTGGTGCTGGCCGGCGACTTCAATGACTGGCGCCAGCGTGCGCATGGCGTGCTGCAGCGCGACGCCGGAATGCAGGAGGTGTTTGTGCAGGCCTTTGGGCGTGCGGTACGCACCTTCCCGGCGTCGATGCCGCTGCTGGCGCTCGACCGCATCTACGTGCGCAACGCGGCGGTGCACACGCCGCTGTCGCTGCCCAAAAAGCCGTGGGACAAGCTCTCGGACCACGCCCCGCTGGCGGCGGAGATCCTGCTGTGAACCGCCGCTTCATGCCGCAGCGCTCGTCCCGCTGGGTGCCGGGCAACCATTTCGAGCTGCTGGAAAACGGCGAGGAGTTCTTTCCGCGCGTGTTCGATGCCATCGCATCGGCCCGGCACGAGGTGATGCTGGAAACCTTCATCCTGTGGGAGGACAAGATCGGCCAGGCCCTGCACACGGCCATGCTCACGGCCGCCCAGCGCGGCGTGCAGGTGCATGCACTCGTCGACGGCTTTGGCTCGGCGGGCTTGTCCAGGCAATTCGTCGGAAGCCTGGTGGAGGCCGGCGTGCAGCTGCGCATCTTTGACCCGGGCCGCAGCATCCTGGGCCAGCGGACCAATCTGCTGCGGCGCATGCACCGCAAGATCGTGGTGGTGGACAACGAGGTCGGGTTCATCGGCGGCATCAACTACTCGGCCGACCATGTGGCCGACTTCGGACCCGAGGCCAAGCAGGACTACGCCGTGCAGGTGCGCGGCCCCATCGTGGCGCAACTGCGCAACTACACCCGCGAAGCCGTGCTGGGCCGCGCGCCACGCTGGCGGCCCTGGCCTGCCAGAGCCTCTGCAGATACGGCTGGCCACGTAGCACCCGGTGCGGCGCAGGGCTGGGCCACTGCGCAGCCTGCACACCGGGGTGAAGCCGACGCGATCTTCGTCACGCGCGACAACCACCACCACACCAACGACATTGAGCGCCACTACCGCGTGGCCCTGCGTGCCGCACGCCACCGCGTGGTGATTGCCAATGCGTATTTCTTCCCCGGCTACCGCTTCATTCGCGACATGCGGCGCGCGGCACGCCGGGGGGTGGATGTGCGGCTGATCCTGCAGGGCCAGCCCGACATGGCCATCGTGCGCACGGCGGCCAGCATGCTGTACGACCACCTGCTGCAAGCCGGCGTGCGCATTTACGAATACTGCGACCGCCCCCTGCACGGCAAGGTCGCGCTGGTGGACGATGAATGGGCCACTGTGGGGTCGAGCAACCTCGACCCGCTGAGCCTGTCGCTGAACCTGGAGGCCAACGTGGTCATCCGCGACCGCGCCTTCAACACCCACCTGATGTCGCGCCTGTCGCACCTGATGGAGCACAGCTGCAAGCAGGTGGACGTGCCCGCGCCCAGCCGGTGGGACGGCCTGCGCCTGCTGCGCAGCTACGCCATGTTCCACCTGATGCGCTGGTTCCCCACCTGGGCTGGCTGGTTGCCGCGGCACGAGCCCGTGATCCAGCTGGCACGCCCCGGTGACGGGGACGAGACCGGGAGCACGGGTGGCGGCCCGCAGGGCGGCGACGGCAAGCGCAACCCCGACACGGGTGCGATGGCCTGACGGTGCCGTGCGGCCAACGCCGGCACCGCTACCCATCCCTTTCCATTCCCTCTGCCTGCCCTCGCTGTCCGTTACGCATGGCCGCCCACAGCCCCCACGCACGCCCTGCCCTTGCCGATGGCCAAAGGGATGCCGCGCCCGCACGCGGATGGCGCGGCCTCACGCAACGCCCGTGGTGGCCCTGGGTCTCGCGCGGGTTTGCGGTGGCGTTCTTCCTGCTGGTGGCGGGCCTGCTGCTGCGCCAGGCGCGCACGGTGCAATGGCCCGAGGTGCTGCAGGCCCTGCGCGCACTTCCGCCCGGCGCGCTGGCCGTGGCGGGCGCGCTGGCGCTGCTCAGCCACTGCGCTTACGGCACCTTCGACCTGATCGGCCGGCACTGCACCGGGCACCGGCTGTGCCGTGGCACCACGCTGGGCATCGCCATGACCAGCTACGCCTTCACGCTCAACCTGGGTTCGCTGATTGGCGGCGTGGGCGTGCGCTACCGCCTGTACGCACGCCGCAAGGTGGACACCGGCACCATCGGCCAGGTGGTGGCCACCAGCGTGCTGACCAACTGGGTGGGCTACCTGCTGCTGGCCGCCGTGCTGCCCTGGGTGTGGCAGCCCCCGCCGCTGGCGGGCTGGACCACCGCGCTGTGGCACTGGCAGGCCGGCGGCGCAGCGCTGGGCGCCGTGGCGCTGGCATACCTGGCGCTGTGCGCGGTGCGCAGTGGGCGCGCACTCACGCTGCGGGGCCACGCGTTTCCGCTGCCGCGCTGGCCGGTGGCGCTGTGGCAGCTGGCCCTGTCGGCCGCCAACTGGATGCTGATGGGCGCCGCGCTCTGGACGGTGCTGCAAGGCCAGGTGAGCTACCCCGCCGCCCTGGCCACCGTGCAGCTGGGCGCGGTGGCGGGGCTGGTGCTGCGCATCCCCGCCGGGCTGGGCGTGCTCGAAGCCGTGGGCGTGGCGCTGCTGGCAACCGATGCGCTGGGCCAGGACCAGGTGCTGGCCGCGCTGCTGGCCTACCGCGCGCTGTATTACTTTGTGCCGCTGGTGCTGGCCGCCGCCGCCTTTGGCATGGCCGAGCTGCGGTGGCGCGACCGTGCGGCCCACTCCCAAGCGCTGCCCGCGGCACCCAACGGGTGATTTATAGCCAAAACAGCCTTTGTCGCTTGGTGGATAAGCCGAAACAGCTATCAAAATAATAGCAATTGCCAGAAAAGCATTGCAGGCAGCCGCCAGGAACGGCGCACGCGCTGGCCACGCACCGGGCACTCACCGTATCATCATGGCCCTCTGCCATTGCCCTTCGCCCGATAACCACGGGCCCGCAAGACCATGATCCGCCTCTCTGAAATCCGGCTGCCCTTTACCGTGGCCGAAGCCCCCGATGCGCCCCTGCGCGCTGCCGTCACGCAACTGCTGGGCATTGCGCCCGCAGACATGGCCCACCTGCACGTCTTCAAGCGCAGCTTTGACGCCCGCAAGGCCGACCTGCTGGCCGTGTACATCGTCGACGTGACGCTGGCGCAGCCCGGGCGCGAAGCCGCGCTGCTGGCCCGGTTTGCGGGCAACCCGCACATCCAGCCTACGCCCGACATGGCCTGGCACCCCGTGGGCCAGGCGCCTGCCGACCTGCCCCTGCGCCCCGTGGTGGTGGGCTTTGGGCCCTGCGGCATCTTTGCGGCACTGGTGCTGGCGCAAATGGGCTTCAGGCCCATCGTGCTGGAGCGCGGCAAGACCGTGCGCGAGCGCACCAAGGACACCTGGGGCCTGTGGCGCAAGCGCGAGCTGCATGCCGAGAGCAACGTGCAGTTTGGCGAAGGCGGCGCCGGCACGTTCAGCGACGGCAAGCTGTACAGCCAGATCAAGGACCCGCGCCACCTGGGCCGCAAGGTGATGAACGAGTTTGTCAAAGCCGGCGCGCCCGACGAAATTTTGTACGCGGCGCACCCGCACATCGGCACCTTCAAGCTGGTGAAGGTGGTGGAGAACCTGCGCGAGCAGATCATTGCGCTGGGCGGCGAGATTCGCTTCGAGCAGCGCGTGACGGACGTGATCGTGGAGGGCACGGGGGCGAACCGCCACCTGCGCGGCCTGAAGGTGCTGAACCAGGCCACGGGCGAAACGACCGAGCTGCGTGCCGACCACGTGGTGATGGCGCTGGGCCACAGCTCGCGCGACACCTTTGCCATGCTGTACGAACGCGGCGTGGCCATGGAGGCCAAGCCGTTTTCCATCGGCTTTCGCATCGAACACCCGCAGGGCGTCATCGACCGCGCCCGATGGGGCCGCCACGCAGGCCATCCGCTGCTGGGCGCGGCCGACTACAAGCTGGTGCACCACGCCCAAAACGGCCGCGCGGTGTACAGCTTTTGCATGTGCCCCGGCGGCACCGTGGTGGCCGCCACCAGCGAACCCAACCGCGTGGTCACCAACGGCATGAGCCAGTACTCGCGCAACGAGCGCAACGCCAACGCCGGGATGGTGGTGGGGATCGACCCGCACGACTACCCCACCGACCCCGCTGCATTCGAGGAGCACCTGGGCCAGACCTATGGCGCCGAAAGCCTGCCCGCTGGGCAGTTCCACCCGCTCGCGGGCAGCGTGCTGCAGCGCCAGCTCGAATCCAACGCCTTTGTGCTGGGCGGGCGCGACTACAGCGCGCCGGGCCAGCTGGTGGGCGAGTTCATTGCGGGCAAGCCATCGACCCAGCTGGGCAGCGTGGAGCCTTCGTACAAGCCCGGCGTGGCCCTGGGCGACCTGCACGCCGCCCTGCCCGGCTACGCCATCGAGGCGCTGCGCGAGGCACTGCCGGTGTTTGGCCGCAAGATCAAGGGCTTTGACATGCACGACGCGGTGCTGACGGGGGTGGAAACGCGCACCTCGTCGCCGCTCAAGATCCCCCGGGGTGACGACTTGCAAAGCCTGAACACCGCCGGCCTGTACCCGGCGGGCGAAGGGGCCAGCTACGCGGGCGGCATTCTGTCGGCCGGGGTGGATGGCATCAAGGTGGGCGAAGCGGTGGCGCGCAGCCTGCTGGGCGCACGGGCCTGAGCGCAGGGTTCAGGCGCTGAGCGTCACCTCAGGCCGCAGCGCGGCCTGCGGCAGGTGGCGCACCACCGCGTCTTCAAACGCGCGTGCCGCCAGGCTCGGCGGCCGGTCGCGGCGGCGCATCACGAACAGCTCGCGCTCCACCTGCGGCTGCAGCGGCACAAAGCGCATGCCGCGCGCCAGCGGGTGCGATGCGCCCAGCGCCGACAGCACGGCCACGCCCACACCCGCCTCGGCCAGCGCCAGCTGAATGGCCAGGCTCGACACCTCCACCCCCTGCGACATGGGCGCCAGCAGCGCCGAGCCATGCATGCGCAGCAGCTGCATGATGCTGGTGTCGGCGCTCTCGCGCAGCAACGGCAGGCGCGGCACGCCCTGTGCATCGGCGTCGGTGATGTCAAAGTGCGCTGGCGGCGCCAGCAGGCCCAGCGGCGCGGTCAGCAGGCGGCGGCAGGCCAGCGCGTCCACATCGCCCACGGCAGAACCTATGCCCAGGTCCACATCGGCCAGCCGCACCTTGCGCGCAATGCCTTCGCTGTTGTCGTCCACCACCCGCAGCCGCACGCCCGGGTATGCCGCCTGGAACGCCGCGATGGCCCCCGGCAGCACGATGGAGCCAAACGAGCTGCCCACCGCCACCGTGACCTGCCCTTTGATGCCCAGGCCCTGCGGCGCAAACATCCGGCCCGCCTCGGCCAGGTCTTCCAGCAGGCGCTTGGCCGTGGGCAAAAATGCCTCTCCTTCGGGCGTGAGCACCACCCGCCGCGTAGTGCGCAGAAACAGCGACGCCCCCATCTGCGACTCGAACACGGCAATGGCGCGGGTGAGCGCCGGCTGGCTGATGTGCAGCGCCTCGCTCGCCCGCGAGATGTTGCCCAGGGCCGCGGTGGTGACAAACAGGCGCAATTGGCGTTCGCTGAGATTCATGCGTCTGGATTATGAATGCGACCACAGTATTCATTGGACGCATCAAATGCGCCTGCCTACATTCGGCGGCAGGAGGAACCCACCATGACCCTGACGATGAAGATGACCCCCCGCTGGCTCTGCCTGCCCCTGGCGGCAGCCCTGTTTTCTGCCGCATGGGCCCAGGCGCCCACAGGCAGCACACAGGGCACGGCCGTGGTGCACACGGCGGAATCGGCCCGCGCCGTGGTGGATCGCGCCGCCGTGGTGCTGCCCGCCCGGGTGACGGGCGGCGAGGTGTTTACCGGGCTGTGGAAGGACGCCCCCACGAGCGTGCGCGAGCGCGCCCCGGTGGTGGTGTTCATGCACGGCTCGTCGGGCCTGGCGCTCAAGGCCATTGGCGAATGGCAACAGTGGCTGGCCACGCAGGGTATTGCCAGCGTGGCGCCCGATTCGTTCGCGCTGCCCGACCGCCTGACCTACAAGTCGCCCGTGTCGGCCGAGGTGTATGAGCGCATCCATGCGCTGCGGCTGTCGGAGGTACCACTGGCCGTGCAGGCGCTGGCACAGGCGCCCTGGGCAGACCCCGCACGCTGGGTGCTGGCCGGCACCAGCGAAGGCGCCACGGCCGTGGCGCGCTACCGCGGCACCGAGTTTGCGGGCCGCATCGTGTTCTCGTGGAGCTGTGAGAACAACTACTTCGTGGCCAGCCACAACACCGTGCTGCCGGAAGACAAGCCGGTGCTCAACGTCATCAGCTCGACCGACCCGTTCTTCTCGCCCGCCAACAGCTGGGTGGGCAACCCCGCCGCGGCGGGCCACTGTGGCGCAGCGCTGCGCAACCACAAGCAGGCGAGCATCGTGCTGATTCCGGGCGGGCCGCACACGGTCATCAACCTGCCCGCGGCGCGCCACCCGGTGGCAGGCTTTCTGCGCGACGTGTTCAAGCTGCCCTGACGGGGGCTGCGCGGGACAACCCGCGCACTGCCCTCAAGGCCGCTTCAGGAAATCCACCGCCAGCGCCGCCAGGCTGCGCGCCCCCACCGGGAACTGGTCTTCGTCCACATCGAACAGCGCCGAGTGGTTGGGCGGGGCCTTGGTGAATTCCTTGCCCTTGGGCGGTGCACCCAGAAAGTAGAAGAACCCCGGCGTCACCTTCTGGAACTCCGAAAAGTCCTCCGAGCCACTGACCTTGGGAATCACCATGGTCTTGCCGCCCATGGCCAGGTTCAGCGCGGGCAGCGAGGCCTGCGTGAGCGCGGCCGGGTTGGTGGTGACGGGGTAGGCCACCGGGCCGAAGCGCACCCTGGCCTTGGCGCCGCTGGACGCCGCAATGGATTCGGCCGTGGTGGTGATGCGCTGGATGGCGTCCTGGCGCATGCCTTCGTCAAACGTGCGCAGGGTGCCCAGCATCTCCACGTTGTCCGGGATGATGTTGTAGCGGGTGCCGCCCTGGATCTGGCCAATGGTGATGACCGCCGGCTCCTGGCTGATGTTGAGCTGGCGGCTCACCACGGTCTGCAGCCCCAGCACGACCTGGCTGGCCGCCACAACGGGATCGATGGCCGACCACGGCGACGAGCCATGGCCGCCGCGCCCCTCGATCTGGATGGTGATGTTGTCCGACCCCGCCATCAGCGGGCCACTGCGGTAGCCCACCACGCCCGAAGGCATGTTGGCGGTGATGTGCAGGCCGTAGATGGCCTGCACGTCTTTCAGCGCCCCGGCTTCGATCATGGCCTTGGCGCCGAAGCTGGGCACCTTGCCGTTGGCATCGGCTTCCACGGGTGCACCTTCTTCGGCAGGCTGGAAGAGGAACTTGACCGTGCCGGGCAGCTGCGCCTTCATGCCCGCCAGCGCTTCGGCCGCGCCCATCAGCATGGCGACGTGCGCATCGTGGCCGCAGGCGTGCATTACGGGCACCTCCTTGCCCAGGTAGTTCGCCTTGGCCTTGCTCGCAAACGGCAGGCCGGTGTTTTCCTGCACCGGCAGCGCATCCATGTCGGCGCGCAGGGCCACCACCTTGCCTGGCAAGCCGCCGCGCAGGGTGCCCACCACGCCGGTGCCGCCCACGCCGGTCTGCACGTCCATGCCCAGCTTCTTCAGGTGCTCGGCCACCAGCCGGGCGGTGCGTACTTCCTGGCCCGACAGCTCCGGGTGCTGGTGGATGTCGCGGCGCCACTGCACCATCTTGGGCGCCACGGCGTTGACGGCCGCGTCCAGGGCCTTGAGGCCCTCGGCATCAAGCCCCTGGGCATGGGCGGGAAGTGTGAGGGACGCTGTTGCGGCCACCAGGCTCGCAGCAATCGACAAGGCAGACAGGGCAGGACGCATGGCAACACCGCAGGGAAGTGAAAGAAGACCCATGCTAGGAGCGACACACCGGTGCAAAGCAAGCCAAAATGGACATTGAACGAGCCATTCACGCCAACTGCCATCCACCGTACCGCCTTGCGCCCGTTGTCGCTTCCGATGCCGCCACTGCCCCACTGCCATATCGACATCCCGTTGCTGCCGCAGACCGCGCTGGGCCACGCCTTGCACCTGGTGGAGTGCCTGCGCAGCGCCAACCTGCTGGCCCGGTTGCGCAGCGGCCCGGCAGCGCCGGGCATTCGCTGGCGCTTTTGCGACGCGCGCGGCGAGCCCCTGGCCGCCGACAGCCTGGGCCCCTTCATCGCGCCCCTGGCGCACGAGGGCGCATTCACCGGCCCGGCCACCGCACTGCTGCTGGCGCCATTGCACTGCCCAGACATCCCGGCGGTGCGTGCCGCCACGCAGGCGCACACGGCGCTGGTGCGGCGCATCGGCATCGCGGTGGACCAGGGCCAGCAGGTGATCTCGGTCAGCAACGGCGCATGGCTGGCAGCTGCCAGTGCGCGGCTGGACGGCCGCCGCGTGGCTCTGCCCTGGTACTACGTGGCCGGATTTGTGCGCGACTTTCCGGGCATAGAGCCCGCGCCTGCGCAATCGCTGGTGCAAGACGGCCCCTGGCTCAGCGCCGATGTGGCCACCGGGTCCATCGGCATCGCCCTGGCCCTCACGCGCCAGGCCATGGGCCCGGAAACCGCCGAGGCCCTGTCTGCCGCGGCCGTGGCCGACCCGGCCCGTTCGCACGCAGCGCACAGCGCAGCCGGGCAGATCCCGAACACGCGCGACAGCACGCTGGCCCGCGCCATCGCGCACCTGGAGAAAACGCTGGAGCAGCCCTATTGCCTGGCCGACGTGGCGCTGGCCGCCGCCGTGAGCCCCCGCACGCTGCTGCGGCATTTTCGCGAGGCGCTGGGCCACTCGCCGCTGGACCACCTGCACGGCCTGCGCTGCGCCCGCGCCCGGGTCCTGCTGGAGATCACGCTGGAGAGCATCCCCAGCATCGCCCAGGCCTGCGGCTACAGCGACCCTGCGGCGTTCCGCCGCGTGTTTGCCCGGCACGCGGGCATGGCGCCCGGCGCCTACCGCGAGCGCCACACCCTGCGTGCGCCGCGCCAGCGCTGGCGGGTGGATGCCACCCCGCAGCCCTGAACGACAAACCGCCCGGGGCTGGAAAGCCGCGGGCGGTGTGGTGTGTGGTGCTACGGGGCGATGCAGCCCCGGCGCAGGTCAGCCTTGCTGCTGCGCGCTCTGCAGCCTGGCAATGCGCTCTTCGATGGGCGGGTGGGTGCTGAAGAACTTGCCAATGCCACCGGCAATGCCCATCGCGGCCATGCTCTTGGGCAGCTCTGCGGGGTGCATGCCGCCCAGGCGAGCCAGGGCGTTGATCATGGGCTGGCGGCGGCCCATGAGCTGTGCGGCACCCGCGTCGGCACGGAACTCGCGCTGGCGGCTGAACCAGGCCACGATCATCGCCGCCACAAAGCCCAGCAGGATGTCGAGCACGATGGTGGTCACGTAGTAACCAATGCCGGGGCCGGAGCTGTTTTCGTCGTTCTTGCGCAAGAAGCTGTCCACGGCATAGCCAATGACGCGCGACAGGAACACCACAAACGTGTTCATTACGCCCTGGATCAGCGTCATGGTCACCATGTCGCCGTTGGCGATGTGGGCCACTTCGTGGCCGATCACGGCCTCGACCTCATCGCGCGTCATACCTTGCAACAGGCCGGTGGAGACTGCCACCAGCGCGTTGTTCTTGAAGGCGCCCGTGGCAAACGCATTGGGGTCCCCTTCGAAGATGCCGACTTCGGGCATGCCGATACCGGCCTGGTCCGCAAACTTGCGCACGGTTTCGACAATCCAGCGCTCATCCGGCGAGCCCGATCCGTCGATCACGCGCACGCCCGAACTCCACTTGGCCACCGGCTTGCTGATCAGCAGCGAGATGATGGCGCCGCCAAAACCCATGATGAGTGCGAAGCCCAGCAAGGCGCCCAGGTTCAGTCCGTTGGCCGTAAGGAAACGGTTGACCCCGAGCAGGCTCGCAACCACCCCCAGCACCAGCACGACGGCCAGGTTGGTCATCACAAACAAAAGGATCCGCTTCATATGTTCTCCGTGGGGTAAGCATCGACAACTGTCGGTCTGGACCAGATGGGGGGCGCAAGCGGCGCTTCAAGCACCGCGGTACAGGCCTGGCCAACCTGCACTGACCTGCCCTGTGTCCGGTCAGGCCCGTCGACAGCGCGTTATGGTAGGTGCAAACCTGTGTGGCAGCCCTATCACACAGGGCTTGACGGGGATTATTGCCCCGGCCTGGGATGCGCCCGGGCCCGGCCAGCGGTGCCAGGCATCACCCGCCGGTGCCAGCCCGTGACACCGGCGGTGGGCGAAACACCTGCGCATCGTCATAAAAACCGGGTTCCGCGTTGGCAGGCCACCAGCCCGGCACGCCCAGCACCGGCAGCGGCGCAAACGGCTTGGCTGCCCAGGTGTCGGCCTCCATCGCCGTGGCAAGCCACCGGTCGATATCCGCTATTGAATGCATAGCATCAGGAGCAGCAAATACGTGCGCTACCATGGGTTTTCGGGGCGAAACCAGCTTTTCCATCAACGCATGGCCAAACAGCACAAGGCGGGCCTCGCCCCACAGCGGCCGCAGCCCGATGAAAAGCCGGTGCCAGTCCCGCGCACGCAGCGCGTCCCACAGGGGCGGCGGCGCACACAGCAGGGCACCGTTTTCATCGAACACCGTCAGCGCATCGCGCAGCGGGCCGCGCACCGCCTGCACGCCATCGGCCGCAATGGCCTGCGCCTGCAGCTGGTTCAGCCGCCGTTTGGCCTGCGGGAACTGCAGCCACACGAGGCCGTTGAAGAAATCGTGCAGGTTGTCGCGCGTGGGCACGCGGAGCTGGTCATAGATGAACTGTTCATAGGCCGCGCCGGCGGGCAGGTCGGACTGGGGCACGAAGCGCACTGGCGGGCCCGCGGCTGCTACCACTGCAGACTGCAAGATGGCATGCACCGCCGCATCGTGCGCCACCGCCCGCTGTGCCAGCGGCTCGCCCAGCGGGCGCCAGGGTTGCAGCCAGGGCGCGCCCCAGTCAACGGCGCTCAGCGGGTTTACGCCACCAGCCGCCACGGCAGCGCTTCGCCGGCGCGCAGGGGCTTGAGGTTGGCTTCGCCAAAGGCAAAGCTCTCGGGCGGCGTCCATGACTCGCGGCGCAGGGTGACGGTGCCGGTGTTGCGCGGCAGGCTGTAGAAGTCCGGGCCGTGAAAGCTGGCAAAGCCCTCGAGCTTGTCGAGCGCGCCCACGCTGTCAAACGCCTCGGCATACATCTCGATGGCAGCGTGCGCGGTGTAGCAGCCCGCGCAGCCGGTGGCGTGCTCCTTGAGGTGCGCGGGGTGCGGCGCGCTGTCGGTGCCCAGGAAGAACTTGGCCGACCCGCTGGTGGCGGCCTGCACCAGCGCCACGCGGTGCGTTTCGCGCTTGAGCACCGGCAGGCAGTAGTAGTGCGGGCGAATGCCGCCGGTGAAGATGGCGTTGCGGTTGTACAGCAGGTGGTGCGCGGTGATGGTGGCGGCCGTGAAGCGGTCGGCGCTGGCCACGTAGTCGGCAGCATCCTTGGTGGTGATGTGCTCGAACACGATTTTCAGCTCGGGGAAATCGCGGCGCAGCGGGATGAGCTGCTGGTCGATGAACGCGGCTTCGCGGTCGAACAGGTCAATGTCGCTGCTGGTCACCTCGCCGTGTACCAGCAACAGGATGCCGGCCTTTTGCATGGCTTCCAGCGTCTTGTGGGTCTTGCGGATGTCGGTCACGCCCGCGTCGCTGTTGGTGGTGGCGCCGGCGGGGTAGAGCTTGCAGGCCACCACGCCCGCATCTTTGGCGCGCGCGATTTCGTCGGCCGGCAGGTTGTCGGTGAGGTACAGCGTCATCAGCGGCTCGAACTGCATGCCCGCGGGCACCGCGGCCAGGATGCGCTGCTTGTACGCCAGCGCCTGTTCGGCCGTGGTGACCGGAGGGCGCAGGTTGGGCATGATGATCGCCCGGCCAAACTGCGCGGCCGTGTGCGGCACCACGGTGTGCAGCGCTTCCCCGTCGCGCACATGCAGGTGCCAGTCGTCGGGGCGGGTGATGGTGAGGGTGTCGGTGGGGGTGGAAGTTGCGGCGGTCATGGGCAGCATTGTCCCATCGTGCAAATCACTATCACTTTCATAGCATTAAAGCCATATGAAACGAGCGCTACAGCCCGATTTGACTCAAAAACACTCAAAAACGCTGCTGGGAATGCCGGTATGGACCGCCCGATGCCCGATCCGGTTTGTCCGCGACCCGCCAACGAAAAAGCGCCCAGAGGGCGCTCTCATCGGACCTAACGTGGGCCCAAGTCAGCCAGGCTCGCGGCGGTTGCAACCGGCGTGGCCCATGCCAGCGGCCGCCGCGCAAGGGCCGCCCCGCCGCGCTGGCGGCGTCCCCCGTGGGGGAAGGCGCCGCAGGCGACTCAGGGGGCACCGTCAGTGCTGCAGGATCTTGTTCAGGAAATCCTTGGTGCGCGGCTGGCGTGCATCCGGATTGTTGAAGAAGTCTTCCTTGGAGCAGTCTTCCAGGATCTTGCCGCCCACGTCCATGAAGATCACGCGGTTGCTCACCTTGCGGGCAAAGCCCATTTCGTGGGTCACGCACATCATGGTCATGCCTTCGTTGGCCAGGCCCACCATCACGTCCAGCACTTCGCCCACCATTTCGGGGTCGAGGGCCGACGTGGGCTCGTCGAACAGCATCACGATCGGGTCCATGCTCAGCGCACGGGCAATGGCCACGCGCTGCTGCTGGCCGCCCGAGAGCTGGCCGGGGAACTTATCCTTGTGCGCCATCAGGCCCACGCGCTCCAGCATCTTCAGGCCGCGCTTCTTGGCGTCGTCCGCGCTGCGGCCCAGCACCTTGATCTGGGCGATGGTCAGGTTGTCCGTCACCGACAGGTGCGGGAACAGCTCGAAGTGCTGGAACACCATGCCCACGCGGCTGCGCAGCTTGGGCAGGTCGGTCTTGGGGTCGTGCAGCGCAATGCCATCGACCGTGATCTCGCCCTTCTGGAAGGGCTCCAGCGCGTTGATGGTCTTGATCAGCGTGGACTTGCCCGAGCCCGAGGGCCCGCACACCACCACCACTTCGCCCTTCTGGATGCTGGCCGTGCACTCGTTGAGCACCTGCACCGGGCCATACCACTTGGATACGTTCTTGAGTTCGATCATTTGTTATTCCTCAATCCAATCTCTTTAGCCTGTACTACCCGCCGCATCAGCGAATGATCGCGATCTTCTGGTGCAGTCGCTTGACCAGCCAGGACAGCGCGTAGCACATCACGAAGTACAGCACCGCCGCAGCCAGGTAGGCCTCGATGGGGCGACCGAAGTTCTTGCCCGCCACTTCAAAGCCCTTGAGCATGTCGTAGGCCCCGATGGCGTAGACCAGCGAAGTGTCCTGAAACAGGATGATGGTCTGCGTGAGCAGCACCGGCAGCATGTTGCGGAACGCCTGGGGCAGCACCACCAGCTTCATGTTCTGCCCATACGTCATGCCCAGCGCCTGGCCGGCATGCACCTGGCCCTTGGGAATGGACTGGATGCCGGCGCGCATGATTTCGCTGAAGTAGGCGGCCTCGAACGCAATGAAGGTGATGACTGCAGACATCTCGGCGCCGATGGGCCGGCCGATGATCGCGGGCACGAGCAGGAAGAACCACAAGATCACCATCACCAGCGGAATGCTGCGCATGCCGTTGACGTAGATGGTGGCGGGGACTTCCAGCCACTTCTTGCCCGACAGGCGCATCAGCGCCAGAACGGTGCCGAACAGCACACCGCCAACCGTGGCCACCAGCGTGAGCACGAGGCTGAAGTACAGCCCCTTGAGCACGAAGTTGCTGATCAGGTCCCAGTTGTAGAACGAAAAATCGAGATTCATCTCAGTGACCTCCCCCGCCTGCGCTGGCCAGGGCCATGCCCGGGATGCGGGCGCGCTTTTCGATGAAGGCCATGATGCGGTTGATGGCGAATGCGGACACGATGTACAGACCCGTCACGGCCAGGTAGACCTCGATACCACGCGACGTTTCTTCCTGTGCCTGCATGGCAAACATGGTGAGTTCAGCGACCGACACGGCGAACGCCACGGACGAATTCTTGAAGATGTTCATCGTCTCGCTGGTCAGTGGCGGGATGATGATGCGAAACGCCATGGGCAGCAGCACATAGCGGTAGGTCTGGAACGTGGTGAAGCCCATCGCCAGGCCCGCGTAGCGCTGGCCGCGTGGCAGCGCCTGGATACCCGAGCGCACCTGCTCGGCAATACGCGCAGACGTGAAGAAACCCAGAGCCAGCACGACAAGCAGGAAGCCAGGCACCCCGTGCAGCACCGGAAACAGACTGGGCAGGACGTGGTACCACAGAAAGATCTGGACCAGCAGGGGGATGTTGCGAAACAGCTCGACCCAGGCATTGCCCAGCCGCACGACCATGGGCCTGTCCTGCAAGGTCCGCAAGGTCCCGATCAACGAGCCCAACAACAACGCCAGCACAAGCGCCAGCACCGATACAGACACCGTCCAGCCCCAGGCCGACAGCATCCAGTCCAGGTATGTGATGTCGCCGCCCTTGCCAAAGCAGCTTTGCACAATGTCCCTGTCCATGGTGTCCTGGCAGAACACCTGCCAATCCCAACTCATAGGAGCACCCCTTTATTTCTTGAATCACCGTTGGGTGCAACCCATTGCAAACCCAACAAAAAAGCCCCTTCAAACCGTTTGGCCGAAGGGGCGCAAGCGTTTAACCGATTACTTCTTCGCGTAGTCTTCCATGGGCTTGTCGTTTGGAGCAGCCCAGGCAGCCTTGGTCGCATCCGACAGCGGCAGGCCGATCTTGGTGTTGGTCGGAGGTACAGGCTGCATGAACCACTTGTCGTACAGCTTGGCCAGCGACCCATCGGCGATCTGGCGCTTGATCGAATCGTCCACGGCCTTCTTGAAAGCGGGATCGTCCTTGCGCAGCATGCAGGCAATCGGTTCCACGTTCAGGACTTCGCCCACGATCTTGTAATCGGCTGGGTTCTTAGACTTGGAGATGTTAGCAGCCAGGATGGAGCCGTCCATCACGAACGCATCGGCGCGGCCGGTTTCGAGCAGCAGGAAGCTGTCCGCGTGGTCCTTGCCCAGCACTTCCTTGAAATCAACGCCGCCTGCGCGCTCATGCTTGCGCAGCGTTTGCACGGAGGTCGTGCCGGTGGTGGTAGCGACGGTCTTGCCGTTCAGGTCCTTCACGGACGTGATGCCCGAGTTGGCCTTGGTGGCAATGCGCACTTCTTCCACGTACGTGGTCACGGCAAACGCCACGTCCTTCTGGCGGGCAGCGTTGTTGGTGGTGGAGCCGCACTCCAGATCCACCGTGCCGTTGGTCACCAGCGGAATACGGTTTTGCGACGTGACGGGCTGGTACTTGACTTCCAGCTTGGGCAGGCCGAGCTGCTTTTGGATGTCGGCCAGGACGATCTCGCCCATTTCAGTGTGGAAGCCCACAAACTTGCCATTGCCCAGGGTGTAGGAGAGGCCGGACGATTCACGCACGCCAAGCGTCACGGTGCCCGAGGCCTTGATCTTGGCCAGGGTGTCGGTCGCTTGTGCGAATGCGCTACCTGCGGCCAGGGCGGTGACGGCAACCGCCAGCAAATGCTTCTTCATCAGTATCTCCTTAGGTGAAAACAGATAGGAACAGGGGGGGGAATCCAGACACTCGCCGGCCGCGCTTGCGACCCGCAAATGCCTCAGAAAGGGAACCCGACCAGGGAATTGTCAACTCAGAACGGAACCTGGTCGGTAGGGTATTTCCAGAAGTCGCGCAGCAGGTAGCTGACCGGAAGGTTCAGCACGGTGTTGCTGGGCGCAATGGGTTTCATGAACCACTTGTCGTAGATGGCGTAGATGTCACGGCTGGTGATCAGCCGGCGCATTTCTTCGTCAATCAGTTTCTTGAATTCGGGATCACTCTTGGGCAGCATGATCGCCAACGGCTCGGTCGTGATGAAGCGGCCCACCACCTTGAGCGCCTTCGGATCAGGACGGCCTGCAGCCAGGCCATACAGCAGCACGTCATCCATCACGAAGGCATCGGCCTCGCCTTTTTCGACCATATCCAGCGCACGGGCGTGGTCCGGGGCCTCCAGAATGGTGATCCCCATCAGCCGCTCGCGATTGGCCTGGTCTGCCGCCTTGAGCGGGGTCGTGCCTTTGGTCGAGACGAGCTTCTTGCCGTTGAGATCTTCCACGCGGTCGATCGGGCTGGACGCCTTGACCAGCAGGCGTGCACCCGTGATGAAGTGCGGGATGGTGAACGCGACCTTCTGGCGGCGCTCTGCATTGTTGGTGGTCGAACCGCACTCGAGATCGGCCTTGCCTTGCTCGATGACGGAAATGCGGTTGGCCGGCGTGACCGCCAGGAACTCCACTTCCATGTCTTTCTTGCCCGTCTTCTTGCGCACCACCTCGGCCAGACGCAGGCACAGCTCCACGGCATAACCGACGGGCTTGCCGGATTTCGCGTCCACGTAGGAGAACGGCACCGACGATTCACGGTGCGCGATCACCAGCTTGCCTCCGGCGCTGATGCGCTCCAGGACTGAGGCCTGGACCGGTAGCGCAAGGGCGCAGCACAAGGCTGCGAAGCCTCGGCCAAATCGGGTGGACAAAATGTTCATGCGAACTTTCGGTGGGTGGGTGGAAACGAGTTTGCAAACTTCATGCCACCGCGAGGTACGGGGCTTGCAGTGCGGGTCGAATCCGTCAACGGCGCGACTGTACGTGTCGTTACGGTGAAACTCCAATGCCGTTTGGGCGCGCAACTATGCAAAGTGTTTATATCCGTAGTTACCCTAGGCATGGAACCACTTCGGACTGGAGGTAAGTCCACAGCGCCTGCGCAGTGCCTTTGGGAGACTCCTTGCCCGATGGTTTTTCACGGTAGGCGCGCACGTCCATGGTCATCTGCAGGGCGGCGGAGTCAGCCGGTGCTGCGCTGACCAGACGGCGCGAGCGCAATTCCTTCTTGACGGCGCTGTGCGGCAGGAAAGCCACTCCATGGCCCTCCAGCGCCATGGCCTTGAGGCCCTCGGCCATGTCCGTTTCGTACACACGCTCAAGGTGGATCGGCGTGCCGGCCTCTTTCAGGATGAGCTCGGTCACGCGGCCAAGGTAAGCGCCTGGCGCGTAGCCAAGGTAGGGCAGGGGCTGGCCGGCGCGCCCCGGTAACCTGTGCACAGGCTGGCCATCGGCGTCCGCCTTGCTGTAGGGTGAAAGCACTTCCTGCCCCAGGCTCACCATTTCGTAACGGTCGGCGTCCAGCTGAAACGGCTGGGAGGGGTGGTGGTAGGCAATCAGGAGGTCACAGCCACCCTCGACCAGCCGCATCACGGCGTCGTGCACGTTCAGTGCGATGAGCCGGCTCTTGAACGGACCGAACTTGTCATGAAGGCTGGAGACCCAGGCCGGAAAGAACGTGAAGGCGAGCGTATGCGGAACGGCAAACTCGATCATGTCCTTGCCTGCACTGGTGTGGGCCCGCAACATGGCCCGGGTGTTCTGCAGGGCCTGCAGCATCTCGAGGGCCTGGTCGTACAGCGTCTTTCCAGCCGGGGTAAGACGCGTAGGGTACGAGCTTCGGTCTACGAGGTCGGTGCCGGCCCAGGCTTCCAGCGCCTGGATGCGCCGCGAGAACGCGGGCTGGGTGACGTGCCTTAACTGTGCGGACCGGCTGAAGCTGCGTGTTTCCGCGAGACTGACGAAATCTTCAAGCCACTTGGTTTCCATCGGCCCATTATCCGCGTGGCAAGCGTGGCGTGCTTGGCCACGGCATCAGGGTTTACACAGCCCTGGCAGCCGCGGACCGCCGCACTCAGGCAACTGTCAGGATTGGGAGCGCAGGCCACGCGGGCACTTCGGGTGCGCCGGGCTGCCCGCCCCCCGAACAGGGTGCGGGGCCGCAGCGGCGTCTGCCGTACCGATGCTATGCGTGCATAGCAAGCCAACGCATAATCGCCGTGGCAGCGCCCACCGCGCTCACTGTCGAGGCCCCTGGTGCACAACGCCGACGGGCAGGGCGACCCGCTTGAGCTGTTTCCTGTTTCCACCCCTGCCCCATGCCATCCACTACCCCCCAGGGGCCAGCGCACGATGCGCTCCCCGAGGCTGAGCCCCGCTCGCTGCGCCTGGAAGACTGGCTCGTTGTACTGACGATGTCGGCCCTGGCGATCATCACGTTTGCCAACGTGCTGATCCGCTACTTCACCAATGCTTCGTTCGCATGGACCGAGGAGGTCTCGGTCTTCCTGATGATCGTCCTTGCCCTGGTCGGCTGCTCTGCCGCAGTCGCCCGGCGGCTGCACATCCGCATCGAATTTTTCGCCGATGGCGGCTCGCAGCGTCGCCAGCACCGCCTGGCGCAGTTCGGTGCCGCGATGGTGGCCGTGCTTTTTGCCCTGATCACGGTGCTGAGCGTGCGCGTCGTCTGGGACGACTATCGCTTTGAGGAAACCTCGCCCGGTATCGGCGTACCCCAATGGTGGTACACGGTCTGGCTGCCCGTGCTGTGCGCACTGACAACCGCCCGCGCCCTGCAATTGCTGGCCCGTCTGCGCCACCGGCCTCCGACCGGGGGGGCACAGGAATGATCGCAACGCTTTTGTTCACCGGATTCCTGGGCATGATGTTCCTGGGGGTGCCGATTGGTGCCGCGCTGGGGCTGGCGGGGGCGGGGGCCATTGCCCTGGCCAATGCCGACGCGCCCTGGTTCGGCCTGCTGGCCGTGCCGCAGAACTTCTACGCCGGGCTGGGCAAATACCCGCTGCTGGCCATCCCGATGTTCGTGCTGGTGGGCTCGATCTTCGACCGCTCTGGCGTGGCGTTGCGCCTGGTGAATTTCGCGGTTGCCATTGTCGGGCGCGGCCCGGGCATGCTCCCGCTGGTGGCCATTGCCGTGGCCATGTTCCTGGGCGGTATCTCGGGCTCGGGCCCGGCCAACGCGGCGGCCGTGGGGGGCGTGATGATTGCAGCCATGTCACGCGCGGGCTACCCACCCTCGTTCTCGGCCAGCGTGGTGGGCGCCGCTGCCGCCACGGACATCCTGATTCCGCCGTCGGTGGCGTTCATCATCTACTCGGTGCTGGTACCCGGTGCGTCGGTGCCGGCGCTGTTTGCGGCCGGCATGATCCCGGGCATCCTGGCGGGCATTGCGCTCATCGTTCCGGCCGTGTGGATGGCGCGCAAGCACCACATGGGCGCCCTCGAAGCCGCGATGCCCCGCCCCGCATTCTGGAAAAGCCTGCGCGAAGCCCTGTGGGGCCTGGCGGCGCCGGTGCTCATCCTGGGCGGCATGCGCGCCGGCTGGTTCACCCCCACCGAGGCCGCCGTGGTGGCCGTGTTCTACGGCCTGTTCGTGGGCATGGTGATCCACCGCACCATCACCGTGCGCGACCTGTTCCCCATCCTGCGCGAATCGGGCGAGCTGTCGGCCGTGATCCTGATCGTGGTGTCGCTGGCGGGCATCTTTGCGTATTCGCTGTCCACCCTGGGCGTGATCGACCCGGTGGCCAATGCCATCGTGAACTCGGGCCTGGGTGAATATGGCGTGCTGGCACTGCTCATCGTGCTGCTGATCACCGTGGGCATGTTCCTCGACGGGATCTCGATTTTCCTGATCTTCGTGCCGCTGCTCTTGCCCATCATGCAGCACTACAACTGGGACCCGGTGTGGTTTGGCGTCATCCTCACGCTCAAGGTGGCTCTCGGCCAGTTCACCCCGCCGCTGGCGGTGAACCTGATGGTGTCGTGCCGCATTGCCGGTGTGCGCATGGAGTCCACCGTGCGCTGGGTGGGCTGGATGCTGTTTGCCATGTTCCTGGTGATGCTGCTGGTGATTGCCTTCCCGCCGCTGGCGCTGTGGCTGCCCGCCAAACTGGGCTATTGATGGACGCACCCACCCGTTCACACCGACTGATTTCAACAAGGAGACTGACCCCATGAAACTGCGTACCTTCCTGACCTCTGCCGTAGCCACCGCAGCCGCGCTGGCCTTCTCGGTGCCGGCCGCCATGGCCCAGACCCTGCCTGCGGGCTACAAGGCCGAATACCGCATGTCGCTGGTGCTCGGCCCTGCGTTCCCGTGGGGCAAGGGTGGCGAGCTGTGGGCCAACAAGGTGCGCGAGCGCACCCAGGGCCGCATCAACATCAAGCTGTACCCCGGCGTCTCGCTGATCCAGGGCGACCAGACGCGCGAGTTCAGCGCGCTGCGCCAGGGCGTGATCGACATGGCCGTGGGCTCCACCATCAACTGGTCGCCGCAGGTCAAGCAGCTCAATCTGTTCTCGCTGCCCTTCCTGTTCCCCGACTACAAGGCCGTGGACGCTGTCACCCAAGGCGATGTGGGCAAGCAGATTTTTGCCACGCTGGACAAGGCCGGCGTGGTGCCGCTGGCCTGGGGCGAAAACGGCTACCGCGAGATCTCCAACTCCAAGAAAGCCATCAAGACCCCGGCAGACCTCAAGGGCCTGAAGATCCGCGTGGTGGGCTCGCCCCTGTTCCTGGACACCTTCACCGCGCTGGGCGCCAACCCCACGCAGATGAGCTGGGCCGATGCCCAGCCCGCCTTTGCCAGCGGCGCCGTGGACGGCCAGGAAAACCCCCTGGCCATCTTCACCGCCGCCAAGCTGCACAGCGTGGCGCAAAAGCACCTGACGCTGTGGGGCTACGTGAACGACCCGCTGATCTTCGTGGTCAACAAGGAAATCTGGAACAGCTGGACGCCGGCCGACCGCGAGATCGTCAAGCAGGCCGCCATTGACGCGGGCAAGGAAGAAATCGCCATCGCGCGCAAGGGCGTGATCGAAGCCGACAAGCCCCTGCTCAAGGAGATTGCAGGCCTGGGCGTGACGGTGACCGAACTCTCGGCCGACGAGCGCGCCGCGTTTGTGAAGGCCACCCGCCCCGTGTACGAAAAGTGGAAGGGCCAGATCGGCGCTGACCTGGTGGTGGCGGCTGAAAAGGCGATTGCAGCCCGCAAGTAAACAGACGGCCAGGCCCTGCGGCGGCGATGCAGCAGCACCGCCTGCCGTATCAGCGACAAGCCCCGCTTCGGCGGGGCTTTTTCATGGCGTGTGCAGCCTGGCAGGCCAACGCTTTTGCTATAGTACTAATAGCACTGAAATCAATCCAATCAAGCCCTAGCGGCCGTTTTTTCCAGTATTCAGTGGTGCCGGGTGCTTGATCGCGTTCTTCACCAGCTTGTTTTCCACCGCCTCGGCCAAGTCCACGCCCGCATGGTCGGCCAGCTGCAGCAGGTACAGCAGCACATCGGCCACCTCATCGGCAATGGGCTCCTTCAGGGCCGGGTCGTGCCGCACGGCCAGCGACTGCTCGGGCGTCATCCACTGGAAGATCTCGGCCAGTTCGGCGGCCTCCACCATCAGTGCCATCGACAGGTTCTTGGGCGTATGAAACGGCTGCCACTCACGCTGGGCCGCAAAGCTGCGCAGGCGGGCCTGCAGGGCATTCAGGTCTACAGACATTGCCACTCCCGAATTGATAGCAAGCAAGGCATGTAAATTAGGCGCTAGCGGCACATTTGACGTAAAAAAGGCTCACACCACCGTCACCGGCGCCTCGCCCGCCAGATGGCGCCGCGCGTTCTCCATGAAGCGGTCCACCGAGTTCTGCACCGCCTCGGGCGACCAGCCCGCCACATGGGGCGTGAGCACCACGTTGGCAAGGTCGAGCAACTCGGCCGGGGGCGCGGGCTCGCTTTCGTACACGTCCAGCCCCGCAGCGGCGATGCGGCCTTCGCGCAGGGCTGCGGCCAGGGCGGCAGTGTCGATGACGCTGCCGCGTGCGATGTTGACCACCACACCGCGCGGGCCCAGCGCATCCAGCACGTCGGCGTTGACCAGGTGTTTGGTGCCAGCACCACCGGGGGTGGCAACAACGAGGAAGTCTGCCCATGCGGCCAGCGTCGTCACATCGGCAAAGTAGCGGTACGGCACGTCGGTGCGCACACTGCGGTTGTGGTACCCCACCTCGATCTCGAAGCCCAGCGCGCGCTGGGCGATCTTCTTGCCGATGGTGCCCAGGCCGATGATGCCCAGCCGCTTGTGCGACACGTTGGGCGGCAGGGGCAATGCCGTGCGCCAGACGCCTGCGCGCGTGGCCTTGTCCAGCGGCAGGATGCGCCGCTGCGCCGCAATCAGCAGGCCCCAGGTGTGGTCGGCCACGCAGTCGTCATTGGTGCCCGCGCCGGTGGCCACCACGATGCCGCGGGCCTTGGCGTGGTCAATTGCCACGTTCTCATACCCCGCGCCCAGCACGCAGATCAGCGTGAGGGCGGGTAGCGCATCAATCTGCGCGGGTGACAGGCCCGTGGCCCCGATGGTGAGCACCACGCGCACGCGGGCGCCGTGCTGCGCAATGGCGGCGGCGGCCTGCGCGGCGTCGGGGGCGTAGAGGACTTCAAAGGTCTGCGCCATCTGGGCGCGGTGTTCTTCAGAGAGGAACGACAGGGCAAGCAGGACGGGTTTCATAAATCAAAACAGCTCTCAAAAAAACAGCACCATGTGCTGACGAAGGCCATGGTCGTCGGACCGATGCGCGAGGGCACGGCGCATGAAACCGGCGCGACCCCTGCGAGAGACGCCTAGCAAGGGCCGCCCCGCAGCGAGGGCGTCGTCCCCCTCAGGGGGAAGGCGCCGCAGGCGACTCAGGGGGGCCCTCCTGTTGCAGCGCCCACATGGTTGCGTAGCGACTGCGGCGCGCCAGCAGTTCGGTATGCGTACCGCGCTCGATGATGCGGCCCGCATCCATCACCAGGATCTCGTGCGCGTCCACCACGGTGGACAGGCGGTGCGCGATCACCAGCGTGGTCTTGTTCTGCGCCACACCCTGCAGCTCGGCCTGGATGGCGCGTTCGTTGGCGGAGTCCAGCGCGCTGGTGGCCTCGTCAAAGATGAGGATGGGCGGGTTCTTGAGCAGGGTGCGGGCAATGGCCACGCGCTGCTTTTCGCCACCCGAGAGCTTCAGGCCCCGCTCGCCCACCGTGGTTTCGTAGCCCTTTGGCGTGGAGGCGATGAAGTCGTGGATGCGCGCGGACTTTGCCGCGGCCTCCACCTCGGCCTGCGAGGCGCCTGTGCGGCCGTAGGCAATGTTGTAGGCCACGGTGTCGTTGAAGAGCACGGTGTCCTGCGGAACGATGCCAATCGCCTGGCGCACGCTGGCCTGCGTGACCGAGCGGATCTCCTGCCCGGCAATGGTGATGCGCCCGCGCTGCACGTCGTAGAAGCGAAACAGCAGCCGCGCCAGCGTGGACTTGCCCGAGCCCGAGGGCCCCACCACCGCCACCGTCTTGCCCGCCGGGATCTCGAAGCTGATGCCCTGCAGGATGGGCCGCGCCGCGGCGTTGGCCGCGTCGTACGCAAAGTGCACGTCTTCAAACCGCACGGTCGGCTGGTCCAGGCCCGACAGTGGCTGCGCGCCGGGGGCGTCGGCCACCTCGCGCTCCTTGTCCATCAGGGTGAACATCTTGTCCAGGTCGGTCAGGCTCTGCTTGATCTCGCGGTAGATCACGCCCAGGAAGTTCAGCGGGATGTACAGCTGGATCATGAAGGCGTTGACCATGACGAGGTCGCCCAGCGTCATGCGGCCATCCACCACACCCTGCGTGGCGCGCCACAGCATGGCCACCAGGCCCACGGCGATGATCAGCTGCTGGCCGGCGTTGAGCATGGACAGCGTGGTCTGGCTTTTCAGGCGCGCCAGGCGCAGGCGCTCCAGGCTTTCGTCGTAGCGACGGGCCTCAAAGCCTTCGTTGTTGAAGTACTTCACCGTCTCGTAGTTGAGCAGCGAATCCACGGCCTTGGTGTGTGCGGCCGAGTCGAACTCGTTGGCCTCGCGGCGGAACTTGGTGCGCCACTCGGTCACGAGGACGGTGTAGGCGATGTAGAGCACCAGCGCGCCCAGCGTGATCCAGGCAAACCACATGTCGAACTTGGCGCCCAGCACGCTCAGCACCAGGATCACCTCGATCAGCGTGGCAAACACGTTGAACAGCGAGAACGAGATCAGCGACTCGATGCCGCGCACCCCGCGCTCGATGTCGCGCGTCATCCCGCCCGTTTGCCGCTCCAGGTGGAACCGCAGGCTGAGCGCATGCAGGTGCTGGAACGTCTGCAGCGCGATCGATCGCGCTGCGCCCTGCGTGGCCTTGGCAAACACCAGCTCGCGCAGCTCTGTGAACACCGAGGTGGACAACCGCAGCGCGCCGTAGGCCACCAGCAGGCCCACCGGCACCACGATCAGCGCCGCTGCATCGCCCGGCTTGAAGTTCATCGCATCGACCAGCGTCTTGAGCAGCAGCGGCACGCCCACGTTGGCCAGCTTGGCGCCCACCATGAAGACGATGGCCGCAACCACGCGCCACTTGTATTGCCACAAGTAGGGCATGAGCCGCCCGAGGGTGGCCCAGTCAGACGGACGGGGAGCGTTGGCGGTGCCTGCGGCGGCAGGCGGGGTGGCTTCGCCAAGGTGGCGCATGAGGGACAATTCCTGTTGTTGTAGTTCTACCGACCCGGCTGGCGCCAGGGTGGTTTGGCCGGGGCCACGAGCCCGATGAAACGCACCGCGTTTCCCCAGAGCACCCGGTGGCCCGGCCCCAACCCGAGATTGTGCCCATGTCTGCCGTTTTCAGCCCGCCACCCGCCGCATTGCCGACCGACAAGGAGCTGGTGCTCAAGGTGATCCCCATGCCCGCCGACACCAACGGCAATGGCGACATCTTTGGCGGCTGGGTGATGGCGCAGGTCGACCTGGCCGGCTCCGTGCTGCCGGCCCGCTACATCCAGGGCCGCATGGCCACGGTGGCGGTCAATGAATTCATCTTCAAGCAGCCGGTGCGCGTGGGCGACATCCTGTCGTTCTTCTCGGCCATCACGCGTGTGGGCAACACGTCCGTCACGGTGGAGGTGGAGGTATATGCCGAGCGCTTTTCTGCCCAGGGGCAGTACGTGAAGGTGACCGAAGCCCGGCTGACCTATGTCGCCATCGACGAGCAGGGGCGGCCACGCCCGGTGCCGCGGCGCACAGCGGCAGACGCCTGAACGGCGCAGGCCATACATCCTGCACGCACAAAAAAGCGGCCCATCCGGGCCGCTTTTTCGTGGGGCGGCGATGGGTGATCGCCTGGGCGTCGCCGCCCCTGAATGGATCAGGCCGCCATGGCCGTGGGCTCGGCCCGCAGCGGCGCACTGCTGCGTTGCGCGGTGCCCGCGGACGAAGATGCCGACGAAAAACCGGATTCGATCTCGCCCGCCAGCTGGCCGCCCTCTTCCACCACCAGCTTGCCGTAGCGGATCTTGCCGTTGACGCGCCCGGTGCTGTAGATCACCAGCTTCTGGCGCACGGTCAGGCTGCCGTTGAACTCGCCATGGATCTCGGCGATGTCGATCTCGGCCGAGCCGCGGAAGGCGCCGTTTTCCGAGATCTGGATCACGCGCGAATCCATGGTGGCCTCGACGGTGCCTTCGACCACGAGCGTGTCGCAGTCGGTGATCTCCACGCCCTTGAGCTTGATGTTGGGGCCCACCGTCAGCTTGCTGCCGGTGCTCTCGCCAGCGGGCTTGACGGCTGCCTGCGCCGTGGCGGCAGTGCCCGCAGGCGCAGAAGTGGTCGTGGTGCCCAGACCGTTGCCGCCCAGCACGCTGGACGCCGTGGTGGTGTTGCGGGGCTGGAAGGACTCGGGTTCACGCTTGCCAAAAAACGGGTTTTGCACGGCCATCAGATCTCCTTGAAAAGAGGCCATGCTAGGTTTCAGGCGTCAGAAAAGATGCCGTGGTTGCGCAAGAACGGTAACCAAACGGTTCCCTGGTTGCACCCACTTGCAAAGCTTGCCGCACCACACACGCTGGCACGGGTGCATACATTTGCGCGGCCGGCGCCGCTGCCGTCAGGAGACGATGTAAGCGCCCGCGCCGGTCGACATGAGGGTGCCGTCGGGGCCCAGAAACTCCATGCGCGTGCTGGCCACGCGCGAGCCCAGCCGCAGCACCTGCGCGCGCAACTCGAAATGCGTGCCGATGCCGGGGCGCAGGTAGTCGATGCGCAGGTCGATGGTGCCCAGCTTGGCAAAGCGGTGCAGGCGCTGCTCGGGGGCCTCGTCCATGTGCCGCGCGCCAATCGCCGCCATCACGGCCAGGCCGCCCATCGCGTCCAGCCCGGCGCTGATCACCCCGCCGTGGATGCGGTTGTAGGCGTAGTGGCCCACCAGCTCGGGCTTCATGTCGATGCGGCCGACCACGCTGTCGGGCGACAGGTGGGTGACCTTCAGGCCCAGCACCTGGTTGAACACGATCTTCTCTTCAAAGATGGACTTGAGCCCCGCGATGAATTCGGGCTCGAAGGGCATGGGCTTGGGGGTCGTCGTGGTGGATTTGCTCATGGGGTTCCGGGCAGTGGCTGCCGCTGCAGGGTGCACTTGCGCCAGATGCTATTATTTTCATAGCTGCAATGGCAAATGGAACAAGCGCCAGCGGCCATTTTGGCTCAAAAACGGCGCCCGCGCGCGCCCCGCGCCAGTGGTGCCCATCGCATCCGCAGCAGGCCGGCACCCGGCGGATGCTTCTGGCTGCTCCCCGGAGGCCGCCAGCACCACCACCTACGCCCCATGACCACCTGAACGGTGGGCGCATATGTCGCGCCCGCGACAGCATTCGGCACAGGGCCCCACAGGCAGCCGCTGCGCGGCGCGCCCCCCCCACTTCGGGAGGGCGGGTTCATCGGCTGCAACCCTTATTGCGCACGACCGTTCGCTCGTTCAATATCCGCTCGCCTCCGGTACCGGCGCGCTCAGGGTTAGCCCCGAGTGCGGGCCGGACAAGGCCCATGCAACATGATTTAAGCAAAGCATTTGCTTTGTAAAAATATTCCGGGGAGCCAGGGTGCAATTTGTGCAACTGTTGATCAGCGGTATCGCCCAGGGGTGCATCTATGGGTTGATCGCGCTCGGTTTCGTGCTTATCTACAAGGCGACCGAGACCGTGAGCTTCGCGCAGGGCGAGCTGATGATGCTGGGGGCCTTTTGCGGGCTGGCGCTGATGACGGTGCTGGGCTTCCCGTTCTGGATCGCCGTGCTGGCCAGCATTGTGGCCATGGGCATCTTCGGCACGGTGGTGGAGCGCGCGGTGATCCGCCCCATCCTCGGCCAGCCCGCATTCTCCATCGTCATGCTGACCATCGGCATCGGCTATGTGCTGCGCGGGCTCATCACCATGGTGCCCAACATCGGCACCGATACACACACCCTGCCCGTGCCGTACAAGGACATGTCGCTGCGCCTGGGCGCGCTGGTACTCAGCGCCGAGCAGCTGGTGGTGATCGGCGCCACCGCCGTGCTGTGCCTGCTGCTGTTTGCCATGTTCCGCTACAGCAAGCTGGGCATTGCCATGCAGGCCTCGTCGCAGAACCAGCTGGCGGCCTACTACATGGGCATTCCGGTGCAGCGCCTCAACGGCCTGGCCTGGGGGCTGGCCGCCGCGGTGGCGGCCGTGGCTGGGCTGCTGCTGGCGCCCATCACCTTCGTGCACGCCAACATGGGGCTCATCGGGCTCAAGGCCTTCCCGGCCGCAGTGGTGGGCGGCTTTGGCAGCCTGCCGGGCGCCATCGTCGGCGGGCTGGTGATCGGCATCGTCGAATCGCTGTCGGGCTTTTACCTGCCCGACGGCTTCAAGGACACCGCGGCGTACATCGTGGTGCTGGTGATGCTGATGGTCAAACCGAACGGCCTCTTTGGCGAAAAACTGCGGAAGAAGGTCTGACCCCATGCGCTTTCTTTTCAAGACCTCGTACGAACAAGACCTGCGCCTGGCCAAGCACGGCGGGCACATCTTCTGGTACAGCCTGCTGTGCCTCGCACTGCTTGCAGCACCGTGGGTGGCGCCCGAGTACTGGCTGGCGCAGCTCACGTTTGTGCTCATCTATTCCATCGTGGGGCTGGGCCTCATGCTGCTGGCGGGTTTTACCGGCCAGTTCTCGCTGGGGCACGCCGCGTTTCTGGGCGTGGGCGCGTACACCCAGGCCGTGCTCACCGGCATGGGCTGGCCGTTCATGCTGTCGCTGGCCTGCGCTGCGGGCCTGTCGGCCGCCGTGGGGGTGGTGGTGGGGCTGCCCGCGCTGCGCCTCAAGGGCATCTACCTGGGCATGGCCACGCTGTCGTTCGGCTTCATCGTCGAGGAAGTGTTTGCGCGCTGGGAGTCGGTCACGGGCGGCAACTCGGGCAAGCACCTGGTGCCGCCAGAGATCTTTGGCTACTCGTTTGACTCCACGGCCTCGTTCTACTTTCTGTGTCTGGTGATCACGGTAGTGGCCACGCTGGGCATCCTGAACCTGCTGCGCTCGCCCACCGGGCGGGCGTTTGTCGCGATCCGCGATTCGGAGATTTCGGCGCAGAGCATGGGCATTCATCTGGCGCACTACAAGACGCTGTCGTTCTCGCTCTCGGCTGCGCTGGCGGGCGTGGGTGGCGCGCTGTATGCGCACAAGCTCCAGTTCATCTCGCCCGACCAGTTCAACATCCTGCAGTCCATCGATCTGCTGCTGATGATCGTGATTGGCGGCCTGGGCTCGGTACACGGCGCGTTCCTGGGGGCCATCTTCCTCATCTCGATGCCGCAGATGATTTCGCTGTCCAAGGATTTCCTGCCGGCCGCCATCGGCCAGGCCCCCGGCCTGCAGGCCGTGGTGTATGGCGCAGTGCTGATCGCGTTTGTGCTGTTTGAGCCCATGGGGCTGTACGGCCGCTGGCTCAAGGTGCGCACCTGGCTGCAGATGTTCCCGTTCTACCGCAAGGGCATGTTCAAGCGGCAGAAGTCCTTTCAAAAGTCTGATCGTCTGAAATGAACGCCATGACCCATGACGTGCTGCTTTCAGCCAAGAACCTCAGCGTGCGCTTTGGCGGCGTGCTGGCGGTCAACAACGTGTCGTTCGACGTGCGCCGCGGCGAGGTGTTCACCCTCATCGGCCCCAACGGTGCGGGCAAGACCACGGTGTTCAACCTCATCAGCCGCATCTACACGCCCACGCAGGGCACCATTGCCTACGCTGGCCCCGGCGGCGCCATGCTGCCGCTGACGGATCTGCCGCCCCACAAGGTGGCGGGTCTGGGCATTGCGCGCACGTTCCAGAACATCGAACTCTTCGAGCACGCCAGCGTGCTGCACAACCTGCTCATTGGCCGCCACACACGCCGCGAAACGGGCCTGTGGGCCGACATGTTCTTTACCGGCAAGGTGCGCAACGCCGAGATACGGGCACGCGCCAAGGCCGAGGAGATCATCGACTTTCTGGATCTGCAGCACTACCGCGACACCATGGTGGCGGGCCTGCCCTACGGTGTGCGCAAGGTGGTGGAGCTGGCCCGCGCGCTGTGCACCGAGCCGCAGCTGCTGCTGCTGGATGAACCCTCGTCGGGCCTGAACGTGGAAGAAACCGACGACATGGCTTTCTGGATCCAGGACATCCAGCACGAGCTGGGCATCACGGTGCTGATGGTCGAGCACGACATGTCGCTGGTGTCCAAGGTGTCTGACCGCGTGCTGGCCATGAACCAGGGCGAGCTGGTGGCCATGGGCACGCCGCGCGAGGTGCAGTCGCACCCCGGCGTGATCGAGGCTTACCTGGGCACCATCGACGACGTGAGCAACCTGCGCCGCCCGCCGGGCAGCAAGCCGGGGAGGGCCGCTGCATGACCACCACCACCCTGGCCCAGGGCGCACACAGCGCGGCCAACGACGAAACACCCATGCTGCGGCTGCAAAACGTGGAAAGCGCCTACGGCCCCATCAAGGCCATCCGCGGCGTGAGCCTGCAGGTGCGCCGCGGCGAGATCGCGGCCGTGCTGGGCAGCAACGGCGCGGGCAAGACCACGATCCTCAAGACCATCTCCGGCATCATCGACCCGCGCAAGGGCACGGTCGAATTCAAGGGCGAGGACATCACCGCCAACGACCCTTCGGCCATCGTGCGCCGCGGCCTGATGCATGTGCCCGAAGGGCGCGAGGTGTTCCCCCTGCTGTCGGTGCGCGACAACCTGCTGATGGGCGCCTACACCCGGCGCGACGGCGATGCGGTGGCGCGCGACATCGAAACGGTGTTCGGCTACTTCCCCATCCTGCGCGAACGGGCAGCGCAAGACGCGGGCCTGCTCTCGGGCGGGCAGCAGCAGATGCTCGCCATCTCGCGCGCGCTGATGGCCAACCCCGAACTCATCCTGCTGGACGAGCCCAGCCTGGGCCTGTCTCCGAAGCTCACCAAGGAGATCTTCGAGATCGTGGTGCGCATCAACCGCGAGCGCG
>ENA-UOXK01000019-UOXK01000019.1-mixed-culture-metagenome-genome-assembly--contig:-NODE-19-length-122858-cov-29.206909_pt1 | contig 122858 bp, 113 predicted proteins | sample MGYA00238160_ERZ761638 | MGnify/ENA primary metagenome ERZ761638 (study PRJEB28912, sample SAMN08777098) | mixed culture metagenome | isolation source: Freshwater growth medium | place: USA...
CGCGGCGCGCGGCTGATGTTCGGCCACGACATCGAGCGCCTGGACAGCGACGGCCAACAGATCCGCGAAGTGCGGGTGCGCGACCGCCAGAGCGGCAGCGCGCACGTGCTCAAGGCCGACGCCTTTGTGGTGGCCAGCGGCTCCTACACCACACCGCTGCTGCAATCGATCGGACTGAGCGTGCCGATCTATCCCGGCAAGGGCTACAGCGCCACGTTGCCGCTGCTCCAGCCCGAGAAAGCGCCCAGCGTGAGCATGATCGACGACCAGCTCAAGATCGCGGTCTCGCGCCTGGGCAACCAGCTGCGCGTGGCCGGCACCATCGAGCTCGGCGGGTTTGACCTGTCACTGGACACCCCGCTGGCGAAGAAGCGCTGCGAAATGCTGGTGCGCCGCATCGAGCAGGTGTTTCCGGGTGTGGCCGACACCCGCACGCCCGAGCAAGGCGGCGACCCCCAGTTCTGGTGCGGCCTGCGCCCGGCCACGCCGACCAACATCCCGCTCATTGGCCGCCTGCCTTTGAAAAACCTCTGGATCAACGCCGGCCACGGCACGCTGGGCTGGACCCACGGCGCGGGTTCCGGCAAGGCCCTGGCCGAGCTGATCAGTGGAGAACAACCGGCCATGGACTTCGGCTTTCACGGCATGGCGCGTGCGGCACACGGTGCGTCGACCTCGGCGCGCCTGCGGGTCGCCCAGCCGCCCGGCCAGGCCTGAATCGGCTCAGGGCCGCAGGCGCTCCACCATCCAGCCCTGCAGGTCCATCCACATCTGCCGCATCTCGCTCTCCAGCGGTGCGCGAAAGGCGTTGGGCAGTTCGATCGTGACCACCGGCATGCCACGGTGCACGCCACCGTAATTGCCCAGGCTGCCGGGGAAGATGCCCACCTGGTCCAGGTAGAGCCGCCCGAGCTTGGGCGGTGGTGCGCCCGGGCCATCGAAATCGAGCACGCCGTAAGGCGCGTGGATGCTCACGATGAGGTGGGGCTGGAAGCGCGCCATCTCGTCGTGCAGGAAGCGCGACTCGGGCTCCGACAACGGGCTGGGCCCGGGCCAGCGGCGCGGGTCCTTCTTGGTGCGCTGCTCCCAGTACACCTTGGCATCGCTGGCCCAGTTGGGCGTGGGGAAATTGCGGTTGAGGTCCACGCCGCGGGCGTTCACGCGCCGGGCGGGCCGGGCCAGCAGGCCGTCGGGGTTGAGCACGGGAATGAAGCGCCAGTGGGCGTCGGCGGGCTCCTTGAGCGCGTGCTGGATCCAGTGCAGCGCCACCGAGGCCGATGACATTTCGTCGCCATGCATGGCGCCCACCACCAGCACGCGCAGGCGCGCCTGGGGCGCCACCACGTCGCGCGCGTAGAGCGTGCGGCCCCGCGACGAACGGCCTTCGGTGGCCACCAGTTCGGCCGCATCACACAACGCGCGGCCCATGTGCGGCAGGCGGGCCGAGAGGTGCACGCAAGGCGGCGCGCTCGCGGGCACGGTGGTGCGGTGGTGCGGCGGACCACGCAAAGGCGAAACGGCCCGTGCATCGCTGGTGCCCAGCCAACCCGCGACCAGCAAGGCGAGCACACCCCAGGCAGACAGGCGGCTCGAAGGGAGCAAAGGGCAGCAATGCATCACGGCATTCTAGGGAGGCCACCGACCCAGGCCACCGATCACCGAGAATGCAACCACCACCGCTCCAAGCCATCGCTCCCGATGCCCTCTGACCGCTCCCCCGCCCTTCAGGCCCGCGCACCCGATTTCTCAGCGCGCGAGTTCCGCGCCTCGCTGGGCATGTTCGCCACCGGCGTGACCATCGTCACCGCGCGCACCGACAGCGGCGAGCTGGTGGGGCTCACCGCCAATTCGTTCAACTCGGTCTCCCTGAGCCCACCGCTGGTGCTCTGGAGCCTGGGCCGCTCGGCCGGCTCCATGGCCGCGTTTTCCAACGGACGGCACTACGCCATCAACGTGCTCGCCGCCGACCAACAGGCGCTGGCCGAGCAGTTCGCCGCCAAGGACACCGACCGCTGGGCCGGCGTGGCGTTTCGCGAGGGCGGCAACGGCGCGCCCTTGCTCGAAGGCGCCGCCGCGTCGTTCGAGTGTTTCAACCGCAGCCAGTACGCCGAAGGCGACCACGTGATCTTTGTCGGCGAGGTGGAGCGCTGCAGCCACCGCGCCGACGCCTCACCGCTGCTGTTCCACGGCGGGCGCTTCTACACCGAACACCCGCTCTGACCGGCGCGCGCACCAGCGACAGGGCGCCGCGCGCGACCTCGCGACAATGCGCGCATGAGCCCGTCCAACGCCCGCAAGACCCACCTCGACGCCCTCGCCATCACGCTGCTCGTGGTGTGTTGTGCCTTCTGGGGGTTTCAGCAGATCCTGATCAAGTCCACGGTGGGCGAAGTGCCGCCGCTGTGGCAAGCCTCGCTGCGCTTCTGGGGGGCGGCGGTGCTGCTCGGGCTGTGGTGCGCGGTGCGTGGTGTGCCCCTGTTCCAGCGCGACGGCACGCTCAAGGCCGGCCTGCTCGCCGGCGCCCTGTTCGCGGGGGAGTTCGCCTTCATCTACCTCGGGCTGATGCACACCACCGCCTCGCGCCTCACGGTGTTCCTCTACACCAGCCCCTTTGTGGTGGCGCTGTTGCTGCCGCGCGTGGTGCCCGGCGAGAAGCTGCGGCGCATCCAGTGGGTGGGCCTGGTGATCGCGTTTGCGGCGGTGGCGCTCGCGTTCGGCGAAGGCTTCATGCACGGCTCACCCGTGGCCGGCGCGTGGCTGGGCGATGCCATGGCGCTGGCGGCGGGTGTGCTCTGGGGCCTGACCACGCTGACCATCCGCGCCACGAAACTCGCCAGCGCCAGCCCGGAGAAAACCCTGTTCTACCAAGTGGCCGTGACGGCGGCGGTGGCGCCCTTCATCTCGCTCGCGCTGGGTGAGGTGTGGTCGCTGGATTACTCGGCGCAGGCCTGGGGTTCGCTGGCCATCCAGACCGTGGTGGGCGCGTTCGCGAGCTACCTCACCTGGATGTGGATGCTGCGCCACTACCCGGCCACGCAGATGTCGACCTTCACCTTCCTCACGCCGGTGTTCGCGCTGGTGTTCGGCGTGGTGCTGCTGGGCGAGCCGCTCACGCTGCAGCTGGTGCTGGCCCTGGTGGGCGTGGCGGTCGGCATCGTGCTGGTGAGCAAACGATAGCCGTCAGCTCTTTTTCGACAGGCCCAGTCGCTCGATCGTCGCTTTCTCCGCCGCAAACGTGCGCGCCGCATAGGCCGTGTAGTCGGCGGTGTTCATGTAGATCGTGGGCTGGTAGAACTTGTCGAAGGTGGCCTTGACCTCGGGGTCGTCCAGCGTGCTCTTGAAGGCGTCGTGCAGCACCTTCACCACGGCCGGGTCCATGCCTTTGGGGCCGCCGATGCCGAACGGCGATTCGGTGATGGTGTCCCAGCCGCTTTCCTTCACCGTGGGCACGTCGGGGAAGGCCTTGTTGCGCTCCCGGCCCAGCGTGGCCAGCAGGCGCAGCTTGCCGCTCTGCACGTGCGGCGCAAACTCCGTGGTGCCGCTCATCATGCGGATGTGGCCCCCGAGGATGGAACTCATGATTTCGGCCGAGCCCTTGAACGGGATCGGGTTGAGCTGGATGCCCGCCTTCTCGCTGAACTCTTCAATCGCCAGGTGCGGCGTGGTCCCGGTGCCGGTGTGGCCGTACTCGAGCTTGCCCGGGTTGGCCTTGGCGTAAGCCACCATCTCCTTGAGCGTCTTGAACGGTGCGTCGGCCGTGCAGGCCAGGCCGAAGGTGTAGCCGGTGAGGCAGACGATGTGGGTGAGATCGGTCACCGGGTTGAAGGGCATGGTCTGCATGTGCGGCAGGCGGTAAACGCCCAGCGGCAGCTGCGTGAGGGTGTAGCCGTCGGGCTTGGCCTGCACCATGGCGCTGGCGCCCAGCGTGCCACCCACCCCGGGCTTGTTCTCGATCACCACCGGCACGCCCAGCGCCTTGCTGGCGCTCTGGGCCAGCGCGCGCATCACGCCGTCGCTGCTGCCGCCGGCGGGCCAGGGTGCGATGAGGGTGATGGGGCGCGACGGAAACTTGTCTTGCGCCCACGCCGCGCCGCTGAACAAGCCCGGTGCGGCCACCGCAGCGGCGCCACTGGCGGCCAGGGTGAGCGCCTGGCGGCGGCTGACAGAACGGTCGGTGGGCTGCATGCGCGTCTCCGGTTCTTGGCGGGATCTCCAAGTTAGCGCAAGGACGGTCGGGCCAACAGCGGGTTAGCCCGAAGGCCGGGCGCTCAGGCCGCCGGGCGGCGCACCGCGAAATCCACGTACCAGTCGAGACAACCCGGGTTGGCCATGGCCTCCTTGTTGATCACTTTTTCCAGCGGCTGGCCCAGCAGCAGCTTCTTGATCGGCAGTTCCTGCTTCTTGCCAGACAGCGTGCGCGGGATCTCGGCCACCTGGAACACGTCGTTGGGCACGAAGCGCGGTGACAGTGCGGTGCGGATGCTGTCGGTGATGCGCGCGCGCACCGCGTCGTCGAGCGTCACGCCGTCGCGCAGCACCACGAACAGCGGCATGTAGCTCTCGCGACCCAGGTACTCCAGATCGACCACCATCGAGTCCATCACCTCGGGCAAGGCTTCGACCGCGCTGTACAGCTCGCTGGTGCCCATGCGCAGGCCGTGGCGGTTGATGGTGGCGTCCGAGCGGCCATAGATCACACAGGAGCCGTCGGGGTGGATGCGCAGCCAGTCGCCGTGGCGCCAGACGGCGCCGGCGCTGGCGTCCAGATCACCGCCGCCGGGCTGGCGGCCGTGGCCTGCCGGGTACATGTCGAAGTAACTGCCCAGCAAGCGCTGGTGGCCGACATCACCCACGAAGTACAGCGGCATCGACGGAATCGGCTGCGTGCACACCAGCTCACCGACCGCGTCATTCACCGGCAGGCCCTGCTCGTTCCACGCTTCCACGGCGCAGCCCATCAGGCGGCATTGCATGCGGCCCGGCGTCTGCGGCAGCTCGCGGTGACCGCCAATGAACGCGCCGGCGAAGTCGGTGCCGCCAGAAATGTTGCACCACCAGATGTCTCCTCCACGCTCCTCCGCTGCGCGTGGTCCGCTGCCCCCCGAGGGGACTGACCCACCTTGGGGCGGCCCGGCGGTGGATCGGTCTTCTGCCGCCCACACCTTGCGAAACTGCTCAGTTCCCCAGTTCTGCGCATCTTCCGACAACGGTGACCCCGTGCTCCCCAGCGCCCGCACCGCCGACAGATCCCCGCAGGTGGACAGGTCCACACCGGCCTTGAGGCAGTTCGCAAAAAACGCCGCCCCCGCACCGAAGAAGGTCACGCCTTGCTCGGCAGCGAAACGCCAGAGCGTGGTCCAGTCGGGCTGGTCTTTGGAACCACCCGGATTGCCGTCATAGATCACGCAGGTCGTGCCACCCAGCAGGCCGCTGACCTGCGCGTTCCACATCACCCAGCCGGTGGAGCTGTACCAGTGGTAACGCTCGCCCCAGCTGTTGGGCTCGTAGCTGCAACCGATGTCGTTGTGCAGGATCTTGAGCGCCAGCGCCACGATGGTGGTGCCGCCGTGGCCGTGCACGATGGGTTTGGGCAGGCCGGTGGTGCCGCTGGAATACACGATCCACAGCGGGTGGTCGAAAGGCAGCCAGAGCGGCTCGAACTGCGCCACGGCCGTGTCCATGCGCGCGGTGGCGTCCGCAAACGCGGTGCAGGGTGCGGCGGCTTGCAGCGCCTGGTCGGCGGCCTGTGCATCGTCGGCGGCCAGGTTGGTGTGCAGCACCACGTGGCGCACCGTGGGCAGGGCCGCGCGCAGCTCGGCCACCACCGCCAGGCGGTCGAAGTCGCGCGCGCCGTAGGTCACGCCGTCGCAGGCGATCAGCACCACCGGTTCGATCTGGCGAAAGCGGTCGAGCACGGCGTGGGTGCCCATGTCGGGTGCGCAGATGCTCCACACACCGCCCACGCTCACGGTGGCCAGAAACGCCACCATCGCTTCGGGAATGTTGGGCAAATACGCCGCCACGCGGTCGCCGGGCTGCACGCCCTGGGCCTGCAGGTGCAAGGCCAGCGACGCCACCTGGCGGCGCAGTTCGGGCCAGCTCATCTCGGTGTGGTGGCCCTTTTCGTTGCGGCTCACGATGGCCATGAAGCCGGCGTCGTGCGCAGGCTGCACGTGGCGCAGCACCTGCTGCGCGTAGTTGACCTTGGCCCCCGGAAACCACCGGGCACCCGGCATCACGTTGCGCTCCAGCACGGCCGTGTGCGGCGTGGGCGAACACACGTCGAAGTAATCCCAGATGCTTTGCCAGAAAGCGTCGAGGTCGGTGGTGGACCAGCGCCAGAGCGCGTCGTAGTTGTCGAAGTGCAAGCCGCGCTGGTCGGCCAGCCACTGCTGGTACAGGCGAATCTGTGGGGTGTGGGGTGGTGTGCTTGTCTCGTTCATGCCGTTGTCCTTTTTTGGCCATCAGGTTAACAGCGCGGGCCCGCGTTCTGGAAGATGGCGAACGCCGGTCTCGCAAAGCCTTGCGACGGACCGCCTGCCCGGTCTGGCCCTGCGCTTGCGGGCACAATCCTTGCGGGCCTCAAGGCCATCCACCACCCACCTCAAGGAGACCCGCACATGGGCCTGTTCCACTGGACAGAAAAATCATCGGCCACGCTCGACAACGGCGGCGTGATCGCCCCCGACGAACGACTGCCCTGGCCGCAAACGACCGTCATGGGCGTGCAGCACGTCATCGCCATGTTCGGCGCCACCGTGCTGGCGCCGCTGCTCATGGGCTTCAACCCCAACGTCGCCATCCTCATGAGCGGCATCGGCACGCTGATTTTCTTCTTCATCACCGGCGGCAAGGTGCCGAGCTACCTGGGCTCCAGCTTCGCCTTCATCGGCGTGGTGATCGCCGCCAGCGGCTACGCCGGCCCGGGCCCCAACGCCAACCTGGGCGTGGCCCTGGGCGGCATCATCATTTGCGGCCTGGTCTACACCCTCATCGGTTTCCTGGTGCAGGCCACGGGCACGGGGTGGATCGAACGCCTCATGCCGCCGGTGGTCACCGGCACCGTGGTCGCCGTGATCGGTCTGAACCTCGCCGCCATTCCCATCAAGAACATGGCACCCACCGGGTTTGACGCCTGGATGCAGGCCATCACCTTCATCAGCGTGGCGCTGGTGGCCGTGTACGCGCGCGGCATGACGCAGCGCCTCCTGATCCTGGTCGGCCTGATCGTGGCCAGCGTGATCTACGCCGTGCTCACCAACGGCCTGGGCCTGGGCAAACCCATCGACGCCTCGGGCATCGCCAGTGCGCCGTGGTTCGGCATGCCCACCTTTGCCGCGCCGGTGTTCCAGGCGCAAGCCATGCTGCTCATCGCCCCGGTGGCGCTGATCCTGGTGGCCGAGAACCTGGGCCACATCAAGGCGGTGAGCGCCATGACCGGGCGCGACCTCAACCCGTATCTCGGCAAAGCCTTCATCGGCGACGGCGTGGCCACCATGGTCAGCGGCGCGGCCGGTGGCACCGGCGTGACCACCTACGCCGAAAACATCGGTGTGATGGCCGCCACCAAGATCTACTCCACCGCCATGTTTGTGGTGGCGGCGGTCATCGCCATCGTGCTGGGCTTCTCACCGAAGTTCGGCGCGCTGATCCAGGCGATCCCGCTGGCCGTCATGGGCGGTGTGTCCATCGTGGTGTTCGGCCTCATCGCCATTGCCGGCGCCAAGATCTGGGTCGACAACAAGGTCGACTTCTCGGACAACAAGAACCTGCTGGTGGCCGCCATCCCGATCATCCTGGGCACCGGCGAGTACACGCTGAAGTTCGGCGAATTCGGCCTGGGCGGCATCGGCACCGCCACCTTCGGCGCGATCTTTCTGTATTGGCTGCTCAGCCGCGGCAAGGCCTGACGAACGTCGCGGGCGAGATGACCTGTGTGTCGGGCCTCAGCTCCGCTCGCACCGCCCCATCGCCGTCGCCTGCCCCCGGAAATCGCTGCTCCAGGTCTGCGCCGCCGTGTCGATCTGGATGCGTTCGTTGTCCACCGCGGTGAGGATCACGGTTTCCTGGATCGCGAAGGTGTAGACCGGCACGCCGTCGATCTGCACCGAGCGCACGCGTTTTTTGTCATAGCCGATGCTCACCGTGCGGGTCCACGTGGTGCGCGCCGGCAGGTAGACCGCTTCGCAGACCAGCGTCACTTCGCTGGCGGGCGAAGCCGCGTTGGGGGACGCCTTGTTTTGTGCCGATGCGGTGAACGGCAATGCAGCGGCCACACAGGCGGCGGTGACGATCGCGGCTTTCATTCAGCCGCACCCTTGGCCATGCGCTCGCTCTTCCAGTACACGTCGTCGCCGCCGTTCATGCGGTTGAGCACGCGGGCCAGCACGAACATGAGATCGCTCAGCCGGTTGAGGTATTGGCGTGGCGTATCTTTCAGCGCTTCCTCGTTGCCCAGCGCCACCACCGCGCGCTCGGCGCGGCGCGCCACGGTGCGGCACACGTGGGCCTGGCTGGCCGCGCGCGAGCCCGCCGGCAAGATGAACTCCTGCAGGCGCGGCAGGGTTTCGTTGTAGGTGGCCAGGGCTTCGTCGAGTGCGAGCACGGCCTCGGGCTTGAGCAACTCGTAGCCGGGGATGGACAGCTCGCCCCCGAGATTGAAGAGCTGGTGCTGGATTTCCACCAGCACGGCCCTCACGTCCGCCGCCATGTCTTCGCACAGCAGCACGCCGATGTTGGAGTTGAGTTCGTCCACGTCGCCCATGGCGTGCACACGCAGGCTGTTCTTGGAGACGCGGGTGTTGTCGCCCAGGCCGGTGGTGCCGGCGTCGCCGGTGCGGGTGGCGATCTGGGTGAGGCGGTTGCCCATGGGAAGTCCTTGATGTGGAGTGGGGTGGCTGGATTGTGCAACTTTGACTGGCCGTAACGGAGCGCAGGGAAATGTGACCGAGGCAACGTCAGGCAAGAACGCTGGCTTTGATCGCCATTGCAAGCGGTAATGGCCCCCTGTTCCACCTCTCAGGAAACCCCGATGACACAACGCCGACAACGACTCGCCGACTTCGAAGCCCGCAGCGTGCAACTGATCGCCGCGTGCACGCTGGGCCTGGCCGGCATGGCCAGTGTGCCGCCGACGCACGCCGCACGCGTCAACGGCCAGGCCGCCAGCCTCACGGGGACCACGGGCCACCCCACGCTCACCGGCAGCACACGTTCCAGTCGGGCGCCGGCCGTCTTGCTGCCAGCCGGGAAAGTCCGCAGCTGAGTGCGCCCGCGCGGGGCGCCGCGCACGCGGCTGCGGGCTTAAACTGGTTGGTCGATACAACCGCGCCGGAGACCGCCCATGAACGCCCCCACCGCCCACAGCCACCTCGCGCCCCCAGTGCACCAGCGCATGGTGCCGCCGGCGTTGATCGCGGCGCTGCAGGCCCGCTTTGGCGCGCAGTGCTCCACCGCCCTCGTGGTGCGCGAGCAGCACGGCCGCGACGAGTCGGTCTACGAGGTGCCACCGCCCGCCGCCGTGGTGTTTGCACAGAGCACGCAGGACGTGGCCGACGCGGTGAAGCTCGCCGCCACCCACCGCGTGCCGGTGATCCCGTTCGGCGTGGGCTCCTCGCTCGAAGGCCACCTGCTCGCGGTGCAGGGCGGCATCAGCATCGACGTGAGCCGCATGAACAGCGTGCTGACCATCAACGCCGAAGACCTCACCGTCACGGTGCAGCCCGGCGTGACGCGCAAGGCGGTCAACGAAGCGGTGAAGAGCGAGGGCCTGTTCTTCCCCATCGACCCGGGGGCCGACGCCTCCATCGGCGGCATGGCGGCCACGCGCGCCAGCGGCACGAACGCGGTGCGTTACGGCACCATGCGCGAGAACGTGCTCGCGCTCGAAGTGGTCACGGCCCGTGGAGAAGTCATCCGCACCGGCACGCGCGCCAAAAAATCGTCGGCCGGCTACGACCTCACGCGCCTGATGGTGGGCAGCGAAGGCACGCTGGGCGTGATCACCGAGGTCACGCTCAAGCTCTACCCCTTGCCCGAAGCCATCTCGGCGGCCACCTGCTCGTTCCCGAGCATCGAAGCCGCGGTGCGCACCGTGATCCAGGTGATCCAGCTCGGCGTGCCGATCGCGCGCTGCGAACTGATCGACCACAACACCGTGCGCATGGTCAACGCCCACAGCAAGCTGGGCCTGCGCGAGGAAAACATGTTGCTCATGGAGTTCCACGGCTCGCCCGCTAGCGTGAAGGAACAGGCCGAGACGGTGCAGGAGATCGCGGGCGACTTCGGTGGACAGGCCTTTGAATGGGCCGACACACCCGAAGAACGCACCCGCCTGTGGACCGCGCGGCACAACGCCTACTTCGCCGCCATCCAGAGCAAGCCCGGCTGCCGCGCCATCAGCACCGACACCTGCGTGCCCATCAGCCGCCTGGCCGACTGCCTGCTCGACTCGGTGACCGAGGCCGACGCGGCCGGCCTGCCCTACTTCCTGGTCGGCCACGTGGGCGACGGCAACTTCCACTTCGGCTATTTGATCGACCCGACCAAGCCCGAAGAGCACGCCCTGGCCGAGCAGCTCAACCACCAGCTGGTGGCGCGCGCGCTGAGTCTGGAAGGCACCTGCACCGGCGAGCACGGCGTGGGCCTGCACAAGATGGCGTTCCTGCTCACCGAGGCCGGCAGCGGCGCGGTGGACATGATGCGCACCATCAAGCGCGCGCTGGACCCGGACAACATCATGAACCCGGGGAAGATTTTCTCGATGTGAACGCCTCAGCTCCGGTGCCGAGCCTGCGGCATGGGAGGCTGTTCAGAACCGCTGGCGTGGATACGATGAAACTTTCATCTCACCACGTTATGGAGGTCACATGGCAGGCTGGTACGAAGTCAACAAGAACGGCCAGGGCGCGTTTTCCTTTGTCCTGAAAGCGGCGAACGGCGAGGTGATCCTGCGCAGCGAAAGCTACGACTCGCGCGCCGCCGCGGACAACGGGATCGCCTCGGTGCAGAAGAACAGCCCCAACGAAGCCGCTTACACCCACAGCGACGCGTCGGACGGTCGCTTCTATTTCAACCTCAAGGCCGCCAACCACCAGGTCATCGGCACCAGCCAGATGTACAAGACGGCGACCGCGCGCCAAGCCGGCATGGCGTCCGTGCGCACGAACGGACCCACCACGGTGATCAAGGAAGGCGCCTGACGCGCCGACGGGGTAGCGGCTGACGCAGCCGCTCCCCCTTCAATGCCCGCCGCGCAGTTTGTCGATCAGGCCGTTGAGCGCGTCGAGCGAACCGAACTGGATCGCGATTTCGCCCATCTCCTCGATGCGGCCATGGCGCTTGAGGCGCTTCTTCACCCGCACCTCGACCTCCGCCATCAGCAGGTCGGCCAGCTCTTCCTCCACACGACGGATGTCGCGCGACTTGTCTTTCTTGAGCTTCTGCGGCGACAGCGCAAACTCGGCGCCGAGCTTTTTGACCAGGCTCTCGGCCTCGCGCACCGACATCTTTTTCGCCGCGATCTGGTTGCCCGCCGTGATCTGATGGGCCTTGTCCAGCGCCAGCAGCGCGCGTGCGTGACCCATGTCCAGGTCACCGGCCATCAACATGGTCTGCACCGGCTCGGCCAGCTGCAGCAGGCGCAGCAGGTTGCTGGCGGCGCTGCGCGAGCGGCCCACGGCCTGTGCGGCCTGTTCATGAGTGAGCCCAAACTCTTTCACCAAACGTTGCAGACCGTGGGCTTCTTCCAGCGGATTGAGGTCTTCGCGCTGCATGTTCTCGATCAGCGCCATCGCAGCAGCCGACTCGTCGGGCACGTCGCGCACCAGCACCGGCACGCTCTCCAGCCCGGCCAGCTTCGATGCGCGAAAACGGCGCTCGCCCGCGATGATTTCGTATTTCCCAGCGTCCGGACCAGCGGCGAGCCGGCGCACCAGGATCGGCTGCATCACGCCCTGGGCCTTGATGCTCTCCGCCAGCTCGTACAGCGCGCCCTCGTCCATGTGGGTGCGCGGCTGGTACTGGCCGGCCACCAGCTCCGTGAGGGGCAGGTTCGACGGCAGGCTGTCGGAATCGGCCGGCGCGCTGTCGACCACTTTGGGGCCCAGCAAGGCTTCGAGTCCGCGGCCGAGGCCCTTGGGTTTTTTGGTGACCATGGGTCGTCTTTCGAATGTCAAAGGTTCAGGAGTTCGGCGAGCACCGCGTGACCGGTGGGCCAGTCGCCCAGGCCGGACTCGGCGTTGATGTGGCCAGCCTCGCCCAGGTCGACGAAGCGCGATCCCCAGGCGGTGGCGAAAGCTTGCGCGCGCTCGAAGCTGCAATACGGGTCGTTGCGGCTGCCGATCAGCACGCTGGAAAACGGCAGGCGCTGCATCGGAATGGGCGACCAGCTCGGCAGCACCGGGCGCATCTCTTCGCGTTCGGCATCACCGGGCGCCACCAGCAGAGCGGCCTTGACGCGACCGGTGTTCAGGGAGTGGGACGCCCATGCCGCCGTGTGCAGGCAGCCCAGGCTGTGGGCCACGAGCACAGCGGGTTCGTCGCAGGTGAACAGCACCTCTTCCAGTCGGGCGATCCAGTCGCCGCGCCGGGGCTGCAGCCAGTCGTGCTGGTCCACCCGGCGGTAGCCATGGGTCGTTTCCCAACGGCTTTGCCAATGCTCGGGCCCGCTGTTCTGCCAGCCGGGCAGGATGAGGACGTTGTGAGGTTTCACGTGAAACAACCGGACTTCAGAGTTTGTCGATGCGATCGACCATTTCCTTGGCAAACGCGACGAAGGCCTGGCTGCCGCGGGCAGCGGGGTCGAACACCACGCCGGGCAGACCGTAGCTCGGGGCTTCGGCCAGGCGCACGTTGCGCGGGATCACGGTGTCGAACACCTTGTCGCCGAAGTGGGCCTTGAGCTGGTCGCTCACCTGCTGCTGCAGCGTGATGCGCGGGTCGAACATGACGCGCAGCAAGCCGATGATGGCCAGATCCTTGTTGAGGTTGGCGTGCACCTGCTTGATGGTGTTGACCAGGTCGGTCAGGCCTTCGAGCGCGAAGTACTCGCACTGCATGGGCACGATCACGCCGTGCGCGGCGCACAGGCCGTTGAGGGTGAGCATGCTCAAACTCGGCGGGCAATCGATCAGCACGAAGTCGTAGCTGTCCAGCACGTCGGCCAGCGCGGTTTTCAGTCGCTTCTCGCGCCGCTCCACCTCCACCAGCTCCACTTCGGCGCCCGCCAGTTCGCGGTTGGCGCCGAGCACGTGGTAGCCGCACTTCTCGGAATACACCGCCGCCTCGGCCACCGAAGCCGACTCCAGGAGCACGTCGTACACGGAGAGCGCCATCTGGCGTTTGTCAACGCCCGAGCCCATGGTGGCGTTGCCCTGGGGATCAAGGTCGACCATCAGCACCCGCTGACCCACCTTGGCCAGGCCGGCGGCCAGATTCACCGTGGTGGTGGTCTTGCCGACGCCGCCCTTCTGGTTCGCAATGCAAAAGATCTTGGCCATGGGTTCTTCTTATTTGGAGATGGCCAGCTTGATGCCGAAACCGATGAGAAAAATGCCGGCGACTTTTTCGAGGACTCGGCCGATGACCGGGTTGGCCCGCATGCGCTCGGCCAAAAAGTGGGTCAGCAAGGTCACGACCAGGCCGTAGGCGAAGGTGAGCAAGGCGATGGTGGCGGCCATGGCGCCGAAAGTGACCAATCCCTGGTGGCGCGCAGGGTCCACGAACAGCGGGAAGAAAGCCATGTAGAACACCACGGCTTTGGGGTTGAGCAGGGTGATGACGATGGCCTGTTGGAAATACTGGCGCGGGCGGATGTTGAGGATGGGCGCATCACCGGGCTTGGCCGTCAGCATCTTGAAGCCCAGCCAGGCCAGGTAGCCGGCGCCCAGCCACTGCACCGCACTGAAGGCGGCCGGATAAGCCGCCAGCAAAGCCGCCACGCCGGCCACGGCAAGCCACATCAGCACCTGATCGCCGGCCATCACGCCCAACGTGGCCGCCAACCCACCCCGGACGCCACCTTTGCTGGTGGAGGTGACCAGTGCCAGATTGCCTGGCCCCGGGATGAGCAAGAACACGACAATGGCGGCGGCGAATGCGCCGTAATCTGCGATGCCGAACATGGAGAACCCCCGGGAAGTGGAGGGTCGAGTTTACGTGAAGGGTGTTGGCGTCACGGGCGCCATCCGCGCGCCACGTTGCTCAGGCCACCGCGGCAGGGCCGGGACGCATCCAGACGATGCAGCGCTCGGCGTCCAGCCCGGGCACGTGAAGCTGTTCCACGTGAAACACATCCACGGCAGGCGCCTCGGCAGCCAGCGTGGCCAACTCGTCACCGGGGTGTTTGCCCTTCATGGCCATCCAGACGCCGCCTTCGTTCAACGCGCCGCTCGACCAGTTCGTGAAATCCACCAGCGAGGCAAAGGCGCGCGAGCACACGACGTCGAAGCCCTGCCCCGACAAGGCGTTGAGGCTTTCCACGCGGGCGTGCAGCCCCCGCAGGTTGGGCAGCTTGAGCGTGGCGGCCGCCTGCTGGATGAACGCCGCTTTCTTGGCCACCGTGTCCACGCAGGTCACGTCGATCTGGGGACAGGCGATGGCGATCACCACGCCGGGCAGCCCACCGCCGGACCCGACGTCCAGCAGTTTCACCGGTCGTTCACCCACCTGTTGGAGCAAAGGCCGGATGGCCGCGAGGCTGTCGAGCAGGTGGTGGGTCATCATCTCGGCCGGGTCGCGCACGGCCGTGAGGTTGTAGACCTTGTTCCACTTCTGGAGCAGGCCCAGGTAGTCAAGCAACAGATCGACCTGGCGCGCGTCGAGCGCGAGCTGGAGCGACTGCAGCCCGGCCTGCAGGGTGGTCCTCAGGTCGCTCATGCCTCGGCGTCCGCCGCCACCGCCAGGGTGGCGAAACCCTTGAACCCGCCCTTCTTGAGGTGGATGAGCAGCAGCGAGATGCTCGCTGGGGTGATGCCCGAGATGCGCGAGGCCTGGCCCAGCGTTTCGGGCCGGTGCTTGGCCAGCTTCTGCCGTGCTTCAAACGACAAAGCCGTCACCTGCAGATAGTCCAGGTCGGTCGGGAGCTTCAGGCCTTCGTAGTGCGACGCCCGCTCCACCTCGTTTTTCTGACGGTCGATGTAGCCCGAGTACTTGGCGGCGATCTCCACCTGCTCCACCACCACGGCGTGCAGATCGCCCAGGGTTTCACGTGAAACATCCGGGTGCATGTGTTGATGGCCGTTCATGGCCATCAAGGCGTCGTAGTGCACGCCCGGCCGACGCAACAGGTCAAACAGGTTGTGCTCGTGCTCGATCGACTTGCCCAGCACCCGCTCGCTCTCCACCGGCGGCAGATTGCGCGGGTTCACCCAGGTGGCTTTCAGCCGTTCTGTTTCACGTGAAACAGCGTCGCGCTTGCGGCAGAAGGCGTCCCACTGCGCGTCGCCCACCAGACCCATGCGGCGGCCGGCTTCGGTCAGGCGCATGTCGGCGTTGTCTTCGCGCAGCTGCAGGCGAAACTCGGCCCGGCTGGTGAACATGCGGTAGGGCTCGGTCACGCCCTGGGTGATGAGGTCATCGACCAGCACGCCCAGGTAGGCCTCATCTCGCCCGGGCAGCCAGGCGCCCTCGCCCCGGCATTGCAGCGCGGCGTTGATGCCGGCGAACATGCCTTGCGCCGCCGCCTCTTCATAGCCGGTGGTGCCGTTGATCTGGCCCGCGAAAAACAGGCCCTGGATCTGTTTGGTTTCGAAGCTGCTCTTGAGCGAGCGCGGGTCGAAGTAGTCGTATTCGATGGCGTAGCCGGGCCGCAGGATGTGCGCGTTCTCCAGTCCCTTCATGCTGCGAACCAGCTGGTACTGGATGTCGAACGGCAGACTGGTGGAGATGCCGTTGGGGTAGACCTCGTGCGTGGTCAGGCCCTCGGGCTCCAGAAAGATCTGGTGGCTGTCCTTGTCGGCGAAGCGGTTGATCTTGTCTTCGACGCTCGGGCAGTAGCGCGGGCCCACGCCCTCGATCTTGCCGGTGAACATGGGGCTGCGGTCAAAGCCGCTGCGGATGATGTCGTGCGTGCGCTCGTTGGTGTGCGTGATCCAGCACGGCACCTGCTGCGGGTGCATCGCCGCGTTGCCCATGAAGCTGAACACCGGCACGGGCTGGTCGGCGTTCATGCCGCCGGGCACCCCGTCGCCGGGCTGTTCGGTGCACTGGCTGTAATCGATGCTGCGACCGTCCAGGCGCGGGGGCGTGCCGGTTTTGAGACGGCCCTGTGGCAGCTTCAGCTCTTTCAGGCGGGCCGACAGCGACACCGCCGGCGGGTCGCCCGCGCGGCCCGCGGCGTAGTTGTTCAGACCCACGTGGATCTTGCCGTCGAGGAAGGTGCCGGCGGTCAGCACCACCGTGCGGCTGCGGAAGCGGATGCCCACCTGCGTCACGGCACCCACCACGCGGTCGCCCTCCACCATCAAGTCATCCACCGCCTGCTGGAACAGCCACAGGTTGGGCTGGTTCTCCAGCATGCGGCGGATCGCGGCCTTGTAGAGCACGCGGTCGGCCTGGGCGCGGGTGGCGCGCACGGCCGGGCCCTTGGAGCTGTTCAAGATGCGGAACTGGATGCCACCCTCGTCGGTGGCCAGCGCCATCGCGCCGCCCATGGCGTCCACCTCTTTCACCAGGTGGCCCTTGCCGATGCCGCCAATGCTGGGGTTGCAACTCATCTGGCCCAGCGTCTCGATGTTGTGGGTCAGCAGCAGCGTGCGCTGGCCCATGCGGGCGGCGGCGAGCGCGGCTTCGGTGCCGGCGTGGCCGCCGCCGACGACGATGACGTCAAATTCCTGGGGGTACAACATGGTGGTTTTCGCTTCCGGGGTGCTGCTGGCCCGGCGCCCCGGGCAACCCGCGATTGTCCCACCGTTGGGCCTTTTCTGCCCCACCAGGCCATCGGGCCGTGCACCGGGGCCTGCACACCCTAACGCGCCGCGCGGATGGTGGCAGCCCACGCCCACGCCTAACCTGAGCACGAGCCCAAGTCCGGGCGGGCAACAGGAAGGATCCCCGATGAAAACCACCTGGCTGGTGGCCAGCTCCACCGCGCTGGCCTGTTTCAACGCACAAGCCGCCGGCTTCATGTTCGGCATCAGCCACAACATCGGCGGCGACACCGGCGTCACCTTCAAGATCCTGTCGTCCGACCGGCGCAACCGCCCGGTGCTGGCCGCGGGCGTGAGCTTCTTCCCGGGCGAAGGCCGGCGCATCGGGCTGGATGTGGGCGTGGGCTACAACTTCGGCCGGACCACCATCACGTTCAGCCGCGATCTGAACATGGAGCGCTTCCAGATCGCCTGGGGACTCGGCAGCCGCCGCTGTCCACCCGCCCCGGCGGCCGCGCCACCTTCGCCACCTCCGCCTCCACCGCCGCCGCCACCACCGCCGCCGCCGCCACCACCCGATTTTTTCGACAGTTCGTTCTGAACGAAGGCGCCACAATGGTGGCATGAGCACACCCCCATCCCTCCTCGTCTTCGCCGGCAGCACACGCGCCAAATCCTTCAACCGCCAACTCGCCACCGCCGCCGCCATTTACGCCGGTACCGCCGGCGCCCAGGTCACCCACCTCGAGCTGGCCGACTTCGACCTGCCGCTCTACAACGCCGACCTCGAAGCGCGCGGCACGCCCGCCGCCGCCGTCAAGCTCAAAGAAATCTTTCATGCCCACCCGGCCTGGATCATCGCCTCGCCCGAGTACAACGGCAGCTACACCGGCCTGCTGAAAAACACCATCGACTGGGTCTCCAGCCCCATCAAAGGCGACCCGCTCTGGTCCAGCGGCACCAAGCCGTTTGCCGGCAAGGTGGTGGGCTTGCTCAGCGCCTCGCCAGGCGCACTGGGCGGCCTGCGAAGCTTGTCCCAACTCGCTCCACTGCTATTGAATTTGCAGTGCTGGGTGGCACCGAAGCAGTTTGCGCTGTCCCGCGCGGGCGAAGCCTTCGACCCCGACGGCCAGCTCTCCACCGAGGCGGCACGCAACGCGGTGCACGGCGTGGTCGACCAGGTGCTGTGGGCCGGCCAGCGCCTGCAAGCCTGAGATCGACCCAACCCCATGGCCTCAACCGCCCAGGCCTGCCGCCCCGGCTGCGCAGCCTGCTGCACCGCGCCGTCGATCAGCAGCCCCCTGCCCGGCATGCCGCACGGCAAACCGGCCGGCGTGGCCTGCCCGCAGCTGGACGCGGACCTGCGCTGCCGCCTGTTCGGTCTGTCCACGCGCCCTGCGGTGTGCGGCTCGCTCGCGCCCGGCCCCGAGATGTGCGGCGAAACCCGCGAACACGCCATGGCCTGGCTGACCCGGCTGGAACACGCCACCCAACCCCGCACCCGATGAACACCACCGACTGGCAAGCCCTCGCCCAGCTGTACCCCGCGATCGGGGAAGCCGTCCCGGCGCCCGACGCCCTGAGCGTGGTGGACGTGCCCACCGGCACCACCCTGTTTCGCGAGCAGGAGCGTTGCGGCGGTTTCCCGCTCCTGCTCAGCGGCGAGGTGCGGGTCTCGCGCTCGGCCAGCAGCGGGCGCGAGCTGGAGCTCTACCGCGTGGTGCCGGGCGAGATGTGCCTGGTGTCTTCGTCCTGCCTGTTTGTCGACCAGCCACTGAGCGCGCACGGCGTCACGGTCAAGCCCACCCGGCTGGCGCTGCTCTCACCCGCCGCGTTTCGCGACGCGCTCGCCCACACCGGTTTTCGGGACTTCGTGCTTGGTCTCTTCGCCGCGCGCCTGGCCGACCTCACCGGCCTCATCGAGGCCATCGCCTTTCAACGGCTCGACAGCCGCCTGGCCGCCGCCCTGCTGGGCCACGGCACGCAGGTGCACGCCACCCACCAGGCGCTGGCCGACGAGCTGGGCACGGTGCGCGAGATCGTCACCCGGCTGCTGCACCGATTCGAGCGCGACGGCTGGGTCGAACTCTCGCGCGAGTGCATCACCGTGCGCGACAGCGCCGCCCTGCGGTCGCTGGCCGCGCTGCAGCCGCGCTGAAGTCCCACCGCCCGGCTCTGTGACCCAGGTCACATACCCAGGGCAGACATGAAGGCCCAATGGCTGCACCCCACCCGTTTCTGCGGTGGCCTCAGTCAACGGAGCAACACCATGACCCAAAACGTCGGCGGCATCGACCGCATCCTGCGCATCACCATCGGCCTGGCCCTGATCGCCGCGGCCGCCACCGGCACCGTGGGATGGTGGGGCTACCTCGGCGTCGTCCCCTTGCTGACCGGCCTCATGGGCTGGTGCCCGCCCTACGCCCTGCTGGGCTTCAACACCTGCTCGATGAAGAAGTGAACGAGGCCTTGGGGCTCACCAGCGTGGGCTGAGCCCCCGGCCAACGCCTTTGCGTGCAGCCCAGCGCGTGTGGTCCGCACACCGCTTGGCCAACCTCACCGTTCGTGTCAATCCTTCCGCAGCGCTGGGCGTGCGGGTCAGGGTTTGGTCACACGTTTTCATGCCGGAACATCCAGACTGAAGTCCCGCCGCCACCCGCTGCGGCCCTTCACGAAAGGACGCTCCATGTACGGCCTGCTGGTCTCAGACCCCACCCAACTCAACCCGAACCTGCGGTTCATGTGGTCGACTTACCACTGCGAATCTGCACCTGAGCCAACCACTCCGGCCGCCGTCCAGCAGATCACCGCCATCCTCACGCAGCACCAGCCCGCGCTGGACCCTGCTGCCCGGGATCGCATACGTGCCGAGCTGATGGCGCTGATTCCGTGGGTGTCGGATTGCTCGGGTGAGCTGCTCGAATTCGTGCTGCTGGTCGCCCTGCAGCACCACTCCCTGCCCGCAGGCGAAAGAGCCCAACGGGAGGCCCGGATCAGCACGGTCCTGACCAACCATTTCGGCCCACCGGCGGGTTGGACACCCGACCGGGCCGCCACGCTTGACGGCGTTCGGCGAACCGCTGTGCTCACCCCCGACGACCTGCTGAACAACCACCTGCGCTCCGTGTGCGGCGCCATGGAGACCGTGTCGGCGCAAGCCAGGTTCAAACCCACGGCGGTGCTGACGCCGGCAGAAACGGCAGAGCGCGATGCGCAGTTCAAGTCCGACATCGCGAGCGCGGGCGGGCAGGTGACCGTGTACCAAGCCCTGCTACTCTTTTACAGCCACGCGTTGCCTGGTGAACGGCAGCAACGGCGCGATCGCGTGAACCGGATCGCCGCCTCCACCAAAAAAATGCGTCTGTACGAGTACATCAAGTCCGTCAGCGCTGCCGAGACGAGCGGACCCATGGTCGTCCGCCTCGATGCCCTGTGGGAAGCCCTGACCGCGCTGGAGGAGTGGATGGGCCAGCCGGACCATGACCCCAGGACAGACCTCAGCACCGAGCTGATCGACCTCGCCATCGCCCGCATGCAAGCGCGCCAACTCGCCGCAGAACGGCAGGCGCAGTCGGTCACCCTGGCGGCGCTGCGACGGGGCGTGAACCTGGGCCAGCTGGGTCGCCAGTCGTTGCTGAACGCACAGGCCGTTGACGCATGGGTTCTCGCGTTGTCCACCAACTGGACACCGGCCCTCCTGAAGGCGGGTGCGGCGACGCCAGCCCCCGCAACGCCACGGCGCCTCACCCTCACCGTGGAGCCGCCGCGCGAAGCGGCCCGGACCTGGCGGACCAAACGCAGCCTCGAAATTTACAAAGGTCCGGTAGCGCGGCGGCGAACCCCCGCCCAGCAGACGGTCAACCGGGCAGCGGCACGCCAGCAACTGCAAGACCGGGCCCTCAAGGTCCGCAAACCGGTGCAAACCAAGCCGCCCACGGTCGTCGACACATGGACCGACCGCGACGTCGACCAGCTGCTGCGCGACACGCTCCTCCAGTCGGCCAACTTCTACCTGGCCGAGGCCAACGATCTCATCGAGCTGGCGCGAACGCTGGGCGCACCCGAGCCAGCCATCCACGCCTGCACGGTCGTCGCGGAGTCACTGGTCGCCATCATCAAAGCAGAAGCCGACGACGAGCTGCAGGCACGCGACATGTTTGCCCAGGCTGAACAGGCCATCACCGATCTGCGCAGGCAAGTGACCCTCGCCGAGGCCGAGGCCAGACTGCGCGGGCGGTTTGACCAATGCCTCACGCTGGCGCTCGCTCGCGAGGCGATGGTCCATGGCAAGGCCCACGGCGGCGTGATTGCGCAACCCCTGGGGCCCAAAGACTGGAGCTGGGTGCAGGCGAGTTACCACCGGCGCTGGCTCAGCGGCATCACCCGCTTCACCACCGAAGACGGCATCTCCACCGCCTTGCCCGACGACTGCGCCCTGGCCCTGCACGTCACCGCCAAAAGCCTCAGCGGCTACGCCTTCGACATCTCGGTCCACCTCTGGTACCGCCAGCCCGACAAGAGCAGTGCCCCGAGCACCAGCACCGAGCCCTACCCGCCCATGAACGAAGACGACTGGTACGACAGCTTCATTCCCTGCACGGTGCTGCACATCCCGCACGCAACCTGACCCGGCTCCGCAACCCTCCAAGGAGAAACACACCATGTACGCCTGGATTGAAAAAGCACCGCCCGACGACAAGCTGCAACTGCGGTGGTGGACATTGGACTGCACACGCACACCCGCCGTACCATCGCAGGGGCTTGAGGCGATCCGTGCGCTCCTCGAAGAACGGCGGCGCGCACAACCCAACGCCGAACAGACGCACCTGCAGACCGCGTTGGAGGCGATGCTGCCGTGGCTCCCGACCGAACCGGTGGCGCTGGAGCACGGACTGCGCCTGGGGCTGCTGCACCACAGCCAGCCCGCTGCTGAGCGTGCCCAACGGGAGCAAACCATCGCGCAGCACATGGCCGAAGTGCTCGGACCACCTGCGCAATGGCCAGCGAGTCGGCGCGAGGCACTGCAAGCCGTGCAACGCATGGCCGTGCTCACCCCCAACCCGTTCATGCACGACCACCTGCCCTCGGTCATCTATACCCATCTGGCCGCTGACTTCAGCGCTCGCAGCAGCATGCAGGCACTGACGAAAGATGAGCAAGCGTTGGAGCAGGCCGTCAACCACATCATCGAGGTCTGTGGTGGGCGCCACGTCCCTTGCGCCAAGTCAACCCTGATGGCAGCCTCGCTGCTCGCACCCCCTGGACTTCGGCTGAGCATGGTCGCAATGCTGCTCGATTTCAAAAACGCAGGACGCGCAGATTGGATCAACGCACTGTTGACAGGGGTGTCAGATCCTTCGTTTCCCGGCTACATCACAGCCCGCTGCGATGCCCTCAATCAGGGAATGATGCAGCTCAGGCACATGGTTGACAACAAGCTGGAAAGCCCTGCCGAGGCCGCCGAGATCGCCGCCGCGACCGGCCAACACATGCACAACGGCTTTGTTCAGGCTGCAGCAAAAGCCTTGAACGAACTCGCCAACGCACTCGACCAGGGCGTGCCCATGGGCCAGCGCGGCACGCAGGTGCTGCAATGGCGTGCCGAGCAAGCGCAACGGGAGCAGGAACAGGCCGTGGCGCGAAGCGGCGGCTGGCTTCGCCGCCAGGCCGTCGGCAACCGCCCCCCCGAGACCGCGCCGCTGCCAGGCGCCATGTCGTCCGACGACGTGACCACGGCGTGGATCGACCAACAAACCGTCGACCTGCTCGAGGGGCCTGTGGCCACCACAGAAGAAGCTCCACCCCTCGACCGCCGCAAAGCCCGGGAAAAACTGCAGGCCCGCAACACCCGGGCACGCACACCATCCAGCGTGGTGCCCAACACCCCCCGCCAGACCCAACCCGCTGCGCCGGCCAAACCCACAAAAAACGACGACGACTGGACCGACAACGACGTCACCCTGCTGCTGCAGCAAGCCCTGAGCCACTCGGCGCACTACTTCCGCGACGAGATCAACGACCTGATCGAGCGCGCGAAGTTGCTGGGCGCGCCCACACCGGTGATCGAACAAGCGCATTCGCTGGTGCCCACGCTGGACGCCATCGCCAAAGACCCGCCTGTGCGTGAGTCGGGTCCTCGGCGCACCTTTGCACAAGCCGAGCTCGTCATCCAGGCCATGCGCCAGGCCATCAAGAAGGCCGAGGGCGACGAGCGCCTTCGCGAGCAGTTCGACCGGGCCCTGACCCTCGCACTGGCCCGCGAAACCCTCAAGCGCGGGCGGCGTTCGGGTGGGCAGATCGCCTGCCCCCTGAGTCCGGCCGATTGGGGCTGGGTAGAACAGCGCTACCACCGGCGATGGCTCAGTGGCGCGTCCACCCTGGTCACAGAAGACGGCGTGGTGACCCCGCTGCGCAACAACGAGGCCTTGGCGCTGCACGTCACCGCCAAAAGCCTCAGCGGGGCCTTGTTCGACGTGTCGGTGCACCTCTGGCGCCGCCACGGCGCAGCCCGCAGCGCCCCCAGCGACAACCAGGAGCCCTATCCACCCATGAACGAGCACGACTGGTACGACACCTACATCCCCTGCACGGTGCTGCACATCCAGCCCAAGTGACGCAGGGAATACCTGTCGTCGCCGCGACCCCCACGGGCCGCGCAGGTGCGTACAGTGAAGCGGCCACGGCCATCCGCTGCCGTGCCACCGGAGACACACCATGCACATCCCATCCCTCAAAGAAGTCGTCAGCGCCGAAGAATGGGCGCTGCGCTGCGACCTCGCCGCCTGCTACCGGCTGGTGGCGGCCTACGGCTGGAGCGATCTGGTCTTCACCCACATCAGCGCCAAACTGCCCGACTCGGTCACCGGCGGTGAACACCACTTCCTCATCAACCCCTACGGCCTCATGTTCGACGAGATCACGGCGAGCAGCCTGGTCAAGGTCGACATGGCCTGCAACAAACTGCTGGACTCGCCCTTCCCGGTGAACCCGGCCGGCTTCGTGATCCACAGCGCCGTGCACGAAGCGCGGCCCGAAGCCGGCTGCGTGATGCACACCCACTCGCGCGCCGGCGTGGCCGTGAGCGCGCAGAAGGCCGGCATCCTGCCCATCAGCCAGCAAAGCACCTTCGTGCTCGCCTCGCTGGCGTACCACGGCTACGAAGGTGTCGCCCTGCGGTCCGAGGAAAAGGTGCGCTTGCAGGCCGACCTGGGCACCGCCAACCACCTGGTGCTGCGCAACCACGGCCTGCTCACCGTGGGCAAAACCATCCCCGATGCTTTCCTGGCCATGTACACGCTGGAGAACACCTGCCGCATCCAGATCGACGCGATGGCCGGCGGCACCGAACTCACCCAGGTCGACCCCGCCATCCTGGCCGGCATGGCCGACGTGATGCGCGTGGCCACCGCCGGGCTGGGCTCGCAGCTGGCCTGGCCGGCGTTGTTGAGGAAGGTGGAGAAGCTGGATCCGGGGTACAGGACCTGAGAGACTCTGATTGGCCAGATGCGGACATTCAACGGCGCGGTCCTTTTACTCGTTGAGCTGTGACTGCCACCTCATTAATGACTGGATAGCAGACGGTTTGAGCCTGTTTGCTGCCAAATTTGTGCAGTCTGTGCATGGGGTGCGTTTCAACAGGATGCCCGAGGCTTCAATCTCTACCGTTAATCAATATGGGCGCTGCTCGTTGGGTCTACGTTTCGCTAGCCGTTGCACTGGTATTCGGCAGTGGCGGTGCCCTTTCTGAGGTGTACCGCTGGAAGGACAGCAACGGCAAAGTCCACTTTGGAGATCGGCCGGACTCCACCGATCCGCAGGTCGTGAAAGAGGTGGTTGTTCCCACCCCCAATCTGGCAAAGGGTTTTACAGGCACGCCGTCCACAACTTCCGTCGCCCCGACCAAAACCATTTCGAGCGGCGAGGGCACCGTTCCGGCAGTTCCCACAAGAGCCGCGCAAGGCCCCAAGTCCAAACCCGGCTTTGCCGCGCAAAGCCAAGACCTATGCAAAGCGCAAAAGGCGGCGTACAGGGCCAGTCGTGCCTGTTTCGTCGCTTGCGGCCGACCTATCTTTGGACGCGGCCAGGACAACACGGGCTGTGAACACTGCAACGACCAACCGATGCCCAATTGTTGAAGGGCTGCGCGGTCTGGGCTACCCGGCAGCTACCGAACTCTGAGACCCTGTCGAAATCGGTCTTGTCGACATGGTTCGCATCGCTGCGGTTTGAAAATCAGAGACTGTTGTGGGCCCAAAGTGAGCCTTCACTGAAATGGGTTCCGGAACTGCCGCAACCGCAGTGGGTGGTCAAACAGCCGGCGCCACGAACGCTGTCATGCCTTCGAGCACCGTGCGCAACCGCATCAGTTCGCGCGAACCGTCCAGCCGGGGTGACCACGACGCCAGCTTCGACACCCAGCCCAGGCGCGGCAGCAGGTGGGCGATGAAATCGCGCAGCGCTGGGCCGCCGGTGCCGGCGTCGGCGTAGGCCTGCAGCACGGCGCGCACTGCATCGGCCCCCAGCGGCTGCAGGTAGCGCGCCAGGGACAACAGCAACTGCAGCGCGTCGTACACCTGCACGGTGGCCAGCGCCATGCCGGGTTGCAGGCGCTCTTCAAAGTCAAGCCGGGCGAAGTGCTCGCCGTTCCAGGTGAGGTTGCGGGTCTGGGCGCCGCCGTGCCAGTGGCCGCGCGTGTGGAACGCAGCCAGGTCGGCGCTGGCCGCGCACATCAGCGCCAGGCGTTCGGCCTCGGGCAAGCGGTGCAGCACGTGGTCCAGCGTCTCGCCGATGTCGCTGGTGGTGAGCGAAAACCCGTCGAAGGCCAGCACGGTGGGCACGCGTTCGCCGGCGGCCGCCAGGGCCAGCAGGCGCTGGTGCTCAAAGGCCAGCAGCTCGGCGCCATCGGTCTGGCGCACCGCGTGCCACGGCACGGGCACGCCCACGACATGCGCAAACACCCAGATGCTGGCGGACTTGCGCCAGCTGCGCAGCGGCCGGTCGGCGGTCTTGGTCCAGGTCTTGGCGGACGCGGTGGGGGCGGCAGTGGCGGCGGGGGTGTTCAAGCAGCCGGATTATCCAGAAAGCCAGAGCACCCGCGGAACTGGCTTTGCCAGGCCGCAGGGTGCGCCCCCTTGAGGGGGTGACGCCGCCGGCGGCGCGGGGGGGTGCATTTGATCAGGGCGCGTTCGCGTAGCGCTCCAGCTCCCAGTCGCTCACCTGCTGGCTGTAACTGGCCCACTCGGCGTGCTTGAGCGCGAGGAATTCGGCGCAGAACGATTCGCCCACGGCGGCACGCAAGGGCGCGTCCTGCGCCAGCGCCTGCAGCGCGGCGAACAAATCGCGCGGCAGCCGCTCGGGCAAGGCCTCGCCACGCCCATGCAGCTCATAAAGATCGTCCGCACAAGGGTTGGCGGCGGGCAGCGCCTGCTCGATGCCCGAGAGGCCAGCCGCCAGCGTGCCGGCGATGGCGGCGTACACGTTGCACGACGGATCGGGCAGGCGCCATTCGATGCGCCCGGCCACGGTGCGCACGAGGCAGGTGCGGTTGTTGTCGCCCATCGCCTTCCACACCGGCGACCAGGTGGTGCCCGAGGCGCTGCGGCTGGCGGCCAGGCGCTTGTAGCTGTTGACGGTGGGCGCGCACAAGGCGGCGAGTGCGTCGGCGTGGTGCAGCAGGCCGGCGGCGAACTGGTGGCCGGTGCGGCTCAGGCCCAAGGCGCCGGCCGGATCGGCCATCACGGCGTTGCCGTTCGCATCGGTCAGGCTCAGGTGGAAATGCAGCCCGCTGCCCGGCGCGTGCGCCAGCGGCTTGGGCATGGTGGAGAACACGGTGCCGTGTTGGGCCGCCACGGCCTGCGCCGTGAGTTTGAACAGCTGGTAGCGGTCGGCCGCGGCCAGCGCGTCATCGTGCTGGTAGTTGATCTCGTACTGTCCGCAGGCGTCTTCGTGGTCGATCTGCTGCAGCCCGAAGCCCAGCGCGGTGAGCGTCTCGCGCATGGTGTCGAGAAACGCGAAGTTGCGGCCGATGGCCTGCAGGTCGTACGAGGGTTTGGCGTGCGTGTCCAACGCATCGGCCACCTGCCAACGGCCCTGCGCGTCGCGCTTGAGCAAAAAGAACTCGGGTTCGATGCCGACCCACAGCGTCCAGCCGCACGCTTTCAAACGTTCCACCTGACGCTTGAGCACCTGGCGCGAGCAGGTGTCCAGCGGCTCGCCGCCGGCAAAGCCGTCGCACACTGCGTGCGCCACGCCAGGCATGAAGGGCAGCGGGCGCAGGCTCTCGGGCACCACGCGGCCCATGTATTCGCTGCGCGGGCCCATGCGCGGCAGGCCGGTGCCGCTGATGCTGGGGCCGGAAAACCCCGCACCGCTGCTCACCGCACCGGGCAGGCCATCCAGCGGCACCAGCTTGCCCTTGGGGCCGCCGGGCAGGTCGGTGAAGGTGGTCAGCACCGAGTGGATGCCCTGCGCGCGCAAGGCCTGGATGCGCTCATCCAGCGAATCAGCAAAACCTCCGTGCTCCGCACTGCGGTGCGAGCTTGCTTGGGAGCGGCCCGGCGCTGCGCTCAAGCGAGCACCTCGGCCAGCGCAGCGTCAAACTTGGCCAGGCCTTCGGCGAACACGCTGTCTTCAATGGTGAGCGGAAAGAGGAAACGGATCACGTTGCCGTACACGCCGCAGGTCAGCAGCAGCAGGCCGCGCTTGAGCGCGGCGGCCTGCACCTTCTTCGTGGTGTCGGCGTCGGGTGCACCTTTGGCGTCGATGAACTCGCAGGCCACCATGGCGCCCAGACCGCGCACATCGCCCATGCGCTGGGGGTACACGGCGCGTTTGGCGATGAGGTGGCCGATGAGCTGGTCGCCCAGCTTCTGCGCGCGTTCGGGCAGGCGCTCCTCCGCCATCACATCCAGCACCGCGTGCGACGCGGCGATGGCCAGCGGGTTGCCGGCGTAGGTGCCGCCCAGACCGCCCGGCGCCGGGCCGTCCATGATGGCGGCCTTGCCTGAGACGGCCGAGAGCGTGGTGCCACCGGCCATGCTCTTGGCCATGGTCATGAGGTCGGGGCTCACGCCGTAGTGCTCCATGGCGAACATCTTGCCGGTGCGCGCAAAACCGGTTTGCACCTCGTCGGCCACCAGCAGGATGCCGTGCTGGTCGCACAGCTCGCGCAGCCACTTCACGGCCGCCGGCTGGATGGGGTTGAAACCGCCCTCGCCCTGCACCGGCTCGAACACGATGGCCGCCACGCGGCTGGGCTCGATGTCGCACTTGAAGAGCTGTTCCATCGCGTGCTTCGTGTCGTCGAGCGACGCGCAGTGGCACGGAAACGGCACGTGGTAAATCTCGGGCGGGAACGGGCCGAAGCCGGCCTTGTAGGGCTGCACCTTGCCGGTGAGCGCGACCGAGAACATGCTGCGGCCGTGGAACGCGCCGCCAAACGCAATGACACCGGTGCGCCCGGTGCTGTAGCGCGCGATCTTCATCGCGTTCTCGATGGCTTCCGCGCCGGTGGAGAAAAACGCGGTCTTCACCGGGCCTTCAATCGGCACGATGGCGTTGATGCGCTCGGCCAGCGCCACGTATTCCGTGTACGGCACCACCTGGTAACAGCTGTGCGTGAAGCGCTGCAGCTGCGCCGCAATGGCCGCCTGCACCTTGGGGTGCACATGCCCGGTGTTGAGCACCGCGATGCCGCCGGCAAAGTCGATGAAGCGGCGGCCCTCGATGTCCCAGAACTCGGCGTTCTTTGCCTTGTCGATGAAGAAGTCCCCCATCACCCCCACGCCGCGCGGGGTGGCGTCGAGCCGGCGTTGGTGCCAGGCGGCGTTGGTGTTGTCGGTCTTGAGTTCGTTCATGGCATTCATGGGTGTCTCCTTCAAACGGGTGAATCGATGCGAATCCAGGTGGTCTTGGTCTCGGTGTACTTGTCGAACGCGTGCAGCGACTTGTCGCGCCCCACACCGCTCTGCTTGAAGCCGCCGAACGGCACGGTGATGTCGTCCTCGTCGTACTGGTTCACGTGCACCGTGCCGGCGCGCAGCGCACGCGCCACGCCGTGCGCCTTGTTGATGTCGCTGGTCCACACGGCGGCCTGCAGGCCGTACACGCTGTTGTTCGCCTCGCGCACCACCTCGGCCGCGTCGGTGAAGCTCAGCACCGAGAGCACCGGGCCAAAGATCTCTTCGCGCGCGATCGTCATCTGCGGCGTCACGCCGTCAAAGATCGTGGGCAGCACGTAGTGGCCACCAGCCACCGGCATCGACGCCTCGCCACCGGCGAGCAGCGTGGCGCCCTCGCTCTTGCCCGACTCGATGTAACGCAGCACCGTGTCCATCTGCACCTTGTCGACGATGGCGCCCATGACAGTGGCCTTGTCCAGCGGGTTGCCCGGCTGGTACTGCGGCACCAGCTTCAAGGCCTTCTCCAGGAACGCGTCCTTGATCGAGGCCTCGATGAACAGGCGCGACGGTGCGTTGCAGCTCTCGCCCTGGTTGAAGAAGATGCTGCCCACGGCCGCCTCCACCGCGCGGTCGAGGTTGGGGCAGTCGGCGAACACGATGTTGGGCGACTTGCCGCCGAGCTCGGTCCAGGCGCGCTTGAGGTTGCTCTGACCGGCCATCACGTGGATCTGCTTGCCCACGCGCGTGCTGCCGGTGAAGGCGATGCAGTCCACGTCCATGTGCAGCGCCAGCGGGCTGCCGGCCTCCGGGCCGTAGCCCGGCACCACGTTGAACACACCGGGCGGAATGCCCGCCGCCAGCGCCAGCTCGGCCAGGCGCAGCGCGGTGAGCGGGCTCTTCTCCGAAGGCTTCAACACCACCGAATTGCCGGCGGCGAGTGCGGGCGCGATCTTCCAGGCCGCCATGATCATGGGGTAGTTCCAGGGCACGATCACGCCCACCACGCCCACCGGTTCGCGCGTGATCATGGCCAGCGCATTGCGCCCCGTGGGTGCGATCTCGTCGTACACCTTGTCCACCGCCTCGCCATACCAGCGAATGCAGTTGGCCGCGCTGTTCACGTCCACGCCCTTGGCGTACTTGATGGGCTTGCCCATGTCCAGCGTTTCGGTCAGCGCCAGCTCGTCGGCGTGGGCGGTGAGCTGCTCGGCGAACTTGATCATGATCCGCTTGCGGTGCGCCGGCGCCAGGCCGCTCCAGCGGCGGTCTTCAAACGCGGCACGCCCGGCCGCGACGGCGGCGTCGATGTCGGCCTCGCCGCAGCGCGCCACCGCCGTCAGCAGGCGGCCGTCCACGGGTGAAATGCAGTCAAAGGTCTGGCCGTCGCGCGCGGCGATGCGTTCGCCGTTGATGAAGGCGCGGCCGTCAAAGGTCGGGGTGGTCATGGATCGGTGTCTCGGGTGTGCAGGGAAGCCGCAAGTGGCCTCATGCTACGCCCGAAACCCGGGCCGCAGAGCATCCACTTGCCCTCACCCACAGCGATCCAGTGACCCCGGTCGCGCCCCTCAGTTCGGGTTCAGCGCCACCAGTTCGGCCCGGGTGGCCGCCGCGATCTCCCGCTCGCGCCGCCGCGTGGAGCGCGCCACCCACACCGCGTACGCCACGATGCCGATGGTCACCGTCACGATCAGCAGCGTGGCCGCCGCGTAGATGGTCGGGTTGATGCCGCGCCGGGCGTAGCCGAAGATCACCTGCGGCAGCGTGTTCACGCCCGGTCCGGAGAGGAATTCGGAGATCACCACGTCGTCGAACGAGAGCGTGAACGCCAGCAGGAAGGCCGCCAGGATGCCCTGGAAAATGTTGGGCAGCGTGACGAGAAAGAAGACCTGCAGCGGCTTGGCACCGAGGTCCATGGCGGCCTCCTCGATGGCGCGGTCCATCTCCATCAGGCGGCTCTGGATCACCACCATGCCGTAGGCCATGCCCAGCAGCGTGTGGCCCAGGATGATGGTGAGCATGCCGCGCTCGGGCCAGCCGAACGCGTTCTGCGCGCCCACCATGAGCAGCAGCAGCGACAGGCCGATCACCACCTCGGGCATCACCAGCGGCGCGTTGACCATGCCGCTGAACACGGTGCGGCCCGGGAAGCGCCGGTAGCGCACGAGCACGAAGGCCGCGAAGGTGCCGAGCACCGCCGAGAGCACGCCCGTGACGGCCGCGATCTTGAGCGAGAGCCAGAAGCCCTCGACGATCTTGGTGTCGCGCGTGAGCGCTTCGTACCAGCGCAGCGAGAAGCCGGTGAAGTTGGCGTCCTGCCGTGTGCTGTTGAAGCTGAACACGATCATGAAGAACAGCGGCAGGTACAGGAACAAGTACACCGCCGCCAGCCAGAACTTGCCGAAGTGTTTTTCGAGGAAGGGTTTCATGCTCGGCCTCACTTGCGGGGTTCGGCGGCTTCGCCGGTGTAGTGGTAGTAGATGGCGAGTGGCACAACGATCAGCGCGATCATCACCACGGCGAGCGCGGTGGCACGCGGCCAGTTGTTGCTGGTGAACATTTCGTCCCAGACCACGCGGCCGATCATGATGTTCTCCGGCCCGCCCAGCAGCGACGGAATAACGAACTCGCCCACCGAGGGAATGAACACCAGCATGAAGCCGGCCACGATGCCGGCCTTGGACAGCGGCACGGTGATCAGCCAGAAGGCCTTGAACGGCGTGGTGCCCAGGTCGTAGGCAGCCTCCAGCAGGCGGAAGTCCATCTTCACCAGCGTCGCGTAAAGCGGCAAGATCATGAACGGCAGGTACACGTAGGTCATGCCCACCAACATGGAAACGTTGGTGTAGAGCATGAGGATGGGCTCACTGGTGATGCCCACGGCCATCAGCAGCTGGTTGAGCACGCCCTGGTCGGCCAGGATGCCTTTCCAGGCGTAGACGCGCAGCAGGAACGACGTCCAGAACGGCAGCATCACCATCATCAGCAGGGCCGGGCGCACGCTGGCCGGCGAACGCGCGATGAAGTAGGCGAACGGGTAACCGAACACCAGGCACAGCACGGCCGTCCAGAGCGCGTACCAGATCGAGCGCAGGTAGGCCTCGATGTAGATGGTCTTGAACAGCACGCCGCCTTCGTCGCGGAAGATGGTCCAGTAGTTCTCGTACTTCAGACTGAGCAGGCCGGTCTGGCTGTCCCAGATCGGCTTGAACGGGTTGATGCTCTCGCCCATGTCCACGAAGCTGATGTACAGCAGGATCAGGAAGGGCAGGAGGAAGAAGACAAACAGCCAGACATAGGGCACGCCGATGACGAAGCGCTTGCCGGGCATGAGGGGTGAGCTGCTCATGGTGGCCTCCCGCTCAGTCCCGCAGCACAACGCCGGCCTTGTCGTTCCACCAGAAGAAGACGTTGTCCTCCCAGGTGATGTCCGACAGGTCCTGGCGGGACGTGTTGGCTTCGGTGATCTTCACGCGCAGGCCGTCGCTGGCCTGCACGATGAAGGTGTTGTACGAGCCGAAGTAGGCGATCTCCTTGACCGTGCCGGTGAAGAGGTTCACCGCCACGCCCTCGGGGCGCTGCTTGCTGATCTCGATCTTTTCGGGTCGCACGGCCAGGCCCACCGCCATGCCCAGGTGGCCCGGCACACCATGCCCCACCTCGATCTGGCCGATGGCGGTGCTCACCGCGCAGCGGTTGGGCTCGTCCACACTGAGCTTGCCCTCGAAGAGGTTCACGTTGCCGATGAAGTCGGCCACGAAACGGTTGGCCGGGTGCTCGTAGATTTCTTCGGGCGTGCCCACCTGCAGCACACGCCCCTTGCTCATGATGGCGATGCGGCTGGCCATGGTCATGGCCTCTTCCTGGTCGTGCGTGACCATCACCACGGTCACGCCCACCTTCTCGATGATGTTGACCAGCTCGAACTGGGTCTGCTCGCGCAGCTTCTTGTCGAGCGCGCCCAGGGGTTCGTCCAGCAGCAGGAGCTTGGGCCGCTTGGCCAGGCTGCGCGCCAGCGCCACGCGCTGCTGCTGGCCACCCGACAACTGGTGCGGCTTGCGCTTGGCGTAGGGCGTGAGCTGCACCAGCGCCAGCATCTCGTCGGTGCGCTGTTGCACCTCGGCCTTGGGCAGGCCTTCGCGCTTGAGGCCGAAGGCCACGTTCTCCCAGATGTTGAGGTGCGGGAACAGCGCGTACGACTGGAACATCATGTTGACCGGCCGCTCGTAGGGCGGCATGGCCGCCACGTCCTGGCCACCCAGCAGGATGCGCCCGGAGGTCGGCTTCTCGAAACCCGCCAGCATGCGCAGCAGCGTCGATTTGCCGCAGCCCGAGCTGCCGAGCAGCGCAAAGATCTCGCCCTTGCCGATGGACAGCGACACCTCGTCCACGGCCACCGCCTCGTCAAAGCGCTTGACCAGTTTTTCGGTGACCAGATAACCCGCCTGGGTGCCCGTCTCTGCCATGTTCGTTCCTTGTGATTGTCGGGAAAAGGATCAACAAAAAGGGCTGTTCATACGGTGCGTACGAACAGCCCTGGGTCGGGTCTGAAGGAAACCGGACGCCTTATTTGCCTTTTTTGAAGCCGTTGTAGGCGTTGGCCATGGCTTCGCGCGCTTCGTTGGTGAAGCTGCTGGGCGGGATCATCTTGGCGAAGTAGTCGGACTCGACAAAGATCGTCTTGTTGCCGGCGATCTCGGGGTTGATCTTGTCGGCCGCCGCCTTGTTGCCGGTGGGGTAGGTCATCTCGTTGGCCATGGCCGCTGCGTTTTCGGGGCGCAGGTAGAAGTCGATGAAGGCCATCGCGTTGTTCGGGTGCTTGGCGTCCTTGGTCACGGCCATGGTGTCAAAGAAGATCAGCGCGCCGGTGCTCGGCAGCAGGGCTTCGATCACGTCCTTGGAACCGTTTTCCTTGGCGCGGCCGGCCGCGATGTTCACGTCACCCGACCAGGCCACGGCCACGCAGGCCTTGCCGCCCGCGATGTCGTCGATCATGGTGGAACTGAACAGGCGCACGTCCTTGCGCACTTTCATCAGCATCTCGTTGGCTGCCTTGTAGTCAGCCGGGTCGTTCGAGTACGCGTCCTTGCCGATGTAGTGCAGCGCCACCGGGATGATCTCGGTGGGCGAGTCCAGGTAAGCGATGCCGCAGGACTTGAGCTTGCTCGTGTACTCGGGCTTGAACACCAGGTCCCAGGCGTTCTCGGGCATCGGCATGCCGCCCAGGGCCTTTTCGACCTTGGTCTTGTTGATGCCCACGGTGGTGAAGCCCCAGGCCCACGGCACCAGGTGCTTGTTCTCGGGGTCGGCTTTGGTCAGCGTGGTCATGATTGCCGGGTCGAGGTTGGCCAGGTTGGGGATCTGGTCCTTCTTGAGCGGCTGCAGCAGGCCACCTTCGATCTGGCCCTTGGCGAACACGGTGCCGGGCACGACGATGTCGTAACCGGTGTTGCCCGCCACCAGCTTGGCGTGCAGGGCTTCGTTGGTCTCGAAGGTGTCGTAGTTGACCTTGATCCCCGTTTCCTTCTCGAAGTTGGCGATCATGCCTTCGGGGATGTAGTCGGGCCAGTTGTAGATGTTGAGCACCTTCTCGTCGTCGAGCACCGGGCCGGCGGGCACGGGTGGAGCGGCCGGCGCGGCGGCGACCGGCGCCGGCGCGGCGGGTGCTGCCACAGGCTCTTCTTTCTTGCCGCAAGAGGCCAGCAGGATGGCCGACATGGCAATAACCAAAACGTGTTTCTTCATGGTGGTGCTCGCTCCTGAGAGGGGTTGATCAACGACAAATCGAACCGGAAGGCGTGGAAAGGACTCGGAAACCAACTAGCAAGTTCCAGACCCGCCACCGCCCGAACCGCACCTCATCGGTGCGTTGCGGGGTACCGCAGGGGGCATTCTATTCACGCGTGCTGGCCAGCGGCCCGCAGCTGGGCCAAGGTGGCGTCCAGGCAGGTGTGGATCAGCGCCATCATCTCGTCGATCTGGGCCCGCGTCATGATCAGCGGCGGCGCGATGATCATGCGGTCGCCCACGGCGCGCATGATCAGACCGTTCTTGAAGCAATGGGCGCGGCACATCATGCCCACGCCCAGGTCGGGGTCGAAGGTGGCCCGGGTGGCCTTGTCCTTCACCAGCACCAGCCCGGCCACAAAGCCGCAGGTCTCGGCCACCCCCACCAGCGGATGGTCGTTGAGCTCGGCGAAGCGCTCGGCCAGGTAGGGACCGATGTCGTCCTTCACGCGCCCGGGCAGGTTCTCGCGCTCCATCAGCTCGATGTTGGCCAGCGCCACCGCGCAGGCCACCGGGTGGCCGCTGTAGGTGTAACCGTGGTTGAACTCGCCACCCTGCTCGATCAGCACTTTCGCCACGCGGTCGCCCACCATCACACCGCCAAGCGGGATGTAGCCGCTGGTCACGGCCTTGGCGAAGGTGATCAGGTCGGGCCGGAAGCCGAACTTCTCGTAGGCAAACCAGTGGCCCAGCCGGCCAAAGGCGCAGATGACCTCGTCGCTGATGAGCAGGATGCCGTACTTGTCCACGATGCGCTGGATCTCGGGCCAGTAGGTGGCCGGCGGGATGATCACGCCGCCGGCGCCTTGCACCGGCTCGGCAATGAACGCGGCCACCCGGTCGGCGCCGAGTTCCAGGATCTTCTCCTCCAGCCAGCCGGCGGCGCGGACACCGAAGGCATCCTGGCTCTCGCCGGGCAGCGCGTTCTCGAAGAAGTAAGGCTGGCCGATGTGGGTGATGTTGGGGATGGGCAGGTCGCCCTGCGCGTGCATGCCGCTCATGCCGCCCAGCGACGCGCCGGCCATGGTGGAGCCGTGGTACGCGTTCAGGCGGCTGATGATGACCTTGCGCTGCGGCTGGCCGAGCAGGTCCCAGTAGCGGCGCACCATGCGCACGTTGGAGTCGTTGCTCTCGCTGCCGCTGCTCGAATAGAACACGTGCTCGAAGCTGCGACCACCGATGGTCGGCGCCAGCGACGCCAGCTTGGCCGCCAGCTGCACGGCCGGCAGGTTGGTGGTCTGGAAAAAGCTGTTGTAGAAGGGCAGCGTCATCATCTGCTGGTGCGCGGCATCGGCCAGCCCCTTCTGGCCGTAACCCGCGTTCACGCACCACAGGCCGCTCATGGCGTCCAGGATCTTGTTGCCTTCGGAATCCCAGATGTAGATGTTGTCGGCGTGGGTGATCACACGCGCGCCGCGCGTGGCCAGGTCACCGTGGTCGGTGAAAGGATGGATGAAATGCGCGCTGTCCAGGGCCTGGATGTCCTGCGTGCTCAGGTGCTTGGGATCGATCGGTGCGTTCATGGGGCTCTCCGGATAACGGTGTTCAGACGTGCAGCAGCAAATGTTCACGTTCCCACGGCGAGATCACCTTCATGAACTCGTCGAATTCGAGCTCCTTGATCTCGGTGTAGATGGTGATGAATTCCTTGCCCAGCACGTCGTGCAGGTCGGTCTCGCGGCGCAGCCAGTCGAGGGCCTCGCCCAGGCTGCGCGGCAGCGCATAGGGCGAAAGGTAAGCGTCGCCCTTCATCTCGGGCTTGGGCTTGATCTTGTTCTTGAGGCCCAGGTAACCGCAGGCCAGCGTCATGGCCATCGCCACGTACGGGTTGGCGTCGGCGCCGATCACGCGGTTTTCCACGCGGCGCGCTTCGGGGCTGGAGATCGGCGAGCGGATGCCCACGGTGCGGTTGTCGTGGCCCCATTCGATGTTGATGGGGGCCGCCGTGTGGCGCGAGAGGCGGCGGTAGCTGTTCACATACGGCGCCACCAGCACCATGGCCGCCGGGATGTAGCGCTGCAGGCCGCCGATGTAGTGATAGAACGATTCGGACGGTGTGCCGTCGGCGTTGCTGAAGATGTTCTTGCCGGTCTTCTTGTCAAGGATGCTCTGGTGCACGTGCATCGCCGAACCCGGCTCACCGGCGATCGGCTTGGCCATGAAGGTGGCGTACATGTCGTGGCGCAGCGCCGACTCACGCACCGTGCGCTTGAAGAAGAACACCTCGTCGGCCAGACCGAGCGGGTGGGCGTGGAAGAAGTTGATCTCCATCTGCCCGGCGCCGGCCTCGTGGATCAGCGTGTCCACGTTGAGCTTCATCTTGTCGCAGTAGTCGTAGATCTCTTCGAACAGCGGGTCGAATTCGTTGACCGCGTCGATGCTGTACGACTGCCGCGAGGTCTCGGCGCGGCCGCTGCGACCGATCGGGGGTTTGAGCAGCGTGTTCGGGTCGGTGTTGCGCGCGGTCAGGTAGAACTCCAGCTCGGGCGCGACCACCGGGTCCAGGCCCTCGGCGTCGAAGAGTTCGCACACATGGCGCAACACGCTGCGCGGCGCAAAGGGCACCAGCTTGCCGTCGTGGTCGAAACAATCGTGGATCACCTGCGCGGTGGGGTCGGTGGCCCAGGGCACGATGCGCGCGGTGGTCGGGTCCGGACGCAGCTGCATGTCGCGGTCGGTCGGCTCGATCACGTCGTAGTACGGCCCGCTGGCCGGGAATTCGCCGGTGACGCCCATGGCCACGATGGCCTGCGGCAGCCGCATGCCGCGGTCTTCGGTGAACTTTTCGCGCGGCAGGATCTTGCCGCGGGCCACGCCGGTCAGGTCGGGCACGAGGCACTCGACTTCCGTCACGCGGTTCTGGTTGAGCCAGTTCTCCAGATCGTTGAAGGTCATTTTCTTGTCAGTGGCTGTCATGTGCCGTCTCCTGCGGTGTGTGGTGTGAATCGATCTGGGAATGGAATCAGGCGCTTGAGCTCGCCGCGCTGCGCGACAGGTCGGCGGCCTGCAAACGCAGGCTGTTGCGCGAGCGGCAGGCGCGGCCAAAGGCCTCGAAGATGGCGGCATAAAACGGCGTCTCCCAGCAACGCCATTCGGGGTGGAACTGCACGGCGTAGGCAAAGGTGCGCGCACCGCGCACACCAAAGGCCTCCACCACACCGTCGGGTGCGTGGGCCAGCGCCTCCAGGCCGTCGGCCAGGCGGTTGATGCCCTGGCCGTGCAGCGAATTCACCGGTGTCTCGGGGCCACCGGCCCATGCCTCGAACACGCTGCCGGGCGCAAACCGCACGCTGTGGCGCGGGGCGTACTGCTCGTCGGGCGGCGCGCTTTTGGGTTCGCGGTGGTCCATCAGGCCGGGCACCTCGTGCACCCGCTGGTGCAGCGTGCCGCCCAGGGCCACGTTGATTTCCTGGAACCCGCGACAGATGCCGAGCAGCGGCACGCCCTCGCGCACGCAGGCCTTGACCAGCGCCAGCGTGAGCAGGTCGCGCTCGGCGTCCAGCGGGAGGCTGGGGTCGGCCACGTCTTCGGCAAAGTGCGAGGGGTGCACGTTGGAAGGCGAGCCGGTGAGCATCACGCCGTCCACCAGCGCCAGCAGGTCGCCGATCTGGTCGGTGTCGGCCAGCGGAAACATCACCGGTTGGGCGTTGGCCCCCACCTTGACCGCCCGGGCGTACTTGTCGCCGAGCAGCAAAAAGGGCATTTGATGACCGTGGTCACCCATGAGGCGGTGGTCGGCGGGCAGCCAGACCATGCACGGCGGCTTGTTCATGTTCTCTCCAAGGCAATGGATGCCATTGTGAAGACACAATTGGTTCACACTGAGGGCCAGTTGAGCCCACCCCGTGGTGCCACTTCACGATCCAATCACCATGCTGTCCGAATTCCTGCTCGCCGAAATGAACCGCCTGGGCACCCAGGACGCATTGCCGCTGCACCGCCAGCTCTACGAAGCGCTGCGCCGCGCCATGCTCGACGGAAAGCTCGGCGCTGGTGAACGGCTGCCCTCCAGCCGCGACTTGGCCGAAGACCTCTCGCTCTCGCGCAACACCGTGGTGGCCGCGATCAACCAGCTCAGTGTCGAGGGCTATCTCGCCAGCCGCGTGGGCAGTGGCACCTATGTGAACGACAACGTGCCGCGCGCCGCACCCAGCCGGGGCGCCCGCAGCGGCGGCCAACCCGCCACGCTGCAGGCCGGGCGCCTGTCCACGCGCGGCGTTGCGCTCTCCACCACCTTCTGCGCCACCGAGCTCGAAGTGCAGCCCTTCACCCCCGGCATGGTCGATTTCAGCGCCTTCCCGGTGGCGCTGTGGCAGCGGCTGCAAAACAAGCACTGGCGCATGACCTACCCGGACATGCTGGACTACAACACCTCGGGCGGCTACGCGCCGCTGCGCCGTGCCGTGGCCGACTATTTGCGCGTGTTCCGCAGCGTGCACCTGGAGGCCGACCAGGTGGTGATCACCAGCGGCACACAGCAGTCGCTCGAACTCTGTGCCCGCCTGCTGGCCGACCACGGCGACACCGTGTGGGTGGAAGACCCGGCCTACTGGGGCGCGGTCAAGGCCTTCATGGCCACGGGTCTGGCCATCCACCCGGTGCCGGTGGACGAACAGGGCATCAGCCCGAGCGCGGCAGACAGCACCCACCCGCCGCGCCTGATCTACGTGACGCCCTCGCACCAGTACCCCACCGGCGCGGTGATGACGCTGCCCCGGCGCCACCAGCTGCTGGCCACGGCGCGCGCCCACGACGCCTGGGTGCTGGAGGACGACTACGACAGCGAGTACCGCTTCAGCGGCCCGCCCATCTCCAGCCTCGAAGGCCTGGACACCGACGGGCGCGTGCTCTACATGGGCACCTTCTCCAAGGTGCTCTACCCCGGGCTGAAGCTGGGCTACCTGGTGGTGCCAAAACCCCTGGTGGTGGCCTTCAAGCAGGCCCACTACGACCTCAACCGCCCGGGCCAGATGCCGGTGCAGGCCGCGCTGGCCGAGTTCATCGAGATGGGCCATTTCGCCAGCGCCCTGCGCCGTGCGCGGCAGAACTACGCCGAGCGCCGCCAGTGCCTGCTGGAAGCCCTCAAGCCCGTGCTCACGCCGGGCGGTCCCTTCATCAGCGGCGCCGAACAAGGCCTGCACCTGTGCCTGCGCCTGCCCGGTCACATCGACGATCAGGCGCTGGCCCAGCGCATCGCCCAGCAAGGCCTCACCGTGCGCCCGCTCTCGGCCTACTGCCTGCAGCGCACCGATCTCCAAGGCCTGGTGATCGGCTACGGCTACGCGCCGCTGGCCGACATTGAACGCTGCGGGCCGGTGCTCGCGGCGGCCGTGCGGCAAGCGCTGAAATCTTGAACAAGGTGCCGTAAATCACGCTGCCGGTATCTGTCGGGTAAAGACCCTGCGAAGTCCATGTTTTGCACCACATGGGGGTGCGGCAACGCACAGACCACGTTCGGGCCAGCCCCCAGTCTCGCCTCCACCCCCACAGGAGACGTTGACATGAAACAGATTTTTGGCCTTTTGCTCACCACCGCCGCCGTGGCCTTCAGCGCCCAGGCGATGGCCCAGGCCACCCTTTACGCCAACGACGGCTTCACCGGACAGTCGCTGCGCATGAGCGGCGACACCCCCAGCCTGCAACGCTACAACTACAACGACCGCGCCTCGTCGGTCGTGGTGGTCGGCAATCGCTGGGAGGTCTGTGAAGACGACAACTTCCGCGGCCGCTGCACCGTGCTGCGCCCGGGACGTTACGCCGCGCTGTACGACATCGGCCTGGAGGACGGCATTTCGTCGGCGCGAATGATCGCCACCAACGAACGCGTGGCCGACAACCGCTACGCACCCCTGCCGGGCGCCGCACCGGCCACCGTGAACATCACCTTCTTCGACGACGAACGCTTCCAGGGCCCGTCCTACGTCGCCACCGGTCAGATCCCCAACCTGCGCCGCACCGGCTTCAACGAACGCGCCTCGTCGGCCGTGGTCTCGGGTGAGCGCTGGGAAGTGTGTGAGAACAACCGCTACAAAGGCCAGTGCATGGTGCTGCGCCCGGGCCAGTACCCCTCGCTGGCCTCGATGGGCCTGAGCGGCGAGATCTCGTCGGTGCGCGTTCTGACGCGCAGCTCGCGCGTGGCCGACAACCGCTACGCTCCCGCCCCGATGCAGGCCTTTGATGCCCGCCGCCGCAACGGCGAGCGCCTGTATGAAGCCGACATCACGTCTTCACGCGCCGTGCTGGCCACCTCGGGCCAGCGCTGCTGGGTCGAGAGCACGCAAGTGCCGGCCGAGCGCAGCGGCGCCAACATCCCCGGTGCCGTGGTCGGCGCCCTGCTGGGCGGCATCCTGGGTCACCAGGTCGGCAACGGCACGGGACAGGACATCGCCACGGTGGGTGGTGTCGTGGCCGGTGGCGCCATCGGCGCGCAGTTCGGCCGCGACGGCAAGCCCACGACGCAGGACGTGCAGCGCTGCGAAAACGTGCCCGGCGGCGCACAACCCGCGTACTGGGACGTGACCTACAACTTCCGCGGCACCGACCACCGCGTGCAGATGGCCTCGGCACCCGGCGACCGCATCACGGTCAACGAACGCGGCGAGCCCCGCGCGCAAGACCCGCAGCGCTGATCCGGCTCAGAGCACGTCGCGCAAGCGGTGCCAGAGCATGCCCAGCGCCAGGCTGGGCGTGCGCAGCAGCGGCCCGCCGGGAAACCGGCGGTGCTGCAGCCGCGCAAACACATCGAAGCGCCCGGCCTGCCCGGCCACCGCTTCGGCCACCAGCTGCCCCGCCAGCCCGGTGAGGGCCACACCGTGGCCGCTGAAGCCCTGCAGGTAGTAGACGTTGTCGCCCAGCCGCCCGAAGTCGGGTGCGCGGTTCATGCTGATGTCCACGAACCCACCCCACACAAAGTCGATCGGTGTCTGCGCCAGCGCCGGGAACACCTCGCCCATGCGTTGTGCCATCACGGCGGACAGGTTGGCCGGTGTGCGCGTGGTGTAGCTCACACGCCCGCCAAACAGCATGCGGTGATCGGCGCTGAAGCGGAAGTAATCGAGCACGAAGTTGTTGTCGCACACCGCCGCGTTGCGCGGGATCAGGCGCGCGCAGAGCGCCGGGTCCAGCGGTGCAGTGCCCACGATGTAGGTGCCCACCGGCATGATGCGCGGCGCGATCTCGGGCGCCACCGCCGGGCCGTACTCGGGGAGCATGCAGTTGCCCGCGAGCACGGCGAAGCGCGCCGTCACCTGGCCTTGCGCCGTGCGCGCCACCACCGTGGCGCCGCGCTGCAGACCGGTCACGGGCGAGTGCTCGAAGATGCGCACCCCGGCGGCCTGCGCAGCGCGCGCCAGACCCAGCGCGTACTTCAGCGGGTGCAGGTGGCCCGAGCGCTGCTCGCGCGCGGCGGCCACATAACGCGGACTGTTGATGAGGCGGGGCAAATCCGCGCCCTCGGCCCAGTCGATGTCGATGCCGCGCCGCTGCAGGCCTTCCATTTCCTCGTGCAGGGCGTTGCGCTTGCGCGCTGAATCGGCCACGTACACATAGCCGTTCACCCGGTCGCAGTCGATGCCGTGCTGTGCGATGCGCGCATCGATCAGGTCGATGGCTTCGAGCGACATGTCCCAGGCCCGCCGGGCGTCGGCGGCGCCCAGCTGCGCCTCGAACGGCTCCTGGCCACTGGCGAAGCCCACGATGGCCTGGCCACCGTTGCGCCCGCTGGCACCGCTGCCGACGCGGTCGGCCTCCAGCACGACCACGGAGAGCCCGCGCTGCGCGAGCTCGAGCGCGGCGCTCAGGCCGCTGAAGCCCGCACCCACCACCACCACGTCCACGTCGAGCGACTCGCTCAACGCTGGCGACGCCGCCGGGCGCTGCACGCTGGCTTCGTAGTAGCTCTTCTGGTTGAGCTGGGTGTCGGAGCCGATCAACGAGGCCATGCTCAGGCACCTTTCCGCTTCGCCACCTGGCCACTCAGGTAGGTCCAGACAAAGGTGGCAGCCGCGTTGCTGGAGAGCTCGGCGTGGTCATAGGCCGGGGCCACCTCCACGCAGTCCATGCCCACCCAGTTCAGGTCGGCCAGGTCTTCCAGCAAGGTCAGCACCTGCGAACTCGTCATGCCGCCGGGCTCGGGCGTGCCGGTGCCGGGCGCGAACGCCGGGTCCAGGCAGTCGATGTCCAGCGTGAGGTACACCGGCCGCTGGCCGATGCGCGCGCGGATCGCATCGATGGTGGGCTGCAGGCCCGCGCCGTCCCGGCCACGCAGGGCGCGCGCGGTGAAGATCTGCCCGCCCTGGTCGGCCACGTATTCGCGCGCGCCTCGCTCGCCGCTGGAGCGGATGCCGATCTGCACCGTGTGCGCCGCGCTCACCAGACCCTCCTGCAGCGCTTCATAGGTCCAGGTGCCGTGGCCCGAGGGTTCGCCGAAGTGGTCGCTCCAGGTGTCGCAGTGCGCGTCGAAATGCACCAGGGCCAGCGGCTCGCCACCGTGGCGGGCTTTCAAGGCGCGCAGCAGCGAAAGCGTCACCGAATGGTCGCCGCCGAGGAACACGCAGTGGTGCCGTGCCATGAGCGCCGCGGCCTGCGCCTCGATGTGGCGGCGCACCTCGGGCAGGGGCGAGGCGTTGGGCAGGCGCATGTCGAGCGCGTCGCCCAGGTGATCGATGGGCGAGACGTTGAACACCGGGTGGATACCGTCGCACAGCATCAGGCTGGCCGAGCGGATGGCCTGCGGGCCAAAGCGCGCGCCGGGCCGGTTGGTCACCACGCCGTCAAACGGCACACCGGCCACCGCAAACGGCTGGTCGGCCAGCGGCGCGCAGCCCAGGAAACGGTTGCTGTTGTTGGCGTATGCGAACTGACCCATGGCCATGCTTGGTCCTCGGTGGGGTGGGGCGAAGTGGAGCCAGAAGATACCCCCGGGAGACCGGGCGCGTGAGTCCAATTCCCTCGGGTGAACGGCGTCCACCCCGGCGCCCGGCTCACTTGCCGAAGAGGTCTTTCAAACCTTCGCCGAGACGGTCACCCAGGTTGGCGCCCGCCCCGGTGCCCACACCGGGCATGAGCGCGGTGCCGATCGCCGCGCCCAGCAAGGCCGAGCGGCTCAGGCTCACCGAGGGGTCGTCCACCGTGCCGCCCACCACCAGCGGCACACCCACCACGTCGCCACCGGCGCCGCGCGTCACGTCCACCCGCACCCGGCCCGACAGGGCTTTGGAGGGCGCCACCGTCACCTCGCCGGTGGCGGCCAGCACACCGGAGCTGGCCACGAGGTTGGTGAGCTCCACCAGCTGCCCCCGCGTGCGCACCTGGCCGGCCAGTGTGTCCAGCGCGGTGCTGCCACCGCGCGACAGGCCCACCGTGGCCACCGCCTTGGCCAGATCCACGCCCTGCAACACCGCGTCCTTGACCGTGAAGCGGGTTTGCGTGCGCAGCGCATCCGTCACCGACGCGGCACCCGCCTTCGGGTTGATGCGCGCCGAGAGCGTGGTGCTGGCGTCCAGCCGACCGGTGAGTGTGCGGCTGGGCGCGGTCAGCGCCGAGACCTCCACGCCGCGCGTCTCCAGCGTGCCTGCAAACACCAGGTCGCGCGCCTGGGCACCGGGCTCGGGCAGCGTCACCTTCAGTGGCCCCTGCAGCGTGCCGCCACCCACGTCCACCTTCAAATTCCACGCCGTCGCGTTCTCGGCTTCACGTTGCAGCTCGCCCTTGGCACCTTCCAACGCGCCACGCAGCACCGCCACCGTGGCCACCGCCGGCCAGCCGTCCTCGTCCAGCGCCAGTTCGGCCTGCACCGTGCTGCTGCGGCCCTGTGCGCCGATCCAGGTCACGTCGTCGAGCACGATCTTGCGCGGCAACCAGCTCAGGTCCGTGGCTTCGTCATCGGGTCCGGGTGCGCCGGGCTTCCGGGCGGGGTCCTGCATGCGCGCACCCAGCAGCACGATGGTGGTCTGCGGCAGCACCGCCTCGCGCACGATGAGGGTGGACACCGCGAGCCGACCCATCAGCAGCGCCGACCACACGGGGCGGGCTTCGACCCGCGCCAGCGTGAGAGCCGGTTTCGCCTGGATGTTCAGGCCTTCGAGTGCCACCGCCGGCAGCGGGAACACCTCCACCGCCACGCGCGACAGCGTCACCGGCACCCCGAGCGCGACGGTGGCCTCGCGCTCCACGCGCTGGCGAAAACCGTCGCTGCCGGTCCATTGGCCCAAGGCCCACACGGCCAGCAACAACACCACCACCACCAGCCCGAGACCGGCGCCTGTCCAGATGAAGATTCGACGCATCGGGCTATTGTGCGCAGGCGTTCACAGCGCGCGCTGGCGCAGTGCCAAAACCGCACCGATCCACAGCGCGACGGCGGAAAACACCAGGCCCTCACGCAGGCCCTGTGCGCCACTCGATCCGTCGGCAATGAAGCCGACCACCGTGGGCCCGACGATCTGCCCGGCCGCGAACACGATGGTGAAGGCGCTGATGCCCGCGGCCCACTGCGCGGGCGGCAGGTTGTGCCGCACCAGCGCGGTGGTGGAAGCCACCACCGAGAGGAACACACCACCAAACAGCAGGCCCGAGGCCATCACCAGCCAGGGCGAACTGGTGAGCGCCGGCACGATGGCCGCGAGACCCAGCAGGGCGTTCAACCGCGCCAGCGCCTGGCCGCTGCGGTGGCGGTCCAGCAGCCCCGCCCAGATGCGCGAGGAAGCGATCACCGCCAGGCCGAGGAGGGCGTAGAAGGTGGTGATGGCGGTGGGCGAACTGCCCTGTTCGCGCAGCAGCGCGATCACAAAGGTCATGTAGCCGATGTAGCCCACACCGAAGCCGGCATAGCCCGCGAGCGCAAACCCGAAGTCGCGCACCCGGAACACCCGGGCAGACCCGGCCACCGTGCTGGCCACCGGCGGCGACTGGTTCGCCAGCACCCGCGCCGGCCACGCCATGAGCGCGGTGGCCAGCAGGCACACCAGCGCCAGTGCCCACCAGGCCCAGGCCCAGCCGTGCGGCTGCTGTGCTGCCGCGGCCAACACCGGTGGCACCCCCAACGCCGAGATCACGATGCCCAGGCCGGTGCCGCCGTAATAGATGCCGAGCAAAAAGCCGCTGCGCTGCGGCTGCCGCGCGCCCAACCGCGCGGCGAGCAGACCGCCCGCAACAAACACCCATGCGCTGGCCACGCCGGCCAGCAGGCGCTGCGCCAGCAACGGAGCGGCCGCCGTGAAAAAGCCGCTGAGCGCCATGAACAGCGAGGCGCCAAGGGAGCCGGCGATCAACAGCACCATCGGCGACAACCGCCGCATCAACCACGGCGTGGCCATCGCGCCCATGAGGTAACCCAGGGCATTGAAGGTGTTCATGGCACCGGCCAGCGTGTAGCTCCAGCCGAGGTCTTCGCGCATGGGTGGCAGCAGCAGGCCGTAGGCAAAACGCGTGATGCCCAGCGACACGGCCGCGCCCAGCGACAAGGCCAGCGCCAGGCGGAGGTAGGGCGTGGGATCGGTGGTGGGGTCCAAACGGTTCATGGCCACACCATTGTCGGTGCCAATTCCGTGCGGGCCGAGCCCACCACTGCCCCGCGGGCGACCACCAAACCCGCACCCCGCTTAAGCTGATCACCATGACCGACTTCGTCCACGCGACCCTGCGCGACCTCCAGCACACCGAGCGCGAACGCTTCATCGCGCGCCACCCGCAATCCATCGCGCTGGCCCGGGACGCGCAACAGCACTACCTGTTCGGCGTGCCGCTGCACTGGATGCGCGACTGGCCCAGCCCCGCCACGCTGTTCGTGGCGCAGGCGCAAGGCGCCACGCTCACCTGCGCCGACGGTCTGGTTTACGCCGACTTCTGCCTGGGCGACACCGGCGCGATGTTCGGCCACAGCCCCACACCGCTGGCGCAGGCCATGGCCAGGCAAGCGGCGCAGGGTCTCACCTGCATGCTGCCGGCCACCAACGCGGCCACCGTCGGCGAGTTGCTTTCCAACACCTTCGGTTTGCCGATGTGGCAGATGGCCTTGTCTGCCAGCGACGCCAACCGCTTCGTGTTGCGCTGGGCGCGCGCCATCACCGGTCGGCCCCGGTTGCTGGTCTTCGACGGCTGCTACCACGGTGCGGTGGACGACACGCTCGTGGACCTGGACCCGGTGACAGGCCACACCTTGCCCCGCCGTTCGGTATTGGGCCAGGTTCACAACCACGCCGACTTCACCCGCGTCGTGCCGTTCAACGACCTGGGTGCGCTGGAAGCCGCGCTGACACAGGGCGACGTGGCCTGCCTGCTGGCCGAACCGGCGCTCACGAACTTCGGTCTGGTACCGCCCGCGCCCGGCTACTGGGAACAGGCGCGCGCGCTGTGCCGCACCCACGGAGCGCTCTTCGTCTGCGACGAGACCCACACCATCTCCACCGCCCTGGGCGGCTACGCACGCGCCCACGGGCTGGAACCGGATTTCATGGTGGTCGGCAAGGCCGTGGCCGGGGGTCTGCCGTGTGCGGTGTACGGCTTCACCCAAGCCGTCGCCGAACGCATGGTGATCGCCAAGAACGCCGCACCCGAAGGCCACAGCGGCATCGGGACCACGCTGGCAGGGAACGCGCTCACGCTGGCCGCGTTGCAAGCCTCGCTGGAGCACCTGCACACCAGGGCGAATTACGCTCACATGCTGGACCTGGCCGCGGTGCTGGAACACGGTCTGCGCGAACGCATCGCCACCGCCGGGTGGTCATGGACCGTCACCCGGCTGGGCGCGCGCATGGAACTGCAGTTCATGCCGCACACACCCAGCAACGCGCAAGACGTGCGCGACCACGCACAGGGCGAACTGGAAGCCCTCACCCACCTTTTCATGCTCAACCGGGGCGTGCTGCTCACCCCCTTCCACAGCATGATGCTGGTGTCACCGGCCACCACACACGGCGACGTGACGCGGCTGCTGGGTGTGTTTGACGAACTGCTCGCTGCGCTCAGGTCTCTCCCACACCCACCGGCGCCGGTGCCCGCATCACGATCCGTGTGAAGAGCCGGTCGAACTGGGGGTCGCGCGCCAGCTTGTCGTTGAGCGGGTCGCGGTGGGTGGCAAAGGCCACGTTGAGCGCATGCCAGTCGGCCTCAGTCAGACTCTTTTCTGCCTCGGGCAAGAGCACGGATTCTTCCAGCCGCATGTGGTCGAGGTAGAACTGCACGTAGCGCGTGGCGTCGGCCTCAAAGGCCGCGCGGCGCGTCTCGCCCAGGTACTCCCAGGCCATCAGCAGGTGCATGAGTTCACGCACCCGCACCTCGCCGGTCATGTGGTCGCTCTCCAGCCGCTCGATGGTGGCCATCACGTGCGGCGCCGCGCGCGCGATGCGCGGAAACAGCAGATCCGACTCCTTCGGGTGGTGCAGCTTTTCCGGGAACTCGTCGATGTAAAACAGCATGGCGCGCAGCACATCGAAGTACTGCTCGGGCGCGTGTTTGCCATCGGCATCCGGACCGCGTTTGATCATTTGCAGCATCGACTTCAGCATGGCGGCCAGGCTGGCGTGTTCGTCGCGGATCACGCGCAGGGCAGAGTGGTTCATGGGGCGTCTCCTCGGGCCTCGTTCGGGTCGCACAAGCTTCGCTCAAGAACCAGGAAAAGGCATTGACCTGCATCAACCAGCGAACCTGCACGCTCAGCGCTGCGGCGGCTTCCAGCGCTTGAGCAGCAGGGCATTGCTCACCACGCTCACCGAGCTCAACGCCATGGCCGCACCCGCCACCACCGGGCTCAGAAAACCGAGCGCCGCCAGTGGGATGCCGGCCACGTTGTACGCAAACGCCCAGAACAGGTTCTGCCGGATCTTGCTGACGGTGCGGCGCGATATGTCGAGTGCCGCCGCCACCATCAGCGGGTCGCCGCGCATCAGCGTGATGCCGGCGGCGTGCATGGCCACGTCGGAACTGCCGCCCTGGCTGTGGCTCATGGCCATGCCGACGTCGGCCGACGCCAGGGCGGGTGCGTCGTTGACCCCATCACCCACCATCGCCACCACGTGGCCCCCCTCTTTCAAGCGCCGGACCACCGCCGCCTTGTCACCCGGCAACACCTCGGCGATCACCTCACCCGCGTCGGCACGCAGGCCCAGCCGTGCGGCCATGGCCATCGCCGCGCCCTGGTTGTCGCCCGACACCATGAACAGCCGCATGCCGGCCGCGCGCAGCTCCGCAATGGCGGCCGCCGCTCCGGCCTTGGGTTCATCTCCAAAGGCCATCAGGGCCAGGGGCGACCACTGTGTGCTGCCCGCTGCCTGGCTGGCCAGCACCGACACCGTCGAGCCTTGTTGTTGCAAGGCCTGTGCACGCGCCGCCAGCGGACCCAAGGCCACCGGGAGTTCGTCCATCCAGCGCAGGCTGCCCAAGGCCAGGCGGCTGCCTTGCACCGTGCCCTGGCTGCCCCGCCCCGACACGGCCTGCACATCGGTTGCGGCATCGGGCAGCACCACCAGCGAGCGGGACTTGGCCGCTTCGACCACGGCGCGTGCCAGGGGGTGTGCGCTCTGCGCCTGCAGCGCCGAAGCCGCTTGCAGCACCGCGAGCTCGTCCACGCCCGCCGCCGCCTCGATCAGCAGCAAACGCGGATGCCCTTCGGTCAACGTGCCGGTCTTGTCAAACGCCACCGTGTCAACCTTGTGCGCGATCTCCAAGGCCTGCGCGTCCTTGATCAGGATGCCGTGTTTCGCCGCGACACCGGTGCCCGCCATGATGGCCGCCGGTGTCGCCAGTCCCAGTGCACACGGGCAGGCAATCACCAGCACCGCCACCGCGTGGATCAGCGCCTCCTCCATGGGTGCACCGGTCCACAGCCAGCCCAGCATCGTCGCGAGCGCAATGACCAGCACCACCGGCACGAACACCGCCGCCACCTGGTCCACCAGGCGCTGCACCGGCGCCTTGCCGGCCTGCGCGTCCTGAACCAGCGCGATGATCTGCGCCAGCACACTTTGCGCACCGATGGCACGCACCTTCACCTCCACCGCGCCTTCGCCGTTGAGCGAGCCACCGGTGACACCATCGTCCACCTCCTTGGGCACCGGCATCGCTTCACCGGTGAGCATGGATTCATCGGCCTGCGTGCTGCCCTGGACCACCGTGCCGTCGGCCGCAAAACGCTCACCCGGCAGCACCCGCACCACGTCACCGGGCAGGAGCTCATCCACCGCCACATCGGTGATCTCGGTGCGGCGCACACCATCAGGAAGCAGGTGAGCACGTTCAGGCCGCAACGACTGCAAGGCCCGAATGGCGCTGGTGGTCTGGCGCTTGGCGCGCGCCTCCAGCCACTTGCCCAGCAGCACCAACGTGATCACCACCGCCGAGGCCTCGAAGTACAGGTGCAGCATCTCGCCCGGTTCCGAGCGCCACCACAACCAGGTGGAGAGCGCCCAGGCCGCGCTGGTACCGATGGACACCAGCAGCTCCATGTTGCCGGTGCGCGACTTGAGCGCATGCCAGCCCGCGCGGTAGAAGCGCGCACCCAGCACAAACTGCACCGGTGTGGCCAGCACGAACTGCATCCAGGCCGACAGCATCCAGTGCTTGCCGATCAGGTCGCCCACCATGGGCAGCACCAGCGGTGCCGACAGCACGATGCCGATCAGCACGGGCAGGAAGTCCACCGACACACCCATCCAGCGCGCGTCGGCCGCCGCGTCCATGGCTTCCATCGAACGCGGCTCATAGCCGGCGTCGCGCACCGCGCGCTTGATGCGCGCCAGCGATTCGGGCGCTTCACCATCGACCATGAGCACGCGCGCCGATTCGGTCGCCAGGTTCACCGTGGCTTCCGACACCCCGGGTTGTTTCTTCAATGCCTTCTCCACGCGCAAAACGCAGGAGGCACAGGTCATGCCGCCGATGCCGAGGTCGATCTGGGCGGGCGAAACGGGTGGGGTGATCGTGTTCATGCACGCAGCATAGGCTTTACCACCATGGGAAGGTCAAGCACCCCGCCTCGCTTGACCTTCACACTGTGTCAAGGATGACAATGGATTTTTCCAACCCATCCAGGAGTTTCCATGAACGAAGTCTTCACCGTGCAAGGCATGACCTGCGGCCATTGCGAAAAAGCCGTGACCACCGCCATCAAGCTGGTCGATCCCCAGGCGCAGGTCGCGATCGACCGGACACAGAACCGGGTCGAAGTCACCACCACACAGCCCCGCGACACGCTGGCGGCGGCCATCCGCGAAGAGGGTTACCAGGTGGCGGCCTGAACGCCATGAAAGACGTCGACATCGACCGGCTCACCACGTGGCCGGTGAACATCGGCAAGGCCGCCGAGCTCAGCGGCATCTCGCCCAAGATGCTGCGCCACTACGAAACCCTGGGTCTGCTGGGCGATGTGGTGCGCACCGACAGCAACTACCGCCAGTACAGCCTGGCCGACGTGCATTCGCTGCGCTTCATCCGGCGCGCACGCGACATGGGTTTTGGCCTGGACAGCATCGCCGAGCTGGTGAGCCTCTGGCACAACCGCAAGCGCAGCAGCGAGACGGTCAAGCGCATCACCCGCAAACACCTGGACGAACTCGCACAACGCATCGAAGCCCTGCAGGCCATGCAACGCACGCTGGGCGCCTTGATGGCGCTTTGTCCGGGTGACGGCCGGCCCGACTGTCCGATCCTGGACGACCTCGCCCACCCGGCAGAACCATCCGCCGGTTCAGCGAAAAGCGGCACAAAACTTTACAAGCCCGCCACATCGGCCGCACCGCGCAGAAACACCCCCCGACCACACTGAAGCCATTCCACAGCCCACCGACCCAAGCTGTGGTGATTCTTCTTCAACGGTCACAAGGAGTGAACATGACATCGATGCCCAAACGCGCCCTGATGGCCGCCGCCCTGGCGGCGGCTTTCGCCGGCCTCTCGGCCACCGCCATCGCGCAGAACACCACGGCGGCTCCCGCAGCACCCGCCACCACCCAACAGGCTCAGGAAGGTGCCCAGGAAGGCCAACGCGACGCCAAACGCGCCGAGCGCATGGCCCGGATGCAGAAACACATGGCCGAGCGCCAGGCGGCCCTGAAGGCCGAACTGAAGATCACCGCCGAACAGGAACCCGCCTGGAACGCTTTTGTGGCACGCACGGCGCCCGAAGCCCGCCCGGCGCGCCAGGGTCCGCGCGAAGACTGGTCCAAGCTGACCACGCCCCAGCGCCTGGACAAGATGGCAGCCATGAAAGCCGAACGGGATGCCCGCATGACCCAGCGCCACGAAGCGATCAAAAGCTTCTACGCAGCGCTCAGCGCCGAGCAGCAAAAGGTGTTCGATGCGAAACAGCTGCAGGGTTTCCAGCGGGCCGGCATGAAGGGCCACGGCAACGGCCACCACCACCACGGCGGCCACCACCGCATGGGTGGATCGGTCTGACCGGCTCCCAAGCCGGTTGTCTTCTGTGTTTCTTGTTCTTATAAATTCTTTTAATTCAAGATAGCAGTAGTAGTAGAGGGCGCTGTCCGCTGTGGACAAGCGCCCTTTCTCTTTTTCGATCAAGGACTTGCAGGCGTTTGAAGTCTGTGTGAAGGACCCCGGCGCGGTTCAGGCGAAAAAAGGACAACTGCCCGAAACACGCCGAGCCTGTGAATAAGTCATGGCTTGTTCAAAAGATATACACAGGGTTGTTGAGCCAGGTCCGGAAACATGCCCTGACACCTGGGCACAAGCGCTTGCCGGCCGCTGTGGACCCGGCTGTTAAACTGCGCCGCTTCCTGACCGACCTCGCTGCTTTGCGGCGCCTGTGTCGGCTGCTTTTTTTGTGAGCCTGTTTCGCCCATGTCTGTTGCCCTCGCAGGAAACGCGCCCACCACCTTCGAAATCAAGAGCGCTCACCTGCCCCTGGTGGCGCTCATGCTCAAGTCATCCGATCTGAATCGCCTGGCGCAGGAACTGACCCAGCGCTTTGGCGACATGCCCGACTTCTTCGACCACGATCCGCTGGTCATTGACCTGCATCCGCTGAACGTGGCTGAGGCCAACGCCCTGCCCGATTTCGCTGCCTTGCAGGCGCTGCTGCGCCAGTACCGCTTGGTGCCGATGGCGGTGCGCGGCGGCACCATCGAACAGACCCGGCTGGCCCTGGCCGCCGGCCTCACGAACGCGCCCGACGCGTCGGTGCAGCGCGCGGCGCCTGCGGTCGTCCCCACCGAGATGGCGTCCACGCCCGAGCCCGTTCAGCCCATGGCACCCCTGCCGGCGCCCGGCGCGCTGGTCATCGACAAGCCGCTGCGCTCCGGCCAGCAGGTGTACGCCCGCGGACGCGATCTGGTGGTCATGGCGATGGTCAACCCCGGCGCCGAGGTCATTGCCGACGGCCACATCCATGTGTACGCACCACTGCGTGGCAAGGCCATCGCCGGTGCGCGTGGCAACGCCGACGCGCGCATTTTTGCCCTCGGCATGGCACCCGAGCTGATTTCCATTGCCGGCATCTACCGCACCAGCGAAGTGGCATTGCCCGAATCGATTCAGGGCAAGGCGGCGCAAGTGCGCCTCGTGCCCGGACCCGACGGCGACAAGCTGCTGATCGAGGCCATCGGCGCCTGATCCACTCCCCATTTTTCGAACAGAAGGACCTTCACCATGACCAAAATCGTTGTCGTCACCTCCGGCAAGGGCGGTGTGGGCAAGACCACCACCAGCGCCAGCTTTGCATCGGGCCTCGCCTTGCGCGGTCACAAAACCGCGGTGATCGATTTCGACGTCGGCCTGCGCAACCTCGACCTGATCATGGGTTGCGAGCGCCGCGTGGTGTACGACCTGATCAACGTGATCCAGGGCGAAGCCAACCTGAACCAGGCGCTGATCAAGGACAAGCAGTGCGACAACCTGTTCGTGCTGGCCGCCAGCCAGACGCGCGACAAGGACGCACTGAGCCAGGAAGGCGTGCACAAGGTGCTGACCGACCTGTCCGCCATGGGCTTCGAATACATCGTGTGCGACTCGCCCGCCGGCATCGAGACCGGCGCACTCATGGCCATGCACTACGCCGATGAAGCGCTGATCGTGACCAACCCCGAGGTCTCCAGCGTGCGCGACTCCGACCGCATCCTGGGGATGCTGGGCAGCAAGACACAGCGCGCCATTGAAGGCAAGGAACCCATCAAGGAACACCTGCTGATCACGCGCTACAACCCCACGCGCGTGGCCGACGGCCAGATGCTCTCGCTCGAAGACATCCAGGACATCCTGCGCATCAAGCTGATCGGCGTCATCCCTGAGAGCGAAAACGTGCTGACCGCGTCCAACCAGGGCACGCCGGCCATCCACCTCAAGGGCACCGACGTGGCCGAGGCTTACAGCGATGTGATCGACCGTTTTCTGGGTGCGGACAAGCCGCTGCGCTTCATCGATGCGCAGAAAGCCGGCTTCTTCAAACGCCTGTTCGGGGGGAAATGACGCATGTCGATCTTTTCCTTTCTGCTCGGCGAGAAGAAAAAAACCGCCAGCGTCGCCAAGGAGCGGCTGCAGATCATCCTGGCCCACGAGCGCAATGGCCGCAGTGCGTCGGAACCCGACTATTTGCCCGCGCTGCAGCGTGAGCTGGTCGCTGTGATCAGCAAGTACATCAAGATCAACCCGGACGACATCAAGGTCCAGCTCGAGCGCCAGGACAACCTGGATGTGCTCGAAGTCAAGATCGAACTGCCCGACAGGAAATAGCTTGGTCTGCGCCGGCGCGTGAACCGCATCGCACGCAGCAACGCCTGTCCAGAGATACCGAGGAACCGGCTTTGCCGGGCCTCTGGTGTCGCTCCCCTTGCAAGGGGGGATGCGCGCAGCGCGGCGGGGGGTCCTATCATCCCCTCATGCTGATCGAAACGCTGGGCGCCGCCCGCGACATGGGCCGACTCAACACCATCCTGGGTGTTTTGATCCGCCATGGATTCGGCGACAGCGTTCGCCGCCTTGGACTGGCCGATTCGCTGGAGCGCGCCGGGCACGCCCTCAAGTGGGACCACGCAGCCGATCTCGCCCGCCTTGAACCGCCGGTGCAGGTGCGCCTGGCCCTCGAAGAGCTGGGCCCTGCGTTCGTGAAACTGGGTCAGATCCTGGCGGGGCGGGCCGATCTTTTTGGTGCCGACTGGATCGCCGAGTTCGAAAAACTGCACAGCCAGGTGCCCGCCGTTCCGCTGGACCTGTTGCGCCCCCAGTTGCGCGAAGACCTCGGCGGTGAGCCCGAAGCGGTGTTCGCCCGCTTCGACACCGAGCCCCTGGCCGCTGCTTCGATTGCGCAGGTGCACCGCGCCCAGCTGCACGATGGCACCGAGGTGGTCGTCAAGATCCGCCGGCCCGGCATCACCGAGACCATCGACGCGGATCTGCGCCTGCTGGGCCGCCTGGCGGTGCTGGCCGAAGACCAATTGCCCGCCCTCAAGCCCTACCGGCCCCAACAACTGGTGCGGGAGCTGGCGCGCTCGCTGAAACGGGAGCTCGACCTCGCCAGCGAATGCCGCAGCGCCGAGCGCATCGGCGCCAACCTGGTGGGCTTGCCCTGGATCGTGGTGCCGCGCGTGCACTGGGCCCACACCACCGCCCGGGTCAATGTCCAGGACTTCGTGGCCGGCGTGCCGGGGCACGCACTCGACCGGCTGGACAGCGAGGGCTTCGATCGCCCGCTGCTCGCGCGGCGTGGCGCACAGGCGGTGCTCAAGATGATCGTGCAGGACGGCCTGTTCCACGCCGATCCTCACCCCGGCAACGTCTTCTACCTGAGCGAGAACCGCATCGCCTTCATCGACTTCGGCATGGTCGGGCGCCTGTCGCAGCGCCGCCGCGAAGAGCTGCTCCAGTTGCTGCTGGGTCTGGTGGAACACAACCCCCAGGGCGTGGCCGAGGTGCTGATCGACTGGACGGGCGATGAACACGGCATCAACCTGTCGATGCTCGAGACCGAGATCGAAGCGTTTGTGGACCAATACCAGGGCGTGCCACTGGCCCAGCTCAGCCTGGGCCAGATGCTGGCCGACGTGACCGCCATCCTGCGCGAGCATCACCTGGCCTTGCCACCCGATCTGGCGTTGCTGATCAAGGCTTTCATCACACTCGAAGGCATGGGCCGCGGTCTGGACCCCGGATTTCACATGGCCACCGAGGCCTTGCCCCTGTTGCGCGAGGTGGTGCGGGCGCGTTACCGGCCCAGGGCCATGGGTGCACGGGCGTGGCAGACCTTGCGCCGCACGCTGAGCGTGGCCGAACAGTTGCCACACGATCTCTCGCGCCTGCTGCGCAATGCGCGCCGCGGTCGGGTGCAGGTCGGTATCGAACTGGCCCACCTCAAGCGCGTGGGCGACCAGATCGATCGCGCCGCCAACCGCCTGGCCATGGCCCTGGTGATCGCGGCGCTCATCATCGGCTCGTCCATCGTCATGACCGTGCAAGGCGGCCCGACCCTCATGGGCCTGCCGCTGTTCGGCTTTCTGGGCTTCACGGGTGCGGTGTTGGGCGGGCTGTGGCTGGTGCGTGCGATCTGGCGCAGCAGCAAAGGGCGCGACGCCGCCGACCCCTCCTGAGTGGCTCGGCGCAAATCACCACCACGTGTTATCATGCGCAGTCGCCTTGAGCGACCAGCCGCGCCCAGACCCCCAAGTCCAAACGCACCGCCCCCGGCAGAGGGGTTGCTGGTCCAGCCCCTACAAGGTGCGCCACCCCGCTCTCTCACAGCACCGTGGCCTTTCCCTCCCTGCTTTGCCTGAACCCCTGCCGTGGTTCGTGCGCCGGTCCCGGTTGATGGCTTCTTGCATCGACCCGTGTCCGGATCAGGCGGTGAGACACCCCGGCGCAGGGGCTGCCAATGGTTTTTGATTTTTGATTCGGGTCTTTCCGACGCAGTGGCGAACGCCGCGCGCCCTGGCCCCACGATGTTTTTGATGATTCACACGATTTCCACGATTCCGACCACGACTCCCTCCCCGCTCACCTTGGGCAAGTACCGCATCGCGGCCTTGCCGCGTCCCCTGCCTTGCGGCCAGTTTGCCGCCCAGGTGTCCATCGCCAGCGGCGTGGGCAGCGCGTCCACCGCCCGCGTCATGCGCTTTGACAGCGCCTTCCCCACCCACGCCGCCGCGGCCGACTACGGCCTGGCGCAGGGCATCGACTGGGTGCACGACACCACCCGTCTGGCGGCCCGCCCGAACTGACCGATACACTTCAAGCAAAGGAAACACCATGGCCAAAGAAGAACTGATCGACATGATGGGCATCGTCAACGAGGTGCTGCCCGACACGCGCTTTCGTGTGACGCTGGACAACGGTCACCAGCTGATCGCGTATTCCGCCGGCAAGATGAAGAAGAACCACATCCGCATCCTCGCGGGTGACCGCGTCTCGCTTGAACTCTCGCCTTACGACCTGACCAAGGGCCGGATCAACTTCCGCCACATCGAAGGCCGCGGCCCGATGGTGCCGCGCAAGCCGCGCTGATCTTTTCCTGAGTCGGTGATGACAGCGCCCGGGCCGGCGCTGTCTTGCTTTGTGCGCCGCCTCAGGCGGTGGCGCTGCCACGCACCCGGCGCGCCCGCACGGCCGCCGCCAGGCCCTGCAACACCGGCACCGTCTGCTCGAACCCGATGCAGGCGTCGGTCACGCTCACACCCGGGCGCAAGGGCTGCCCCGGCACGATGTCCTGCCGTCCCTCCTGCAGATGGCTTTCGATCATCACGCCCACGATGCGTTGGTCGCCCGCCGCCACCTGCGCCGCCACGTCGGCCGCCACCTCGATCTGCCGCTGGTGCTGCTTGCTGCTGTTGGCGTGCGACACGTCCACCATCACCTGCTCGCGCAGGCCCGCCTTGTGCAGCAGCGCGCAGGCCGCGTTCACGTCGGCCGCGCTGTAGTTGGGCTGTGCGCCGCCGCGCAGGATCACGTGGCAGTCGTCGTTGCCGCGCGTCTCGAAGATCGCGGCCTGTCCCATCTTGGTCATGCCCATGAACGCGTGTGAGGCCTGGGCGGCCTGGATCGCGTCGGACGCCACCTTCACACCGCCGTCGGTGCCGTTCTTGAAACCCACCGGGCAGCTCAGCCCGCTGGCGAGCTGGCGGTGGCTCTGGCTCTCGGTGGTGCGGGCACCGATGGCGCCCCAGCTCACCAGGTCGCTGATGAACTGCGGGCTCAGCAAATCCAGGAACTCGGTGCCCACCGGCAGGCCCAGCGCCAGGATCTCGAGCAACAAGGTGCGCGCCATCTCCAGCCCTTCGTTGATCGCGAAGCTGCCATCGAGGTGCGGGTCGTTGATGTAGCCCTTCCAGCCCACGGTGGTGCGCGGCTTTTCGAAGTACACGCGCATCACCACCAGCAGGTCGTCCTGCAAGGCGTCGGCCTGTTCCTTCAGCCGGCGCGCGTAGTCGATGGCCTGCGCGTGGTCGTGGATGGAGCACGGTCCCACCACCACCACCAGGCGGTCGTCCTGCGCGTGCAGCACGCGGGAGATGGCTTCACGGCTGTGCTGCACCAGGGCCTGGGCGTCGGTGTTGGCGGGTTGCCATTCCTGCAGCAAGGCGGGCGTGATGAGCGGGCGAACCGCGCCGATGCGCAGGTCGTCGATGCGGGTGGTGTCGAGGGTGGATGGGGGCGTGGCGTGGGTTTTCATGGAGATGGGCGGGCCGCCAAAGGGGAGGAGCGGCAAAGGCTGCGATTGCGGGGTGATGGGTGCCTATTTTGCGGCTTGACCGATTCAAGAAGGGCCGGCGCGAGACCGAAACACAGGAACCACGTTGCCGTTGGTGCAACGCGTTTGAAAGGCCCCTCATGAAAACCCTCTTCACCACCGCCACCCTGTGGCTGACCCTGGCGTTCGGTTCACCCGCAGCCTGGGCGGAATCGTCGGCCACCACCTTGAACCTCACGCCGGTGTCCACCGCACAGCTCTGGCTCAATGTCGGTGGTTTCTCGCGCCACTTCCACCGCGACGCCGGCTACAACGAAAACAACCTGGGCATCGGCATCGAATACCGGACCAGCCCGGAGTTGTCGTACATGGCGGGCAGCTACTACAACAGCGTGCGCAAGAACACGGCCTATGCGGCGGTGAACTGGCAGCCCTGGATGGTGGGCCCGTTCAAGCTGGGTGCGGCGGTGGGCCTGATGAACGGCTACCCGGCCATGAACCGGGGCGGTCATTTCTTTGCGGCCCTGCCGATGGCGACCTACGAGGGCGAGCGCTTCGGCCTGAACGTCGGGCTGATCCCGTCCATCAAGAACGTGGATGGCGCGGTGATCGTGCAGTTCAAGCTGCGGGTGAACTGAGCGCCCCGGGCGTTCGCTGCGCGCTGAAGAAACGCGGCAACTGGTTGCGCGCGCAACGCTGCAGCCCCATCAGGAAACCGTGGTCGGGCCGGACCACACCGTGCTGCACTTGCAGGTCGTGCTGGATGCGCGCCAGCAGCGCCGCCGCCATGTTGGCGTCGGCCATGGCGCGGTGGGCTTGCCCGGTGCGAGGCAGGCGGAAAAAATCCACCAGCGAGCCCAGCTTGTGGCTGGGTGCCTGCGGGTACAGCCGGCGCGAGAGCAGGACGGTGCAGGCGAAAGCGTGTGGCGCGGGCTCGCCGGCGAGTGCCAGCTCGGCCTGCCAGTAGCGACGGTCGAAAGACGCGTTGTGCGCCACCATGGGCACCGACCCGACAAAGCGCGCTGCGTCGCGCATCACCACCTCGGCGGCGGGGGCATGGGCCACCATGTCGTTGGTGATGCCCGTGAGTTGCGTGATGAACGACGGAATGTGCACACCGGCGTTCATGAGGCTCTGGAACCGGTCCACCACGCGACCCCCTTCGGTGATCACGATGGCCACCTCGGTCGCACGGTCGCCCATCGATGGCGAGATGCCGGTGGTTTCAAAGTCAATGACGGCGATCGGTGAGGACATGTCGGTGGCGGTGGCGGTATCCGGGGAGGCTGCGAGCTTAGCCTTGTTGTGCCGACCCGCTCGAACCCATTTCCATGGGCGCCCCGGTCTGCGCCTTGCAGGGCAGCTCGGCCGCGATGTGCGTGCCCTGCCCCGGGCTGCTGTGGATGCTGAGGTGCCCGGCGTGGGATTCCACGCGCACGCGCATGCCGATCAGGCCGTGGTGGCGGGCGGGTACGTTGTCCGCGTTGAAGCCGCAGCCATCGTCGCGAACGGTCACCCGCACCCAGTCGCCCCGAGGCTCCAGGCTCACCCAGACCTGCCGGGCCCTGGCGTACTTGCTGATGTTGGTCAGCGATTCCTGCACCAGGCGGTACACGGTGAGCTCGCATTCCTTGTCCAGACTCACCGCCTGCAGCGCCGTGTGGACGGCAATGCCCAGGCTGCCAGCGGCGTCCTGGCACAGACCCTCCAGTGCCGACACGAGGCCCAGCTGGTCGAGCGACGACGGGCGCAGGTTTTCGATGATGCGGCGTTTCACCGCGATGCCTTCGTTCAAGCGCTGTTCGATGCCGCCCATGCGCTCCAGCGCGGTGGGCGGTAGCTCGGTCACGCGGCGCAGGCGCGCCAGTTCCAGCTTCATGGCCGTGAAGAGTCCACCGAGTTCGTCGTGCAGCTCGCGCGCCAGGCGGCCGCGTTCGTCCTCCCGTGTCGTGACCAGGTGTCCCGCGAGCTCACGCAGCTCGGCGGTGCGCAGCGCCACCTGCGATGCGAGGTACTCGCTCTCGCGCGCTTTCTGCTCGTCGCTGTCACGCAGCTGGCGCGTGAACAGCACCAGACCCAGCACCGAGATCAGCACGAGCAGGTGCAGCGCCACCCGGTTGATCATGATGGCGTCAAAGAGCGACACGCGCGCGGTCTGCTGCAGGGCGGCGGCCCGCTTGAGCACCAGGTCGAACTCGGTGCGCAGGCTGGCATAGCTGGAGCGGCCGCGGTCGCTGCTGGCCATCAGGCGGGCCTGCGTGCGCTGGCCGCGCTCGGCGGCGTCCATCCATTGCTCCATGGCGGTCACACGCGCCTGGATGGCCATGCGCACCGCTTCCACCGACACCGTGCGCTGCGGGTCTACGTCGGCGATCAGCTGGAAAGCCCCGCTCTGCGCTTGCGCCAACGCGGCGATGGATGCGCGGTGGTCATCGCGGTCGGCCGCTTGCCCGTTGATGAGGAAGGCGCGTGCGGCGGTTTCGGCGTCCGTGAGGTGCTGCAGCACGCGCCCGGCCTGCAGGCGCGCGTCGGTGAGCGCAATGCCTTGAGTCAATGTGGTGCGCGAATGCTGGAAGGCCCCTTCAATGACCACCACGGCGATCACCGCCAGTGCCAGCACCACCGGCATCACGTACCGCGTGCGCGCCACGCGCTCGATCGACGACTTGATCATTCCGGCTCCGCTGGCCCTGCGTGCCGCGGGCCTTGTGGTTCTGAATCTAACGCAGCTCTCCCGGCTGGGTGGACGAGCCATCGGACACCCGGGCGCAATAGGCAATCAGGTCATCGAGCTCGCACGACTTGTCGAACACACGGTCAGCCCCCAGCACGGCGCAGCGTTTGCGGATGTCGTCGGTCGCGTAGTTGGTGAGCACCACGGTGCGCGCGCCCAGGTGGGCCTCTTGCGCCGCCTTGAGCACGCCCAGGCCCGAACCCGAGCGCAGGAAGATGTCGACGATCAGGAGATCGAGCGCGGCGCCATCGTTGCGCAGCCAGCGCACCGCGCCCGGTTCGTCCACCGCATGCCCCACCACCTTCACCTCGGTCAGCTCCTGCAGCGTGGAGACCAGGTTGTCGTAGATGACCGTGTTGTCTTCGACGATGAAGGTGTTCAGGGGAGGCATGGTGGTGGGTGGTGAAAACAGGGCCAGGGCGCCGAAGCATCGCTGCGTCGGGCGCCCGGCAGAGCGTCGTTGAAAAAGCCCGTTGTGTCTGTAGGCGGCTTCCTACATCGCGCAGGGCAGGGCGTTGTCAGCGCACCAGGATGTCGTTGCGCACCGCTTGCACGCCGGGGGTGGTCCGGGCGATCCGCTCGGCGGTGGCGCGCTCATCGGCGGACTTGGCGAAGCCCGACAGCTGCACCGTGCCCTTGAGCGTCTCCACGCTGATCGAGGTGGCGCTGACCGACTTGTCCTCGGCCATGCGCGCCTTCACCCGGGTGGTGATGGTGGCGTCGTCGATGTAGGAGCCCACAGTCTGCTGGTCGCGGGCGACCGCGCAGCCGGTGAGTTGAACGAGAGAGACGGTGGCGGCAATGGCCAACACGGCGTGAGCGATTTTCATGGGGTCCTCCAGGTGTTGTTGCGCCGTGCTCAGCTGTTCTTGGCCACGGTCAGGCGGTTCTCGACCGTCACCACGCCATCGACAGCGGCGGCCAGGGTGGTCGCGCGTTCGCGCGAGGCCTCGTCGGGTGCGGTGCCGGTCAGCGCCACGTTGCCGGCTTCGGTGTCCACATCGATCTTCAAGGCGCTGAGCTGGTCGTCAGCGGCCAGCGCTGCGTTCACCTTGGTGGTGATGGCCATGTCGGTGGCGCTCTGGGTCGCGCTGTCGGCGGCTTTGGAGCCGGCGGCCTGCATGTCGCTGGCAGCCACCTGGGCGTCGTTCTTCATCTCCGTGGCGGCGGATTGCACCGTGGCGGTGGCGTTGTCGACTTGCTGGCCGACGGTGGTGTTGTCGACCTTTTCGCCGCAGGCGGCGATCAGCACGGTCGCCGCGGCGGCGGCAAAGAGGGCGGTGTAGCGGTGGGTGGATGTCATGATGTTTTCCTTTGAACAGCGTTGTGAACGGTGCGCCGGCGGGCGCTGGCGCGGGTGTTCAGGTTTCAGGTTCTGGCGTGGTGGTCGGTGCGCTTCAAACCTTGTCGGTGGGGCGTTTGGTCAGCTTGTCGAACCAGTCATCACCGGCTCGGCGTTCCCATTCGGTCACCTGGCGCTCGGCTTCGTCCTTGGCCACGCCGTAGCGTTCCTGGATCTTGCCGGCGAGCTGTTCGCGCCGGCCGTTGACCACATCAAAGTCGTCGTCGGTCAGCTGGCCCCATTGTTCGGTCACGCGGCCTTTGAGTTGTTTCCAGTTGCCTTCGATTCGGTCCCAGTTCATGTGCTTCTCCTGTTGAGGTTGCGAAGTGTTGGAGCGGTGGGTTCACCGTCCTCGACCCGGTGCTGAAGGTCAGCGTCAAGCCGTGCCTTCACTGTAGGCGGGGGGTCACCGCCAGCGTGTCGGGCGGTGCGCCGTCGCCTTGTAGGACAACGCCCCTGGTCCCCACGACCGTGTGTAGGCGTTGTCCGACGCGCCCCTGGTGCCCGGCCTGTTAGATTTCCGGCTCCACCCGAAGGCAACCACCCTTGCGAGACCCCCATGATCAGAATCGGCATCGTTGACGACCACGCCATCGTGCGCACCGGCCTGCGGCAGTTTCTGTCCGAGCATGTGGACCTGCGCGTGACGGGTGAAGCCAACAACGGTCGCGAGGCGCTCGATCTCGTGCGCGGGGGCGAGGTCGACGTGTTGCTGATGGACATTTCCATGCCCGAGCACGGCGGCGTGGACGCACTGCAGGCGATCAAGGCGCGCTTTCCCGATCTCGCGGTGCTCATCCTGAGCGGTTTCCCCGAAGCGCAGTACGCCACCACCCTGCTGCGCTTTGGCGCCAGCGGTTACCTCAACAAGGAATGCGCGCCCGAGGACATCGTCAACGCCATCCGCACCGTGTCGCGCGGTCGCCGTTACGTGAGCCCGGCGGTGGCCGAGTTGCTGGCCGACGGGGCCGCCGGTGCGGTGGAGCAACCGGCGCACGAACTGCTCTCCGAACGGGAGATGCAGGTGTTCCTGCGCCTGGCGAAGGGCGAAACCATTGGCCACATGGCCGAGCAGATGTTCCTGAGTGTGAAGACCGTGAGCACCTACCGCTCGCGCGTGCTGGAAAAACTCAAACTCGCCAGCAACAGCGATCTCACGTACTACGCACTCAAGAACGGCCTGATCCAGTGATGCCCGCCTGAGGGTCTCAGAGCATCCGCTCCATCAGCCGGCTCAGCGTTTCCATCGCGCGGTCGTCCAGGCCGCGCCGGCGCCATGCCTCCAGCGTGATCGCTTGGGATGCGTCGCGGTCGCGTTCGAACAAGCGGTTCATCTCGGCGCCGAAATCGTCGCCCAGCACGATCACGTTGAGTTCGCTGTTGGCCACAAAGCTCAGCCAGTCGAGGTTGCTCGACCCCACGGTGGAGAACACGCCGTCGATCACGGCGGTCTTGGCGTGCATCAGCGCGTGTTCCATCTGGTAGATGCGCACACCCGAGCTCAGCAGGTCGTCGTAGTAGGAGCGCCCGGCGTGGAACGCCAGCGTGGAGTCGCTGCGACCGGGCAGCACCATCTCCACCACCACGCCGCGCTCGGCCGCCTTGCGCAGGGCGGTCACGAAGTCGTTGCCGGGGGCGAAGTAGGCCATGGTGAAGCGCACGTTGACCTGCGCCGCGTCCACCGCGGCCAGAAGCGTGCTGTAGATGCGGTTGTCCTTGTCGCGCGGGTCGCTGGCGATCACCTTCACCACGCGCGTGCCGGGCTCGGCCGCGGCCTTTTGCGGGGCCGGTTGTCCCAGCTCGCCTGGGCAGCCCTGCTCGCGCCAGGTGGTCTCGAACACCTGGCCGATCACCGGCACCACGGGGCCGCGCAGTTCGATCTGCGTGTCGCGCCAGCCGTCGTCGAGCGCGCCTTCGCCGGTGGGTTGGCCGCGGCGGCCGAACGAGCTGGAGCCGTACACGCGGCTGATGTTGATGCCGCCGGTGAAGGCCACGTCCTCGTCGACCACGAGCAGCTTGCGGTGGTCGCGGTGCGTCAGGCCCCAGAAGCCGGGGCGTTTGGTCGGGTTGATCGGGTTGAAGGCGCACACCGCCACACCGCCGTCCACCAAACGCTTGAAGAACGCATCGGGCGTGGTGATGGAGCCGACCGCGTCGTAGATCATGGCCACTTTCACGCCCTGCGCGGCGCGTGCGAGCAGCAGCTCGGCCACCTCGGCCGCCACGCCTTCGTCCTCCACGATGTAGCTCTGCAGCAGCACGCGGCCGCGCGCCTGTGCAATGGCCGCCTTCATGGCGCCGAAGGTGGCGGGCCCGTCGACCAGCAGGCGCGTGCGGTTGCCCTGGTAGAGATCGGCATCGCCGGTGGCGGTGAGCGTCTTCAGGTGGTGGATCGCCAGATCCTTCTTGCCTTCGTTGACCATGCCCTGCAGCGCCTTGCGCTCGGCCGTGGCCGATACCTGGCCGGCGGCCCCGCTCACATTGACCGTGCCGGCCTGTTCCACGGGCAGGTCGGCGGTTTTGGGTGGCAGGCTGGAACACCCCACCACCGCGAGCAGCAGGCCCGAGAGGACGAGGCCGCACAGCCGGCGCAGGCCGGGCGTTTGGGGTGAGCGAGTCTTGTGCATGGGTGCTATGGGTGAAGGGATGACCGGGGCGCCACGGTGGCGCAGACCCTAGTGTGCTCGTGCCGGGGCCGGGTGTGCGTCGGCGGGGGCAATGTGGGCGTGTCGGACCCGGCCGACAACGCTGGCTGTCTCCCGCGCGGCTTCATGGTGTGCCGGTGATGCGCTGGGCCAGGCGCCAGAGCGCCAGCCGGTGGCCCGCGGCCAGGGCGTCGGGCGAGCGGTCGGTCAGCGCGGTGTCGATCTCGGCGGCGCCGGTGGTGGGGGGCGTTGAGGGCGGGTCGTTGGTGAACCACCAGCGCGCCCGCAGGCGCAGCGTCTGGCGTGTTTCATCCGCCACCAGCGTGTCGATGGCCACGCGCAGCCGGCGTGCCACCACCACGCCCGCCGGCGCGGGTGACAACCACACCAGGTCCTCGCCGCGCAACAGCGCGAGATCGGCCGCGAGCCGCATCGGAATGCTTTCGCGCAGCGGCACCACCCAGCGGTGGCCCGGCAGCGGCACCACGCCAGCCGCGCCGCTGGCCACCACCAGCGTATCGCGCTCCAGCGCGTCGGGCAGGGGCAGGCGGCCCGAGAGCTCCCACACCGCGCCGTCACCGGGTCGGGGCGCGGGCACCGCCTCGGGTGGCTCGCTTTTGAGTTCGTACCAGCGCGTGGGCGCCTGGGTGGAGGCGCAGCCCGCCAGCCACAGCGGCACCGCACCCGCACACGTGAGGATCCGGCGGCGCTTCATGGCGTCATCCTTCGGCCGCGCAGCACCGAATCGGGCTGCTGCTCCAGTGTTTCGGCCAGATCGCGCAGGGCGCGCGCGGCGCGCGAGAGGTCGTCCAGCGCGCGGTCGGCGCCCAGGCGCAGGCTGGAGTCGTCGGCGGTGGCTTCCCGCAACGACGCGGCGCTGCGGCCCACCTCGTCCGCGGCGCGCTGCAGGTTCTGCACCAGCGGCGCGTTGGGCGCGAGCAGCTCGCCCACCTGGTCCGAGGTCTTGTTGATCGACTGCGCGGCTTCGCCCAGGCCGTCCATGGCCTTGCGGGTGGAGGTCAGCGAGCGTTGCAGCTCGTTGGCCACCGGGTCGATGCGCTGGTCCAGCTTGGTGGCCACGCGGTTCACGGTAGCGGTGATCGCGGCCAGGTCGGTCAGTGCCTGCTTGAGTTCGGGGCCGGACACCATGGCGCGCGCCGAGGCCGCGATGGCCGAGAGGTCTTCCGCGATCTTGCGGAAGTCCATGCCTTCGAGCTGGTTCTTCAGCGCCTGGATGGCGGTGGCGGTGGTCGGGATCTCGGTCATGTCGCGGTAGGTGCCGCGCAGGTCGCCCGGGCGCTCGGGTCTCAGGTCCAGGTCGACATACAACTGCCCGGTCAGCAGACTCTGCATCGAGAGCTGGGCGCTCAAGCCGCGCTCCACCAGCGCGGGCAATGCCAGCCCCACGCCCTGGGTGCGGCGGCCATCGAGCCCGCTCACCGCGTCGCCTTCGAGCCCGACCACCACGGGAATGGAGAAGTCGTCGGTCTTGCGGTCGTAGAAGACCGCGATCGACTCCACGCTGCCCACCCGAACACCGCGAAACACCACCGGTGCGCCCACTTGCAGGCCATAGACCGAGCCTCTGAAAAACATGACGGCTTTCTCCTTGCGGGTGAAGAGGCTGTTGCCCGCCAGCGCGATGACGGCGGTGGCGATCAAGGCCAGACCGACGACCACAAAGGTGCCGATGAGGGTGGGGCTGAGCTGGCGCTTCATGCGGCTTCGGTCTCGGATTCGGTGGCGCCGCGGCGCAGGAAGGCCCGCACGCCGGGCGGGCCGCGGTGCAGCAATTCGTCGGGGGGGCCGAGGGCGGTCATGGTCTTGGTCTGGGCGTCGAGAAAGAGGATGCGGTCGGCCAGCGCGAAGAGGCTGCCCAGCTCGTGGCTGACCATCACCACGGCCGTGCCCAAGTCGTCGCGCAGGTGGCGGATCAGATCGTCCAGGTGGGCCGAGGACAGCGGGTCCAGGCCGGCCGAGGGCTCGTCGAGAAACAGCAGCGGTGGGTCGAGCGCGAGCGCGCGCGCAATCGCCGCGCGCTTGCGCATGCCGCCGCTGAGCTGGGCGGGTTCGGCCTCGAAGCTGCCGCCCAGCCCCACCAGCGCGAGCTTGAAGCGGGCATCCTGCTCGCAGGCCTGCGCATCGCGGTCGGTGAACAGCTGCATCGGCAGCATGACGTTCTCGCCCACCGTCATGCTGCTCCACAGGGCGCCGGCCTGGAACGCCACACCGAAGCCCTGGCGCAGCACGCCCAGGGTGTTGGCATCGGCCGTGTACAGGTCTTGCGTGCCGTGCAGCACCTGGCCGGCGGCGGGCGCCTGCAATCCGATGAGGTGGCGCAACAAGGTGCTCTTGCCGCAACCGCTGCCGCCCGCGATGGCCAGCACCTCGCCGGGCAACACGTCGAACGTGAGGTCGCGCTGCACGACGTGGTCGCCAAAGGCCATCGTCACATCCTGCACGCGGATCAGGGGAGCCGTCATCGCGTCACCAGTCCAGTTGTTGAAAGACCACCGTGAGCACCGAGGCCGCGACCACCATCCACACGATGGCCTGCACCACCGCGGCGGTGGTGGCGTCGCCCACGGCCTGCGCGCTGCGCCCGGCCGACATGCCTTGCAGGCAACCAGCGAGTGCCACCAGCACCGCGTACACCGTGCCCTTGAGCAGGCCGATCAGCACGTGCGGCAAGGTGAGGGCCTGCGCGCTGGCGTAGACGTATTCGAGCGGCGTCACGTTGTAGAGCCCCACCGCCACCAGCCAGCCCACCGCCATGCCCACCAGCGCGGCGAACGCCGTGAGCAGCGGCCCCACGATGAGCAGCGCCAGCACGCGCGGCAGCACCAGGAAGTCGACCGGGCTCACACCGAGCGTGGTGAGGGCGTCCACCTCTTCGTTGGCCCGCATGCTGCCGATCTGCGCGGCAAACGCCGCGCCCACGCGGCCCGCGAGCACGATGCCCACCAGCAGCGCCGCCACCTCGCGCACCACGCCCACGGTCACCAGATCGGCGATGTAGTTCTGCGCGCCGAAGCGCTGCAGTTGTGCCGCCCCCATGTAGGCCACGATCAGGCCGACCAGAAAACTCACCAGCGCCACAATGGGCAGGCTGCGTGGGCCGGTCTGTTCCACCTGCCAGGCCAGGTCGCTCCAGCGCATGCCGCTGTTGCCGCGCAGCCAGCGGCCCACCGACAGCAGCACCTCGCCCACAAACGTGAGCGAGCGGCGACCCTCGGCCCACCAGGCCTGGGTGCTCGCCCCCAGGCGGGCGATGCGGCCCGGAGCGGGTGCCGCGGCTGCGCCCGCGGGTGTCTCCACCAGCGCCATCGAGAGGATCTCGCGCAGGCCTTCGGGCAGGCCTTGCAGGTCGATGGTCACCGGCGGGCGCGCCAGTCCGCTCAGGCGTTGCCACAGGGTGGAGGCGAGCGCCACGTCCCACGAAGCCAGTGCCGTGGTGTCAAAGCGCACCTCGCCTTGCACCAAGGCGGTGGGTGCATCCGGCAGCGCGGCCCGGTGGCCGCGCCATTCCCCGACGATGCCGAGCACCCAGGCGTTGCCGTGTTGCCCCCATTGCGCACCCGCCGCGGACCGGACGCCGCCGGGCGCTGCTGCGCGCGGTTCGGTGTTGGGAAGCGGTTCGGTCATCGCCACAGACTAGGCGCGCAAAGTGCCCCGGTCGGTTCGCTGCCACACATACGCCGCGCTCTCGGGCCTCCACAATGGTTTGCATGACCCATTTGAGCAACACACCGTGCCGTTGAACCCCGGCGCAGACGCCCCTCCCATGCCCGCCCCGGCCGGGCGCTGGCCCCGCCCGGCTTGGGTGGTGGGGGGATTGGCCGGGCTGTTGGTGCTCGGTGTGGTGGTGGGTGAAACGACCGGCTGGCCCGTGCTGCGCCAACCCATGGAGCGCGCCATGACCCGCGCAGCCGGCGTGCCGGTGGTGCTGCAGGGCGACGTCCAGCTCCACCTGATCTGGCGCCCGCGCCTCGAGGTGGGCGGCCTGCAAGTCGCCTCCGGCGAGCGCTTCGAGGTGCCGCACCTGCTCGACGCGCAAGGTGTGGAGCTGGCCTGGACCTGGGGCGATGTGTGGCGCTGGCGCCAGGGCCAGGTCTTGCGCATTCACAGCCTGCAGGCCGACGAACTCGACGCGCAACTGGTGCGCCTGAAGGACGGCAGCGCCAACTGGCAGCTCGGTGCACCCCAACCCGAAGACGCCGAGTCCGATCCGTTGGCGAGCCTGCCGCGATTCGGCACGCTGCTCATGAAACAAGGCCGCATCGACTGGAACGACGCGCTGCAGGACGTGGACCTGAAGGTGGCCGTGCAGGGCAGCGAAGGCGAGGCCGTGTCGGGCGCCGACGCGGGCTACGTGGCCAGGTTCAGCGGCCGCTACCAGGCTTTGCCGCTCAAGCTCGACGTGCGCGCCGGCAGCACCCTGCCCTTGCTGCAGGACGCTGAGGGTGCGGCCGCGGCGCCGTGGGTGCCGCTGCGCGTGGAAGGCAGCGTGGGCACCTCGCGCCTCCTGTTCGACGGCCAGGCCGCCGCCCTGCTGGGCACCCCGCGCCTGCAGGGCGAGATCCGGTTCAAGGGCCGCTCGCTGGCCGCCGTGGGCGATCCGCTGGGCATCACCCTGCCCCAGACGCCGCCGTTCGACCTGCGCGGCACGATCGACCACGAAGCCGGTGCCTGGCGCTTGAAAGCCCAACGCGCGGTCATCGGCAGCAGCCAGCTGGCCGGCGACCTGCTGTTCGACCAGCGCGAGAAGCCCGCCAAACTCTCGGGCCAGCTCACCGGCAGCCGGCTCGCGCTGGCCGACCTGGGTCCCGCCATCGGTGGCCAAGGCGGCGACACCACCCGGGACGACGCCACCCCACCGGGCCGCGTGCTGCCGCAGCGCCGCTTCGACCTGCCGTCGCTCAAGGCCATGGACGCCGATGTGCAGGTCGACATCGCCCAGCTGGACTTCGGCACCACCGCCATGGCGCCGCTGCAAGGCGTGAAGACGCGTGTGCGCCTGGCCGGCGGCGTGCTGAAGCTGGACGACTTGAAGGCCTCGGTCTCGGGCGGATCGATCGCGGGTTCGACGCAACTCGACGCCAACGCCAGCCCGGCCGCCTGGGTCGCCAAGCTCGACTTCAAGGCCATCGACATGGCGGGCTGGCTGCGCGGCCTCAGCACCGACGGCCCGCCCGCCAGCGCGCCGGCGGCCAAGGGCGCGGCCACCCTGAAGAAAGAGCGCAACCAGGCCCGCCAGGGCGGCGACCAGGCCGTGCAGAGCTACCTCACCGGCCTGCTGTTCGGCAGCGTGCACGTGCGCGGCGCGGGCCGTTCCACCGGCGAGATCCTGGCCAGCCTCGATGGGCCCGTGCAGCTCACCCTGCGCGACGGCACGTTGTCTCACCTGGCCACCGAAGCCATGGGCCTGGACGTGGCCGAATCGCTGGGCGTGCTGATCCGCGGTGACCAGCCCCTGCCCCTGCGCTGCGCGCGCTTCGACATGATCGCCCGCAACGGGGTGGTGGCGCCCACGCTGGCGGTGATCGACAGCGCCGACAGCACCATCCGCATCACCGGCCAGGTGAGCCTGCGCGACGAGTCGCTGGCGCTGCGCGTCGTGACCCGTTCGCACGACTGGTCGCCGTTGTCGCTGCGCACGCCCGTCACCGTGAGCGGCACGCTGGCCGACCCGCAAGTGGGCATCGAGGCGCAGGGCCTGATCGGTCGGGTGCTCGGTGCGGTGGCGCTGGGCGCGGCGGCCGGCCCGGCGGCCGCCTTGCTGCCGCTGATCGAGCAAGGTTCCACCCCGAAGGTCGACCCCTGCACCGTGGCCGCAGCGCCGGCCCAGACAGAAGCCCAGCCAGCGGTGCCCCGCAAACCCTGAGCGGGCGACGGGCGTCGGCGTTTTCCTACACCCGGTCAGGGCATCGGCTGGCCGTCGGCCGCGTCGACGCTGCCTACATTGGAGGCATCGCAACGGTCGTCGTTGCGCCCCACCAGGAGCCTCGCATGCTGCATTACGCCGTCGTCTTTTTCGTCATCGCCCTGATTGCGGCCGTGCTGGGCTTTGGTGGCCTGGCCGCGGGTGCCGCGAGCATCGGCAAGGTGCTCTTTGTCATCTTCATCGTGATGGCCCTGGTGACCATCGTGGCCGACATCGTGCGCCGCCGCTGAGCATGCCCGCTCAACGCGTGTCGGCAGACAGCAGGGCCTTGGCGGCTTCAATGCGCAGCGCCAGCGGCGCTGTGGGGTCGTTCATCACCGTGTGCAGGAAGGCTCGGGGTTCCACCGGCGCCAGGCCCACGGGCAAGGCCTGCTGAGGACGGGCCGCCGGTTCGGCAGGACGCAGGCACTGCAGGGCGTGGTTCCACGCGTCGGCCGAGATGCATTTCTGCCGCGACAGCAAATCGGCTTGCTGGTCCAGACCGGGTGCCGTGTCCAGCCACGGGTCTTCGCCGAACACGGCGGGCAGATCCGGACTCACAAAGGCCGACCAGTTGCCCGTGAGCGGCTGGTGCGCAGGCACCGCCGGCGCGCTGCGCACAGCGTCGGGGCAGGCGGGGTCGGCGGAAGGCAGCCGCTGAACGCGCGAGATCGCCACCTCCGGCAGGTAGCGCAGGCGCAGCTGTTCCAGGAAGTCGTGGGCCTGCGCCAGCGAGATCGGTTGTGCCAGCGAAAACCACAGCTGGTAGCTCTCGCTGCCATCGACCGCGATGGCCGGGGCAGGCAGTTCCAGCTCGGCCTGGACGCCCTGCCACACGTTGCGCAGCACGGCCCAGTCGGCTGGCCGCGCCAGTCCCAGCACCATCGCGCGCGTGTGGCCGTCCGGGCTCCCGCCAAAGAGACGTTGCTGTTCGGCGTCGAGCCGGTTCACAGGAAACGCTCCAGGTAGCGCCGCGACGCCCGGTCAAGCTGGTTGCGGTCGGGGATGTCGAACACCACACCGTGCGCGCTGGTGATCAGCAGGCGGCGCTGGCCGGGCAGGCGGCGGATGTCCTCCTCCACCTTGAGCACGAGTTCGGTGGGGCCGCGATCGGTGTCCACCTGCCAGGTGCTGGGCGTGCCGAACGTGCTGACCTCGCGGATGCGCTGGATCACCGGCGAGAACTCGCGCTCGGCCAGGGCTTGCGCCACCGCCGTGCGACGCGTCTCGTCCAGTGCGTCGAGCCGCGCCACGAACACCAACTCGTGCCCGTCGGGGCCGACGATGGAGATCGACTCCATGGGCGCGCTCAGCGGAAACGAGCGCACCACCTGCACGCCCACCTGTGGCTCGGCGCCGGCCACGCGGCACACCCAGCGGCCCTGGGCGTCGCAGAAGAGTTCGAAGTTGGCCAGGATGGTGGTGTTCATGGCGCGAGGTTGCCGGTGTGGGCCGAGGGCTGCGGCAGGTGGTGGGCCAGGGCGTTGTCGACGTGGTCCGGGTCTTCGGCGGCGGCCTGGCGGGCCTGGGCTTCGTGCAGGCGCCAGTAGTGGCCCTGGCGCGCCATCAGCTCGTCGTGCGGGCCCACTTCCACCACCTCGCCACGGTCCATCACCACCAGCCGGTCGGCCTTGCGCAGCGTGGACAGTCGGTGCGCGATGGCGATCGTCGTGCGGCCCTGCACCAGGTTGTCCAGCGCCTTCTGGATCTCTTTTTCGGTCTCGGTGTCCACCGCCGAGGTGGCCTCGTCCAGGATCAGGATGCGCGGGTCGATCAGCAGCGCGCGCGCGATGCTGATGCGCTGGCGCTCACCGCCCGAGAGGCCCTGCCCGCGCTCGCCCACCAGCGAGTCGTAGCCGTGCGCCAGCCGCAGGATGAATTCGTGCGCGTTGGCCGCACGCGCGGCGGCCACGATCTCCTCGCGCGTGGCGCCGGGTTTGCCGTAGGCGATGTTGTCGGCCACGGTGCCGAAGAACAGAAACGGCTCCTGCAGCACCAGGCCGATGTGGCGGCGGTAGTCGGCCACGGCAAAGCGGCGGATGTCGGTGCCGTCGAGTTCGATGCGGCCTTCGCTCACGTCGTGGAAGCGGCAGATCAGGTTGACCAGCGTGCTCTTGCCCGAGCCGCTGTGCCCCACCAGGCCGATCATTTCGCCTGGCCGGATGCTCAGGCTGAGGTCGCGGATCACCGAGCGGTTGCCGTAGCGAAACGCGATGCCGTGAATGGCCAGCCCGCCCTGCACCCGCACGTCCTTCACCGGGTCGGCGGGCTCGGGCACGTTGGACACGTGGTCCAGGATGTCGAAGATGCGCTTGGCGCCGGCGGCGGCCTTCTGCGTCACCGAGACGATGCGGCTCATGGAGTCGAGCCGGCCGTAGAAGCGGCCGATGTAGGCGATGAAGGCGGTGAGCACACCGACCGTGATGTCGCCCTTGGCGATCTGCCAGATGCCGAAGGCCCAGACCACCAGCAGGCCCACGTCGGTGAGCAGGGTCACGGTGGGGGTGAACAGGCTCCAGGTCTTGTTGATGCGGTCGTTGACCACCAGGTTCTGCGCGTTGGCCTCGTGAAAGCGCCCCGACTCGCGCTTTTCCTGCGCAAACGCCTTGACCACGCGGATGCCGGGGATGGTGTCGGCGAGCACGTTGGTCACGTCCCCCCACACGCGGTCGATTTTCTCGAAGCCGGTGCGCAGGCGGTCGCGCACGCGGTGGATCATCCAGGCGATGAAGGGCAGCGGCAGCAGCGTGACCAGCGCCAGCCAGGGGTTGATGGAAAACAGGATGGCCGAGGTCATGAGCAGCATGAGCACGTCGGTGGCGAAATCGAGCGCGTGCAGCGACAGGAACACCGAGAGCCGGTCGGTTTCCGAGCCGATGCGCGCGATCAGGTCGCCGGTGCGCTTGGCGCCGAAGTAGTCGAGCGAGAGACCCAGCAGGTGGTCGAACGCGCTGGTGCGCAGGTCGGCCGCGATGCGCTCTGACACCAGCGCCAGCAGCCAGGTGCGCGCCCAGCCCAGGCCCCAGGCCACCAGCGCCGCGCCCAGCAGGCCCGACAGCAACAGGGCCACATAACCGGTGTCGATCTGCTGGCCGTTCTGGAACGGGATCAGCACGTTGTCCATCAGCGGGATGGTCAGGTAGGGCGGCACCAGCGTGGCGGCGGTGGACGCCAGCATGAGCAGGAAACCCGCCAGCAGCTGCCAGCGGTACGGCCGCGCAAAGCGCCACAGCCGCAGCAGCACCCAGGTCGACGGTACCTCGGCCGGCTGCCGCGCACACACCTCGCACGCCTCGCTGTCGGGGTGCATGAGCGACTGGCAGGTCGGGCAGCGCTGGCCTGCCTCGGGCACGGGTGCCGGGCCGCCCTGCAGGCGGTGGATCGCCAGGTCGAACTGGCGCACCAGGCGCAGCGCGTCGGGGTTCTGGGCCAGGGTGAAGCGCCAGCGCTGGCGCAGGCCGCTGGCGTCCAGCAGGTCCAGCGTGGCCACGCCGGCCAGGTCCGTGTGCTGCAGGCGCTGCGCGCGGTCCAGGGGCCAGGCCTGGCGGCCACCGTCCGCGTGCCGCTGCACCAACCCGGTCGGGGTGAGCAGCAACTCGCCGCTGGCGAACTGGCCTCGGGCGTCCAGATCGAGGGCCATGCGGGCCAGCACGTCCGCGGGGGAGGCATCGGCCGTGGCGGGGCCGAGGGCGGCGGAACGGGGTTGGGCGGGCGTGGTTTGCATGAACCGGAAATTGTGCGCCAAGTCACCGGCCTTGCCGGTGTGACATACAGCCACAATTTGTCGTGCCCGGCTCAGCCGCGTGTCGCCGGGACGGCGCAGAATGCGGGGGTTGGTGGTCGCAGCCGCCGACGCGGGTGGCGCTCCAGTGCGCGCACCCACCGTGACAGCCGGGTCCACTGCCCGGCTTTTGTGTGTCCAATCCCGGGTTTTATGGATTCAAACCGTTTTGCGCTGACCGTGCTTCGCCACCGTTTCCTCGGAGGTCCGAACGTCTGGACTTACCGCTCCACGATGGAGGTGTGGCTGGATCTGGGGGCACTGGAGCAACGACCCTCCCACACCATCGAGGGCCTGACCGACCGCCTGCTGGCCCTGTTGCCGGGTCTGGCCACCCACCACTGCGGCGTGGGCGAGGTGGGCGGTTTTGTGCAGCGCTTGCGCGAAGGCACCTGGGCCGGCCACGTGCTGGAGCACTGCGTGATCGAGCTGCTCAACCTGGCGGGCATGCCCACCGGCTTTGGCCAGACGCGCAGCACCAGCCAGCCCGGCGTCTACCGCATGGTGTTTCGCGCGCGCAACCGCGCCACCGCCGAGGCGGCGCTGACGCACGGCCACGCGCTCTTGCAGGCGGCGATGAACAACGAGGCCTTTGACGTGACCGCTGCCGTCAAGGCCCTGCACGACGTGGTCGACGCCACCTGGCTGGGTCCCTCCACCGCGGCCATCGTGAACGCGGCCACCGAGCGCGGCATTCCGCACCTGCGCCTGACCGACGGCAACCTCGTGCAACTGGGCCAGGGCGCGCGCCAGCGCCGCATCTGGACGGCCGAGACCGAACTCACCAGCGCGATCGCCGAGAACATCGCCAGCGACAAGGACCTGACCAAAACCCTGCTGCAAAGCTGTGGCGTGCCGGTGCCCGAGGGCCAGATCGTGGCCAGTGCCGCCGAGGCCTGGGAAGCGGCGCAGGACATCGGGCTGCCGGTGGTGGTCAAGCCCAGCGACGCCAACCACGGGCGCGGCGTCTCGCTCGAACTCAGCGAGCAGGCCGACATCGAGCGCGCCTTTGCCATCGCCGATGCCGAGGGCAGCGACGTGATCGTGGAGCGCCACATCCTGGGCAACGAGCACCGCGTGCTGGTGGTCGGCGGGCGCGTGGTGGCGGCCAACCGGGGTGAGAGCCTGTGGGTCACCGGCGACGGCGTGGCCACGGTGCGAACGCTCATCGACCTGCAGCTCAACAGCGACCCGCGCCGCGGCGAGGCCGAAGAATTCCCGCTCGAGACGATCCGCCTGGAGCGCGAACCGGCCATGGCCCTGCTGCTGGAGCGCCAGGGCCTGGGGGCCGACGCCGTGCCCGCCGCGGGCCAGCGCGTGCTGGTGCAGCGCAACGGCAACATGGCTTACGACTGCACGGACGACGTGCACCCCGAGGTGGCCTACATGGCGAGCCTCGCGGCACGCGCCGTGGGCCTGGACATCGCCGGCATCGACATGGTCACGCAGGACATCGGTCGCCCGTTGCACGAAGTGGGCGGCGCCATCGTGGAAGTGAATGCCGGCCCCGGCCTGCTCATGCACCTGCGCCCGGCCATCGGCCAGCCCCGCCCGGTGGGTGAGGCCATCGTGGCGCAACTGTTCGACCCGGCCACGCCCATGGCCGGGCGGGTGCCCCTCATCGGCGTGAGCGGCACGCGCGGCACCGCCCTGCTGGCGCGCGCGGCGGCCTTCCTGCTCGATCTGGCCGGTGCCCCCGCCGGTCTCGCATCGAGCGAAGGCATCCACATCGGACGCCGGCGCATCGAGCGCGCGGGCGCCGATTACTGGGAGCAGTGCCAGCGCCTGCTGATGAACCGCGAGATCCAGGGCCTGGCGGTCGAGACCGCGCCCTCGCTCATCCTTGACCACGGCCTGCCCTACGACCGCTGCCTGGTGGGCGTGGTGACCGATCTGGGTGGCTGGGAAGGCCTGGCGCACCACGACATTTTCGACGCCTCGGGCATGCCGCGCGTGCTGCGCACCCAGGTGGACGTGGTGCTGTCGGAAGGCGCCTGCGTGCTCAACCTGGACGAGCCGGGTGTGGCCGACCTCGCCGTGCATTGCGATGGCAGTTGCCTCGGCTATGGCGCCGGACCCGTGCCGGACGGTGTGGCCATGCCGCGCACGGTGCGCTGGCAAGACGGCGCGGTGTGCCTCCTCGACCACGGCGAGGTCCTGGCCCGCGCACCGCTGGCCGACCTGGCCGATGCCGGGACCGCGCACACCCTGTGCGGTGCCGCGGCGGCGGCCTGGGCCGCCGGCCTGAGCCCCGCGCTGGTGGCCGCCGGCCTGCAGCGTTTTGACACCCTGCCCCGCGCCTGAAGCCCCGCGACACCCACCGCACCCCAACCGAATTCCGACATCCGCCATGGACATTTCCCGCATCCGTGCCCTGCGTGGTCCCAACCTCTGGACACGCCAGACCGCCATCGAAGCCATCGTGCATTGCCAGCCCGACGAACGCTCACTGAGCTCGTTGCCGGGCTTCGAGGTGGCCCTGCGCGAGCGCTTTCCCCAGCTTGGGCGCTGGCCTCGCCCGGCCGCCGAGCTCTCGCTGGCCAACGTGCTCAAACTCGTTGCGCTGGGTCTTCAGGCCCAGGCCGGGTGCCCGGTGAGCTTTTCGCGCTGCACCGAAACGGTGGAGCCGGGCACCTACCAGGTGGTGGTGGAGTACACCGAAGAAGCCGTGGGGCGCGAAGCGTTCAAGGCGGCCGAGCAGCTGATTGCCGTGGCGCGTGGCCAGGGCGACGGGACGTTCGATGTGGATGCGGTCATTGCCCGCCTGCGCGAGCTGGACGAGGACGTGCGCCTCGGTCCGTCCACCGGCGCCATCGTCAACGCGGCGGTGGCGCGGGGCATTCCGTTTCGCCGCCTCACGCAAGGCTCGCTGGTGCAGTTCGGCTGGGGCTCGCACCAGCGCCGCATCTGGGCCGCCGAGGTCGACAGCACCAGCGCGGTGTCGGAGAGCATTGCGCAGGACAAGGACCTCACCAAGAACCTCTTGCGCGCCGCCGGCGTGCCGGTGCCGCTGGGGCGCCCGGTGGACAGCGCCGAAGAAGCCTGGAGCGCGGCGCAATACATCGGCCTGCCGGTGGTGGTGAAGCCGCGCGACGGCAACCAGGGCAAGGGCGTGACGGTGAACATCGTCACGCGCGACCACCTGGAGCTGGCCTACCGCGTGGCGGCCGAGTACGGGCAGCCGATGGTGGAGAAATACCTGCCCGGCAGCGACTACCGCCTGCTGGTGGTGGGCGACCGGCTCATCGCCGCGGCGCGGCGCGACCCGCCGCAGGTGACCGGTGACGGTGTGCACACGGTGGCCGAGCTGGTGGCCCAGGTGAACGCCGATCCGCAGCGCGGCGACGGCCATGGGACGTCGCTCACGCGCATGCGCATCGACGAGATTGCACTGGCGCGCCTGCAGATCCAGGGCCACACGCCCGACACCGTGCCGGCCAAGGGCGAACGTGTCGTGTTGCGCAACAACGCCAACCTCTCCACCGGCGGCACCGCCACCGACGTGACCGACGACGTGCACCCCCAGGTGGCCGCGAGTGCCGTGGCCGCCGCCCGCATGGTGGGCCTGGACGTGTGCGGCGTGGACGTGGTCTGCGAGACCGTGCTCACCCCGCTGGAAGACCAGAGCGGTGGCGTGGTGGAGGTGAACGCCGCGCCCGGCCTGCGCATGCACCTGAGCCCGTCGTACGGCAAGGGCCGCGCCGTGGGCGAGGCCATCGTCGACCACCTGTTCCCGCCCAACCAGAACGGCCGCATCCCGGTGGTGGCCGTCACCGGCACCAACGGCAAGACCACCACCGCACGCCTGATCGCGCACCTGCTGCATACGCAGGGCCTGCGCGTGGGCATGACCAACACCGACGGCGTGTACGTGAACGGTCGCCAGACCGACAGCGGCGACTGCGCCGGCCCGCGCAGCGCGCGCAACGTGCTCATGCACCCCGAGGTGGACGCGGCCGTGTTCGAGACCGCGCGCGGCGGTGTGCTGCGCGAAGGCCTGGGCTTCGACCGCTGCCAGGTGGCCGTGGTCACCAACATCGGCTCGGGCGACCACCTGGGCCTGAACTACATCACCACGGTGGAAGACATCGCGGTGCTCAAGCGCGTGGTCATCCAGAACGTGGCGCCCACCGGCTACGGCGTGCTCAACGCGGCCGACCCGCACTGCATCCGCATGGCCGAGGTGTGCACCGGCCAGGTGATCTTTTTCTGCAGCGACGGCAACAACCCGGTGCTGGCCACTCACCGCGCGCAAGGCCGCCGCGCCGTGTGGGTGGAAGGCGGGAACATCATTGCCCTGCAAGGCGAACGCCGCCACGAGGTGGCCCTGACCGAGATCCCCATGACCATGGGCGGGCGCATCGGTTTCCAGGTGGACAACGCCATGGCGGCGCTGGCCGCGGCCTGGGGTCTGGGCATTCCGTGGGCCCGCATCCGCAAGGGCCTGGCCACGTTCCAGAGCGACACCGCCAGCGTGCCCGGCCGCTTCAACCTCATGACCCTGCGCGGCGCCACCGTGATCGCCGACTACGGCCACAACCCGGACGCCATGCGCGCCCTGGTCGCGGCCGCCGAGGCCATGCCGGCCCAGCGCCGCACCGTGGTCATCAGCGGCGCGGGTGACCGGCGCGACGAAGACATCCGCGAGCAGACCCGCATCCTCGGCGCTGCCTTCGACGAAGTCATCCTGTACGAGGACGCTTGCCAGCGCGGCCGCACCGAGGGGGAGGTCACGGGGCTGCTGCGCCAGGGCCTGGAAGGCGCCACACGCACGACCCGCATCGACACCATCCAGGGCGAGTTCAACGCCATCGACACGGCGCTCGCGCGCCTGCAACCGGGCGATCTGTGCCTCGTGCTGATCGACCAGGTGGAGGCTGCGCTGGCTTATTTGCGCGAGCGCTGCGATCCCGTTCCCGCGGCCAGCGCCGCCGCCTGAGCGGGCTCGCCGTTCGGGCGCGCCCGGCCGAGCCGGCCCAGGCGCTGCTCCACCCCGTGGTGAAAGGCGGCGCCGGCGAGGTTGCACGCCAGCCAGGCCACCAGCACGCCCAGTGTCTGCACGCCCGCGTCGGCGCTGGCGTAGCGCGTGAACCAGGCGTTCACCACCAGCGCCACCGGAAAGTTGAGCAAAAACACCCCGTATGAAATGCGGCCCAGGTAGCCCAGCACCCGGCTGCGCGGCCAGGTGAACAACCAGCCGCTGCGGTGCGCCCAGGCCAGCGCCAGCGCCACGCCCAGCGCCAGTGCGATGCGGGTGCGCCAGTCCATCGCGAGTGCCAACCCGGTCAGCAGCGCCATACCCGTCCACCACGCGGTGGCGCCGTGACCGGCGTCGGCACGGCTCAACCAGTACGCCAGGGCGCCCAGACCGTAGGCGCCAAAGAAGTAGATGGCCCAGTTGTCCCAGTCGCTGTCCAGGTTGAAATAAAACAGCGAGGCGAGCGCCACGGCCGCCACCAGCAGCGGCGCAGCCCAGCCCAACCGCCGCCCCAGCCACAGCAGGCCGAGCAGCAGCGCAAACAGCTGCACGTCGATGGCCACATACCAGACCCCCGCCGACAGCGAATCCACCCCCAGCAGGCTGTGGACCAACAGCGCGTGCGCCACGAACTGCCACAGCGTGGGCGGCGCTGGCAACGAGTCGTGCGCCATCCAGTACCGCGCGAGTTCGGTGCACACCATGGCCAGCAGCAGTGCGACCATGAGCGGCAGGCTCACCCGCACAAACCGCTGCCACAGCAGGGCGAGCGGGCGCTCGCTGCGCAAGCGGCCGTCGGGCGCCAGGCTGCGCGCCGCCAGGAAACCCGCCACCACCAGAAAGACCTGCACCGCGATCCGCGCGTGCTGGCTGAACCACGCCACCAGGTCGGGGGCGAGCTGGTGCGTCCCATCCGACAGGGGGCCGTAGAACGCCAGGTGGTGCAGCACGATGAACTGCGAGCCGACGGCCTTGAGCGCGTCGATGAAGGGCATGCGCTCGCCAGTGGGCGCGCGAAACGTCGGGGCTGACATGGATGGGTACGGATGGGACTCAGGGCGCGTCGCTCAACGGAGAAACGCCGGCCGCCGCCGCGCTGCCTCCCCCGCCGCCGTCAGCACCGCCGCGCCCACCACGGGCTTCGGCGCCGCCCGCGCGCCGCGCGCCTGCGCCACCGGCATTCACGCGCAACGGGCCCTGGTTCGGAATGAGGTCGGCCGGGGCGGGCGTCAGGTCCAGGGCCTGGCGGATGAAATCGCGCAGCGAGATCACCAGCGGGGCCACCTCCACGTAGCGCCCCGCCACCATGTCGTTGGCGGCTTGTGCGGCCAGGCGCACCTGTTCTTCGGTGCCCAGCAGGACGACATCGGACAGCGCGGCTTCGACGGCATCGCGGATGCGGCGGCGGCGCTCGGAAGCGCTGGCCTGGGCATCCATCTCGACATCCTCTTCGGTGACGGCGTCCCTGCGCTGGTCACGCCGGTGTGCCGGATCGACCGTCAACACGCCGGTGAAGGAGCCCCCCAAGGTTTTGTAGGCCGCGATCAGCACCTTCAGGCGCTCGTTGATCTGGCGGTTTTCGCGCTCGCGCCGGCGCTGAAAGGTCTGCATGAACACCAGCCGGATCCCGACCAGCACCAGAGACACCACCACAAGGCTGAACAGCGTGGTGAGCACGGTGGACCACGAGCTGAAATCGAGCATGCCGCGCAAGAAAGGACCTCAGAAGCGGTCGCGAGGGCGTGCGAACTCAAACATCGATGTTCCCCGCCCGCAGCGCGTTGGCCTCGATGAAGTCCCGACGCGGCTCCACCTCGTCGCCCATCAGCATTGTGAAGACGCGGTCGGCTTCGATGGCGTCGTCGATCTGCACACGCAGCAGGCGGCGCACGGTCGGGTCCATGGTGGTTTCCCAGAGCTGGGCCGGGTTCATCTCGCCCAGGCCTTTGTAGCGCTGGCGCGCGGTGGTGCGCTCGGCTTCGCTGATGAGCCAGCGCATGGCCACGCGGAAGTCGGCCACTTTTTCTTCTTTCTGTTTCTCGCCTTCGCCGCGCATGACCTTGGCGCCTTCGCCGAGCAGGCCGCGGAAGGTCTCAGCCGCGGTGGCCAGGGCCGCGTAGTCGGCGCCGTGCACGAAGTCCTGCGTGAGCACGCTGCTCTTGGTGTTGCCGTGGTGGCGGCGGCTGATGCGCAGGATGGGTTTGTCGGTGCGCACGTCGAACTCGGCCGCCACTTCGGCGGGCACGCCGGTGGTGGTGAGTTCGCGCAGCTTGGCCTGCAGGGCGATGGCGCTGACCTCGGCCTGCTCCACGGAGTCGAGGTTGAGCGACACACCGTCGGCGATCGAGCGCAGCGCTTCGGCATCCATGAAGTTGGACAGGCGCGCGATCACGCTCTCGGCGATCTGGTGCTTGCGCGCCAGCTCGCCCAGGGTGTCGCCCGTGAGCGTGGTTTGGGTGGCGCCACCGGTGAACACGCTCGCATCTTTGAGCGCGATGCGCAGCAGGAAACCGTCGAGCGCAGCAGCGTCTTTCAGGTACAGCTCTTCCTTGCCGGACTTCACCTTGTAGAGCGGTGGCTGCGCGATGTAGATGTGGCCGCGCTCCACCAGCTCGGGCATCTGGCGGTAGAAGAAGGTCAGCAGCAGGGTGCGGATGTGCGCGCCGTCCACGTCGGCGTCGGTCATGATGATGATGCGGTGGTAGCGCAGCTTGGCGACGTTGAAGTCGTCCTTGCCGTCACCGTTGGCGCTTTCACCGCCGGCCTTGCCGATGCCGGTGCCCAGCGCGGTGATGAGGGTCAGGATTTCGTTGGAGGTGAGCAGCTTTTCGTAGCGCGCTTTCTCCACGTTCAGGATCTTGCCGCGCAGCGGCAGGATCGCCTGGAACTTGCGGTCGCGGCCCTGCTTGGCCGAGCCACCGGCGGAGTCGCCCTCCACGATGTAGATCTCGCACAGCGCCGGGTCTTTTTCCTGGCAGTCGGCCAGTTTGCCGGGCAGGCCCATGCCGTCGAGCACGCCTTTGCGGCGCGTCATTTCGCGTGCCTTGCGGGCGGCTTCGCGGGCACGGGCGGCGTCCACGATCTTGCCGCAGATGATCTTGGCGTCGTTCGGGCGCTCCTGCAAATAATCGGCCAGCAGGCGGCTCACGATGTCTTCGACCGGGCCGCGCACTTCGCTGGACACCAGCTTGTCCTTGGTCTGGCTGCTGAACTTGGGCTCGGGCACCTTGACCGACAGCACGCAGCACAGGCCTTCGCGCATGTCGTCACCGGTGACCTCGACCTTGGCCTTCTTGGCGAAGTCGTTGTCGTCGATGTACTTGTTGATCACCCGCGTCATGGCCGCGCGCAGGCCGGTCAGGTGGGTGCCGCCGTCGCGTTGCGGGATGTTGTTGGTGAAGCACAGGACTTGCTCGTTGTAGCCGCTGTTCCACTGCATGGCCACTTCCACGCCGATGTTGGTGCCCTGGTCGCTCTGGCGGTCGCCCAATGCGTGGAACACGTTGGGGTGCAGAACCGTCTTGCCCTTGTTGATGAAGTCGACAAAGCCCTTGACGCCACCGGCGCCGGAGAAGTCGTCTTCCTTGCCGCTGCGTTCGTCCTTCAGGCGGATGCGAACGCCGTTGTTGAGGAAGGACAGTTCGCGCAGGCGTTTGGACAGGATCTCGTAGTGGAAGTCGGCGTTCTCGCGAAAGATGTCGTAGTCGGGCAGGAAGTGCACCTCGGTGCCGCGCTTCTCGGTGTCGCCGGTCACTTTCATGGGCGAGATCTCGACGCCGCTGGCGGTGGTCTCGACGATGCGGTTCTGCACGAAGCCGCGCGCGAACTCGATCTGGTGCATCTTGCCCTCGCGGCGCACGGTCAGGCGCAGCCACTGGCTCAGCGCGTTCACGCAGCTCACGCCCACGCCGTGCAGGCCGCCCGAGACCTTGTAGCTGTTCTGGTTGAACTTGCCGCCCGCGTGCAGTTCGGTGAGCGCGATCTCGGCCGCCGAGCGCTTGGGCTCGTGCTTGTCGTCCATCTTCACGCCGGTGGGAATGCCGCGGCCGTTGTCGGTGACGCTGATGGAGTTGTCGCTGTGGATGGTCACCACGATGTCGTCGCAGTGGCCGGCCAGGGCTTCGTCGATGGAGTTGTCGACCACCTCGAACACCAGGTGGTGCAGGCCGGTGCCGTCCGACGTGTCGCCGATGTACATGCCGGGGCGCTTGCGCACCGCTTCCAGGCCTTCCAGGATCTGGATGGAACCCTCGCCATAGCCTTCGCTCGCGCCGACCTGGTGGGCGTCGATGGTGGGCTGAAAGTTGGAGCTGTCGGCGTTGGCCGCACCGGTGTTGACGGCTTCAGAACCGGGTTCGGCAGGCTTGTTGGCTTCGGACATAGGGGACTTTTCTCAATCGCTAGAAAGGCCAAACCCGCTGGGCAGCGGGTCGGGCTTGGGGGAGAGGGGATCGCGGCCGATCAGATCCGCATCGGCATGACGACGTACTTGAACGCGTTGTCGTCGGGGTTGGTCACCAGCGCGGAGCTGTTGCCATCGGACAGTTCGATGCGAACCATCTCCTGCGACATGTTTTGCAGCGCGTCGATGAGGTAGGTGACGTTGAAGCCGATCTCGATGGTGTCGCCGCCGTAGTCGATGTCGAGCTCGTCGACCGCTTCTTCCTGCTCGGCGTTGCTGGAAGCCACGCGCAGGACGCCGGGTTCGATGTTCAGGCGCACACCCTTGAACTTCTCGCTCGTCATGATGGCGGTGCGCTGCAACGAAGCCAGCAGCGGCACCCGGCCGAGTGTGACGATGTTCTTGTGGTTCTTCGGGATCACGCGGTTGTAGTCGGGGAACTTGCCTTCGACCAGCTTGGTGACGAACTCCATGCCGTCAAAGCTGAACTTGGCCTGGTTGGCGGCGAACTGCATCTCGATCGCGCCTTCCTTGTCGGACAGCAGGCGCTGCAGTTCGAGCACCGTCTTGCGCGGCAGGATCACCTCTTGTTTGGGCACTTCCACGTCGAGCGTGGCCGAAGCAAACGCCAGGCGGTGACCATCGGTGGCCACCAGGCTGAGCTGCTTGCCTTCGGCGACGAACAGGATGCCGTTCAGGTAATAACGGATGTCGTGCACCGCCATCGAGAACGACACCTGGCCGAGCAGGCTTTTCAACGTCTTCTGCGGCACCGAGAACACCGGGCCGAAGCTGGCGGATTCCTGCACCAGCGGAAAGTCTTCCGGCGGCATGCTCTGCAGCGTGAAGCGGCTCTTGCCGCCCTTGAGGATGAGCTTGCCTGCGCTGGATTCCAGGCTCACGCTCTGGTCGCCCGACATGGTGCGCAGGATGTCGATGAGCTTGCGCGCGCCCAGCGTGGTGGCGAAGTTGCCGCTGTCGCCGTCGAGCTCGGCGGTGGTGCGGATCTGGATCTCCAGGTCGCTCGTGGTCAGCTGCACCTGCGAGCCGGTCTTGCGGAGCAACACGTTGGCCAGGATGGGCAGGGTGTGGCGCCGTTCCACGATGCCGGCCACCGATTGCAGCGCGGCCAGAACCTTGTCCTGGGTCGATTTGAAAACGATCATGTCAGACTCTTTCGTCTCTGGTTGCTTGTGGTCCGGGGGTTGCCTCCCCGGCGGGCCCTGCGTTTGTCGGAGCCAAATCTTCGCTATTTTCGCCTTTTTACGGCCTCATCCCTTGAGGGTCTGTTCCAGCACGTGCAGCTGCTGGTTGAGCTCGGTGTTCTGCTGTCGCTCGGCCCCGATCTTGCGCACCGCGTGCAGCACCGTGGTGTGGTCGCGTCCGCCAAACAACTCGCCGATTTCGGGCAGGCTTTTCTGGGTCAGTTCCTTGGCGATGAACATCGCAATCTGGCGCGGGCGCGCAATGCTGGCCGGGCGCTTCTTGCTGTACATGTCCGCGACCTTGATCTTGTAGAAATCGGCCACGGTCTTCTGGATGTTCTCCACGCTGATCTGCCGGTTCTGGATCGACAACAGGTCTTTCAGCGCCTCGCGCGCCAGCGCGATCGAAATCTCTTTCTGGTTGAAGCGCGAATACGCCAGGATCTTGCGCAGCGCGCCTTCGAGTTCGCGCACGTTGGAGCGCACGTTCTTCGCCACGAAAAACGCCACCTCTTCGGGCATCACCGCGTTCTCCACCGCCGCCTTGTTGATCAGGATGGCCACGCGCATTTCCAGCTCGGGCGGTTCGATGGCCACCGTCAGGCCCGAGCCGAAGCGCGAGACCAGCCGGTCGGAAATGTCCGCCAGGCCCTTGGGGTAGGTGTCGCTGGTCAGCACGATGTGGCTTTTCTTGGCCAGCAGGGCCTCGAAGGCGTTGAAGAATTCTTCTTGCGTTTTCTCTTTGCCGGCGAAGAACTGCACATCGTCGATCAGCAGCAGATCCAGCGAGTGGTAGCGCTCCTTGAATTCATCGAAGGTCTTGCGCTGGTAAGCCTTCACCACATCCGACACAAACTGCTCGGCGTGGATGTACAACACCTTGGCCTGTGGACGGTCGGCCAGCAGGTGGTTGCCGATGGCGTGCACCAGGTGGGTCTTGCCCAGGCCGACGCCACCGTAAATGAACAGCGGGTTGTACAGCTGGCCCAGGCTGCCGGCGATGTGCATCGCGGCCGCGCGCGCCATGCGGTTGGCCGAGCCCTCGACCAGCGTGGAGAATGCCAGCGCCGGGTTGAGCCGGGTCTTGGGGCCGCTGGGCGCGGCCACCTCGACCGGCGCGAGGTCGGGCAGCTCGGCCAGCACCTGCTCTTGCGCCGTGCGGGGTGCGGGCGACGTGCGGCTGGGGCCTTCGCGCGGAGCGAGCACCAACTCCAGCACCACAGGCGCGCCGTGGACGGCCTCCAGCAGGGCAGTGATGCGGGCGGCGTACTGGGTGCGGATCCAGTCCAGTTTGAATCGGTTGGCCACCGACACGGTGACCCGGGAGGCGTCGGGCGCCACGGTGGCCGAGAGGGGGCGGATCCAGGTGTTGAACTGCTGTTCCGGGATCTCCTGGGAGAGCCGGTCCATGCAGGCCGACCACAGGGACAGGGTGTCGGCGCCGTCGGCAGACCGTGACGCGCTGGGGGGAAGGCCCTCGATCATGCTGGGATGCGGTGTTGTTGTGGTTGTGGACAAATGATGCGGGGCGCGTCGGGCATTGTAGGGGTGCAGACGACTTATCCACAAGACGACCGGTGTGGCCTCCAGACCCGCTGTGGGGGGTGCTTGGCTGAGGTGTTTCGTTGCCACGTGAGGCCAAGTGCTTGCCGCCGTAGGGATTTCTTTGCGATAATCGCGGGTTTCCCCGATTTGTAAGAGACCACCATGAAACGCACCTACCAGCCTTCCAAGATCCGCCGCGCCCGCACCCACGGCTTCCTCGTTCGCATGAAGACCCGTGGTGGCCGTGCCGTGATCAACGCCCGCCGCGCCAAAGGCCGCAAGCGCCTGGCTGTCTGAGTCGGCGTGTTGAATCGGCGGATGTCGTGCCGGCGTTTCTGTGCCCGGCCCGTCTGCCTTCCAATGCCGGCGGTTGTTCAGTGACCCAGCGCCTGCGGTCCCGCCCGCAGTTTCAGGCCGTGATGGCCGGAGCGCCCGTGGCCAAGACTCCCCACTTCGCCTTGCACCGCGCTGCCCTGGACGTCCCCGTCGAGGGCAAGGCGCTGTTCCCCGTGGCCGATGCCTGGCTGGGCGTGTTGCTGCCCAAGCGCTGGGCACGCCGTGCTGTCACGCGCAACGCCATCCGCCGCCAGATCTACGAAGTGGCGCGGCACCGCGCTGCCCCGCTGCCCCAGGCCGCCTGGGTGGTGCGCCTGCGCAGCGAGTTCAGCCGCAAACAGTTCGTGAGCGCCACGTCCGATGCGCTCAAGCAGGCTGTTCGCGCGGAGCTGGAACAGCTGCTGTCGCGAGCCCAGTTGCCCAGGCCGGTCCTGCCCGCGGAGGCCCGTGATGCTGTCTGACTGGCCGCGCCGGGCGTTGGTGGGGCTCGTCAAGGGTTACCGGCTGCTGCTGAGCCCTTCGCTGGGCAGCGGTTGCCGGTTTGAGCCCACGTGTTCCCTGTACGCCATCGGCGCACTGGAGCAACACGGTGCGGCGGCCGGCACTTATCTCACGGCTGCGCGTCTGATGCGCTGCCATCCCTGGTGCGAAGGTGGTTTCGACCCGGTGCCCGAGTCCCGGCCCGCCCTCTTTTCCCGTCTGCTTTCACCCTCCTCAGCAAAGAAGAACGCGTCATGAATGACATCCGTCGGTCCATCCTGTGGGTGGTGTTTGGTCTGTCCATGGTTCTGATCTGGGACAAATGGCAGATCCACAACGGGCACAAGCCCACTTTCTTCCCGGGCTCGACGCAGGTGAGCGCACCGCCGGCCGCGACGACGCCTGCGGCCGACGCCAGCGTGCCCTCGGCCGTGCCGTCCCCGTCGACCACCGCCGCCGCACCGGGCGAAGCGCCTGCCGGCGCACCCAGCCCGGTGGCCGCGCGCCACGAGGTGACCACCGATGTGTTCAAGCTGGTCTTCAACACCGAAGGCGGATCGTTGATCGGTGCCGTGCTCCTCAAGCACGCCGAAGCCACCCAGCAAAGCAAGGACCAGAGCGAGCAACCGTTCACCTTGCTCACGCAGGGCACCGACCGCATTTATGTGGCCCAGACCGGCCTGATCGGTGGTGCGTTCCCCACCCACAAGACACCGATGAGCCTGGTGACGTCCGAGACCTCGCTGGCCGATGGTCAGAACGAGTTGCAGGTGCGCTTCGAGTCGGCCGATGTGGGCGGCGTGAAGCTGGTCAAGACGTACACCCTCACGCGCGGCCGCTACGACATCGCTGTGAAGCACGAGGTGCAGAACCTCGGCACACAGGCTGTGAGCCCACAGTTGTACCTGCAGCTGGTTCGCGACGGCAGCAAGCTCAGCAGTGAGACGCCTTTCTATTCCACCTTCACCGGCCCCGCCGTCTACACCAACGAGAAGAAGTACCAGAAGGTCGAGTTCGCCGACATCGAAAAGAAGAAGGAAGATCTGTACGTCAAATCCAGCACCGACGGTTACGTGGCCATGGTGCAGCACTACTTCGCCTCGGCGTGGCTGCTGGGTGATGGCGTGGCGCGCGACAACTTCGCCCGCAAGGTGGACGACAACCTGTACGCGGTGGGCAGCATCACCAACCTGCCGGCCATTGAGCCGGGCCAAGCGCAGAACGTGCAGGCGCGCTTGTTCATCGGTCCGCAAGAAGAGAAAGTGCTGGAGACCATCGCCCCCGGACTGGAACTGGTCAAGGACTACGGGTGGCTGACCATCCTGGCCAAGCCGCTGTACTGGCTGCTGGAGAAGATTCACAGCTTCGTGGCGAACTGGGGCTGGTCCATCGTGCTGCTGGTGGTGCTGATCAAGGCGGCCTTCTACTGGCTCAACGCCAGCGCCTACCGCAGCATGGCCAAGATGAAGAAGATCAACCCCCGCATCATGGAAATGCGCGAGCGCCTCAAGGGCAATCCGCAGGCCATGCAGCAGGAAATGATGAAGATGTACCGGGAAGAAAAGGTCAACCCCCTGGGTGGCTGCTTCCCCATCCTGATCCAGATCCCGGTGTTCATCGCGTTGTACTGGGTGTTGCTGTCCAGCGTCGAGATGCGCAACGCACCGTGGATGGCCTGGATCACCGACCTGTCTTCGCCCGATCCGTTCTACATCCTGCCGCTGGTGATGGCCGTGACCACCATGATCCAGACCGCGCTCAACCCGCTGCCGCCGGATCCGCTGCAGGCCAAGCTGATGTGGTTGATGCCGCTGATGTTCTCGGTGATGTTCTTCTTCTTCCCGTCCGGCCTGGTGCTGTACTGGATCACGAACAACGTGCTGACCATCTTCCAGCAGGCGTACATCAACAAGGGCATGGGCGTGCCGTTGAAGTTCAGCATGCCGAACTTCAAGAGTTGACCCCCCTGCGTCGCTGACGCGGCTTCCCCCCTGGAGGGGGGACGGCGTCTTGGGCCGGCGGAGCCGGACCCTTGACGCCCCTGGGTTGGGGCACTTTGTTCCTCGCCGGGCCTGCAATGCAGGCCCTTCTTCTTTAAGCTCGCTTTCTATGCTCGCCGCCTCGCGTGATCCCATCGTTGCCATTGCCACCGCGCCCGGACGGGGTGGGGTGGGCATCGTCCGGGTGTCGGGGCGGGGGCTCGCGCCGTTCGTTCAGGCTTTGCTGGGGCGGGCGTTGACGCCGCGCGAGGCGACCTACCTGCCGTTCGCCGATGCGGCCGGGCAGCCGATCGACCATGGTCTGGCTTTGTGGTTTGCGGGCCCGCACTCCTACACCGGTGAAGACGTGCTGGAGTTGCAGGGCCATGGCGGACCGGTGGTGTTGCAGCTGTTGGTGGCGCGCTGCCTGGAAGTGGGCAGCGCCGTGTTGCCCGCGTTGCGCGTGGCGCGGGCCGGCGAATTCACCGAACGCGCGTTCCTCAACGACAAGCTCGACCTGGCGCAAGCCGAGGCGGTGGCGGATCTGATCGATGCGAGCACCGAGGCGGCAGCGCGCAGCGCGACGCGCTCGCTCGCGGGGGTGTTCTCCGGCCGAATCCACGAGTTGCGCGATGCCTTGGTGAACCTGCGCATGCTGGTGGAGGCCACGCTGGACTTCCCCGAGGAAGACATCGACTTTTTGCAGAAGGCCGATGCCACCGGACAACTGCAGCGCTTGCGCCAGGCGCTGGCCGGTGTGCAGGCGCAGGCCCGGCAGGGCGCGCTGTTGCGCGACGGTCTGCAGGTGGTGATCGCCGGCCAGCCGAACGCGGGCAAGAGCTCGTTGCTCAATGCCCTGGCTGGCGCTGAGCTGGCCATCGTCACGCCGGTGGCGGGCACGACACGCGATGTGGTGCAGCAGACGATCCAGATCGAAGGTGTGCCCTTGCACGTCGTTGACACCGCTGGACTGCGGGACAGCCCGGATGTGGACGAGGTCGAGAAGATCGGCATTGAGCGCGCCTGGGGGCGCATCCGGGAGGCCGATGTGGTGCTGTTCCTGCACGACCTGACCCGCACCGACACGGCCGCTTACCAGAGCGCCGACGCGGCCATTGCGTCCAGCCTGGCGCAGACGGTGCCGGGCGGTGTGCCGGTGCTGCATGTGTGGAACAAGCTCGACCAACGTCCGTCACCACGTGCCGACCTGCAGGACGGTGTGGCGATTTCGGCCAAGCAAGGCGAGGGTCTGGCGGTGCTGCGGCAGCGTCTGTTGGCCCTGGCGGGCTGGCAGCAGCCCGGCGACGGTCTGTTCATGGCGCGCGCCCGTCACCTGCTGGCGCTGCAACGGGTGGACGAGCACCTGCTGCAAGCCGATGGTTTGCTCGCTGCACAGGCCGAGCACCTGGACCTGCTGGCCGAAGAGCTGCGGCTGGCGCAACGGGCCTTGGGCGACATCACCGGTGAGTTCACCGCCGACGATTTGCTGGGCGAGATTTTTTCGCGTTTCTGCATCGGAAAGTAGGCCGGCGGCGCCGCCCGGAACGCTTCGAATGCCGCTGGGCGGTGCAGTTGTAAACACTGGTAATTACAGCTTGCGTGGGCGGGTGGGGCGCGGGTATCTTGACGTGATGCATGTCACACCTCCGACATCCTTGCGCTTCGACATCAAAGGCCTGGCCCAGTCCATGCGGCACAGCAGCGCCCTGGACGCGGTCCCTTTGAACCTCACCGACAACCAGTGGCCGTTGCTCGCCAACTACCTGCAACCTGTGGCGTTGCAGCAAGGGCAGGTCCTGATCGAGCAAGGGGTGAAGGATCGCACGGTGTATTTCGTGGAGAGCGGCACCCTCACCGTGCACTACGAAGACGACAAGGAGCGCGTGCGCATCGCGGTGGTGGGTTCGGGCTCGTTGCTCGGTGAAGGTGCCTTTTTCAGCCACCTGCCCCGCAGCGCCACGGTGCACGCCGGCAGCGACTGCCGACTCTGGTGCATGACACCGCTTCGCTTTCGCGAGCTCTCTGTGCGCCACCCCGACATCGCCCTGGAATTGACGGTGGCCATGTCGGCGGTGCTGGCCCGGCGCATGTACAACAAACCCAAGCGGGTGGCGGTCACCTGATGACCGCAGGACGCCTGGTGACAGGTTCCGCGCCAGCGCGGGGTTCTGTTCGCACCGCCATTCAGACCACTTCAGCAGAACGCCTTGTGCGCACTTTGACCATGTCATTCATGAGCTGGCTGCAAGCCAAGAAAACCAACCCATCGGGCAAAGGTCGCATGGCGCGCGCACGCAAGTCGTTCAGCCAGACCACCTTGCCGCTCATTTCGCCGCGCAAGGGCCGGCGGATCTTGCGCCGCGAACAGCTGTTCGGTGTGGTGCGCGAGTCGCTCATCCGCGCCGGCGTGCTGTCCACCAGCTACGAGTTCAAGGTGCTCACGCTGGACGCCAACGGCGATTGTTTTCTGGTGCTGGTCGATCTGGCCTTGCCCGCCGAGGGCATGCCCGACGAATACCTGTTGGAGATTGAAAGCTGGATCCAGCAAAGCGCCAAGGCACGGCACGGCATGCAGGTGCGCTCGGTGTATTGGCGCCGCCGCGCGGCGCACGACCAGGTGGGCGTTGCGTTGCGGGCAGCGGTGTCAGCGCAGACCCGGCGGGACACCGAGCTGTTCAATCCCACGGCCATTCCCAAACCGAACATCCGCTCCTCCCATGCACCCATGCAGGCCCTGGGCAAAGACGAGGTGAACGCTTTCCGTGCGGTGCTTCAGAGCGCAGCCCAGCCGCCGTTTGCTTCCACCGAAGAGGCGGCCTTGCCCGTTCCGGAATCCCACAGCGATTTCGCAGCGCTCAGCGAAACGCAACACGGCAAACTCTGAAACGGCGCGCCCTGGCGTTCAGTGACCGGCGAAGTCGACCAGCGTGAAGAGCTTCAGGCCGGAGTCCCTGAGCTTCTGTGAACCGCCCAGCTCGGGCAGATCGACGATGGCAGCGCCCTCCATCACCTCTGCGCCCAGTTTTTCCAGCAGGCGCCGCCCGGCCATCATGGTGCCGCCGGTGGCGATCAGGTCGTCGATGAGCACGACCTTGTCACCGGCCTTGACAGCGTCGGTGTGCAGTTCCACCGTGGCGCTGCCGTATTCCAGCTCGTAGGTTTCCTCCACGGTGGTGAAGGGCAGCTTGCCCTTCTTGCGGATGGGCACAAAGCCCACGCCCAGTTCGTAGGCGAGCACCGAGCCGATGATGAACCCGCGCGCATCCAGGCCGGCCACGACGGTGGGCTTGAGGGCCGGGGCCATGTACCGGTGCACGAAGGCGTCGATCAGCACTCGAAACACATGCGGGTCCTGCAGCAGGGGCGTGATGTCGCGGAACTGCACGCCGGGCGCGGGCCAGTCGGGCACCGTGCGGATGTGGGCTTTGAGGAAAGCAGAGGTGTCCATGGGCGTTGGTTCGAGAAGGATGGCCCATTATCGACCGACGAAAAAAAGCCCCGGCACAAAGGCCGGGGCAGGCGTCCATGGCGACCCTGTCAGGCCATGGGTTTGAACTGGTAACCGTTGCCGGCCGCTTCCAGCGTGCCGAGGGCGGGGAACGGGAAGTGGAAACCGCCCATGGCCATTTTCTCCTTCACCAGCGTGTCGAAAATGCGGCGACGCGTCTGGCGGGCCATCTCGGCGTCCATGTCGAAGGCCACCGCCCAATCGGGGCTGCGGGCGAACAGCGAGGGCACGTTGGTCACGTCGGCCGTGTACATGAACGACTGTCCTTCAGAACGCACGGTGAACACCGCCATGCCCGGCGTGTGGCCGAAGGCGGCCGACGACTGGATGCCCGGGGCGAGCTCGGCGCCGGGCTCGAAGCGCACCAGGCGGTCGGCCGGGATGGCACCCAGGACCTTGCGGGCGTTCTGGAAACCACCCTGCGCAGCGGGCGGTGCCGCGGCCATCTTGGCGTCGTCCATCCAGTGGGCCATTTCCGGGGCGGGCACATGCACCTTGGCTTTGGGGAAGGTCAGCGAGCCGTCCTTCTTGATCAGGCCGTTGATGTGATCGCCGTGGAAGTGGCTGATGATAACGTGGTCGATGTCTTCGGGCTTGTACCCTGCAGCCGCCATGTTGGTGGCCAGGCGGCCCGTGGTAGGTGGGCCGTTGTCGGCGAAACCGGTGTCGATGAGGAATTTGGTGTTGCCGCTCACGATGAGGTAGGGCGTGAACGGGATGTCCACGTAGTCGGTGGGCAGGTTCTGCGACGCGAGCATGGCCTTGACCTGCTCGAGCGGCGCGTTGCGCACGAACTCTTCACCCAGCGGGCGGCGCAGCGCGCCGTCGTTGATCGCGATGATCTCCATGGCGCCGAGCTTCATCTTGCGGAAACCCGGTTGAGGTAGGGTGGGCATGCCCAGGTTGGGGGTGTTTTGCGAGAACACCGACGAGAAGGTCAGCGCGGAAGCGCCGGCCACACCAGCACCCAGGAACAAGCGGCGGTCCATCATGGAGAGTCTCCAAAATTAAAATCGGAAGCATACATACCGTTCAGTCACTCGTCAGACCTGAAGGTTGGAATGCCCACTCGGCGTTCGGGGGTTTGCGGCAGCTCGGGTCCCCAGGGACGCTCAGCCCGACAGCAGCTTGTCTTCGGCCAGCGCGAGTGCCGGCGCCTTGCCGCTGAGCACGAGCGTGTCGCCGCCCTGCAGCACGGTGTTGTCGGTCAGGGCCGCGGGCATGCCGCTGGCATGGCGCAGGCTGACCACCCGCACGCCCACCGCGTGCAACGCCAGGCTATCCAGCGTCTTGCCCACGTTGCGGCCGGCCGGCGGGAGGGTCACGGTGTTCAGGCGTTCGTGGTCGATTTCGTCCGCGCCGCTGTCGTCGGCGCCGTGGAAGTAGCCGCGCAGCAGGTTGTAGCGCGCATCGCGCTGGTCCTGCACCACGCGGATCACGCGGCGCATGGGCACACCCACCAGCGCCAGCGCGTGGCTGGCCAGCATGAGGCTGGCTTCGATCGCCTCGGGCACGACCTCGGTCGCGCCGGCGGTGCGCAGTTTTTCCAGATCGGTGTCGTCGACCGTGCGCACCACCACCGGCACGTTGACCGCCTGCTCGTGCGTGTGACGCAAGACCTTGAGCGCGCTGGGCGTGTCCAGGTACGTGATCACCACGGCGCTGGCGCGGTGCAGACCGGCGGCCATGAGCGCTTGCAGCCGCGCAGCGTCGCCGAACACCACCGAGTGGCCGGCGGCCGCGGCCTGGCGCACGCGGTCGGGGTCGAGGTCGAGCGCCATGTAGGGAATGCTCTCGGCTTCGAGCAGGCGCGCCAGGTTTTGCCCGCAGCGGCCGTAGCCGCAAATGATCACGTGCTTGTCGGCGTTGATGGCCTTGCGCGCGATGCTGGTCATCTGCACCGACTGCATCAGCCAGTCGCTGCCCACCAGGCGTGTGACTGTTGCGTTGGCGTACAGGATGACGAAGGGCGTGGCCAGCATCGACAGCACCATCGACGCCAGGATGGGGTTGAACAGCGCCGGCGGAATCAGGTTGTTGTTGCCGGCCAGGGTGAGCAGCACCAGGCCGAACTCGCCGGCCTGCGCAAGGTACAGGCCGGTGCGCAGCGCCACGCCCATGGGCGCACCGAGCATGCGCGTGAGCCCGGTGATGAGCGCCAGCTTGAAGCCCACCGACAGCGACAGCAACAGCAGCACCAGTGGCCAGCGGTCGAACACCAGGCGCCAGTCCAGCATCATGCCGATGGTGATGAAGAACAGACCCAGCAGCACGTCGTGGAAAGGTCGGATGTCGGTTTCCACCTGGTGCTTGAACTCGGTCTCCGAAATCAGCATGCCGGCCACGAAAGCGCCCAGCGCCAGCGAGAGGCCGGCGTGTTCGGTCAGCCAGGCCAGGCCCAGCGTGATCAGCAGCAGGTTGAGCATGAACAGTTCGTCGCTCTTGCGCCGCGCCACCAGCGTCAGCCACCAGCGCATCACCTTTTGCCCGCCGGTGAGCAGCAGCCCCAGCAGCACGATGGCCTTGAGCGTGGCCCAGCCCAGCGCGGGCAGCAGGTCTTCGGGCGCGGCGGCCAGTGCGGGAATGAGCACCAGCAAGGGCACCACGGCCAGATCCTGGAACAGCAGGATGCCCAGCACGCGCTTGCCGTGTTCCGACTCCAGCTCCAGCCGCTCGGCCACCAGTTTGATGACGATGGCCGTGCTGCTCATGGCCATCACGCCGCCCAGCGCCAGTGCGGTCTGCCAGCTGATGTCCCACCAGGTCGGCAGCAGCACGGTCAGCGCCAGCGACGCCAGGGTCGTGATCAGCACGGTGAGCACCACCTGCGACAGGCCCAGCCCGAACACCAGCCGCTTCATCGCGCGCAGCTTGGGCAGGCTGAACTCCAGACCGATCACGAACATGAGGAAGACCACGCCGAATTCGGCCAGGTAGCGGATGCCGCTGGAATCCTGCGCCAGCGCCAGCGCGTTGGGCCCGATCAACACCCCCACCACCAGATAACCCAGCATGGGCGGCAGGCGCAAGAACCGGCAAGCCACCACGCCCAGCACCGAGGCCAGCAAATACAGGAGCGCGATGTCGAGCGAGGTCATGCAGCCATGTTAACGGCCGGTGCTCTTGCCGCGAGGGCCGCACTGCCGGCAGCCCCACGGCGATAATCCGGCCATGACCTTGCCCGCCACCTTTGACGCTGCCCGTGCCCTGGCCATGGCCCACGAGACGCTGAGCATCGAGGCGCAGGCCGTCACGGCCATGGCCTTGCGCATGGACGACAGCTTTGCCACCGCGGTGGCCACCATGCTGTCGTGCAGCGGCCGCGTGGTCGTCATGGGCATGGGCAAGAGCGGTCACATCGGGCGCAAGATCGCCGCCACCCTGGCTTCCACCGGCACGCCCGCGCAGTTCGTGCACCCGGCCGAAGCCAGCCACGGTGACCTGGGCATGGTCACGCCCGCCGACGTGGTGCTGGGCATCAGCAACAGCGGCGAGAGCGAAGAGCTCAACGCCATCCTCCCCCTCATCAAGCGCATGGGCGTGCCCCTGATCGCCCTCACCGGGCGGCCCGGGTCCACGCTCGCGCGCCACGCGATCGCGGTGCTCGACAGCTCGGTCGACAAGGAGGCCTGTCCGCACAACCTGGCCCCCACCGCCAGCACCACCGCACAACTCGCCATGGGCGATGCGCTCGCCGTGGCGCTGCTCGATGCGCGCGGTTTCAAGGCCGACGACTTTGCCCGCTCGCACCCCGGTGGCGCGCTCGGGCGCAAGCTGCTCACCCATGTGAGCGACGTGATGCGCAGCGGCGCCGACGTTCCGCGCGTGAGCCCGCAGGCCAGCCTGATGGAACTCATGGGCGTGATCAGCGCCAAGGGTCTGGGCATGAGCGCGGTGGTCGACAGCGACGACCGCGTGCTCGGCATCTTCACCGACGGCGACCTGCGCCGCTTGATTGAAAAAACCGGCAGCAGTGCCGACCTGCGCACCTTGCGTGCGGTCGATGTGATGCACGTTCAGCCGCGCACCGTGTTGGCCGATGCGTTGGCGGTGGAGGCGGCCGGCGTGATGGAAGCCAGCCGCATCACCAGCGTGCTGGTGGTGGACGCGCAGGGCCGCCTCATCGGCGCGCTCAACACCAACGACCTGATGCGTTCGAAAGTGATCTGAATGAACGCCTTGCCCGCCTTGCGCCCGGCGCTCAACTTTGCGCCCGAACTGCTGCTGCTGGCGCAGGGCATCCGCGTGGTGTTTTTCGATGTGGACGGTGTGCTCACCGACGGCGGCTTGTACTTCAGCGAGTCGGGCGAAACCCTCAAGCGCTTTCACACGCTGGACGGCCACGGCATCAAGCTGCTGCAGCGCGCCGGCATCACGCCGGCGGTGGTGACCGGGCGCGACTCGGCGGCCCTGCGCGCGCGTCTGAAGGCTCTGGGCGTGGCGCACGCGCGTTTCGGCACCGAGGACAAACGCCCCGCGGCCGAAGAGATCCTGGCCGAGCTGGGCCTGGACTGGTCGGCGGCCGCCGCCATGGGCGACGACTGGCCCGACCTGCCCATGCTGCGCCGCGCTGCGCTGGCGTGCGCCCCCTCCACCGCCCACGCCGAGGTGCTGGCCGTGGCGCACCACGTCACCACCCGCCTGCCGGGCGCCGGTGCCGTGCGCGACCTGTGCGACCTGCTGCTCGTGGCCAGCGGTGTTTACGCCCGCGAGCTGGAAGCGGCCGCCCGATGAGCACGTCCGATCCGCTGGACTTCCTGGACACGGTCGACCTGACCGAGCCCGCGGCCCGGCCGCCCAAACGCAAGCCCAAGCTGCTCGACCGCATCTCCATTTACCTGCCGGTGCTGCTCATGGGCCTGCTGGCGCTGGCGTCTTACTGGCTGCTGCGCGCCACCCCCGCGCCCGAGGCGCCCCAGGCCGCGCGGCCAGTGAGCAGCGAGCCCGACTACTTCATGCGCGGTTTTTCCGTCAAGGCCTTCGACGCCGACGGCTCGCTCAAGTCCGAGGTGCTGGGCGACGAGGCCCGCCACCACCCCGATGACGACCGCATCGAGATCGACAACGCCCGCATCCGCAACATCGGCCCCGAGGGCCGGCCCACCGTGGCCACGGCGAAGCTCGTCACCACCAACGCCGACAACAGCGAGTTCGTCCTGCAAGGCGACGCCGTGGTGGTGCGTGAAGCCGCCACCGGGCCCAACGGCCAGGCACTGCCCCGGCTGGAATTCCGGGGCGAATACCTCAAGGTGTTCGTGGACCCCGAGCGGGTCGTGTCCGACCAGCCCGTCACCTTGTTGCGCGGCACCGACCGCCTGGTGGCCGACTCGCTCGACTACCGGGGCGACACCGGCATGGCGGATTTCAAGGGCCGGGTGAAAGCGCAACTGATCCCCCGCTGAACACCATGACCACCCCAGACGCCACATCGCCACTGGCCTTCATCACCGGCGCCTCCAGCGGCATCGGCCAGGCCCTGGCGGCCCGCTTCGCCCGCAGCGGTTACCGGCTTGCCCTGGTGGCCCGACGCACCGCCGAGATGCAGGCCTTTGCCGACGCCCACGGCTGGGATGCCGGGCGCTGCCGCGTGTATGGCGCCGACGTGGCCGACATCCACAGCATCGTGGCCGCCGGGCAGGCGTGTTTGCAGGCACAGGGTGTGCCCGACGTGGTGGTGGCCAACGCCGGCGTGAGCATCGGCATGGACACCCGCGAACGCGACGACCTGGACGTGATGGCGCGCACCTTCGCGCTCAACAACACCGGCGTGGCCGCCACCTTCCACCCGTTCGTGGCGGCCATGGCGGCGCGTGGCAGCGGCGCGCTGGTGGGCATCGCCAGCGTGGCGGCCATCCGCGGCCTGCCCGGGCACGGCGCCTACTGCGCGAGCAAAGCCGCCGTGGTGGCGTATTGCGAGAGCCTGCGCGGTGAACTGCGTGGCAGCGGCGTGTCGGTCGTGACCCTGTTGCCGGGCTACGTGGACACGCCGCTGACGCGCGAGAACCGCTACGCCATGCCGTTCCTGCTGAGCCCCGAGACCTTTGCCGACCGCGCGTTTGATGCCATCGTGGGTGGCGTGAGCTACCGCGTGATTCCCTGGCAAATGGGCGTGGTGGCCAAGCTGCTGCGCCTGTTGCCCAACGCGGTGTTCGATCGGGCCTTGTCGGGCCGCGCGCGCAAGCACCGGCAAGGCGGAGCCCAGAGCGGCCCTTGATCGGGGGCCGTGGGAGCGCCCATGAAAAAACCCCTGGGGCCCAAAGCCGCAGGGGTTTTTTCCTGGCTGATCGGCGGATCCTGAGATCCGCTGAATCAAGCTGATCGGGGGAGTCGATCAGTAGCCGCCACGGCCACCGCCGCCGCCGCCACCTTCACGACGGCCGCCGCCACCGCCGCCACCGCCGTAGGGGCTGCGGAAACCGCCGTCGCTGCCGCCACCACCGCCACCACCGCCGTAGCCGCCGCCACCGGAACGGCCACCGCCGAAGCCGCCGCCACCGGAGCGGGGAGGACGGGCTTCCATCGGACGGGCTTCGTTCACCACCAGGCTGCGACCGCCCAGGGACTGGCCGTTCATGCCTTCAACAGCGGCTTGCGCTTCGGCATCGTTGCCCATTTCGACAAAGCCGAAACCTTTGGAACGGCCGGTATCGCGCTCCATCATGACTTTGGCGCTGTTGACCGAGCCATAAGCGCTGAATGCTTGCTGCAGGTCTTCGTCGCGGACGGTGTATGGCAGGTTGCCAACGTACAGTTTGTTGCCCATGTTCGGGACTCCTAATAACACTGATGAAAATAGCGATGGAGCCCCGTTAGCACACAAAACCTGTAGCACGCGAAACCGACCGATCACTTGTCAGAACGAGCGCCCTGGGCGCTCGCCAGAGGATTATGCGCGCAGCGCCGCGAAAACAGTAACTATTTTTCAGGACCGATTTGCCCCCCATGGCTGCGACGTGACCACACAACACCGACCGCCTCAGCCCGGGCAACGCCCCTGTGTCCGCCCCAGTGGGCAGCGCAAAAAGGGCACTTCAATTTATACTGCCGCTCCTCAGCGCCGATTTGTTCCGAATTGCGGGCGCTTTAAAAATGCCGCTAAAGAAGAGACGCCTGGTCCAGCATCCCGGTCTCGCTCTTGGCGGTACCGGGATTTTTTTCGGGCGCGCGCCGCCCACAGGACACCAGCTTGATCGTCACGCCCCAAACGTTCCGATTCACCGACCCGCTGCCGCTGCGCAGTGGCGCCAGCCTGCCCGCCTACGAGCTGGTGGTGGAGACCTACGGCACGCTCAATGCCGAGCGCTCCAACGCGGTGCTCATCTGCCACGCGCTCAACGCCTCGCACCACGTGGCAGGCCGGCACGCGGACGAACAGGGCCGGCCGATCCCGCGCAGCGAAGGCTGGTGGGACAACATGATCGGCCCCGGCAAGCCGGTGGACACCGACCGCTTCTTCGTGATCGGCGTGAACAACCTCGGCTCGTGCTTTGGCTCCACCGGACCGACCCACACCAACCCCGCCACCGGCGCGCCCTGGGGCGCGGATTTTCCGGTGGTCACCGTCGAAGACTGGGTGGACGCGCAGGCGCGGTTGCTGGACGCCATGGGCATTGAGACGCTGGCGGCCGTGATGGGTGGCAGCCTGGGCGGCATGCAGACCCTGAGCTGGACCTTGCAGTACCCGGCGCGCGTGCGCCATGCGGTGGTGGTGGCCAGCGCGCCCAACCTCACGGCCGAAAACATCGCGTTCAACGAGGTGGCGCGCCGCGCCATCGTGACCGACCCCGATTTCCACGGCGGCCACTACCTGCGCGAGGGCACCCTGCCCCGGCGCGGTCTGCGCATCGCCCGCATGATCGGCCACATCACGTACTTGAGCGACGACGTGATGAACGAGAAGTTCGGACGCAGCCTGAGGTCGAGCAACGATGCCGATCCCACCGCCGCCGCCGAACTGGCCTACCGCTACACCACGCAAGACGTGGAGTTCCAGATCGAGAGTTACCTGCGCTACCAGGGCGACAAGTTCAGCGAGTACTTTGACGCGAACACCTACCTGCTCATCACCCGCGCGCTCGACTACTTCGACCCGGCACGCGAGCACGGCGGCAGCTTGAGTGCCGCGCTCGCGAAGGCGCGCGCCAAATTTTTGCTGGTGAGCTTCACCACCGACTGGCGTTTTTCGCCCAAGCGCAGCCGCGAGATCGTCAAGGCGCTGCTGGAAAACCGGCGCGACGTGAGCTACGCCGAGATCGACGCGCCCCACGGGCACGACGCCTTCTTGCTCGACGACCCGCGCTACCTCAACGCGGTGCGTGCCTACTTTGACCAGACCATCGCGGGAGGCATGGCATGAGCGATACCCGCTTGATGGACAGCATTGCCCGCCTCGTGCCACCCGGCTCGCGCGTGCTCGACCTCGGCTGCGGCGACGGCGCCATGCTGGCCCACCTGCAGGCCACGCGCGCCTGCAGCGGCTATGGGGTGGAAATCGACGACGCCAAGGTGCTGGCCTGTGTGCGCCGCGGTGTGAACGTGCTGCAACTCAACCTGGAAGACGGGTTGAGCACCTTCGGCGACAACGCCTTTGACGTGGTGCTGCAGATCGACACGCTGCAACACCTGCGCAACGCCGAGACCATGTTGCGCGAAACCGCGCGGGTAGGCCGCATCGGCGTGGTGGCGTTTCCCAACTTTGCCCATTGGCCCAACCGGCTGGCCGTGGTGCAGGGCCGCATGCCCGTGACCAAGCGCCTGCCTTACCAGTGGTACGACACGCCCAACATCCGCGTGGGCACGCACGCCGACTTCGAGGTGCTCGCGCGCCGCAATGGCCTGACCATCGAGAAGAGCTTCGGCCTGCACGAGGGCGAAGAGGTGCACCGGTGGCCCAACCTGCTGGCCAGCACGGCGGTGTTCCGCTTCACGACCTGAGCCTGGTCAGCCGCGCGAAGCCTCGCGCGCCGCGTCCGCCGCAAAGTCGCCCTCGATGGGCTGTCCCGCCGTGATCGACGGGTAGACCTCGGCAAACACGGCCCGGATCTGGGCCAGCGGCAGATCGTCAAAGGCGCCGTGATCGTTCACGTACGCCATGTGCTGGCGGCCGGCCCGGTCGAACGCGTGGTACAGCGAATCGTGCACGCCGTCGAACTCCAGCGGCAGCAGCCCGAACTTGTCGCACAGCTCGATGTTGAACGCCGGCGTCGCCTTGCGCCAGGCGCCGTCGATCCACAGCTCGGTGTAGCCGTGCCACGCGAACACGTCCGTTTTCATGGTCTGGCGCAGCTTCTCGGTGGACAGGTGGTTCTTCACATCGGCAAACCCCAGCCGCGCCGGAATGCCCGCCGCCCGCGCCACCGCCGCCAGCAGCACCGCCTTGGGCACGCACCAGCCAAAACCTTGCGCGAGCGCCGTGCTGGCGGTCATGCCGTGGTCCGAGAGGTCGATGCGGTAGGGGTCGTAGCGGATCTGGTCGCGCACCGCGAGGTAGAGCGCCACGGCCTTTTCCCGATCGCTCGCACCCTGTGCATGGGCTCGGGCGAACGAGACGATCCCGGGGTGGTCGCTGTCGATCGTGCGTGTGGCGCTCGTGCAGCCCGGTGCCATCGGCTTCAAAGGGGTGTTCATGCCACCAAGTTAACCGATTTGCCCGTCCGTCGTTTTGAGTGGCGGCAGCCCTCAAGTTTTTTCAGGGGATCGCGCTGTGCGTGAGAAACCGCATATGAATTGATGAATGTTGATAGCCAGCGCCTAAAGCGGGGTCGGTGTGCACCGATACACAAGGCAGACGGCGGTGGTGACGAGTCCCAACCGACCGCCGGGTTCGCCGCACCCCGTCCACTGCGCGGCATTTCTGAAGCCAGACCATGTCCTCCAAAACCCCCGTCCGGGTCCGTACCCAACTCACGTCGTTGTGCGCTCTCCTGGTGGTTCTCATGATCGCCGTCGGCCTGTGGGGCGCGGCCTTGGCGCGCGAGCAGTCCGCGCTCATGCTCTCCATGTACCAGGACCGCGTGGTGCCGCTGGCGCAACTCAAGCGCGTGGCCGACCAGTACGCGGTCAACATCGTCGATGCCGCGCACAAGGCGGCGGACGGTGCGCTGACGCCCGAGCAGACCTTGCAGGCCGTGGGGCAGGCGCGCGACACCATCCGCACCGCCTGGACCGCCTACCTGGCCACCGAACTGGTGAGCGAGGAAAAGCGGTTGATCGCGCAGCTCGTGCCGCTGATGGCCGCGGCCGATGCGTCGGTCCTCCAGCTGGAGTCGCTTGTCCGGGCGCGCGACGCGGCCCTGCTGCAGACCTACACGGCCCGCGAGATGTACCCGGTCTTCGATCCCATGCAGGAGGTGGTGGGCCAGCTGATCCAGCTGCAGGTGGACGTGGCGCGCGAGAGTTACGAACAGGCGCAGGTCGACATTCGTGAAGCCTTCTTCGGCATGGCAGCGCTCGCGGCCCTGGCCATCACCATCGGCGTCTCGCTCGCCTTCTGGATCATCCGCGGCCTCGACCGCTCACTGGGCGCCGAGCCGCACGAAGTGCGCGACGTGGCCGCTGCGATCGCCGGGGGCGATCTTGGGCAGGACATGCGCGTGCGCCCGGGAGACGCCACCAGCCTCATGGCCACCATGCACCACATGCGCCAGCGCCTGCGCGTCATGGTCACCGAGGTGCGTGAAAACGCGGGCGGTGTGGCATCGGCCAGTGAGCAGATTGCCTTGGGCAACCAGGACCTGAGCTCGCGCACCGAAGAGCAGGCCAGCGCCTTGCAGCAGACGGCGGCTTCCATGGAAGAGGTGGGCACGACGGTGACCCACAACGCCGAGAACGCGCGCCAGGCCAGCGAGCTCGCGCAGCAAGCCTCGGCGGTGGCCACCGAAGGCGGCGCGATGGTGGCCCGCGTGGTGGCCACGATGGACCAGATCAACGACAGCAGCAAAAAAATGAGCGACATCATTGGCGTCATCGACGGCATCGCCTTCCAGACCAACATCCTCGCGCTCAACGCCGCGGTGGAGGCCGCGCGGGCCGGTGAGCAGGGCCGTGGTTTTGCGGTGGTGGCCGCCGAAGTGCGCAACCTCGCGCAGCGCAGTGCTGCCGCGGCCAAGGAGATCAAGGTCCTGATCGGCGCCAGCGAGGACCAGGTCGGGCTCGGCGTTTCCCTGGTGGACCAGGCGGGCAGCACGATGCAGAAGGTGGTGGACGCCATCCACCGCGTCTCGGCCATCGTGCGCGACATCAGCGATGCCAGCCGCGAACAGAGCACGGGTGTTTCCCAGGTGGGTGACGCGGTCAGCCAGATGGACCAGGTCACCCAGCAGAACGCGGCGTTGGTGGAAGAGAGCGCCGCTGCAGCCGCCTCACTCACCCATCAGGCTCAGCGGCTGTTGCAGGCGGTGGCCGCGTTCCGGCTGGAGCCTGGCCAGCCATCAACGGCCTGAAATCGCCCGTCAAGCGAGTCCAAAAGCATTCATGGCCCGGTTTTGACCGGGCTTTGTCTTTTTATTTCCGGCTTTAGCCGGCGCCCGACTCGCCGATATTCATCTGACCAACCCGATAACCGAGGACCCATCCCATGGACATGCGCAACGAAGCCAGCCACATCGCCCGCCACGACAGCGCCCGCGCAGCGGCCGCCCAAAAGGCCAGCGCCGAATTCCTGACCTTCCGTCTGGGCGGCGAGGAGTACGGCATCGACATCCTGCGTGTGCAGGAGATCCGCTCTTATGAAGAGCCCACCCGCATCGCCAACGCGCCCTCGTTCATCAAGGGCGTGGTCAACCTGCGCGGTGTGATCGTGCCGGTGGTGGACCTGCGCATCAAGCTCGGTTGCGACAAGGTGGAATACAACGGCTTCACCGTGGTGATCGTGCTCAACGTGCGCGGCCGGGTGGTCGGTGCCGTGGTGGACTCGGTGTCCGACGTGCTGGAACTCGCCGGTGAGCTGATCAAGCCCGCACCCGAGATGAACACCAACGTGGACACCAGCTTCATCACCGGCATCGCCAGCGTGGGCGAACGCATGCTGATCCTCATGGACATCGAAGCCCTCATGTCGAGCACCGACATGGGCTTGATGGACACCACGCAGTCCCTCCAGTGAGTGCGCCAGCACTTTCCTCTCAGATTTCGCAGGAGACCCCCATGTTCAATCGCCTCAAGATCGGCCAGCGCCTGACGCTCGGCTTTGCCAGCGTCCTCGTGCTGCTGGTGGCACTCACCGCCCTGGCCTGGACCAGTTTGCAGTCCGCCCATCAGGCCACCGCCAAGGTGATCGAGATGGAACACCGTTCTTCGTTGATGGAGGAATGGCTGGCGAGCACGCGTCTGAACATCAACCGCGTGCTGGGCGTGGCCAAGTCGGGCGCCAACCCGGAGGTGGACGCCTACTTCAAACCCCTGATCGCGCAGACCACCGAGCGCATCAACGAATTGCAGAAGACGCTGGATGCCGAGGTCACCAGTGAAAAGGGCAAAGCCCTGATGAAGGACATTGCCGATCGCCGCGCCGAGTACATTGCCGTGCGCAAGACCTACTTCGACACGCTCAAGAGCGGGGACATTGCCGTGGCGGCCCAGCAGCTCGATTCAGCGTTGCTGCCGGCGGCCAACCGCTACACCGACACGATGGTGGAGTTGCAAAAGTTCCAACGCGAACTGGTCAACGTGGCGGTGGCGGCGTCGGAACAGACGGTCAACCGCCAGGCGATGATCATCATGGTCCTGGCCGCCCTGGCCGTGGTCCTGGCCAGCCTGGTGGCGTGGCGCATCACGGTGTCGGTGACCGCGCCGCTGCACGAGGCCGTCGGCATCGCCACGGCGGTGGCGGCTGGTGACCTCAATGGCCACGTGCAGACGATGCGCAAGGACGAGCTGGGCGACCTGCTGAACGCCCTGGCGTCGATGAAAACCTCGCTGATCCAGACCGTGGGTCAGGTGCGCAGCGCCACCGACAGCATCAACACCGCTTCGTATGAAATCGCCTCCGGCAACCAGGACCTGAGCGCGCGCACCGAGCAGGCCGCGAGCAACCTGGAAGAGACCGCAGCCTCGATGGAGCAACTCACCAGCACCGTGCGCCAGAGCGCGGACGCTGCGCGCCAGGCCAACCAGCTGGCCGCGAGTGCGGCCGAGATCGCCGTGCGCGGTGGTCAGGTGGTGGGCCAGGTGGTCACGACCATGGACGAGATCAACCACAGCAGCAAGAAGATCAGCGACATCATCGGTGTCATCGACGGCATTGCCTTCCAGACCAACATCCTGGCCTTGAACGCGGCGGTGGAAGCCGCGCGCGCCGGTGAACAGGGCCGGGGCTTTGCGGTGGTGGCCGGTGAGGTGCGCAACCTGGCGCAGCGCAGCGCAGAAGCCGCCAAGGAAATCAAGAACCTGATCGGTGCCAGCGTGGACCGCGTGGAAGCCGGCTCGCGGCTGGTGGCCGACGCCGGGCAGACCATGAGCGAGATCGTGGGCTCGGTGCAGCGCGTCTCCGACATCATTGGCGAGATCACGGCAGCGGCCGGCGAGCAGAGCGACGGCATCGGGCAGGTCAACGTGGCGGTGACGCAGCTCGACCAGATGACGCAGCAGAACGCCGCGCTGGTGGAAGAAAGTGCGGCCGCGGCCGAGAGCCTGAAAGACCAGGCCAGCCGCCTGACCGAGGTCATCAAGATCTTCCGCATCGACTCGGCCCAGGCTTACAGCGCCCCGGCGACCGTGGTGGCCAAGACGGCCAACACCTTCAAGCCGGTGGCCCACAAGCCCGCCAGCCTCAGACCCGTCGCTGCCAAGCCCGCCTTGTCGGCACCGGCCACCCCCAAAACCGAGGCCTTGCCGCGTCCGGCGGCCACACCGGCGGCCGTTGTGCGCCCTGCGCCCGCCGCCCGCCCCGCGGTGGCGGCGGGTGCCGAAGGCGACTGGGAAAGTTTCTGAGTTGCCTCTGACCGCCGAGCCTCGCCGGCGGTTCTTTTCTCCCTGCAACGAAAGCACCCGTGAACGCCTCGCCTCTGTTGCACGTCCCGAAGTCACATCCACCAGAGGCCCAAGCCGTGCTGGGTGACCAGGTGATGCTCGCGGCCATCATCTTGAGCGCGCTGGGTGCTGTGGTGATTGGCTTCACACATTACGAGCTCACGCTGGCGCTGATGGGCGCCTTGCTGTTGTCGGGGCTGGGGTTGGCGGCTTACGTTCTCGGGCGCGGTTCGCTCGCCTCACGCCTGGTGCTCACGTTCGCGCAGGCCGCTTTGGTGGCGTTGCACATCCAACTGGCGCACGGTGAGTCCGAGTTCCACTTTGGCATTTTTGTCACCCTCGCCCTGCTGCTGGTTTACCTGGACTGGCGGCCGATCGTGTTTGCAGCGGGCTTGTTTGCCGTTCATCACGTGTTGTTTGACCGTCTGCAGGCCATGGGCCTGGGCTTCTACTGCACCACCGAGGCCAACTTCTGGCGTGTCATGTTGCACGCGGGCTATGTGGTGGTCCAGACGGGTCTCGAGGTGGTCTTGGCTGTGAGCATGGGGCGAACCGCGCGTGAGGGCGCTGAACTCGGACGCATGGTGAAGGCGATTGATCAGGAAGACGGTATTGCGCTGGATGCCGGCGGCATGGTCGTGAGCAGCACGGGAGCACGCGCTTTGCAGAGCGCGTTGCAAAAGATGCGCGCGACGGTGGCATCGGTCCAGTCGTCGGCCGACTCCATCCAGTCCGCCAGTCGCGAAATCGCCTCGGGCAACCAGGACCTGAGCGCGCGCACCGAGCAGGCCGCGAGCAACCTGGAAGAGACCGCAGCCTCGATGGAGCAACTCACCAGCACCGTGCGCCAGAGCGCGGACGCTGCGCGCCAGGCCAACCAGCTGGCCGCGAGTGCGGCCGAGATCGCCGTGCGCGGTGGTCAGGTGGTGGGCCAGGTGGTCACGACCATGGACGAGATCAACCACAGCAGCAAGAAGATCAGCGACATCATCGGTGTCATCGACGGCATTGCCTTCCAGACCAACATCCTGGCCTTGAACGCGGCGGTGGAAGCCGCGCGCGCCGGTGAACAGGGCCGGGGCTTTGCGGTGGTGGCCGGTGAGGTGCGCAACCTGGCGCAGCGCAGCGCAGAAGCCGCCAAGGAAATCAAGAACCTGATCGGTGCCAGCGTGGACCGCGTGGAAGCCGGCTCGCGGCTGGTGGCCGACGCCGGGCAGACCATGAGCGAGATCGTGGGCTCGGTGCAGCGCGTCTCCGACATCATTGGCGAGATCACGGCAGCGGCCGGCGAGCAGAGCGACGGCATCGGGCAGGTCAACGTGGCGGTGACGCAGCTCGACCAGATGACGCAGCAGAACGCCGCGCTGGTGGAAGAAAGTGCGGCCGCGGCCGAGAGCCTGAAAGACCAGGCCAGCCGCCTGACCGAGGTCATCAAGATCTTCCGATGACGGATCGCGCAGCACGCGCCTTCAGCCACTTCTCAATCGAATCATTCTCGAAAAACGACCATGCAAACTTTGATGCGCCAGTTTTCCATCCGCACCCGAATGATGGGCGCCATCGGCGTCGTTCTGCTGTTGTTGACCATGATCGGCGGCGCCGGTCTGTGGGGCATGAACCGCCTGCACGCCCTGAGCGTGGAGTTTGTCGATCATGCTTTCGAAGAGACGCTGACCCTGTCGCGCCTGCAGGTGGCGCTGGGCGACATGGGTCGCTTCGAGAAGGACATGATCATTGCCTACGAGAAGCCCGAGGAAGTGGCGAAGGCCAAGGCCCAGTGGCAGGGCGCGCGCGACGCGGCCGTGCAGCAGATGGACCACATGCTGGTGGGCGATGAGGACGGCGACAACACCGTCGTGCGCGAGATGAAAGACCAGCTCACCGCCTACGCCAACGCGGTGGAGCCGGTCACGCGCCAGCTGGCCGACAACGGCTACGACACCGCCACCGTGGCCAACCGCATGCTGGCGCGCGCGCACGAGCAGTACGCCGGGCTCCTGGCCAACCTGAAGCGGGTGGAAGACGTGCTCAAGGTGGAGGCCGCCACGCTGCAACAGGAAGAGAAGGACATCAACGCCCAGACGCTGCTGATCTTCGGTGTGGCCGTGGCACTGGCCGCGCTGGTCGTGGTGCCCACCACACTGTCCAACATGCAGAGCATCTGCCAGCCGCTCAACGAAGCGCAGCGCGTGGCCACCGCCATCACCAACGGCGATCTGACCCAGACCGTTCACGTCAGCGGCAAGGACGAACTCGCGGCCCTCATGCAGGCCCTGGGGGGCATGCAGGCGTCGCTGGTGCGCATCGTGGGCGAGGTGCGCAACAGCACCGACAGCATCGGCACCGCCAGCGAAGAAATCGCCAGCGGCAACCAGGACCTGAGCGCTCGCACCGAGCAGGCCGCGAGCAACCTGCAACAGACGGCGGCCAGCATCGACCAGATCAACAGCACCGTGCGGCAGAGTGCCGACTCGGCGCGCCAGGCGACGCAGATGGCGGTGGTCAATGCCGAGGTGGCTGTGCGCGGCGGCCAGGTGGTGAGCCAGGTGGTCACCACCATGAACGAGATCAACCAGAGCAGCCAGAAGATCGGCGACATCATCGGTGTCATCGACGGCATTGCCTTCCAGACCAACATCCTGGCCCTGAATGCCGCGGTGGAAGCCGCGCGCGCCGGCGAGCAGGGCCGCGGTTTTGCCGTGGTGGCGGCCGAGGTGCGCAGCCTGGCGCAACGCAGCGCGCAGGCCGCCAAGGAAATCAAGCTGCTGATCGAAGCCAGCGTGGGCAAGGTCGAGACCGGCTCCCGGCTGGTGGCCCAGGCCGGCAGCACCATCGGCGAGATCGTGGCCAACGCCGAGAAGGTCTCGGCCTTCATCAGCGACATCACCACCGCCGCCCACGAGCAGTCCCAAGGCATTGGCCAGGTCAATGCCGCTGTGAGCCAGCTCGACCAGATGACGCAGCAGAACGCTGCGCTGGTGGAAGAGAGCGCGGCCGCGGCCGAGAGCCTGAAAGACCAGGCCGGCCGCCTGGCCGAGGTGGTGCGCGTGTTCCGGCTGGCCGGCTCGGCGCAGGCCTGAAACGCCGGGCACGGATCGACATCCGCCCGTTGCGGCGCCACGGAAGCGCCGCCCTGCCTATACTGTTCCGGGTAATGCCCCGGTCTTCGCGGGGTGCCCCGCTGGAGTCCGCCGCCATGAACGCCCGCCTTCCCCACGCCCTGCCGCCGCTGGATCCCACGGCGCTGCAAGCCCACATCGATGCCGCGTGGACGCAGACCATCGTTCCCGAGCTGGTGCGCTACATCGAGGTGCCGGCCAAGTCCCCCGCGTTCGACCCCGACTGGGCCCGCCACGGGCTGCTGGACCGGGTGTTGCGCGGCGCGGCCGACTGGGTGCAGGCGCAGAAGGTGGAGGGCCTCGTCCTGGAGGTGATCCAGCTCAACGACGCAAACGGTGTGCCGCGCACACCGGTGCTGTTCTTTGAAGTGCCCGCCTGTGCCGGCCACGATGGGACGCCGGCGCCGTCGTCCGGCCAGACCGTGCTGATGTACGGCCACCTCGACAAACAACCCGAGTTCACCGGCTGGCGCAGCGACCTGGGGCCCTGGACGCCGAAGATCGACAACGGCAAGCTCTACGGCCGCGGGGGCGCCGACGACGGTTATGCGGTCTACGCGAGCATCGCCGCCCTGCAGGCGCTCAAGGCCCAGGGCGCGGCCCATCCGCGCATCGTCGGCCTGATCGAGACTTGTGAAGAGAGCGGCTCGGGCGACCTGCTGCCGTATGTGGACGCGCTGCGCACGCGCCTGGGCGACGTGGGTCTGGTGATCTGCCTGGACAGCGGCGCCGGCAACTACGACCAGCTCTGGCTCACCACCAGCCTGCGCGGCATGGCCAGCGGCGTGCTCAAGGTCGAGATCCTCACCGAGGGCATCCATTCCGGCGACGCCTCGGGGCTGGTGCCGTCGAGCTTCCGCATCATGCGCCAGGTCCTCGACCGGCTGGAAGACAGCGCCACCGGCCGCCTGCTGCCCGCCAACTTCCACTGCGAGGTGCCGGCCGAGCGCGTGGCGCAGGCGCGCGCGACCGCCGCCATCCTGGGTGACGAGATCTACAAACGCTTCCCCTGGGCGCACCATGACTGCGGCGGCTCCACCGTGTTCGCCCTGCCCACCACCACCGACCCGGTGGACGCCCTGCTCAACCGCACTTGGCGGCCCACGCTGTCGGTCACCGGCGCCGATGGTTTCCCCGAGATGCGCAATGCCGGGAACGTGCTGCGGCCTTACACCGCGTTCAAGCTGAGCCTGCGCCTGCCCCCGCTGGTGGACGCGCCCGCCGCCGTGCAGGAGCTCAAGGCGCTGCTGGAGGACAACGCGCCTTACCAGGCCAAGGTCACGTTTGAGGGTGAGGGCGCGGCCAGCGGCTGGAACGCGCCGGCCACCATGCCCTGGTTCGAGCAGGCCTTGCAGGACGCATCGCAGGCGCACTTTGGCGCTGGTTGCGGCACCATCGGCCAGGGGGGCACCATCCCGCTCATGAACATGCTCAGCCAGGGTTTCCCGACCGCGCAGATGATGGTGTGCGGCGTGCTCGGTCCCAAGAGCAATGCGCACGGCCCGAACGAATTCCTGCACCTGGACTACGCGCGCCGCCTGACCGCCACCGTCGCGCAGGTCATCGCCCGCATGCCCTGAACACGGCCCGTCCCATTTCTTTCCCTGCGCCGACATGACCGACACGACCCAGGCCCCCTTCACCTTGCGCGACGGCCTCAACCTCGCGTTGTACGACTGGCCGCTGCCGATGCGCCGCCGTCCGCGCGGCGTGGTGCTCATCGTGCACGGGCTGGGCGAGCACGCCTGGCGTTACGACGCCGTGGCGCGGCGTCTCAACGACTGGGGTTTCTTCGTGCGCGCCTTCGACCAGCGCGGCCACGGCGATTCGGGCGGCGCGCAGGGGGTGCTGCCCGACGACGACGCGCTGCTCGACGACCTGGCCGAGGTGCTGGACGACACGCGCCGCCACATCGCCCAGCCGTGGGCCTGTCCCCTCCTCCTCATGGGGCACAGCATGGGCGGGTTGGTGTCCGCCACCTTCGTGCAGCGCGGCATGGCCAAGGTCGACGGCCTGGTGCTGTCCTCGCCCGCGCTGCAGGCCGGCCTGGGTCTGGTGCAACGCAGGTTGATCGATCTGATGTACCGGTACGCACCCAACAAGACCCTGTCCAACGGGTTGGACGCGAGCAAGATTTCGCACAACCAGGCCACGGTGGCGGCCTATGAAAGGGACCGCCGCGTGCACGACCGCATCTCGGCGCGGCTGGCGCGTTTCATCGACAGCAACGGGCCCAGTGTGCTGGCGGCGGCGCCCGGCTGGAGCGTGCCGACCTTGCTCATGTTCGCGGGCGACGACCACCTGGTGAAGTCCGAAGGCAGTCGTGCCTTTGCGGCGGCTGCCCCCCGAAGCACCGTGCATTCACAGGCGTTCGAGGGCCTGTACCACGAGATCTTCAACGAAGCAGATCCATCGGCCGTGTTCGGCACGCTCAAAGCCTGGCTGGACGTTCAGGCGCCCCAGCCCAGAACCGCCTGAGGCCCTAGCGGCGCGGCTGCATCAAGCCGCCGAGCATGCCCATCAGATCGCCCGCTGCCGGGTTGCTCTGACCACCGAGCAAGGCGCCGAGTGCGCCCAGACCGTTGTCGGCCGGCACCTGGCCTTGTGGTGTGAGCTGGTCGATCAGCCCTGGCAGCAGGTCGGCCAAGGTGGTGGATGCCTGCCCCGGGTTGCCACCCAGCTGGGCGGCGATCATGCCCATGAGGTCCGGGCCGAGGGCCTGCCCGAGCCGATCGGGGTCCACTGGCTGGTTGGCACCCGTGCCCACCCACGATTGCGCGGCCTCCCCCAACCCGGCCGCCTGCAGCTTGGCGAGCAAACCCTGCAAACCCCCTGCGTTGTTCAGCAGCGAGCTCACCAGGGTGATCAGCAACTGTGGATTGAGGCCCCCAGCGCCCCCGGCGGGTGAGGCGTCGGCGCCGCGCTGGGCGCCCATGGCGGCTTCGGTGGCCGCGCCGATCAAAGAATCCAGCAATCCCATGCCGAGCCTCCGTGGTTACTTGGGTCAGGTCGGATTGTGGGCTTGCCGACCGCGCCATGCAAGCCAGACCAGGGCCGCTGCGGTGAGTCCCAGCGGCAACAGCGAGCCCACGTTCAACCATTGCCAGCCCTGCGTGGTCACCAGCGCGCCGGAGGCAAACGAGGTGAGCGCCATGGTGGCGAACACGCAGAAGTTGATGGCCGCCTGCGCGCGGTCTTTTTCCTCGGGTCGGTACGACTGCAGCGAGAGCGTGGTGCTGGCGGTGAAGAGGAAGTTCCAGCCCACGCCCAGCAGGAACAGGGCGATCAGGAACTGGTGCAGCTCCACGCCCGACAAAGCGATGACGACGCACAACACGTTGAGCGCGACACCGGTGCCCATGATGCTGAGCACACCAAACCGCTTGATCAGGTGGCCGGTGAAGAAGCCCGGCGCGAACATGCCGATCACGTGCCATTCGAGCACCAGGGCCGCGTCCTCGAACGGAAAACCGCAGACCTGCATGGCCAGCGGCGTGGCCGCCATCAGCAGGTTCATCACGCCGTAGCCCAGGGCCGCGCCGGCGGTGGCGACGATGAACACCGGCTGGCGCATGATCACGCTCAAGGGCCGGCCGGGATCGGCGCTGGCCGCTTTGGGCGGCACGGGCGGAAAACGCACCCAGGCCATCACCGCCATGGACAGCAGCGCCACCACCGCCAGCGACAGGTAGGCGCCCACAAACGGCACATCGAACAGGGTGCGGGTGCGGCTGGCCAGGTTGGGCCCCAGCACCGCGCCCACCAGCCCACCGGCCAGCACCAGCGAGATGGCCTTTTCGCGGAACGCCGGCGCACTGAGTTCGGCCGCGGCGAAGCGGTAGAGCTGGCCGTTGGCGCTGTAGTAGCCGGCGATCACGGTGGCGGCCACGAGCAGCCAGAAGTTGTGGTCTATCACGGCCCAGGCGCACAACAGCGCCGACCCCAGCGCCACCAGCAGCCCGATCTGGAACGACACCTTGCGCCCGAATGCGCTTTGCGTGCGCGCCACCAGGGGTGTGGACAGCGCGCCGCCCACCACATAGCCCATCACCGGCAACGTCGCCATCCAGCCCAGCGGCGCCAGCGACAGACCCACCAGCCCGTTGATGGCGATGAACACCACGTTGTTGGTGAGAAACAGGCCTTGTGCGGCGGCCAGCAACCAGAGGTTCTTGTTCATAAGCCATCGTTTATACAAGCGCTTCCCAGACCCCGTCGGGACACGCAGCCCCACGGCGGAGCCGCAGCCATCGGAACTGTCATGCATCTGACACAAAAGCTATCAAATACAGAGCAAACATTCAAGCTGGGTAAATGCGTTCCAGCGAGCTTGAAACGCGATAACGCTCAAGTCCACCGCCGTTTGACCGAAAACTGAAGCAGTGCCCGCCGGGCCCGTCAACTCCGTGTCTGGACTTCCCATGAACTGGCTTTCTCACATTTCGGTACGCGCCAAATTGGCCCTGTTGTTGGGTCTGTGTGCGTTGGGGATCCTGATCGTGGCCGCGAGCGCGTTGTTTGGTCTTCAGCGTGCGGTCAGCGCGGGTCAGCACCTGGTCCAGACGGAGGTGAGCGCTGTGCGCACGCTCGGCGAGGTTCGCGCGGATGTGGGCAACATGCGGCGTTTTGAGAAGGACATGTTCCTCAACCTGGCCGACGAGACTGCGCTGGCGCGGTACCACCAGGCGTGGCGCGACCAGGTGGCCGGCGGCCTGCAGCGCATGACCGAGCTCGAGCCCCTGCTGCGTGCCGACGAACAGGCCGCGCTGAAGCGGATGCGCTCGGGTGTGAGCCGTTACAGCGAGGCGGTGGAAGCGATCCATGTCGGCATCACGCGGGGCGACATCAACGACCCGTGGCGCGCCAACCAGGCCATGGAGCCCGCCAAGGCCGATGTTCGTTCTGCCGACGCCGCGTTCGACGAAATCAGCAAAGCCGTGACCGCCCGGGCCGATGGCATGGTGGTCCTGCTGGCCGACTTGCAGTTGGGAGCGGTGGCGCTCACGGCCACGGTCGCGGCCTCGGTGCTGGGTCTGGCGCTGGCCCTGGGCTATGCCATCGGTGTGCGGATCACGCGGCCGCTGGACGAGGCCGCACTGGCCATGGACCGTGTGGCGGCGGGCGACCTGTCGGTGCACGTGAAGGTGCGGGGCACCGATGAAACCGCCCGCGTGCTCGCCGGTGTGCAGCGCATGCAGGACGCGCTGGCGGCGATGGTGCGTGACATCCGCGGCGGCGTGGTGGCCATGGGTCACGCGAGCGCCGAAATCGCCTCGGGCAACCAGGACCTGAGCGCGCGCACCGAGCAGGCGGCGAGCAACCTGGAAGAGACCGCGGCCTCGATGGAACAACTCACCAGCACCGTGCGCCAGAGCGCGGACGCCGCGCGCCAGGCCAACCAGCTGGCCGCGAGTGCCGCCGAGATCGCCGTGCGCGGTGGTCAGGTCGTGGGCCAGGTGGTCACGACCATGGACGAGATCAACCACAGCAGCAAGAAGATCAGCGACATCATCGGTGTCATCGACGGCATTGCCTTCCAGACCAACATCCTGGCCTTGAACGCGGCGGTGGAAGCCGCGCGCGCCGGTGAACAGGGCCGGGGCTTTGCGGTGGTGGCCGGTGAGGTGCGCAACCTGGCGCAGCGCAGCGCAGAAGCCGCCAAGGAAATCAAGAACCTGATCGGTGCCAGCGTGGACCGCGTGGAAGCCGGCTCGCGGCTGGTGGCCGACGCCGGGCAGACCATGAGCGAGATCGTGGGCTCGGTGCAGCGCGTCTCCGACATCATTGGCGAGATCACGGCGGCCTCTGGCGAGCAGACGGGCGGGATCGAGCAGGTGAACACCGCGGTGACGCAGCTGGACCAGATGACGCAGCAGAACGCCGCGCTGGTGGAAGAAAGTGCGGCCGCGGCCCAGAGCCTGAACGATCAGGCCGCTCGATTGAATGCCACCGTGGCGGTGTTCCGCCTCGTGCCGGAAACCGCCTGAGGCGGCGCGTTCAGGTCAGTGCGAGCGTCAGGGCCGCCAGCGCCGCGGTTTCGGCTCGCAGCACGCGCGGACCCAGGGTCACGGGCACGAAACCCGCCGCACGGGCCTGGGCATCTTCTTGCGGATTCAGGCCGCCCTCGGGGCCGCTGAGAAAGCACACGGGCGTGTTGGGCGCCACCGCTTGCAAGACCTGGGCGAGTGGCCGTGTGCCCTCCGCCAGCGAAAGCAGACAGCGAAGCTCGGCTGCGGTGGCGTTCACCGGCGGCAGCGCCTTGAGCCAGGCGGCGACATCGGCGACGGGCTGCACCGTGGGCACGCGGTTGCCGCCGCACTGTTCACACGCCGCAATGGCCACCGACTGCCAGTGCGCCTGTTTCTTGGTGACGCGCTCGCCCGCCAGGCGCAACACGCTGTGCGCGGTGTGCAGCGGTTGCAGCGTGACGACGCCCAGTTCGCCCGCCTTCTCCACCAGCCAGTCCATGCGGTCGTTCGCGGGCATGCCCACGGCGAGCGTCACGGCGCGGCCCGGTTCGCGCTCGGTGGCGGTGTGGGCGCCCACAGTCACGTCCACGTCGGAGCGGCCCATGCGGGTGATGGTGGCGGCCCACTCGCCGCCATCGCCGTTGAAGAGCGTGATGACGTGTCCGGGCTGCAGGCGCAGCACCTGCACATGGCGCGCGGCCGACGCGGGCAGGGCCAGGCTCTGGCCGGCGAGCAGCGGCGCGGGGCAGTGAAAGCGCGGCATCAGATCCGCCCGAAGGCGTAGCCCGAGGCGGCCTGCAGGCCCTCGACCTCGTCGATCAGTTGCAGGAAGGGGCCGAGCGCCCGGTAGCGGTGGGCGGTGTGGCGGATGTAGCCGATGAAGCGCGGCGCATCGGCCAGGTACTTCGGCTTGCCGTCGCGCAGCGTGAGCCGCGCGAAGATGCCGGCCACTTTCAGGTGGCGCTGCAGGCCCATCCACTCCACCGAGCGGTAGAAGGCGCCGAAGTCGGCGTGCCAGTCCTCGAAGTCCATCAGGCCGGCCTTGCGTGCTTTTTCCCAGTAGCGCACGGTCACGTCGATCACGAAATCCTCGTCCCAGGTGAGGAAGGCGTCGCGCATGAGGCTGGCGATGTCGTAGGTGATGGGGCCGTGCACTGCGTCCTGGAAGTCGAGCACGCCGAGTTGTTGCGCGGGAGTGTCGCCGGGCTGGCGCGGCAGCATCAGATTGCGCGGCATGAAGTCGCGGTGAACGTACACGCTCGGGGCGTTGAGGTTGTGCGCGACGATCGAGTCGAAGGCCTTCTGCAAGGTGTTGGCCTGCGTGTCGTTCAACGCCAACTGTTTGTGCTGCTGCAGGTACCAGTCGGGAAACAGCTGCAGCTCGCGGCGCAGCAAGGCTTCGTTGTAGGGTGGCAGCACGCCGGGTTTGGACGACAGCTGCCAGGCGAGCAGCGCGTCGAGCGCCTGCATGTAGCGCCCGTGGTTGGCCTGCGCGTGGTCGGGGTCGATGCCGTCGAGCATGGTCTGGTGGCCCAGATCGCTGAGCAGCATGAAGCCCTGTGGCTCGTCCCACGCCAGCACCTCGGGCACCAGCAGACCGGCCTCGCGCATGAGCGTGGCCACGTGCACAAACGGCTGGCAGTTCTCGTGTGCGGGCGGTGCGTCCATCACGATCAGGCTGTGCCCGGCCTGCGTGTCGATCCGCAGGTAACGCCGGAAGCTGGCGTCGGCCGATGCCGCTCGCAAGGTGGCGGGCAGCAAACCCAGCCGGTCGGCCAGCGGGCCCAACCAGGTCGAAAAAGCGGCTTCGCGCTGGGGATCGGCCCACTCGACGGCGGTGTTGGACTGGGTCATGGTGGTGGGTGTTTTTGCGCCATTTGTCAATGGGCCGCACGCGGGATCGCGCAGTGGATAATGGCCGCTGATTCTACAAACCCCCTGTGCCGATCCGCGGGCTTCGCACGCTTTTGATCGACCCGGTCAACGACTTCCTCCCCTTGAATCGCCGCATCCACCCACCCTGTGTTTCAGCCCTGTCCGGTGGGCACGAGCAGCCCCGCCTGAAGGCAGCGCCCGTGGCGTTGGCGGTGCGCGGTTTGATCGCGGTGCTCGCGCTGGGCGCCCACACGCTGGGCCACGCCCAGTCGGGCGACGGTGATGAGGCGCCACAGCCCGGCATGTCGTTGCGCTCCAGCGGCATGCTGCTGGAGACCCTGCCCGAAGACGCGAAGCGCCAGGCGCCGACCTTTGTTTCGGGCGACCGCATTGAAGGCCAGACCGACGGCGTGACGGCGGTCGAAGGCAGCGCCGAGCTGCGTCGCCACGACACCGTGATCCGCGCCGACCGGCTGCAGCTCGACCAGCGCACCAACGATGCCCAGGCCAAGGGCAACGTGCTGATCAACCGCAGCGGCGACCGGTTTCAAGGCCCGGAGCTGCAGATCAACGTCGAGACCTACCAGGGCACGTTCACCCAGCCCACGTTCAACCTGCTGCAGAACGAAGGTCAGGGCGACGCCAGCCGCGTGGACTTTCTGGGCGAGGACAAGGCCGTCGCCTTCGATGCCCGCTACTCCACCTGCCCGCGCACGCCCGGCGCCGACTGGATGCCCGCCTGGATGGTGCGCGCCACGAAGATCGAATTCGACAACGTGGCCCAGACCGGCACCGCCACCAACGGTGCCCTGGAATTCCAGGGCGTGCCCATCCTGGGGTGGCCCCGTTTTTCCTTTCCGCTGACCGATGCGCGCAAGTCCGGCCTGCTGCCGCCCACGCTCAACATCGACAACATCAGCGGTCTTGAAGTCACGCTGCCCTACTACCTGAACATCGCGCCCAACCTGGACGCGACGCTCTACCCCACGGTGATGAGCAAGCGCGGCGTTGACCTGGGCGCCGAGGTGCGCTACCTGCAGCCCACGTATGCGGGCCTGGTGCGAGGCGCCTACATGCCCTCCGACCAGCTGCGCGACGCCAACCGCTGGGGCTACACCGCCCAGCACAACCAGAGCCTCACCGGCAGCAGCCTGGCGTTCGGCGGGTCGGCGGGTCTCTACCTCAACCTCAACCGCGTGAGCGACGACGACTACTGGCGCGACTTCCCGCGCGCCACCGCATCGCTCACCACCCGCCTGCTGGCCAGCGACGCGGTCTACAGCTGGGGACAGGGTCCTTGGTCGGTGAGCGCGGGCGCCTACACCTGGCAGACGCTGCAAGACGTCGACGCGCCCATCACGCCGCCTTACGACCGCCTGCCCTCGGTGGCCGTGCGCTATGGTCGCAGCGACGCGCAAGTGGCCAACCTCAGCGGGGTCGACTGGTCGGTGCTCACCGAGTACACCCGTTTCCAGTCGGTGCCGGGGCTCACCGGGCAGACCAACGGCGATCGCGCGCTCACGGTGGCCGAGATCAGCCGGCGCTTCCAGGCGCCGGGCTGGTTCATCAAACCGCGCGCCCAGATCCACGCCACCCAGTACAGCTTTGACAGCGCCCTGGCAAACGGCTCGCGCAGCGCATCGCGCGTGTTGCCCACGGTCAGCCTGGACAGCGGCCTGATCTTCGAGCGCGATGCCAGCTACTTCGGCCGCGGCTTCACGCAGACGCTGGAGCCACGCGCCTTCTTCACCTGGACGCCCTACCGCGACCAGCGCCTGCTGCCCAACTACGACTCGGCGGCCAACGACTTCAACCTGGCCTCGATCTACACCGAGAACGCCTTTGGCGGCAACGACCGCATCTCCGACACCCGCGCGGTCACGGTCGGCGTGAGTTCGCGCCTGCTCGACCCCGACACCGGCGCCGAGGTGGTGCGCCTGGGCGTGGCCCAGCGTTACCTGTTCCGCGACCAGGAGGTGTTCCTGCCCAACGCCACCGGGCTGGCCGGTGGCGACCCGATCAACGAGCGCCTGAGCGACATCCTGCTGGCCGCCCGCGTGCAGTGGAGCCCGCGCTGGCTGACCGACGCCAACGTGCAGTACAGCCCGGGCGACCGCCAGTCGGTGCGCACCACCCTGAGCGGGCGTTACACACCCAGCAACTTCCGCGTGCTCAGCGCCGCGTACCGCCTGCAGCGCGGCAGCAGCGAACAATTCGACGTGGGCTGGCAGTGGCCGCTCAGCGACCTGTTGGGTTCGCCCGCAGGCCCGGCGGTGCGGGGACGCGCCTTGGGTCCGGGGCAGTGGTACAGCGTGGGCCGCATCAACTACAGCGTGCCCGACCGCAAGGTGGTCGACCTGGTCGCCGGCTTCGAGTTCGACGGCGGCTGCTGGCTTGGGCGCGTGGTGCTCGAGCGCCTGCAGCGCAGCAACGCGTCGGCCAACCAGCGTATCCTGTTCCAGCTGGAGTTCACGGGCTTTTCCCGCCTCGGCTCCAACCCGCTGAAGACCCTCAAAGACAACGTGCCGCGCTACCAGTACCTGCGCGAAGAAATCAACCCGCCCAGCCGGTTCCAACAATATGACTGACCGCTCCTCACACCCCCGCTTTCCCCGCCTGGCCGTCTGGCTGCTGTGCAGTTCTCTGCTCGGGGCTTCGGTTGTGCACGCGCAGGCACTGCGGCCCTCCAGCGGATTGCGCGTGCCCACCGCGCCAGCGGCCTCAAGCGCCACGTCGCGCACCGCCGACTTCATCGTCGCGCTGGTCAACTCCGAGCCCGTCACCAACAACGAAGTGCGCCAGCGCATGGTGCGTCTGGAACAGCAGCTCACCCAGCAATCGGCGCCCGTGCCCGAGCGCGACCAGCTCGCCCGCCAGGTACTCGAACAGATCATCAGCGAGCGTGCCCAACTGCAACTCGGTGCCGAGTTGGGCATCCGCGTTGACGAAGCGGCGCTGGCGCAGGCCGAGCAATCCATTGCCGCGCAGAACCAGCTCACGCCCGAAGAGTTCCGCCGCCGCATTGCCGCCGATGGAGTCGACATCAACCAGTTGCGCAACGATCTGCGCAACCAGCTGCTGTTGCAGCGCGTGCGGGAGCGCGAGGTCGACTCCAAGGTGCGCGTGAGCGAAGCCGATATCGACGACTTCATCCGCGAGCGCCAGGGCAGCAACGACGTGTCCAGCCTGCAGCTCCACCTGGCGCAGGTGTTCATGTCGGTGCCCGAAGACGCGGCGCCCGACCGCGTGCAGGCGTTGCAGGCGCGCGCCCAGGGCGTGGCCGATCGCGCCCGCGCGGGCGGTGACTTCGGCGAACTGGCGCGCGAGTTCTCCGAAGGCGCGGAACGCGTCAATGGGGGCCAGTTCGGCATGCGCCCGGCCAACCGGTTGCCAGAGTTGTTCGTGGAAGCCACCCGCTCGCTCAGCGCGGGTTCGATCGTCGGTCCTTTGCGAAGCCCGGCGGGTTTTCACGTGCTCAAGGTCATCGAGAAGCGCCAGGCTGGCCTGCCCGATGTGACCGTCAACGAAACGCGGGCACGCCACATTCTCCTGCGCCTGAGCCCGCAGCTCAGCGAAGCGGATGCCGTGGCCCGGCTGGCCGGATACCGCCAGCAGATCGCCAGCGGACAGGCGACCTTCGAGGCCCTGGCGCGCGAGCACAGCCAGGACGGATCGGCGCAGGACGGTGGCAACCTGGGTTGGGCGCAGGCTGGCCAGTTCGTGCCCGAGTTCGAGGCCGCCATGGGGCGTTTGCGTCCCGGCGAGATGTCGCCTCCCGTGGTGTCGCGTTTCGGCGTGCACCTGATCCGCGTGGACGAGCGCCGTCAGAGCACGCTGTCGGCGCGCGATCAGCGTGAGATGGTGCGTGGCCTCGTGCGCGAACAAAAGATCAACGAAGCCCTGCGCACCTGGGTGCTGGACGTGCGCGGTCGCGCCTACGTCGAATACCGCGAAGCGCCGCTGTTGTGACCATGCGGGTTGTGCAGGCGGCCGGCGCATGAAACACATCGCCCGCAAGCGGTTCGGGCAGCACTTCCTGACCGATGGCGCCATCATCGACGCCATCGTCGACGCCATTTCGCCGCAGCCCGGTGACGCCATGGTGGAGATCGGCCCTGGCCTGGCCGCGCTCACGCAGCCGCTGGTGGAGCGCCTGGGCCGCTTGACCGTGATCGAACTCGACCGCGACCTGGCGGTGCGCCTGCGGGCACACGCCCAGCTCCAGGTGGTGGAGTCCGATGTGTTGAAGGTGGACTTCACTGCGCTTGCTTCGCAGTTGGCAGTGCCCCGGCTGCGCGTGGTCGGGAACCTGCCCTACAACATCTCCACGCCCATCCTCTTCCACCTGCTTGACCACGTGAACGTGGTGCAGGACCAGCACTTCATGCTGCAGAAGGAAGTCATCGACCGCATGGTAGCCCGCCCAGCCACGTCCGACTACAGCCGCCTCTCGGTGATGCTCCAGTGGCGTTACGCCATGGACAACGTGCTGTTTGTGCCGCCCGAGAGCTTCGACCCGCCGCCACGCGTGGACAGTGCCATCGTTCGCATGGTCCCGCTGTCCGAGCCACCAGCGATCGATGTGGCGCGCTTTTCAACCATGGTGCAGGTCGCTTTCAGCCAGCGCCGCAAGATCCTGCGCAACACGCTGGGCCGCTGGCTGGAGGAACAGGGCTTTGAGGGCGTGTTCGATCTTCAGCGCCGCGCCGAAGAAGTGCCGGTGAGCGAGTACGTCGGCCTGATCCAGACCTTGCGGGCATGAAAAAGCCGCTGCATGCGCAGCGGCTTTTGGGGGAAAGGCCTGGTCAGGCTGCCGCGAGCCAGTAACCGGCGTTGAATGGGCTGCTCATGCGCAGCGCCATCGGGCTCACGTCCAGGATCTTGTCCGTGGGCA
>ENA-UOXK01000023-UOXK01000023.1-mixed-culture-metagenome-genome-assembly--contig:-NODE-23-length-120718-cov-17.328609_pt1 | contig 120718 bp, 110 predicted proteins | sample MGYA00238160_ERZ761638 | MGnify/ENA primary metagenome ERZ761638 (study PRJEB28912, sample SAMN08777098) | mixed culture metagenome | isolation source: Freshwater growth medium | place: USA...
TGAGAAAGTCCCTTTGAACCTGATTGAGGTAATCCTCGCGCAGGGAAGCAGGCCGATACCGTCCACCACCGCCATCAGGCGCTCCCGGTGGCGTCTGCCCAGCCCACCTGCCTCAACTTGCATGGAGCAATTGATGGCATCCGACCATTCGCATTCGTCACCGGCCAACCTGGCCCTCACCCCCGTGCCGCAGGGCGACCGGGTCTTCCACTTCCACGAACACGCCGCACTCTGGTTCAGCCTGGGCACGGGCCTGCTGGTCATGCAGATCGGCGCTTACCTGGTGCCGGCCGTGGGCACGCAAGACGCGCTCATTGCCATCGTGCTGGGCTCGCTCATCGGCGCCGGCCTGCTGGCCTGGACCGCGCGGCTGGGCTGCCAGACCGGCCTGGCCAGCGCCGGCCTGATGCACGCCACCTACGGCAGCGCGTTTGCCCGCCTGCCGGTGCTGCTCAACATCGCGCAGCTCGTCGGCTGGACCACCTTCGAGCTGGTCATCATGCAAGAGGGCACCGTGGCCATCTTGAAGCAGGCGCTGGGCAGTGAGCCCGGTGGCCTGCTCGACGGCACGGGCGGCAAGCTGCTGGCCACGCTGCTCTGGGGCGGTGTGTTGATCGCGCTCATGGCCGGCTCCATGCTCAAGCTGGTGCGCAAGTTCGTCAGCCGCTTCGGCCTGCCGCTGGTGATCGCCTCGCTGGCCTGGCTCACCTGGCAGTTCGGCACGCGCCTGCAGGCGCAAGGATTTGACGCTTTCTGGAACCGCCCGGGTGCCGGTGGCATGGGCCTGTTCTCGGCCATGGACCTGGTGATGGCGATGCCGGTGTCGTGGCTGCCGCTGGTGGCCGACTACGCGCGCCACGGCAAACGGGCCGCCACCACGCTGGGCGGCACCTGGCTGGGCTATGCGCTGGCCAACATCTGGTGCTACGCGCTGGGCGTGCTGGTGGTCAGCACGGTGGAGCCGGGCACCAACCTCGTGGGCGCGCTGCTGCTGGCCCAGGGCGGCCTGATCGCGCTCGGCCTGATCCTGCTGGACGAAATGGACAACGCCTATGGCGACGCGCACTCGGGCGCGGTCTCGGTGCACAGCCTGCAGCCGCGCTGGAGCATCAAGCGCGCCGGCCTGGCGTTTGCCGCCGTGTGCACGGTGCTCGCGCTGTTCCTGCCGATCCACGCGATCGAGCCCTTCCTGCTGCTGCTCAGTTCGGTGTTCGTGCCGCTCTACGGCGTGATCCTGGGGCGCCTGGGCAGTGGCGCGGTGGTGCCGAGCGTGACCGCGCGCACGGTGGACTGGAGTGCGGCGGCGGTGTGGGTGGCCGGCATCGCCTGTTACCACCTGCTCAAGCAGTACGCACCCGACCTCGGCTCTGCCCTGCCCACCCTGGCCTTCACGTTTGCGCTGGCCGCGCTTTCAAGGCCGCGCAACGCGGGTGGCCTCACCCCCGCCCGGGCCTGATGGACCAGCCGCGCAGCGCTTCAGCCCCGTGCCCGCTTGTGTTGCGGGACCGGCGCGAAGCCGTGGTTCAGCGGACCATGGCCGGCGCCGGTGTACACGTCGGCGCCCTGCGCGATGGCTTGCAGGATGTAGCGGCGCGCCAGCGCCACGGCCTGGTCCAGCGGCTCACCCAGCGCCAGATGGGCTGCGATGGCGGACGACAGCGTGCAGCCGGTGCCGTGGGTGTTGCGGCTGTCGATGCGCGGCGAAGCGAGTCGCTGCACCGGGCCGACGCCGGTGACCAGCAGATCGGCCACTTCAATGCCCGGCAGATGCCCGCCCTTGAGCAACACCGCCGGCGCGCCCATGGCGAACAGATCGCGCGCGGCGGCTTCGAGCTCGTCCGCCGAATCGATGGTGCGGCTGAGCAGCAGCGCGGCTTCGTCGAGGTTGGGTGTGATCACCGTGGCCAGCGGGAACAGCTCGTGCACCAGCACCTGCACGGTCGTGGGCGTGATGAGCGTGTCGCCCGACGTGGCCACCATCACCGGGTCGAGCACGACCTGTTTCACGCCGTAGTGCTTCAGTGCCCAGGCCACTGTGCGCACGATGTCGGGCGCGTGCAGCATGCCGATCTTCACCGCGTCCACGCCGATGTCGTCGAACACCGCGCACAGCTGCGCCTTGAGCATCTCGGGCGGCACACCGTGGATGGCGCTCACGCCCAGCGTGTTCTGCGCCGTCAGCGCGGTGATGGCCGTCATGCCGTAACAGCCCAGCGCCGCGAAGGTCTTCAGATCGGCCTGGATGCCGGCGCCACCGCCGCTGTCGGAGCCGGCGATGGACAGGACGCGTGTGTAGCGTTGGGGTTCAGTGGTCATGGCGCGCATTCTCGCAGTGCCCAAGGACATTCATGACGATCGACAGAAATTCCACCGCTGTGGTGCTCGGTGCCGGCCTCATGGGCCGGCTGCTGGCCTGCGCGCTGGCGCAGCGCGGCCACCGGGTCGAGGTGTTCGACGCCGGCGGCCCCCTGGCCGAAAACGCCGCTGCGCGCGTGGCTGCCGCCATGCTCGCGCCGCTGGCCGAGTCGGCGGTGACCGAACTGCCGGTGGTGCGCATGGGGCAACACGCGCTGGCCCGCTGGCCAGAGCTGCTGGCCACGCTGGCGCAGCCGGTGTTCTTTCAACAAAGCGGCACCGTGGTGCTGTGGCACCGGCAGGACGCGGCCGAGGCCGAACGTTTCTCGGGCCAGCTCGCGCGCACCACCACCGCCCTGCCCTCGTTGCCGCACGCGCAGCGTTTGAATGCCGCCGAGCTCACTGCGCTGGAGCCCGCGCTCGACCACCGCTTCGCCCAGGGCCTGTACCTGCCACAGGAAGGCCAGCTCGACAACCGCGAACTGCTGGCCGCACTCGCGCACCAGATGCTGTTGCTCGGGGTGACCGTGCACTGGAACAGTCCACGCAGCCCGGCCGAGGTGGACCCGGGCCCCGACACCTGGCTGTTCGACTGCCGCGGCCTGGGTGCCCAGCCGCAGTGGGGCGCGCTGCGTGGTGTGCGCGGCGAGGTCGCGCGGGTGCATGCGCCGGGCGTGAGCCTGTCTCGCCCCACGCGCCTGCTGCACCCGCGTTACCCGCTCTACATCGCGCCCAAGCCGGGTGGCATGTTCGTCATCGGCGCCACCGAGATCGAGTCCGACGACCTGTCGCCCGCGAGCGTGCGTTCCACGCTGGAGCTGCTGAGCGCGGCCTACACGGTGCACCCCGGATTTGGCGAAGCACGCATCATCGAGATGGGCGTGCAGCTGCGCCCCACCCTGCCCGACAACCTGCCCGGGATCCGGCTGAGCGCACCGCGCCGCATGCAGATCAATGGCCTGTACCGCCACGGTTTCCTGATCGCCCCGGCCATGCTCGATGCCGCCCTGCAGGCCATGGACAATGGACGGTCTGCGCTGGCCGAACAATGGGGCCTGTCGCTCCAGCACACCGCCCACTGAACCCCCCATGAACGTCCTGATCAACCACGAACCCCGCGAGCTGCCCGAGGGCGCCACGCTGGCCGACGCGCTGCGCGTGTGCGATCCGCCGGCCGTGTTCGCCGCGGCGGTCAACCTGCAGTTCGTGCCGCGCACCGCCTACGCACAGCAGGTGCTGTCTGAAGGGGACCGCATCGAAATCATCGCGCCCATCACCGGAGGCTGAACATGGACATGACCAATCCGATCACCCACGACGACCCGCTGATCCTGTACGGCGAGGTGTTCCAGAGCCGCCTGATGCTCGGCACCTCGCGCTACCCCTCGCCCGCCACGCTGGAAGCGGCCGTGCGCCGCGCGCAGCCCGCCATGCTCACCGCCTCGCTGCGCCGCCAGGGCGCGGTGCAGCCCGAGGCGGGTGCGGCGTTCTGGAAACTGCTGCAGGAGCTGGCCGTGCCGGTGCTGCCCAACACCGCCGGCTGTCACAGCGCGCAAGAGGTGATCACCACCGCGCAGATGGCGCGCGAGGTGTTCAACACGCCGTGGATCAAGCTCGAACTCATCGGCGACGACTACAGCCTGCAGCCGGACACGCTCAACCTCGTGGACTGCGCGCGACAGCTCATCAACGAGGGCTTCAAGGTGCTGCCCTACTGCACCGAAGACCTGGTGCTGTGCCAGCGCCTGGTCGACGTGGGCTGCCAGGCCGTGATGCCCTGGGCCGCGCCCATCGGCACCGGCCGCGGTCCGGTCAACCCCTACGCCATGCGCCTGCTGCGCGAGCGCCTCAAGGTGCCGCTGATCGTGGACGCCGGCCTGGGCCTGCCGTCGCACGCCTGCACCGTGATGGAGTGGGGCTATGACGCCGTGCTGCTCAACACCGCCGTGGCACTCGCCCAGTCCCCCGTGGACATGGCCGGTGCGTTTGCCGACGCTGTGCGCGCAGGCCGCGCGGCGTACCGGTCGGGCGCCATGCAAGCGCAGGACAGCGCCCAACCCAGCACCCCCGTGCTCGGCACCCCGTTCTGGCACCACCCATGAACGCCGGCATGAACGTGATGGTGATGGCGCAGTCCATTGCGCGGGCCCACGAGGCCACACTGGCCCTGCCGCTGGTGCCCGGCGCGGAAGCGCTCAAGGGCGACGTGGACGACCTGGTGTTTGCCTCCGCCCTGCAAGCCGCGCACCAGCTGGGCTTTGTGCCGGCCGATGCGATGTGCATCGCGCAAGCCTGGTCCCGCCAGGCGCTGCGCACGGGCGAATTCCACCCCGAACAGTGGCCCACGGAAGCGGTCGATTTCGGCATGGCCCCCATGCCCCGCAGCGATGCGTTTGCGTCCTGCCCCCAGACACTCGGCCTGTACGCCGTGATGCCCGACGCCGCGTGGACCATCCGCATGGCGCGCGCCGGTGTGCCCACGGTGCAGCTGCGCTTCAAGTCGGGCGATGCCTCGGCTGTGCGCGCCGAGGTCATGGCCACGGTGGCGGGCGTCAAGGGCACCGGTGCACGCCTCTTCATCAACGACCACTGGGAGCTCGCCATCGAAGCCGGCGCCTACGGCGTGCACCTCGGCCAGGAAGACCTGCAGGCCATGACACCGGCCGGATTGAAGGCCATCAAGGACGCCGGCCTGCGCCTGGGCCTGAGCACGCACGGCTACGCCGAGATGCTGATCGCCGACCAGCACAGCCCGAGCTACATCGCCATGGGCGCGGTGTTTCCCACCACCCTCAAGCAGATGGCCACCGCACCGCAAGGCACGGGCCGGCTCGCCATGTACTCGAAGCTGCTGCGTGACACCCCGCGCGTGGCCATCGGCGGCATCGACCTGGCTTCACTGCCCGAGGTGATGAAGGCCGACGTGGGCTCGGTGGGCGTGGTGCGCGCGCTGATGTCGGCACCCGATCTGGACGCGGCGGTGGCGACCTGGAAGGCCGCGCTCAAACCGGCCTGAAGGCCGCAAGCGGCGTTCAATCCGCGCCGCGCCGCCACACCAGGTTCATCAGCGGTTTCACGCTGAAGCCGTGCATCAGGATGGACATGGCCACCACGATCAGCGTGAGCTGCATCAACTGCAGTGCCAGGGGTTCGGGCAGGCCGTGCTGGATGGCGTACATCAGGTAGTACAGCGAGCCGATGCCGCGCACGCCGAACCACGCGGTCATGCCGCGCACCGGGGAGATGGCGCGGGTGCCGAGCAGGCCGATGAACACGCTCAACGGGCGTGCCACGAAAAACAGGAACAGCGCCAGACCCACCGCCGCCCAGCTCCACGAGTCGCGGTAAAGCGCGCCGCCGAGCAGCAGCACCAGCATGAGTTCGGACAGGCGCTCCAGGTGTTCCTTGAACACCAATGCGCCCTGGCTCACGGTGGACGCCGGCCCGCCGTCGGGTGCGCAGGCTGGCAGGTGCGCCGCCGCCTCGGCTTCGGCCACTTCATGTGCCCGTCGCGACAGCCGCATCTCGGTCTGGCGCAGCGCCACGGCCGCGAAAAACACCGCCAGAAAACCCCAGGCGTTCAGCCACTCGCTCAGGCCGTACACCACGCCGATGAGGCCCAGGCCGAGAAAGTCGTCCAGCAGCTCGTGACGCCGCGGCGCGCCGCGCAGCCACCAGCCCACACGCGCCAGCGCCACGCCACACAGCACGCCGATGGTGATGCCACCGACCGTGGCCCACACCACGTCCAGCACCAGCCACTGCGTGCCGTTCTCACCCAGGTTGTGCAGACCCAGCAAACCCAGGCCGAGCATCACGAACGGAAAGGCCGAGCCGTCGTTGAGTCCGGCCTCGCAGGTCAGCGTGAAGCGCAACTGGTCGCGGTCGCCCGGGTGGCGGCTTTGCACGTCGGTGGCGAGCACCGGATCGGTGGGCGCCACGATGGCGCCGAGCAAAATCGCGGCGCCCAGCGGCAGGCCCAGTGCCCACACGCCGAACGCCGACACCAGGCCCACGGTGAGCGTCATCGACAGGGTGGCCAGCAGCAGCGGCGCGCGCCACTGCCGAAGATTGAACGGCACCGGCATCTTCACACCGGCCGAAAACAGCGAGATCAGGACCGCCCCCTCGGTCAGCACCTCGAGCAGGGCCGACTCCTTCAACGGGTTGAAGCTGAAAGCACCGAGCACGGTGGGCCCCATGAGCAGGCCCACCGCGAGGTAGAGCATGGCGGGCGTGATGGGCAGACGCTTGAGCAAGGTGGGCGTCACGCCCATCACGAGCAGCAGCGCGCCGACAAAGAGGAACCAGTGCGCGGTGGTCATGCCAAGCAGCAAGGCCGCTGCATCCCGGGCGGGACACAGCGGCCTCGATCACAAAGCCACGGGCTGGCGAAGGACCCGTGCATGGTGGATCAGCGCGCCTTGATCTGGCCGCTCTCGTCCGACAGCACGATCTCGACGCGCCGGTTCATCTGACGGCCGGCGGCGGTGTCGTTGCTGCCCACCGGATTGGCCTTGCCGTAGCCGCGCGAGACCACGCGGTTGGAGGCAATGCCCTGCGCCAGCAAGGCCACGCGCACGGCATCGGCTCGCTCGGTGGACAAGGTCTGGTTGTAGGCGTCGGCGCCGGTGCTGTCGGTGAATCCTTCCACCAGCACGGTGCGCTGCGGGTCGGCCTTGAGCACCTCGGCGAGCTGGTTGACCATGCGCATGCCGTTGGGGCGCAGCGCGGAGCGGTCCACGTCGAACAGCACATCGCCCAGCGTGATCACGAGGCCACGCGGTGTCTGCTTGGCGTTGAGCTCGGCCATGCGCGCTTCGAGCATGCGGTTGCGCTCCATCGCCAGGGCGGCCTGGCGCTGCGCCTCCACCGTGTCGGTGCGGGCCAGGCTGGCACTGCGTTGTGCTTCCGCTGCGGCGCGCTGTGCTTCGGCAGCGGCGCGCTGGGCGGCGTCGGCTTCTTGCGTGCGGGCCTGCAGCTGGGCGCTGGTGCGCGCGGCACCGGCATTGGCCACGCTCAACTCGGCGGTCTTGTAGTTCACTGTTTCACGCACGATGGCTGCGCGCTGCGAAGCCACGTAAGCCAGGTGGTTCACCTGGGCCACGTCTTCGCGGTTGCTCGCGGCCGTGTTGGCCGCGGTCAGTGCGTCGGCGGCCTGGCGCAGTTCGGCCGGGGCCTGGTTCTGCGAACGCGGATCGGCTTGCACGGTGCGGAAATCTTCCCGCGCCTGGTCGAGCCGCACGTTGGTGGGTGGTGTGGTGCTGCAGCCAGCCACCACGGCCAGGGCGGTGAGCGAGAGTGCAAAGCGGTGCATGGTTTTCATGGGGAGTCCTGTTGTTGTTGTCATTGGGCGCGGTTGATTTCCTGGCGCAACGCGCGGCCGTCTTCACGAATCTCGCCGGCGGCCCGGTTGGCCCGGGTGCTGCGGGCCTTGGCCTCGGCCAGCCGTGCGTCCACCTGCACCTCGTTCGACAGCAGCAAGGCGCGATCGAACTGTTCCTGTGTCATGGCGGTGTCGGCCATCACCTGCTTCTGGCGCGCGATGTTGAGTTCGGTCGGCGCCAGTTCGGCGGCACCGGCGCGCGCAGCGGCGTCGATCGCGGCGCGTGAAAGCGCGAGCTCCTGGGTGGGCGCGGGGATGCGGGTGGCGCAAGCCATCAGCGACAACGTGAGCGCGGTGAGTGCGGTGAGGCCAAACAGGCGCACGACCTGGTGGCGTGCGGGTGTGACCAGGGCCTGAACGCGGGGTGTGAACGGGGTGTGCATCGAAATGTCTTTCTGTCATCAAGGCCGAGCTGGCCGACAGACCAAGCATGGGCGGGCCGACTGCGTGCGTCGGTGCTGTGCCGCACAGACCCGCCAGCTCGCATCCTCATAAAACAGACGCAGCGGTTCGCACATCCGTGCTTGTTGAAATCGCCCCCAACCAAAGGACATCGCATGAACTGGGACACCATTGAAGGCAACTGGAAACAACTCACCGGCCGCGCCAAGCAGCAGTGGGGCAAGCTCACCGACGATGACCTGACCACGGTGGCCGGCCACCGCGACCAGCTCGCCGGCAAGATCCAGGAGCGCTACGGCATTGCCAAGGACGAAGCCGAAGAGCAGGTGAAGGCCTGGGAGAGCAGCGCCGACGACTCGTGGTTGAACATCTCGACCGACGCCGAGCACGCGCAGAACCGCAAGCTCTGATGCCTTGGAGCTCCCCTCGCGGGGAGCTTCAAACCGCTTCGAGGTCCGGCAGCAGCCGGTCGTATTCCAGTTTCACCACCTGGTAACACTCGCAGGTGCGCTTCTCCAGCTTGGGACGGTCCAGCACCGTGATGCGGCCTCGCACATAGCGGATGATGCCGGCGGTTTGCAGCTTGAGAGCGGCTTCGGTCACGCCCTCGCGGCGCACACCGAGCATGTTGGAGATCAGTTCCTGGGTCATCACGAGTTCGTTGCCGGGCAGCCGGTCAAGGCTCAGCAGCAGCCAGCGGCACAGCTGCTGGTCCAGCGTGTGGTGGCGGTTGCACACCGCCGTCTGGCTCATCTGCGTGATCAGGGCTTGCGTGTAGCGCAACATCAAACGCATCACCGCGCTGGAACGTTCGAACGCTTCCCTGATGGCATCGGCGGGTAGCTGGTAGCCTTCGCCCGCGCTCTGCACCACGGCGCGGCTCGGTGTGGAACCACCGCCCATGAAGACGGAGATGCCCACCACACCTTCGGGGCCGACCACCGCAATTTCCGCAGAGGCTCCGCTGTCCAGCACGTAGAGAAGCGACACGATTCCACGGGTGGGGAAATGCACATGTTCGATGCGTTCGCCCGATTCGTACAGCACCTTGCCCAGCGGCAGGTCGACAAGCTCCAGCATCGGCTTCAGGCGCTGCCATTCGGCGTCGGGCAGGCAGGCCAGCAACTGGTTGTGACGGGGGTTGACTGCGGCTTTCATTTGGAATTGCTCCGTGACGGCTCATGTCGCGGAACGCGGCCAAACCCATGTGTACAAGACATCAATGATGGTCGAAAGATCGGTCCCTGTCTGTTCGGAACCGTACTGATAAATTCTTTTCCCTTGCACCGTGCAAACGGTTGGACAGCGAACAGGCAGGACACCCGCAGGCCGAATGAATGCGGGGCGTGCTGCCGTGACCGGCACCTGGAGTGCTCCATGCTGGCCGTCATCGTCTCCGCCAACAACGAAGAGGCCGTCATCGGCATGTGTCTTCGCCCGGTGGAGTCCGCTGCGTGCTGGCCGGTGGCGCAGCGCGAAGGTTTTGAATGATGACGAGGTAAGGAAACGCAAGCTCCAAACCGCCCGTCGAACAACGTTGGTGAGCGCACAGACCCACCACGCCACAGCCTTTACGGTAGCCCATCTTCGAACGACACCCGGCACTGAATCGTCCCGCGCCGGGTTGGTCTTTCGACACAGGAGAGAACATGGCATTTCCCACCACCTTGAGCGCGGAATCGACGCACACCGGACGCGTCCTTGACGACGCGTACGACGTTCGTCCGCCACGCTCCACCAGCGCGGTGTCATGGGGTGCCATCGCAGCCGGTGCCGCCGCAGCCGCCGCGCTCTCGCTGATCCTGCTGATCCTGGGCGTGGGTCTGGGCTTGTCGTCGGTCTCGCCGTGGACAGGTGCCGGCGTGACCGCCACCACGCTGGGTGTGACCACCATCGTGTGGTTGACCGTGACCCAGTTGCTGGCCTCCGGCATGGGCGGCTACCTCGCCGGTCGCTTGCGCACGAAGTGGGCCGACGCGCAGGCCGACGAGGTGTATTTCCGCGACACCGCGCACGGCTTCCTGGCCTGGGCCGTGTCCTCGCTGGCCACCGCCGCCCTGCTCACCTCGGTGATCGGCTCCATCGTGGGTGGCGGCGTGCAGGCCGGCGCCACGGTGGCCGGTGGTGCGGCCGTTGCCGCCACCGGCATGGTGCAAAGCGAAGAAGGTGGCTCCATGGCCTACTTCGTGGACACGCTGTTTCGCCGCGATGCCGGCGTGGTGTCTGCGCCCGCCACCACAGCGCCCGGCACCGAGCCCACAACAAGCACGGCAGCCCCTGGCCCATCGGCCGACCCCGCCGGGAGCTACCTGGACAACGAGCGCGAGCTCGCCGAAATCGGTCGCATCCTGGCGTTCCACAACCTGTCGGAGCCGCTGCCGGAAGACGACGTGCGCCACGTGGGTCAACTGGTGGCGCAACGCACCGGCTTGTCACAGGCCGACGCAGAAAAGCGAGTGACCGACACCTACGCCCGCGCGCAATCGCAGGTGCGTGAAGCCGAAACCGACGCACGCGCTGCCGCGGACGCAGCGCGCAAGGCCTCCGCCACCGCCGCGCTCTGGCTGTTCGTGTCGCTGTTGATCGGCGCCTTCTGTGCCAGCCTCGCGGCCACCTTCGGCGGCCGTCAGCGCGACGCCTGAACCGCACCCCACACACCACCACAGAAAGCCCGCCATGCGCTCACTTCTTCTGCTCTTTCTGGGCATCCCGATCCCGATCATCATCCTGATCGCCCTGTTCACCTGACCTCTTTCAACCCCACCCACCCCGCACTTCCAGGAGAAACCATGAACCAGTTCAACAACCCCCAGGTACCCGACACTTCCTTGCTGCCGGACAGCGAAAGAATCGCGCCGGTTGCCGCCGACACGATCGACAGAGCGGTCCAGGGCGCGCACAAGGCGGTGGACCGCCTTGCCGACACCGCAGCGCCCACCGTGCGCCATCTGGCCCAGACCGGCGATGCATGGACTGCCAGCTGCCGCGCCACTGTCCGTGAGCAGCCGCTGATGGCCCTGCTGGCGGCGTTTGCCGTCGGCGCGTTGGTGGGCCGCATCACGCGCTGACCCGACCCACAATCCCGAAAAAAGGCCGGGGGTGCAGCGATGCACCCCCGGCCTTCTTGTTGTGGCACCCGGCACCCCGTGCCGGATGTTCCTGCGTGGCTTCAGGCCAGCGTTCGCACCGAGGGCTCGCGCGCCCATTGGCGCGTGCACGCCGCCGCCACAAAGGCGTCGGCGTCGTCAGCGCCCAGCACACCCGCGTCGGCCTGGATGCCGGCGGCTTTCAGCACCGCCTGTGCCCCCGCATCGGCCGCCACCGCCTTGAGGTGGCCGAAGGCGTCGCGCACAAAGTCCACCGCCGCCGCTTCACGGCTCAGGGCCTTGCCGGCAGCGTCGGACAGCACCAGCGCCACCGCGTCGAACAACACCGAGGGCGTGCCGGCCAGCTGGCCATCGGCCGCCAGCTTCTTGCCGTTGGCCAGCGTGACACCACCGACCTTGGGCGCCACGATCTTCACGCGCGCACCGGCCGCCTCCACCGCCTTCTTCAGCGCGGCGACGGCCGCGCCGTCCGAGCCGTCGTCCACCAGAATGGCCACACAGCGGCCTTCCAGCGTGTCCTTGGCGTTGTCGATGATGCTCAGCGCGGCCGAGGGTGGCAGGTCCATCACCGGCTGGGCCGGCGTGGCGGGCGCGGGCAGCTTGTCCATGCCCAGACCGTCGGCCACGCGCTGACCCAGCGCTTCGTCGATCACCAGCAGGTGGGCCACCATGGCTTCACGCACATGGGGGTGTTCCACCTTGGAGAGCTCGAACACCAGCGCCGACGCCAGGTGGGCCTGCTCGGGCTCGCTCTGGCTGATCCAGAACTGGCGCGCCTGGCTGTAGTGGTCGGCGAAGCTGGCCGCGCGCACGCGGCCGCGTTCACCACCTTCGTCCAGCGCCACGCTGGCAAAACCCTTGGCGCGGTCGGCGCGCGGCGCGTCGGCTGACAGCGTGTTGGGCTCGTAAGCCACGCGCCCGGCCGGCTGCGTCATCTGCATGTGACCATCGCGCTGCTGGTGGGCAAACGGGCACTTGGGCGCGTTGATCGGGAGCTGCGTAAAGTTCGCCGAGCCCAGGCGCGAGAGCTGCGTGTCCAGGTATGAGAACAGGCGGCCCTGCAGCAGCGGATCGTTCGAGAAGTCGATGCCCGGCACCAGGTGCGAGGGGCAAAACGCCACCTGCTCGGTCTCGGCAAAAAAGTTGTCCGGCCAGCGGTCGAGCACGAGGCGCCCGATCACCTGCAACGGCACCAGCTCTTCGGGAATCAGCTTGGTGGCATCCAGGTGGTTGAACGGAAACTTGTCGGCCTCGGCTTGTGTGAACAGCTGCACCGCAAATTCCCACTCGGCCACTTCGCCTGCGCCCAGCACCTCGAACAGCTCACGGCGGTGGAAGTCCGGGTCGGCGCCGGCGATCTTCACCGTCTCGTCCCACACGGTGGACTGCATGCCCAGCTTGGGGCGCCAGTGGAACTTCACAAACGTCGGGTGACCGTCTGCGTTGATCAGGCGGAAGCTGTGCACGCCGAAGCCCTCGATCATGCGCAGCGAACGCGCGAGCGTGCGGTCCGACATGATCCACATCACCATGTGCATGGCTTCGGGCGTGAGCGAGATGAAATCCCAGAAGGTGTCGTGCGCCGAAGCGGCTTGCGGGAAACCCCGGTCGGGCTCCATCTTCACCGCGTGCACGAGGTCGGGGAACTTGATCGCGTCCTGGATGAAAAACACCGGGATGTTGTTGCCCACGATGTCCCAGTTGCCCTGGGCCGTGTAGAGCTTGATCGCAAAGCCGCGCACATCGCGCGGCGTGTCGGACGAGCCCGAGCCGCCGGCCACGGTGGAGATGCGCGAGAACACCGGCGTCTTCACGCCGACCTCGGTCAACACCTGGGCGGTGGTGTAGGCCTCCAGCGAATGCGTGAGCTCGAAGAAGCCGTGGGCACCGGTGCCGCGCGCGTGCACCACGCGCTCGGGAATGCGCTCGTGGTCGAAGTGCGTGATCTTCTCGCGCAGGATGAAATCTTCCAGCAACGTGGGGCCTTGCGGATGCGAGCGCAGCGAGTTCTGGTTGTCCGAGATCACCAGGCCTTGCTGAGTGGTCAGCGGCGGGTGCTCGGCATTGGCCTGCTGGTGCAGTTCGCCACCGTTGCCCAGGTGAGCGTCTCGCGTGGGTTTCTTCGCCATGGGTGCTCCTTCAATCAATTGGATGGGGCGGGCACTTGCGTGAGCAGGTCCGCGAGTTCGTCGGCGTGCTCTTCTTCCACCGCGAGGATGGACTCGAGCAGGCGGCGCGTGGTCGGGTCGTCGGAACCGACCGACTCGATCGCATGGCGGTAGCTGTCGATGGCGATGCGTTCGGCCACCAGGTTTTCGCGAATCATCTGGGTCAGCGTGGCGCCTTCCACGTATTCCGCGTGGCTGCGCTTCGTGAGCGAATCGGGCGAAAAGTCGGGCTCACCACCGAGCTGCACGATGCGCTCGGCCAACTGGTCGGCGTGGCCCTGCTCTTCGTTCGAATGCACCAGAAATTCGGCCGCGGTGGCGTGCGAGTGGATGCCGCTGGCCATGAAGTGGTGGCGGCGGTAACGCAGCACACACACGAGTTCGGTGGCCAGTGCGTCGTTGAGCATGGCGATGACTTGCGTGCGGTCGGCGCTGTAGCCGGCGGTCACGGCACCTTCTTCCATGTGCTGGCGGGCGCTCTTGCGCAGCTCGGGGATGTCCAGTGGCTTGAGGGGTTCGTTCATGGGTTTCTCCAATGGGGTGGTTTTGACGCGGGGCGCGAAGGTGCTTTTCATCCAGGTGTCCCTCGGGTCGGCGGCGAGAGCGGTCGACCCACCCAGCATGGGTGATCGACCCGGTCACGTCGGTGCTTTGGCGTACAGAAACCGGACACTCCGTCACGCAGCACCGACCTGGCGCCTGTGCCCGCCCGCGGCCTGTCAGGCCGAAGTCTTCGCGGCCATCAGCGATCTGTGCAGCAGCTTGTCGGCCTCGTAACAGGTGCACGCTTTGCGCTCCAGCCCTGCCCGGTCGAGCACCGCAAGTTCGCCGCGGGTGTACCGGATCAACCCGTCCTTCTGCAACTCGCTGGCAGCCTGCGTCACGCCCACGCGCCGCACACCCAGCATCAGCGAGATGAACTCCTGCGTGACATGGAAGTGGTCGGCCTCGGCGCGGTCATGGCTCATGAGCAGCCATCGCGCCAGCCGCTGACCGATCGGATGGAAACGTTCACACGCCGAGGCCAGTGCCTGCTGGTGCAGCCGCACCAGCAAGGCGCGTTGCAACAGGCTTTGCAGGCTCGGCATGTCCTCCATGGCCTGGCGCAACGCCTGCGCTTCGATGCGCCAGCAGGTTCCGGCCCCCTGCACCAATGCCCGCCAGGGCGTCTTGGCCACACCCAGCACCAGCTCGGAGCCCAGCATGGACTCGCGCCCGACCATGCCCACCTCCAGCGCCGGATGGCTGTCGATGTCGATCACCAGCGAGATGAAACCGGTGACCGGAAAGTAAGCGTGAGACAGCAAGGCACTGCGTGTGCTCAGCTCGTGCGAGAGCACGAGCTCAAAGGGCGAACAGCGCGCAAGGAAACGCTTTTGAACGGCCTTGGGCAGGCGTTCGATCAGGTGGTTCTGGATGTTGGGCATGTGGATTCCGCCTGTGTCACAAGCGAAGCCCCTCCCAGGGTGAACTCATGCGGGTTGCACAGGCACGGTACCCGCCAATCCCGAAAACATGATGACGCTTTCGGGGTCCCCTGTCTGTCTGCCAGCAGACACATGGCGGTGTTTGAGCCCCACGGGCCCATTCGCCGGCCTCAAAGCTGGGTGTCGATGAGCGACGCCAGCCACTCGGTGAACTTCTCGCGCACGGGCCTGGCCTGCCACTGCGCATGGGTCATCGGTCTGGCCAAGGCCAGGTCGGCTTCAAATGCGGCGGTCTGGGCACTCGCGAAGTCCTGGTCCACGATGTTCAGCGTGGCTTCGTCGTTGAGGCGGAACGAGCGGTTGTCGAAATTGGTCGAGCCCACCGAGGTGAGCAGGCCATCGACGATCAGCAGCTTGCAGTGGTACATGGTGGGCGCGTACTCGGCGATGGTGGCGCCTGCCTGCAGCAGTGGCCCCCAGGTGGCGCGCGACGCGCTGCGCACGGCGTCGCTGTCGATGTGTTCACCGGGCACCACGATGCGCAGCTTGACGCCGCGCTTCAAGGCCTCGGTCAGGGCCTGCAGCGTGAGCTCGTCGGGCACAAAATACGCGGCCGACAGATCGATGGTGCGTGAGGCCGCGGTGATGGCCAGCAGGTACATCAGCTGCATGCTCTCGCTGCCACCGCTGGGTGAGCTGCTGAACATCTGCGCCAGCGACTGCCCCACCGGTGAAAGCGCGGGAAAGTAGGCCGGACCGTGCAACACCTCGCCCGTGACCTTCATCCAGTTGTCGATGAAGACCGACTGCATCTGCGCCACCACCGGGCCTTCCACCTGGAAGTGGGTGTCGCGCCAATGTTCCGGGTCTTGCGCACGGCCGGTCCACTGCGGGGCCACGCCCACGCCACCGGTGAAGCCGATGTGGCCATCGACGATCAGCAGCTTGCGGTGGGTGCGGTTGTTCAGCCGCCCCAGGTTCGACCAGTGGGGCGGGTGAAAGCGCTGCACCTGGACGCCCGCCTCCTTCATCGTGGCCGTGAGGCTCTCGTCCATCTTCGCGCTGCCCACCCAGTCGAGCAGCACATGCACCTTCACACCCGCACGGGCGCGCTCGGCCAGCGCGTCTGCAAACCGGCGCCCGATGTCACCCGACCAGTAGATGTAGGTCTCGAAGGTGATCGACACCTGCGCACCGCGAATGGCCGCGAGCATGGGCGGAAAGATCTCGTCGCCATTGAGCAGCGCTTGTGCGCGGTTGCCGGGCAGGAAAGGCGGCCCGAGCAGCACGCCCAGCTCTTGCACAAAGCGGGGGTCGTCCAGCGGGTACAGGCGTTCGATGCGTCGTTCGATCCTGGTTTCACCCCCCACGAAGTTGGCGATCAACACCCCGCCCACCGCACAAACGGAGACCACAACTCCTGCGAAGAGGACACGGCGGGAGAGGCGACGCATGGAGAACCTGCTGGACCGGTTGGGCGATTTGACGACCGCGGGCAGGCGGCCGAGAAAAACTCAGCTCGCCTCGTTCGCCGGCAGCAGCCGGTCGTATTCCTTCTTCACCACGCGGTAACACTCGCAGGCGCGGTGCTCCAGACCCTCGCGGTCCAGCACCGAAATGTGGCCTCGCGCGTAGCGGATGAGGCCGGCGGTCTGCAGCTTGAGCGCGGCTTCGGTGACGCCCTCGCGGCGCACGCCCAACATGTTGGCGATCAGCTCCTGCGTCATCACCAGGTCGTTGCCTTGCAGACGATCGAGGCTGCGCAGCAGAGAGCGGGAGAGCTGCTGGTCCAGCGAGTGGTGGCGGTTGCACACCGCCGTCTGGCACATCTGCGCCATCAGCGCCTGCGTGTAACGCATCATCAGGCGGAGCACCGAGCCCGAGCGTTCGCATTCAGTGCGAAGGGCATCGGCGCGCAGGCGGTAACCCTGGCCTGCGCTCTGCACCACGGCGCGGCTGGGCATGGAGCCACTGGTCATGAAGGTGGAGACCCCCACGACCCCTTCAAAACCGACCACCGCAGTCTCGGCCGAGGAGCCGTTCTCCAGCACATGGAGCAGCGAGACGATGGCACTCGTGGGGAAATGCACATGCGAAATGGCCGCGCCGGACTCGTACAACACCTTGCCCAGGGGCAAATCCACCAACTCGAGCTGGGGCTTCCAACGTTCCCACTCTGCATCGGGCAAAGCCGCCAACAACTGGTTCTGACGTGGCGTGTCGAGTGGGGTCAAGTGGCTTTCCTCCGGGATGGCTGCGGTCGCGGAACGCGAACCGACTCCTGGCCTGATTATTTTTCGGTTATGGGCCGAGCATGACAGGTATGTGCGCTCCCGTCCGTGCGCAACCGAACATATAAACCCTCACCCCACCGGGGTCGTCTCCAGCGACACCACAAACACGCTGTGCGGCGGCAGCGTGGTCCAGGCGAGCGACTCCCCGACCGCCAGAAATCCCACGCCCTGGCTGCCCCAGCTGGCGCGAACCGAGTCTGCACGCTGGCGCACCAGCACAAAACGCATGGTGCGCCCGTCGCGCACCAGCGTGATCTCCGCGCGCGGCCAGTGCGCCGGCAGGCAGGGCGTGAAACTGAGCGCGTGCGCCGTCATCTTCAGGCCCAGGATCGACTCGATCGCCGCGCGGTGCAGCCAGCCCGCCGCGCCGGTGTACCAGCTCCAGCCGCCACGGCCCACCCACGGCGGCTGGCTGTACACGTCGGCCGCCATGGCGTAGGGCTCCAGGCCATAGGCAGCGCCCCAGGCCGGGCTCGTGGCGCGGTGCGCCGGGCTCAGCCAGGTGAAGTGGCGGTAGGGCTCGTCGCGCGTGGCCGAGTCGGCCGGCTCCTGCACCGCCAGCGCCGCCACCGCCATGAGGCCCCACACGCCGGCGTGGCTGTACTGGCCGCCGTTCTCGCGCACACCCGGCGGATAGGCCTGGATGTAGCCCGCGCTCGGTTGCGCGTGCGCCAGCGGAGGCGTGAGCAGCTGGAGCAGGCCGGCCTCGGGATTGAACAGCTGCGACGCCGCGGCCTCCATGGCCTGGCGCTGGCGCTCCAGCGGGGCTTGCCCGCTGAGCACCGACCAGGCCTGCGCGATCAGGTCGATGCGGGCCTCGGGGTTAGCGTGCGAGCCGAGCGGGCTGCCGTCGTCAAAGAAGGCGCGGCGGTACCAGTCACCATCCCAGGCTTCGGTCTCCAGGGCCTGGCTCCAGCCCGCCAGCGCAGCTTCCCAGCGCTCGGCGCGTTGCACGTCGCCGCGTTCGCGCGCGAGCGGAATCCAGTCGCGCACCACGGCGCACAGAAACCAGGCCACCCACACCGACTCGCCCCGGCCTTCGTGGCCCACGCGGTTCATGCCGTCGTTCCAGTCGCCCGTGCCCATGAGGGGCAGGCCGTGCACGCCCACCGGGAGGCTGCGGTCGATGGTGCGTGCGGCGTGTTCGAACACACTGGCCGTCACGTGGCTGATGCGCGGTGTGTCGTAGGCGTCTTCGGCGCCGGGCGCGATCGTCATGTCTTCGAGGAAAGGCACGGACTCGTCGAGCACCGCAGCATCGCCCGTGGTGCGCAGGTAGTGCGCGCAGGCAAACGGCAGCCACAACAGGTCGTCGGAGAAATGCGTGCGCACACCCGCACCGCCCGGCGAATGCCACCAGTGCTGCACATCGCCCGCTTCAAACTGGCGCGAGGCGCACAACACGATCTGGTCGCGCAGCAGGCGCGGCGCGGCCCAGGCGAGCGCCATGGTGTCCTGCAGCTGGTCGCGGTAGCCGGTGGCGCCACCGGCCTGGTAGAAGCCGGCCTTGGCCCACAGGCGCGAGGACACGGTCTGGTACAGCAGCCAGCGGTTGGTCATGGCGTCGAACAGCGGGTCAGGGGTCACCACGGTGGTCGCGCCCAACAGCGTGTCCCAACGCAGCTTGGTGGCCTCTTCGCGTTCGCGCGGGACGCGCTTCATGGCGCGCACGGCAAGTTCGTGCGCGGCGGCGGGTGACGCAGCGAATCCCAGCAGGTAGACCTGTTCCAGCGTGGCGCCGGGGCGCACCGTCACCGGGCGCGACAGCGCGGCACACGGGTCGAGGCCGCTGCCACGGCGCTGGCCCAGCTTCAGCGGCAGCCGCAGCTGGCCCTGCGTGTCAAAGAACGCCGCGCGGTCGCAGGTCCAGTCCAGGCCCTCGCTGCCGCCCGGGGTGGCCAGGGCCTCCACCAGAAACGCGGTGCCCCCGCCCCAGCCGGCGCCCGCCTCGGTCTGCGTGGCCATCAGTCCCACCAGTCCGGCGGGCGCGTCCACCATGCAGCGGCGCGTGTGCAGCGTGGCGCGGTCGCTGCGCTTCTCGCCCATGAGCCACTCCACCATGGCCACGGTGCGCAGGTGCGCTATCTGGTGGCCGCGGTTGACGATCTCGACGCGCACCTGCTTCACCGCGGTCTCGGCGTCCACGCTCCAGTGCACCGCGATGTCGAGATCGCCGCGCCGGTGGCTGATGGTGGTGCGGCCCTGCGCGTGCACCACGCTGTGCGTCGCCCCGGCGTCGCCCCAGGCCGAGGGCGTGAGACTCCACACGTCGTGTGTGCGGCGGTCCTGCAGCAGGAACCACTCGGCCGGCGTGTCGGCCACCGGATCGTTGCCCCAGGTGGTGAGCTGGTTCAGGCGGCTGTTGCCGGCCCAGGTGTTGCCACCCCCGGTCTCCGACACGATGGCACCGAACGCCGGGTTGGCCAGCACGTTGACCCACGGCCTGGGCGGCCGCTGGGCGGGCGACACCTCGAACTCAAACCGCCGGCCGCCGGCCTCGAGCGCACCGGTTGACGGCGTGGGCTCGGCGAGCGGTGCGTGGGTGGGAACACGCTCGTGGGGCGTGCTGCGCAGGGGCGCCTGCGCAGCATCGAAGCGCGCGCTCCAGGCCTGGATCTGCTGGGTCCAGCTCACGCCGTTGGCCCGCAGGTGGATGCGCGCCAGCGCGTCCAGCGTGGCCAGCTGCTCGGGGGTCAAGGCGTCGGGGCGCAGCAGGTGCAAGGCGCCGATCGCCACGCCTGAGTGCGGCGCATGCAGCTGTTCGCGCAGCAGTGCCAGCTCCCGCTGCAAGGGCATCTGGTACGAATGCGCCTCGCTGCTGAGCACCACCACATCGCACGCCACGCCGGTGCGCGACCACTCGTTGAGCGCCTGCACCACGCTGCGCAGCAGGCCCAGGCCCTGGGGCGAGCCCGCGCTCACCAGCACCAGCGGCCGGTCGCCCGAGATGGCCAGCGGCCACAGGGTGCGTCGGTCGCAGGCGCGCTGGGCCTTGCTGTCCGGGACCGGCAGGTCCACCTTGGGCAGCGTCATCAGAAGCGCGGTGGTGAGGGCCTGGAACGCGGGCAGGTGTTCCATGCGCGGCTGCCCGGGCGCGAGCTGGATGCTCGCCAGCGTGGCCGACATCACCGAGGCGCGTTCCACCGAGCTGGGCTGGCGGTACTTGTCGACGATGGCCATCAGCTGCGCGGGATGGTCGCTGGCGGCGGTGGCAAAGGTCACGCAGGCCTGTGCGCCGGGCGCCAGGCGCAACTTCACGCCCAGGGCCGCCACCGGGTCCAGCCCGGTTTCCAGCGCGGTCGATGTTGTGGGCACCGCGTTCATGCGCGCCAGCGGCTGGTCGGCGCTGTGGTTGCGGCCCAGCCAGTGCGCGCGGTCGGTCTGGCAGAGCAGGCCCAGGACCTCGCCACGCACGTCGGCCACAAAATGCGCGGCCTGCACGGTGGTCTCGGTCTGCAGGCGCGGCGTGCGCACAAAGCGCAGGGCCTGCTGGTCGGCCAGCCAGTCGGCCTGCACGAAAAAGTTGGAGAACGCGGGGTGGGCCTCGTCGGCCGCGGCACGGGCCAGCGTCACCTCCATCGCCGAGATCAGCTCCAGCTCGATCACCTCGGTGCTGCGGTTGGTCAGCACCACGCGCTTGAGTTCGATGTCGTCTTCCGGGCTCACCCACACCGTGGTCTGCACGCCCAGTTCGGGCCAGTGTGCTTCGAGCACCACCCGGTCGGTGTGGAAGGTGCTCAGGTACTGCGCCGCCGGGTCGGGCGCGGGGTGGCTGCTCACCGACACCGGTGCGGAGCGCGGGTCCAGCCGCAGGTAAACGAAGCTGCCACAGGCATCGCGCAGCGCGTCGTCGCGCCAGCGCGTGATGGTGGTCGCGCCCCATCGGCTCCAGCCCGCGCCGTTGGCACGCAGGCTCACGCTGTAGTGGCCGTTGGACAGCAGGTGGGTGGGCTCCAGCGCCTGTTGGCCAGGCACGACCGTGCGCACGTGGTCCTGCGAGCGGCGGTGCAGCGCCTGCAGCGGCAGATTGGGCAGGGGCTGGTGCACCAGCGCCGACAAGGCGCGCGGCGTGCGCTCGTGCAGCAGCGACGACACGGCCTCCAGGCTGGGGTGGGCCATTCCCCAGCGCTGCGCCACGTTGTCGCGCAGCACATTGGCCAGCGCCACGATGGTCATGCCCTGGTGGTGAGCCATGTAGGTGCCCACCGGCGTGCAGTGGCCGCCCTGGGTCTGGCGCGCCGCGGTGAAGTCGAGGGCCTCGATGAAGCCGTAGCGACCGCGCACCGACAGGCGGGTGAGCTCGTCCAGGTTCTGGCAGGCCAGGCGCGGGTTCACCTGGGTGGCCAGCGCGGTGGCGTAGGGTGCGATCACCTGCTCGGCCAGCGGGGTTCGCCGCAGGGCGAGGCGGGGCACGCCCTGCGGCGCGTACTGGTAGGCCAGCGTGTGGTCGCGCCCGGCATAGGCGCTCTCCGAGACGCCCCACGGCATGGCCTTGCCCTGCGCGTGAGCGATCTGCTCCATGAGCGCCGAACACCCGGCTTCACGCAGCACGCTGCCGTGGGGTTCGGCCATCACCAGCGTGGGCATGAGGTACTCGAACATCGAGCCGGACCAGGATCGCAGCACCGCGTGCCGCCCGTTGGCAAAGAGCGGGCGGCCCAGGGCGGCCCAGTGCTTCATCGGCACGTCGCCCTTGGCGATGGCCAGCAAGCTGGTGCTGCGCGACTCGGACGCCAGCAGGTCGTAGAACGACGCGTCGAGTGCCTGGTCGTCGAGCCGCAGGCCGATGTGCAACAGGTGGCGCTTGGGGTGGTACAGAAACCCGAACTCGGGCGCCCAGGCCAGTTGCTCCAACGACACCGCCAACTCGATCAGGCGGCGCGTGGCCCGCGGCCCGCCGCCTTCGGCAGCGGCGCTGCGGTCCAGGCCAACCGAACGCAGTGCGTTGAGGTGGTCGCCGAGCAGCGCGTGCAGACTGTCGTGGTCTCGCGCGATGGCGTCTTTCACGCCCGAGCGGGCGGGATCGGGCGCGGGCCGTGGGTGGGGGATGGCGGCGAGCTCGGTTGTCGCGGCTTCCAGCAGCGCAGCAAAGGATGCGCTGGCCACCGCATCGAGCGGGTCGGGCAGCGGTGACCGAAGCACCTGACCGAGCGCGCTGTACGACAGCGGTTGTGTCAGCGCGGCTTCCAGCCAGGGCAGCTGGTGCTGCATGACCGACGCCATCCGCGTCTGGCTGCGTTGCAACGCCTGCGCCGTGGCCTGGGTGGCGTGGGGGTCGCGCGCCAGCAGGCGGCACGCCTGGGCCACCGCCAGCAGGTGCACGCTGAGGTTGCCGCTGTCCACGGTGGACACGTAGCGCGGCAACAGCGGCTGCAGGGTCTGGGTGTCGTACCAGTTCAGAAAGTGGCCGCGGTGCCGCTCCATCCGCTGCAGGCTGGCCAGCGTGGCCTCCATGCGCTGCAGCAGGTCCTGGGTGCCGATCCAGCCGAACTCGCGCGCACACGCCGTGCTCAGCAGGTACAGGCCGATGTTGGTCGGCGAGGTGCGGTGCGCCACCATGTCGTACGGCAGGATCTGCAGGTTGTCGGGCGGCAAGTGGTGGTTTTGCTGGTCGACACAGCGTTCGAACAAACGCCAGGTGTCGCGTGCCAGATCGTCGAGCAGCACGCGGTCGGCGGTGGCGAGCGGGCGCGCCGCTGTGCCGGGCCAGGGTTGGTGGGCCAGCCACGAGATCAGGGGGGCCAGTGCCCACAGCACCAGCAATGCCACGCCCCACAGCGGTGGCTGCGGCGTGGTGAGGAACAAGAGCGCGAGCAGCGGCAAGGCCACCACCGGCTCCAGCACGTGGCGTTTGAGCGAAGGCCACAGCCCCGGGCGCAGGGCCGCGCTGGCCGCGTCGGCCGTGGTCCAGGCCAGCAGCTGGCGTTGGGACACCGCCATGCGCCAGCCGGTGCGCGCAGCAGCGTCGGTCGCGCGCAGGGCCTGCTGCAGCAGCTGCACCATGTGCCACACGCCGCCGAGCAGCGCACGCAGTGTGTCGGCAGCGGCGGCGCGCGCAAAACGTTCGCCCAGCAGGCTGGCGCGGTGCGGCACCCAGCCGGCCAGCGCGCCCAGCACCGGGGCTGCAGCCTGCGCGGCCAGCGCCAGCCACAGGGCCGCATTCAGGCTCAGCCCCACACCCCACATGGCCAGCAAGAGCAGCAGCACGGACGCCGGCGTGACCAGCGAACGGCGCAGGTTGTCCAGCAGCTTCAGGCGGTTGATGGGCGAGAGTTGCCAGCGGTGCGGCCGCAGCAGAAACGGCAGCAGCTGCCAGTCGCCCCGCGTCCAGCGGTGCAGGCGCGAGGCGGCCACGTCGGCGTGTTCCGGGTCGGCTTCGATCAGGGTGATGTCGGTCACCACCGCGCAACGCGCGATGGCGCCTTCGAGCAGGTCGTGGCTGAGCACGCGGTCGTGGGGCAGGCGATCGCCCAGCACCGCGTGCATGGTGGCCACGTGCAGCAGGCCCTTGCCGGTGAAGCTGCCTTCGCCGAACACGTCCTGGTAGACGTCGGAGCTCATCGCGCTGTAGGGGTCCAGACCGCGCTGGCCGGTGGTGATCCACTGCCACAGCGAGGTGGTTGAGGTCTCGGGCAGCGGCGGCACCACACGCGGCTGCAGGATGCCGTAGCCCTGCACCACATGGCGCCCGGTGGCGTCCAGCACGGGCCAGTTGTCGGGGTGCTCGGCCACGCCCACCAGCGCGCGCAGGCGGCCCGGCGGCAGCTGCGTGTCGCTGTCGAGCGTGAGCACATAACGCGTGCCGCTGGCCATGCGCGAGAGTTCGCCCAGCAGCAGAAACGGGCCGGGCACTTCGTGCACCAGCGCCGCCATCAGCTGTTCGATCTTGCCGCGTTTGCGCTCCCAGCCGATCCAGCGGCCCTGGGTGGTGCTCAGCGTGCGGGCGCGGTGCAGCAGCAGGAAACGCGGCGGCGCGCCGGCGGCCACCGGGTGGTTGTGGTTGAGCGCGGCGATCTGCGCCTGGGCTTCGGCCAGCACCGCGTCGTCGCCCGGCATCACGGGGCTGTCGGCGTCGGCAAAGTCGCTCAGCAGCGCGAATTGCGCGTGGCTTTCAGGGTTGGCCAGAAAGTGCAGGTGCAGGCGGTGCACCAGCGGCTCCACGGCCCGCAGACTGCCCAGCAGCGCCGGCATGACCACCATCACACGCGCCTCGGGCGGTATGCCCTCGGCCAGCAGATAGCGCGGCAGGTGCGCGGGCCGCGCCGATTCGCTGATGAGCCGGTTGACCACCGCCACCACCGTCTCGGACGCGGGGAACACCATGAGCAACAACACCAGCGCCGCGACCGCATGGCCCGGCCAGCCATCCACCGGCAGCGCGGCAGCGGCGTACACCGCCGCGACCAGCCCCAGCGAGCCGGCCAGCATGACGGTGAGGTAGGTGGGCACACGCGCCATGCGCAATGCCAGCCGACGCCAGACCCGGCCTCGGTGCCGCAGGCCCAGACGCTGCTCCAGCGCACCCCGGCCGCCACCCGCCAGCCAGTGGCCTGCGTGCGCGCCGTCCTGCATCAGCGCGAGCAGCGTGCGGGCCACCTCGGTTTCGCGGCGCTGGCTCTGCACGGCCAGGCGCTCGATGCGGTGCAGTGTGGTGCTGCGCGTGGCGTCGTCCTCGGCCGCGAACACGCCGGAGGTCAGCATGAGCTGCATCACGCGGCTGGTGCGCTCGACCACGCCCGACCAGTCGGCCGCGCCGATGAGCCGCAGCGAGGTGATGGCATTGCCCACGCTCAGGTGGTCGGCCGCCTGATCGGCGTGGTGCTGGGCCTGCAGTGCCGCGAGGTCGGGCACGGCGTCCTTCAACCACGGAAGCACCTGGTGCAGGAACACATCGCCCGTGGGCGGACGGTGGCCGTCGAGGTTTTGCGCCAGGTGGTAGAGGAACACACGGCCCACGCCGCGACGCTCGGCCACTGCGTGCAGCGCCTGCACGGTGGCCAGGTCCAGTTCTTCAATGCGGTGCGCGATCAGGCTGGCGAGTTCGCGCGCGGCCTTGTGGCTGGCGATGCGGTCGGCCAGGCGCCGCAGGTTTTCCACCTGCACCACCCGCAGCGTGGTGGGCAGCGCCCACAGCTCGCCATGGCTGAGCTCGTGCACCTCCTGGTAGGCGTTGAGAAAGTGCGTGAGCACGGTTTCATCAAACGCGCCATCGGTGTGAGCCACAAACGCCCAGGCGATGCTGTAGATCCGCGGCAGACCCTGCAGCGGCGCGTCCTGCAACACCGGCAGCGTGCGGTAGTAGCGCGCGGGCAGACCATCGTGGATCTCGCGCAGCTGGTCTTCGATCAGGTGGAAATTGTCGAACAGCCATTCAGCGCCGGGGCTGATGTCCTGGCCGCTCAGCGCGTGGCTGGCAATGTGTTCGTGCGAGGCGCGCAGGCTCTGGATGTTGCTCTGCAGGCGGGGATAGAACGAGGTGCTTCCAAAGATCGCGCGCGCAGCGTGGTGCGACTCGGCCAGGCTGCGGCCGTGTTGTTCAAAACGGGCGAGGCCGAAGATTTCAGACCGGATGGGCTCCAGCGCCGGACCCAGCGCAGGGTCCAGCATGCGCCGCACAGGCTGCGGTACCCAGTCGGGCTGACTGGTGGTGTCGCGCTCCGTCACCTACGAAACAAGCCACGTGGTGCCGGCCAGCAGGGTGACGATGAACACGGTGGTGACCAGCCTGGGCATGACGAAACCGCGAACCACGGCCGCGCCGTTGTGCAAGGCGGGCCAGGGGCCGCGCGAGCGGCTGCACACCGAGAGGTGATCGGCCAGGGCCGAACATTCCATGGGCGAGGTGTCGGCCGGGTGCCCAAACGACGAAGTGTCCCAACTGGGGGCAAAGGCGGTGGACTTCGGCATGGGCTTCTCCTGATTGACACGCCAGCGGAAAGAGTCCGAGGAGGTGAACTCCTTTGTAAAGCTCTGGTGAACCGAGGTCTGTTCGGTGACACACCCACGGACCATCGAGCTTGCAAGCAATGGTGACTTTCTTTACCGCGCAGACACCGTTCGTGCGCGCTACCGAACAGACCAGGAGCGCAGGATCCAACATCCTTCAACCCATCGGCCGGCGCCATGCACCGGTCTTCGCCATCCGGCTGTCACACCAGGAAATCACCATGAACACCACCGCCAAACGCTCTTCACCGATGCTGCGCCTCACTGCCCTGGCCACCCTGGCCGTGGCGGGCCTGGCCGGCTGTGCCGCGCCCTACCCGGTGTACGAACAACCGGTGGCGCAGCCCGCACCGGTCTACCAGTACCCCAGCCAATACCCACAAGCCCAGCAGCAGCAGGAACGCCGCGACTACCGCCGCCGCAACCAGGAAACCCTGTACGAAGCGCCGGTGACCTCGGTGCGCGCGGTGGTGGGCCCCAGCACCGCCCAGCGCTGCTGGATCGAGCGCGAAGAAGTCGTGCAGCAACCCCAGCGCAACATCCCCGGCGCCATCGCCGGTGCGGTGATCGGCGGCATCCTGGGCCACCAGATCGGCAATGGCAGCGGTCGCGACATCGCCACCGTGGGCGGCGCCGTGGCGGGTGCGGCCGTGGGCTCCAACGTGGGCCGCAACGGCTTTGGCGGCCAGCCACAGACCCAGGACGTGCAGCGCTGCACCCAGGCCAGCAACGGCCAGCCCGAGTACTGGGACGTGACCTACACCTTCAATGGCATCGGCCACCGCGTGCAGATGACGACGCAGCCCGGCCGGACCATCCTTGTCAACGCCAATGGCGAACCCCGCGTCTGACCACCAGACTTTTTTGAAGATCCCCCCCTTCCCCGCGCTGCATGCAGGACCACGTCCTGCCGGCGCGGGTTTTTTTTCGTGCTGCCAATGCGGTCCAATAGCGGCATGACCGAACCCCAGCACGCCAACCCCGACACCGACCAGCGCCTGACCGATCTCGAGATCAAGGCCAGCTACGCCGACGACCTGCTCGACACCTTGAACGCCCTGGTGGCGAAACAGCAGGAGCAGATCGACCTGTTGCTGCGCGAGGTGAGCCGGCTGCGCCAGCGCGGTGGCGACGACGGCCTCTCAGCCGGGCCGCGCGACCCGCGCGACGAACTGCCGCCGCACTACTGATGCATTGCTGAGACGCTAAGGACGCTGCGGCGCAATGGGTGTGCTGGCGACGCGCTCGAAGGCCGAGGTGGCCGCTGAAAAGTCCCACTGTTCCGCCACACAGCCCGCCGTTGGCGACCAGCGAACCACGTTCACCGAATTGGGCACGCCGCTGCGCACGCGGCTGGACACCGACGTGCCGGCCTGCACCGCCCACGCGGGACGCGCGAGACCCGGCAGCGGCATCACATACGGCAGGTGGATGTGGCCCCCCATGACGATGTCCGCGCCCGCCGCGGCCCAGGCGTGTTGCGCAGCCGCGTGGTTGTGCAGGCGGTTGGGCAGGTCTTCGGCCCGCATCACGTCGATGGGCTGGTGCACCACGACCACGCGCAGTTGTTCGGGTGTGGCCTGGCGCAACTGCTGCGCCACCGCGTCGATCTGTTCGCTGGAGACTTCGCCGTCCTTGTGGCGCCGGGCGCGCGTGGTGTTCACACCGATCACCAGCAGATCGTTTGAAGCGAACACGGGGGCCAGGTCGGCCCCGAAGGCCGCGCTGTAGCGCGCGTAGGTGCGCACGAAGCGGCCCCAGGGATTGAACAGCGCAATGTCGTGGTTGCCGGGCAGCGCAAGCAGCGGAGCGCCCAGCCGGTCCATGGCCTTGCGCGCGGCGCTGAACTGCTCAGTGCGCGCCCGTTGGGTGATGTCGCCCGAGAGCACCACCAGGTCCGGCCGCAGCTGCGCGGCGAGCGCGACCAGCGCTTCGACCACGGGGGCCCGTTCGGTGCCGAAGTGAGGGTCGGAGACCTGCAGCAGAACGCTCATGGCGCCACCACCGAAGGCGCTGCCTTGAGCAGCCACAAGGGCTGTGGCAACACGCGGATGGTCAGCGGCGCGCGCATCCAGTCCACCTCGCCGTCGAACGCCACCTTCACCCTGGGCCGCTTCATCAAACGCGAGGGCTTGATCACCAGGCTCTGGCACACGAAGCGTTCGATGCCGCTGGCTTCACCGAGCTGCCCGAGCGCACCGCGCAGCATCAGCGCCACCATGGCCAGCATGCCGATGGGCTTGAGGATCACGGCGGTCACATGGCCGTCGGCCGCGGCCCCCTCGGACTGCTCGCCGCTGCTGCCCAGGCCGAGCTGTTCCAGCTGCAGGCGGTTGTTGCCCACGAACAGAGTGAGCGTGCGCACTTCATGCTGCTGCCCCTCCCATTCGATCAGGAGCTTGAGGCGGCGCTGCGCGCGCAGCAGGGTGGCCATGCCCGCACCAAACGCCACCAGGCGGCTGCGGCCGAAGCGCGCCTTCCAGGTTTCGCGGTCCTGCAGCAGGTCGGGGTAGAGGCCCAGGCTGGCGTTGACGAGAAACACCTGCTCATTGATGGCCGATATCTGCACCGGCTCGGGTCGCGCATCGAGCAACCAGCGCAGCGCCTCCAGGGTCTCCGTGGGTGCGCCGTGCTCGCGCGCAAAGTAGTTGAAGGTGCCGCGGGGAATCACGCCCATGGTGCACCCCACTGCGTGCGCCGCCTGTGCCACCGTGTTGATGGTGCCGTCGCCGCCCACCGCCACCACGGCCGAACCATCGGCACAGGCGCGGGCAGCGGCTTCGCGCGCAACGTGCGCGAGTTCGCCGGGCGCGGCAAACAACACCGTGCCGGTGCGACCGGCTTCGCGCAAGCCCGCCTCGATCGCCTCGCGCGTGGCCTCAGCGTCGCCGTGGCCCGACTGGCCATTCACCACGAACTGCAGCGCTGCCGCCGGCTTGAACAGCGGACGCTGCATCAAAAGCCCACGGCCTGGCCGTCGCGGCGCGAATCGCTCGCGGCCACATAACCGTCGTCCATGTCCTCGGACAGGCGCCAGATGAACTGGCCGCTGCCGAAGTCCATGTAGGCGTCCGCGGCGGGCTCGAAACGGTGACCGAGATCCTTCAGGCCCTGCAACAGCGCGGGCGCCATGGTGGGCTCGAAGTCCACGTTCATGCCGCTGCCCACCTTCCAGCGCGGTGCGTCACACGCAGCCTGCGGCTGCTGGCCGTGCACAAGCATGCGCACCAGCGTCTGCACATGGCCTTGCGGCTGCATGTTGCCGCCCATCACACCAAAGCTCATCTGCGGGCGACCGTCTTTCATGACGAAGCCCGGGATGATGGTGTGGAAGGGCCGCTTGCCGCCGGCCACCTGGTTGGGGTGGCCCTCGGCCAGGGTGAAACCAAAGCCGCGGTTCTGCAGGCTCACGCCCACCGACGGCACCACCACACCGCTGCCGAAGCCCATGTAGTTGGACTGGATCAGGCTGATCATCTGGCCGCTCTCGTCGGCGGCGGTGAGGTACACCGTGCCACCGCGCGGCGGTGTGCCGTGCGCAAAGTCGCCGGCCCGTCCGGGCTGGATGAGCCTGGCGCGCTCCGCGAGGTACGCGTCGCTCAGCAGGTCGGCGGCGCTCACCTCGTTCATGTGGCGCGCGTCGGCCACCCAGCGGTAGGTGTCGGCAAAGGCCAGCTTGATGGCTTCGATCTGCAGGTGTTGCGATTCGATGCTGTCCACCGGCAGGCGGCCGATGTCGAGGTGCTCGAGCATGCCCAGCGCCATGAGCGCCGCGATCCCCTGCCCGTTGGGCGGAATTTCATGCACGGTGTGACCGGCAAAGTTCTTCTGGATCGGCGTCACCCACTCGGGGCGGTAGCCATCGAGGTCGGCCATGGTCATGGTGCCGCCGTTGGCCGCCGCGTGGGCCACCAGCGCTTCAGCGATCTCGCCGCGGTAATAGGCCTCGCCGCGGGTCTCGGCGATCTTGCGCAGCGTGGCACCCGCCGCCTTGAAGGTGAAATGCTCGCCCGGTGTGGGCGCACGGCCGTGTGGCATGAAGGCCTCGGCAAAGCCCGGCTGGCTTTTCAGCAGGGGCAACTGGCGGGCCCACTTGTCGGCGGTGATGCAGCCCACGCCGTGGCCGCGTTCGGCCAGCTCGATGGCGGGCTCCAGCAGGTCGGCAAACGGCAGCTTGCCGAAGCGCGCCGACAAGGCCACCCAGCCCGCCACCGCGCCGGGTGTGGTGACCGAATCCCAGCCGCGCTGGGGCATGGCGCCGCCGTGTCGGCGCGCGAAGTAGTCGGTGTTCCAGGTGGCCGGCGCCACGCCCGAGGAGTTCAGGCCGTGCAGCGTCTCGCCGTCCCAGAGGATGGCGAAGTTGTCGCTGCCCAGGCCGTTGGAGATGGGCTCCACGATGGTGAGTGCAGCGGCGGCGGCGATCACCGCGTCCACCGCGTTGCCGCCCTTGTGCAGCATGCGCAGGCCCGCCGATGAGGCCAGGGGGTGCGAGGTTGAGACCACATTGCGCGCCATCACGGGGCTGCGCACGGTCGGGTAGGGGTTGGTCCAGTGGAATGTCATGCGGTGTCCAGGTTGCCTGAAAAGCGGGCTCGGTCGGGGCAGTTTGCCGGATATGCAAAGGCCTCGCCTGTCATGAGAACGACACCGGCGCCGAGAACAATGGCTTCATGAAAAACGCGACCTTCGATCACGCACAGGGCGCGTGGGGATACCGGCGATTCGACGTTCGGCTGTTTCGCTGGATGCGGGCCGGCCATGGCGCTCGTCCCGGCCTGCTGCCGGCGGCCTGCGCCATCTCGCACCGCAGCTGGGCGCCGATGTTGATCACGCTCATGGCCATGGCCGGGGCCACGCCCTCGGGCGGGTGGATGTTGCTGCAGGTGCTGCTCATGGCCACGCTCGCCCAGGTCCTGAGCAAACAATGCGCGGTGCTGTGGGCCGCGCCACGCCCCTTCGCGCTCGGTCTCAGCCACAACCACCTCCAGCACGGCCCCCGTGCCGGGCTGCCGAGCACGCATGCGGCGGTGATGGGCTCGGTGGTCGGGTACATGGCCGTGGCGGCTCCCGGTCACCCCCTGCTCGCTGTGCTGGGCGGCATTGCGCTGGCCACGGCCTGGGCGCGTGTTTACGCGGGTGCCCACTTTCCCAGCGACGTGCTGCTCGGCCTGGGCCTGGGTGGCGCGCTGGGGTGGACGGGTGCGCGGCTGCTGGGTCCGGGCTGAATGCACCCGAACCCGTCACTTGAGGATCTCGACCCCGAAGCCGCGGTAACCGATGAAGGTGCAGGAGCCGTCGAACATGGGCGTGCCGCTGACGCGGTAGCTGCGCTCCACACCCTTGGCGGATACGTGGTCCAGCTGCACGTCCAGGAACGGCGTGCGGGCTGCAATGCGGGCCTGCAGGTCGGCGCGCTGCACCATGTTCCAGCCGTCGTCGGCCGGGGGGGCTTCGGGCCCGTCCACCAACGGGTCGACGCGCATGCCCAGCATTTCCAGCACCGGGCCTGATACGCGGGTGAAGCGCCCCTCCTTGTCCTGCTCCCAGTACCAGTCGGTGGCCAGCTCGGTGAGGGCGCGGTAACGTGCTTCGCTCTCGCGCAACTCGGCCGTGCGTTCCTGCACTTCCAGCTCCAGCGCGTGGTTCATGTTGGCCAGGCGCTGGTGCAGCAGGCGCACTTCGAGCAGGTTGTGGATGCGCGTGCGCACTTCGAGCATGTCGAAGGGTTTGCTCACGAAGTCCTTGGCGCCCGACTGCAGCGCCCGCAGCTTGTGGCCCGGTTGCGCCGTGATCACGAGCACCGGTATGTAGTCGTCGATCGCATTGGCCTTGAGACCTTCCATCACCTGGAAGCCGTCCATCACGGGCATTTGCAAATCGAGCAGGATGAGGTCGAACGGCGTGCGCCGGTGCATGCCGGTGACCGCGGCCGGGTCCATGGTGGAGTGCACGTTGGTGTACCCCGCGTTCTCCAGCATCTGCTCCAGCAGCAGGACGTTGGATTGCTGGTCGTCCACGATCAGGACGCGGGCCTGCAGGATGTCTTGGGCGGTGATGGTCATGTGATGTCTGCCGGGCTGTTGCCCAGCTGCCGTTGCCTGGAAATCGCCAGGGCCGCGTCGATCGCATCCATGAGCTGGCCGACCTTGATGGGTTTGGTGATGTAGTTGAAAAAGCCCGCCTCCAATCCGCGCTCGATGTCGCGCGGGACGGCGTTGGCGCTGAGCGCGATGATGGGGATGTGGGCGGTGGAGGGGTCGCTGCGCAGCACCTTCATGGCCTCCGTGCCGCTCATGCCGGGCAGGTTGATGTCCATGAGGATGACCTCGGGCCGGTAGACCCGCGCAAACTCGATGCCCAGGCTGGCGTCGGCCGCGCCGAGCAGGCGCAGGTTGCTGCGCCGCGCAATGATCTGCTCGACCAGCTCCAGGTTGGCCGGGTTGTCTTCCACATACAGCACGGTGTGCATGTCTGCACCGTCCACCGCCTGGGCGGGTGGCGGCTCGTTGCTGATCTCCAGCGACAGACCGGGTGCGGTGGCCAGTGCCATCTCGACCCAGAACACACTCCCCACACCCTGGGTGCTGTCGGCACCGATCTCGCCTCCCATGAGCGCCACGAGCCGCTGTGTGACCACCAAGCCGATGCCCGTGCCCTCTTCCTTGCCGCCCTCCTGACCCAGCCGGTTGAAGGGTTGGAACAACTGGCTCACCTGCTCGGGGCTGAGGCCGGCGCCGGTGTCCCGCACGCTGATGCGCAAGGTGCCGGGGGTGGGCTCTGCGCACTCCACCGCCACATGGCCGGACGGCTGGTTGTACTTGATGGCGTTGAACAACAGGTTGATCAGCACCTGTTTGAGGCGTGTGCGGTCGGCCTTCACATAACTCTGCGCCGGCAGGCGCGGGAAGGCCATGCCGATGCTGCGCTGGCGCGCCTGCGACTCCACCATGGATCGGCATTCCATCAGCACCTCCTGCAGCGACACCGGCTCCACCGACAGCGACAGCTTGCCCGACTCGATGAGCGCCAGGTCCAGGATTTCGTTGATCAGGTCCAGCAGGTACCAGCCGGCCTTGAGGATCTGGTCGATGCTGCGTTTCTGCGCGGGCGTGAGCGCGGGCGTGCCCGACTCCACCAGCTGCGCAAAACCCAGGATGGCGTTGAGCGGCGTGCGCAGCTCGTGGCTCATGCTGGAGAGGAAATCGGACTTGGCCAGGTTGGCCTTCTCGGCCGCGGCCACCGCTTCATTGAGCTGCTGCTCCACCAGCTTGCGTGCGGAGTTGTCGGTGCCGATCAGCAAATAGCCGATGAGGCCGGCCGCGTCATCGCGCAGCGCGGTGATCGACACGATGGCCGGAAAACGGCTGCCGTCCTTGCGGATGTAGGTCAGTTCGTAAATGTCTTCGATGCCGCGCGAGGCCTTGAAGGCCAGCGCCTCGAAGCCGGGGGCAATCTGCGTGCCCTGCTCGGTGCTCAGCACCACGGCACGCGCGGTCACTTCCATCGGGTCGTGCAGGTCGCTCGGGCTCACCTGGTCGATCACCTCGTCGGCGCGGTAGCCCAGCATGTGCTCGGCGCCCACGTTGAAAATCTGGATCACGCCCTTTTCGTCGGTGGCGATGATCGAGAAGTTCGCGCTGTTGAGGATGGCGTTCTGCAAGGCCCCGGCCTTGAGCAGGGCACTGCGTCGACCGGCTTCGGAGAGCTCACGTGTCCCGGCAGAGGGGGGGTGATCGGGGGTACGTTGCGCTGGCATCGGTTTTCTTCTGGTACGGCGCGGCCCGAAGCGGGCGGCCACCTTCGAAGCTACGCAAGGCGACGGGCCACGTCCGTTCGGTAGCCCACACAAGGATGTGAGGCTACCACTTCGAAGGGCCATGCATGGACATACCCCGCCAGCGCGCTTAGGCTGCACCGATGACCCAGGCCACCCCAACGCGTTCACCACGCCCCCATCTGTTGCTTCCCACCGTGCTGGCCAGCGTGTTGCTGCTGAGCGCCTGCGCCGAGTCGGCCAGGCTCACGGTGGCGCAAGGCACCGGCCCCAACCCCAGCCTGCCCGAGCCCGCCAGCACGCTGATTCCCACCGTGAACATCGCGCCCGCCAAGGGCTGGCCGGCGGGCGCCACGCCCGTGCCTGCGGCGGGTTTGCGCGTGGCGGCGTTCGCCAGTGGCCTGGACCACCCGCGCTGGCTGCTGGTGCTGCCCAATGGCGACGTGCTGGTGGCCGAGAGCAACGCGCCGCCCAAGCCCGCCGGCAGCACCGGTGTGATGGACTGGATCGCCGGCCAGGTGATGAAACGCGCCGGCGCCGGCGTGCCCAGCGCCAACCGCATCACCTTGCTGCGCGATGCCGACGGCGACGGCGTGGCCGAGACGCGCTCGGTGCTGCTGCGCGACCTGCGCTCGCCCTTCGGCATGGCGCTGATCGGCGACCGGCTGTACGTGGCCAACGCAGACGCCGTGGTGACCTACCCCTACCGGAGTGGCGACACCACCATCACCGCGCCCGCCACCGATCTCGTGAAGCTGCCCGCCGGCGTGAACCACCACTGGACCAAGAACCTGCTGGCCAGCCCCGACGGCAACACGCTCTTTGTCGCCGTCGGCTCCAACAGCAATGTGGGCGAGCGCGGCATGGAGGCCGAGGTGGGCCGGGCGGCCATCTGGGCGGTGGACGTGAAGACCGGCGCGAACCGCGTGTACGGCTCTGGTCTGCGCAATCCGGTGGGCATGGCCTGGGACGCCGAGGGCCAGGCGTTGTGGACGGTGGTGAACGAGCGCGACGAACTCGGCAGCGACCTCGTGCCCGACTACCTCACCTCGGTGAAGGACGGCGGCTTCTACGGCTGGCCCTGGAGCTACTACGGCCAGACGGTGGACGTGCGCGTGAAGCCACCACGCCCCGACCGGGTGGCCACGGCGATCAAACCCGACTACGCGCTGGGCCCGCACACCGCCTCGCTCGGCCTGGCCTCGTCCGCCGGCAATGCGCTGGGCGCACCCTTTGCCAGCGGCATGTTCATCGGCCAGCACGGCTCGTGGAACCGCCGTCCGCACAGCGGCTACAAGGTGATCTTCGTGCCCTTCCAGGGCAACCAGCCCGCGGGCCAGCCGGTCGACGTGCTCACGGGCTTCCTGAGTGAACAAGGCGAGGCGCTGGGCCGGCCGGTGGGTGTGGCGGTGGACACGCGCGGCGCGCTGCTGGTGGCCGATGACGTGGGCAATGTGATCTGGCGCGTGAGCCTGAAACCCTGAACGACCCTGAACCACCCCGAATTTCCCGAAGGACACCATGAACAAGTACCTCGCCGCTTACGGCGGCACCGCCCTGGTGATGATCGTGCTCGACCTGATCTGGCTCGGCGTGATCGCCAAACCGATGTACCAGCAAGGCCTGGGGCACCTCATGGCCGCATCGCCCAACGTACCGGTGGCCGTGGTGTTCTACCTGCTGTTCGCGGCGGGTCTGGTGATTTTTGCCGTGGCGCCGCACACCGCGCCCCACAGCTGGGCCACCACCCTCACCATGGCCGCGCTGTTCGGCTTCTTCACCTACGCCACCTACGACCTGACCAACTGGGCCACGCTCAAGGACTGGCCATGGAAGCTCTCGCTGGTCGACATGGCCTGGGGAACGCTGGTGAGCACCGCCTCGGCCGCGGGCGGCAAGGCGGCGCTGGACTGGGCCACACGCCCCTGAGTTCCACGCGGGGGAGGCATTTTTCCCTGGCTGCGGTTACGATCGGGCATCGGGAACACAGCCTCCCGATTCTTGACGAACAGATGGTGTCCCATCCAAGTGCTGGCAACGCATTGGAGCTTTCCATGGACACCGCCATCCCCACCCACATCCCCCTTGGCATCTCTCCGCGCGAGCTCGCCTCGCGCATCGGTGCGCCCGGCGCGCCCCTGCTGCTCGACGTGAGGCGCTCGGCGCGTTTTGCCGAGAGCTCCCACCTGCTCGCCACCGCGCAGTGGTGCGCGCCCGACGCGGTCTCGGCCTGGGCCCGCAGCCACCCACCCGGTGAGGTGGTCGTGTACTGCGTGCACGGTCACGACGTGAGCCAGCAGGCGGCCGCCTCGTTGCGGCAGGCCGGCTGGAGCGCGCGTTTTCTCGCGGGCGGATTTGAAGGCGGCGAGCCCGGTGTGGACACACCGCAAGACATGGCCGAGTGGCGAGCGCTGCGACCGCTGGCGATCCGGAAGCGCCCCGATCTCGGTGTGGATGGCGTGCAAGCTTCCACCTGGATCACGCGCGAACGGCCCAAGATCGACCGCATCGCCTGCCCGTGGCTGGTGCGCCGGTTCATCGACCCCCGGGCCACCTTCCTCTATGTGCCGACCCCGTCGGTGCTCACACAAGCGGCGCAGCTCGGCGCGGTGGCGTTCGACATTCCCGGCGCCCCCATCAGCCACGACGGCGAGCTCTGCAGCTTCGACACGCTGTTGCGCGCCTTCGACCTGCAGCACGACCCGGCGCTGGCGGCGTTGGCGCGCACTGTGCGAGCGGCCGATACCGACCATCTGGAACTCGCCCCACCCGCTGCGGGCCTGCTGGCTGTGTCGCTCGGTCTCTCGGCCCTGCACGCCACCGACGACCTGGCGATGCTGGAAGCGGCCATGCCGGTCTACGACGCGCTGCACGCCTGGTGCCGGCTCGAAGCCCAGGGCATCAGCGAGCGCCACAACTGGACACCCGACACCCTGAAAGCCCCCATGGCATGAACGAACGCCCCGCCCCCGTGCCCTTCGCCGAGGCCTTCCGGTTCTGGCTCAAGCTGGGCTGCATCAGCTTTGGTGGGCCGGCCGGCCAGATGGCGATCATGCACACCGAGCTGGTGGAGCGCCGCCGCTGGATCAGCGAGAAACGGTTTCTGCACGCGCTGAACTACTGCATGGTGCTGCCCGGCCCCGAAGCGCAACAACTTGCCACCTACATCGGCTGGCTCATGCACGGCACGCGCGGCGGACTCGCGGCGGGCATGCTGTTTGTGCTGCCATCCCTGCTCTTGCTGGTGTTGCTGTCGTGGATCTACCTGGCATTCGGCAGCCTGCCGGTGGTGGCGGCGGTGTTCTACGGCATCAAGCCGGCGGTGACGGCGCTGGTGTTGCACGCGGCGCACCGCATCGGCAGCCGCGCGCTGAAAAACCGCTGGCTCTGGGGCATTGCGGCGGCGGCCTTTGTGGCGATCTTTGCGCTGGACGCGCCCTTTCCCGCCATCGTGCTGGTGGCCGCGCTGGTCGGCCATTGGGGCGGACGGCGCTGGCCCCAGGTCTTCGTGACGGGCGCGGGCCATGCCGCCGGAACGCAGGCCCACGCAAGCGCCCTGATCGACGACGACACGCCCGCACCCGACCACGCCCTGTTCACGCGCCGCCGGCTCGTGCAGGTGCTCGCCATCGGCAGCGGGTTGTGGCTGCTGGCCATGGCGGTGCTGCTGGCGCTCTACGGCGTGCAGGGCACGCTCACGCAGATGGGCTGGTTCTTCACCAAGGCCGCGCTCATGACCTTTGGCGGCGCCTACGCAGTGCTGCCCTATGTGTTCCAGGGTGCCGTCGAAGACTTCGGCTGGCTCAACGCGCAGCAGATGATCGACGGCCTGGCGCTCGGAGAAACCACGCCCGGCCCGCTGATCATGGTGGTGGCTTTCGTGGGTTTTCTGGGCGGCTGGCTGCAACCCATGCTCGGCGCCGACACGTTGTTCTGGTCGGGCGCGCTGGCGGCCTCGGTGGTGACCTTCTTCACCTTCCTGCCGTCCTTCGTGTTCATCCTGGTGGGCGGGCCGTTCATTGAAACCACGCACGGCCAGTTGAAGTTCACCGCGCCGCTGACCGCCATCACGGCGGCGGTGGTGGGCGTGATCCTGAACCTGGCGCTGTTCTTCGCGTACCACGTGTGGTGGCCGCAGGGATTTTCCGGCCCGTTTGATGCACCGTCGGCCGTGCTCACCGTGCTGGCGGCCGTGGCCCTGTTCCGCTTCAAGGTGGGCGTGGTGCCCTTGATCGTGGTGTGCGCCTTGCTCGGCGTGGCCTGGCGGATGCTCGGCGGCTGACGCTACTGACCGCCGGCCACAAACCGGTCGGCGCGAGCCGCCTGCAACACCGCGGGCAGGCTGTGGTGCATGGCCGAGACCGGGCGCGCACCGCCCAGCCAGTCGTTGGGCGTGACGAACCAGAGCGCGAGTTCAACATCGTCGAACACCGGGCGCAGTTCGTTCAGCAAGGGCGTCATGGCGTCGATAACCGAGGCGGTGGGCAGATCGAACTGGAACAGCGGGAACATCGGTCCCCAGGGGCTGTCGAGCGACACCACGGCCCGGGTCACGATCCAGCGCGCCACCAGCGACACCGGCTCCGAGTCGGGCAACCAGCCCGCCACCTCGCAGCGGTGGCGGATCAGGTCGGCCAGGTCGTCTCCACTCACCAGGCCGCCCGTGCCCGAGAACGCCGCGGCGGTGGACAGCCAGTGCAGAGGCACCACCGCGTTGGCACGGCGGGTGAAGACCGTGCGCGCCTTGGCCGATGGGCTGTGCGGGGCGGATGGATCGGTCAGTTGGGACAGGTGTCGTTCGGGAAGCATGGCGGCGTCTCCGGGATGGGCCGCAGGCGTGCGGACATCGGGCAAAGAGGAGAGCCTCGGGCTTTTGACCGAGCAAGTCTGTACGGTGCCCAACGGACCCCGTGCGGCAACACAACAGGGCCGCCCACGCGGCCAGGTCAGGCCTCGGCCAACCACCGATCCAGCGTGGTCTGGCCGATGCGGGCGCCCGGGCCAGGCACCAGCGAGCGCTCGTCGATGCGGGTGCCGAAATAGAGCGCGTTTTCATCGAGCACCACCTCGCGCGGGTCCTGGCGGGCCTGCAACACGCGGCGCACCAGCGCGTCCAGCGGCACGGCCTCGGGTCCGGCAACCTCGCAGGTGCCGTTGAGCGGCGCTTGCAGCGCCGCATCGGCCAGTGCCGCCGCCACGTCCGCCGCCGCGATGGGCTGCAGCGGCGCCGACGGCAGCGGCACCGTGTTGCCCACCGTGCCCACGTGGGCCACCGACATCAGGAACTCGAAGAATTGCGTGGCGCGCACCAGGGTGAAGGGCACGGGGCCCGCCTTGATCAAGGCCTCCTGTGCGATCTTGGCGCGGAAGTAACCACTGTCCGGAACCCGCTCGGAGCCCACCACCGACAGCGCCACCACATGGCCCACGCCGGCACGCGCACAAGCCGCCAGCAGGTTCTGCGTCGAAGCGCGGAAGAAGTGCATCACCGCCGTGTCTTCGAACGAGGGCGAGTTGGTCACGTCGACCACCACCTGGGCGCCCGCGAGCGCCTCGCTCAGGCCTTCGCCGGTGACGGTGTTGACCCCCGTGGAGGGCGAGGCCGCCGTGACGGCGTGGCCACGCTCGCGCAGCAAGGTGCTGAGTTGTTTGCCGATGAGGCCGCTGCCTCCGATGATCACGATGTTCATGTCGAGTCCTGTGGTTCGTTGGGTGGGAACGTGTGGGGCGGCGACCTGATGTCGCCACCCACAGGACACAAGACGCGCCGTCGCCTCAGTTTGTGACAGACCTGCCCGCACCCAGCGCGGCGACGATGCGCGCGAGCTTGTCGGGGTTGCGCTGCGCGTGCACGCGCAGGATGCGCTGGCCATCGGTTTCGAACGACTGCGCCGATTCCAGCGCGCCGTGGATGAAACGCAGCAGGCCCCACTGTCCGTTGAGCAGCACCAACTCGAAGCGCACGGCATCGCCGAACTTCAGGTGGGTGGCCAGGTAAAGCTGCGCAATGCGCTGGGCACCCACCAAGGGCACGCCGAAGCTCGGCACCTGGCCACCGCCGTCGCCGATGAGCCGGGCGTCTTCAGCCAACAGGTCCTTGATCGCCCCGAACTGCCCGGTGGCCGCGGCGTCGGCAAAGCCGCGCAACAAGCGCCACTGGTCTTCGCGCGAGACCACATGACGCGCTCGTTCGTCCTTCAGCTGTGCCTTGGCGCGGTGCACGATCTGGCGGCACGCGCTCTCGCTCTTGCCCAACGCCTCGGCCACCTCGCCATAGTCGGCATCGAACACCTCGCGCAGCAGGAAGGCCGCGCGGGCCTCGGGAGCCAGGCGTTCGAGCAGGGTCAGGAACGCCACCGACACGTTGTCGGCGCGTTCCAGCATCTGCTCCGGCGACAGCGGGGTATCGGACATCAGCGGCTCGGGCAGCCAGGTGCCGATGTAGTGCTCGCGCTGCACCTTGGCGCTGCGCAGACGGTCGATCGCCAGGCGGGTGGTGACGGTGACCAGCCAGGCTTCGGTGCTGTCAAGTTCGCTGTGGGTGGCTTCGTGCCAGCGCAACCACGCGTCCTGCACCACCTCCTCGGCCTCGGCCCAGGAGCCCAGCATGCGGTAGGCGATGCCCTGAAGGCGGGGCCGCAGGCGGTTGAAGGTGGCGGTGGGATCGTTCATGACCGGTCAGACGTGCCAGGCCAGGTGTTTGTGACAACGGCCTGCCCCGGACGGGCCACGTCATCCTTCAGTGGCCCGTCAGGCGTCCGGATCGTCCGGTTCGGTGGGCGGCTCGGGCGCTGCGCCCGGCGGTGGAGCGAAGCACATGCGCTCACCATCCCAGGTCTGGCCGCACCAGCACTGGCCATCCTCGTTGATGATGCAGGTGCCGGTGCCGCAGCAGCGTGGGTCTTCCATGGGGCCTCGACGGGTCGAAATTGAACAGGAGCCGAGGTTAGCGCGCCTGCGCAGGACCTGCCGGGCCCGAACGGGTTGGCCCCGCGCGCTGCTCGATCTGCGCTTCCAGCTCAGGGCGCAGGCCCAGCAGAAAACCGGCCTCGGTCACCACGAACAGCGGCCCGATGATGAGGCCGCTGATGTCGTCCACAAACGCCGGCTTGCGGCCTTCGAAGATGTGGCCGACGAACTGGATGATCCAGCCCACCACAAACAGACCCAGGCCCACCGCGGCCCACGCACCGGTTGACAGCGCCGCCGTGGCCTGGGCCAGCCACAGGCAGGCCAGCAGCAGTGCACCCATCACGGCGCCGAGACGCAGGTCCAGCCGAAGGTAGTACAGGGTGGCCACAATCGCGGCCACGGTGGCGGCCGAGACCGGCCAGCCGGCGAGATCGAAACTCGGGCGCGCGAGCAGCACCACCACCGCCAGCACGATCATGGGAATGCCCACGAAATGCGTGGCGATGTTGCGTCGGTCGCGGTGGTAGGCGGCGTACTGGCCGAGGTGGTCGGTGAGGGTTTTCATGGCGGTTCTCCTCGGGCATGAAGCCCGTGTGACATTGTGGCCAGCGCCGGCCCGGCTGACCATGGGGAATGCGCTGAGGCGCGACCGGTCGGGGACACCGCGCGTGCCATCATGGCGGCCCGTGCTGCCCATCCTGTACTCCTTTCGCCGCTGCCCCTACGCCATCCGCGCGCGCCTGGCGCTGTGCCAGGCCGACGTGGCGGTGGCGCTGCGCGAGGTGGTGCTGTCGAACAAGCCGGCGGCCATGCTCGCGGCCTCGGCGGCGGGCACGGTGCCGGTGCTGCAGTTGCCGTCGGGCGAGGTGATCGCGCAGAGCCTGGACATCATGCGTTGGGCGCTCGGGCAGCAGGATGCCGACGGCTGGCTGGCGCGCGGCGATACGGCTGGGCAGCGCGCGCTCATCGACACCTGCGACGGCGCCTTCAAACACGCGCTCGACCGCTACAAGTACGCCGAACGCCACCCCGAGCGCAGCGCACACGCGTGGCGAGACGACGCGGTGGCCTGCCTGATCGCCCCGCTGGAGGCGCAGCTCTCCGCCACGGCACATCTCGGCGGCGAACAGCCGGGCCTGGCGGACGCGGCCATCTTCCCGTTCGTGCGCCAGTTCGCCGCGGTGGACGCCGCGTGGTGGGCCGCATCGCCGTGGACGGCCACCCGGCGCTGGCACGACCGCTGGGCAACGAGCGCACTGATGGCGACCTGCATGCACAAGTTCGCGCCGTGGCAACCCGGCGCCTCAGTGACGGTGTTTCCGCCGTGAACGGGACCACCCCGCCCGCCGAGACCCTGCAGGTCGCCGTGCGTGTGCTCTGCGCCTTCACCGCCCAGGCCGGTGACCTGGACCTGCGTTTCACGCCCTCGCCCACCGCACAGGACGGTGTGGCCGGGCACGAGACCGTGACCGCGCGCCGGGCAGCGCCCTACCAACGCGAAGTGCCCCTGCGCGCGCGTTTCGGCGACCTGCTGGTGCAGGGCCGCGCCGACGGCTTCGACCCCGATGGCCCACGGCTGGAAGAGATCAAGACCCACCGCGGCGACGTGGCGCTGGTGCGCGAGAACCACCGCGCGCTGCACTGGGCGCAGGCGCGCGTGTACGCCTGGATGCTGTGCGAGCAGCTCGGTCTGGAGCGCATCGAGGTGGCGCTGGTGTACTTCAACATCGACACACGCAACGAGACCGTGCTGGCCGACTGGCACACGGCCGACGAACTGCGGCTGCACTTCAACGGGCTGTGTTCGCGCTACCTGGGCTGGGCGCGCAGCGAGCAGTCGCACCGCCAGGCGCGCGATGCCTCGCTGCAAACGCTGGCCTTTCCCTTCGACGGTTTTCGCGCGGGACAACACGAGCTGGCCGGCGCCACCTGGCGCACCCACCACCACGGCCGACACCTGCTCGTGCAGGCGCCCACCGGCATCGGCAAGACCATGGCCACGCTGTTCGGCGCGCTCAAGGCCATGCCCAAACCGGGCACCGACAAGCTGCTCTACCTCACCGCCAAGACGCCGGGCCGACGGCTCGCACTCGACGCGCTGGCGCGCTTGCAACCCAACGCGTCCACCGGCCGCCTGCGGGTGCTGGAGCGTGTGGCGCGCGAGAAGGCCTGCGAACACCCCGACAAGGCCTGCCACGGCGATGCATGCCCCTTGGCCAGCGGTTTCTACGACCGGCTGCCGCAGGCGCGCATTGAGGCCGCGCACACCGCCTGGCTGGACCAGGCGGGGCTGCGCAGCGTGGCACTCAAACACAGGGTGTGCCCCTACTACCTGGGCCAGGACATGCTGCGCTGGAGCGACGTGGTGGTGGGCGACTTCAACCATTTCTTCGACCTGAGCGCGCACGCCTGGGCGCTCACCGTGGGCGAGCCCTGGCGCGTGGGCCTGCTGGTTGACGAGGCGCACAACCTGATCGAGCGCGCGCGTCTGATGTACAGCGCCGAACTCGACCCGCTGACCTTGGCTGGGCTGCGCAAAGCACCACCCAAAGGACTCAAGGCCTCGCTGGATCGCCTGCACCGGTTCTGGGGCACCCTGGGCCGTGGCCAGGCGGCCGGGCAGGTGCTGCTGAACGAGCTGCCCGAGGGCCTGGTGGGCGCACTGCAGCAGCACGCCGCCGACCTCTCGGAACACCTGGCGCTGGACACCACCGCGCCCGACGTGCGGGTGCAGGCCTGGCTGTTCGAGGTGCTGCACTTCGTGCGCGTGGCCGAGGTGTTCGGCGACCACTCGCTGGTGGAGATCAACCGCCCCGAGGCCGCCGCGCGAACCCGCGCACCGCGTCCCCGGCTGGCGATCCGCAACCTCGTGCCCGCGCCGCACCTGCAGCCGCGCTGGCAGGCAGCGCACAGCGCCACCTTGTTCTCGGCCACGCTCAGCCCCATGGAGCACGCCATCCAGCTGCTCGGTCTGCCCGCCGACATGGCGCGGCTGGAGGTGCCCTCACCGTTCGACCCGGCGCAGCTGCGGGTGCGCATCACGCCGCACATCTCCACCCGCTACCAGGACCGCGCCACATCGCTCGACGCGTTGGTGGCGGTGATGGCCGAACAGTTCCACGCCCAGCCGGGCAACTACCTCGCGTTTTTCAGCAGCTTCGACTACCTGCAACAGGTGCTGGCGCGTTTTGCCGCAGCACACCCGGACATCCCCGCTTGGTCACAGTCACGTGGCATGGCGGAGCTGGAGCGCAGTGCGTTCGTGGCGCGCTTCACCGAAGCCAGCCAGGGCATCGGTTTTGCGGTGCTCGGGGGTGCGTTTGGTGAGGGCATCGACCTGCCCGGCCAGCGCCTGATCGGCGCCTTCATCGCCACGCTGGGCCTGCCCCAGGTGAACCCGCTCAACGAGCAACTGCGCGCACGCCTGCAGTTGAAACACGGCCGGGGCTACGACCATGCCTATCTGTTTCCCGGTTTGCAGAAGGTGGTGCAGGCCGCCGGGCGCGTCATCCGCGGGCCCGACGACCGCGGTGTGGTTGTCTTGATGGACGACCGCTTCGGCCACCCCGAGGTACGTGGCCTGCTCCCGCCGTGGTGGCGCATCGAACGCAGCTGAAGGGGCTTCAGCCGCGCGAGTACAGGTGCACGCCGCCGCTGTTCTGGGGGCGCTCGCCCAGCAGCCAGCCGCGCAGGCTCCGGGCGCCGTCTTCCAGGCGCGCGCCCACCGCCAGCTGGCGGCCGTCGCCCGAGAGCGCCAGCGCTGAGCCGAACTGGTCGCCCGTGCGGGTGCGGCTGGATTTCACATAGTCGGTCTGGTCCCAGCGCTGGCCCTGGCGGCTGTACACGTACACGGCGCCAGCGGCCTGCGCAGTGGCGTCGGCCTGTTCACCACCCAGGCCCCTCGCAGCGCTGGATTCGTTCACCGCCGACACGGCCAGCACACGGCCATCGGCCGAGAGGCTGAGGCGCTCACCGAAGGCGTCGCCGGTGCGGCTGTTGGACGCACGCAGACGCGCGGTTTGCCGCCACTGCCCGGCCTGGTTCACGAACACATAGGCGCTGCCGGCCGAACGCTGGCGCGCTTCGGTGCCCTCGGGCGCACTCGCGCCCACCGCCAGGGTGGTGCCGTCGGCCGACAAGGCGATCTGCGAGCCCAGCGGGTTCTGCGGCGTGGCGTTGGCCGCCGCCACCACCGCCTGCTCGCGCCAGAGCGCGCCGTCGCGGCGAAACATGTGCACCGCGCCCAGACCCGAGGCGTGGGCCGCGGCAGCCAGCGTCTGCCCATCCTGCGAGAGCGCCACGCTCTTGCCCAGCTGCGCACCTTCCAGGGTTTCCGAAGCCGTCAACACCGCCTGTTCGGTCCAGCCTGCGGCCGTGCGTGCAAACACATACACCGCGCCGCTGTCGGTGTGCGCGCCCTGCCCGTCGCGCACGTCGTGCCGGTGAGCGCCCACAGCCAGCGTGTCGCCTGCACCGGCGAACGACAGGCTCATGCCGAACCAGTCGAAGCTGGCCGCGTTGGAAGCCAACAGACGCGCGGGCTGGCTCCAGGCACTGTCGATGCGCTCGAACACATACACCACCCCCTGGTCACCCGCCAGCGATTCGCCGGCGCGGGCGGCAGCGTGCGATTCAAACGGTGCGCCCACCGCGAGGCGGCTGCCGTCGTCGGACAGCGTGAGGCTGTGGCCGAAGCCGCTGCCGCTGGTGGGCAGCGGTGCCAGCAGACGCGCCTGTTCGCGCCAGCCCCGGGGCGTGCGGGTGTACACATACACCGAACCCGCAGCGGGCACGGCCTCCGTTGCACCGGTGATGGTCTTCAGATCGGCGCCCACGGCCAGGGTGTTGCCGTCGCGGGAGAGGGCCACGGCGGCGCCGAACACATCGCCCGCGGCGGCGTCCGACGCCTGCAGGTGCGTGGACGTGTCCTGGGAACGCACGGCGGCCAGCGCGGTGGGCAGGCCCAGGCCTTCGAGGGACACCTGGGAAAACAGTTCGCTGCTCAGGGGCGTGGCCTTGTCGCCCGCGCAGGCGGACAGCCAGGCGGCGGTGGCCAACAGCGGCACGGCGAGGGCCAGGCGAAAGGTGGAGTTCATGGTGGAGGTCCTGTGAATTCGTTGATCTGCAACGACCTGGCAGGACACTGGGCTGCTGGCCCGCACTGCCGATCGTTCGGTGGGGCAGATGGTCTTCATTTCGGACCGGCAGCAACATACTTCAAAGGCGCTACACGAACGCCTTTTCCTGGACCTTCATGAACTAGTTCGCACGCAGGGGAATGCCTGGGCGTGACAAATGTCCACCCGCGTCGCCGGTGGCCTGGCTTCAGCCCGGCGAATCGCTTTTGAACAAGCGGCTGGCCAGGATGTCGGCCGGCATGAGCGTGGTGAGGTCGTCGCGGGTGAGTTCGCGGTCGCGGTCGACAAACAGGCGGCTGGCCTGGCGCAGGCGCGCACGGTCCAGCGCATTGCGCACGCTGCGCGCGTTCGCGAAGTGGGGCAAGGGAATGCGGCGCTGCAAATAGCTCTCGAACGCTTCGCGTGCACCTTCGCCGAAGCGGTAGTTCATGGTGCCGAGCATGCGGTCCGCAATGTCGAGCAGCTCACCCTGACCGTAGTCGGGAAAGTCCAGGTGGTGTGCCACGCGCGAGGACAGACCGGGGTTGGACTTGAAGAAGGTGTCCATGCGGTCCTTGTAGCCCGCGAGGATCACCACCAGATCGTCGCGCTGGTTCTCCATCACCTGCAGCAGGATCTCGATCGCTTCCTGTCCGTAATCGCGCTCGTTCTCGGGGCGGTACAGGTAGTAGGCCTCGTCGATGAACAGCACGCCGCCCATGGCTTTCTTGAGCACCTCCTTGGTCTTGGGCGCCGTGTGGCCGATGTACTGGCCCACCAGGTCGTCGCGCGTGACGCTGACCACATGGCCTTTGCGCACATAGCCCAGGCGGTGCAGGATTTCCGCCATGCGCAGGGCCACCGTGGTCTTGCCGGTGCCGGGGTTGCCGGTGAAGCTCATGTGCAGCGACGGCGTCTGCGCCTGCAGCCCGAGGGTCAGGCGCAGCTTGTCGACCACCAGCAGGGCCGCAATGTCGCGGATGCGGGTCTTCACCGGCACCAGACCGATGAGGTCGCGGTCCAGCTCGTCCATGACCGACTCGACCTGGCTTTGCGCCAGGACATCGGCCACGGTGCGGGGGCTGCTGGGGGTCTCTGAGTTCATGGAACGTCTCCGGAACGACGTGTCTCCCCCCGGAGATACCGCGGAACCGGCTTTGCCGGGCCGCAGGTATCGCCCCCTGCAGGGGGTGACGCGCTGAAAGCGCGGCGCGGGGGGGAGCCCTTGTCTAATAACGCTCGCCTTCGGGCTTGTCGGTCGCGTACGAGCTGATGCGATAGCGCACCTGCCGACCTTCCACCTCGGTGCGTGCGAGTCCGAAGCCTGGCTCCCTGGCGGGCCGGTTGACGATGAACGACATGCGCGGCGACTCCACGCCCTGCGTCGAATCGAACGCCGTGACGCGGATGTAGTGCTGCGGAAAGGTTCTGCGGCAGTTGTTGATCTCCATCAGGATACCGGCCGGGTCCTTCAGGTCGAACATCGGGTTGCCGAACATCTCCCAGTAGGTGTTGCGCGGGTGCGGGTCGTCGGTGTACTCGACGCCCACCGCGTAGTTGTTTTTCAGCGCGTACTCGATCTGACTGCCGATCTGTGCGTCGGTGAGGGGGGGCAGGAAGGAAAACTGGCCCTGCGTCAGGCGGTTGCCGTGGTTGGTCATCATGGTGTGTGTCTCCTTCAAGCAGATGCGGTGGCCGTGGGCACGAAGTCCGCGGTGTCGGTCGATTCGTAGTTGAAGCTGATCTCACCCCAGGTGTCGAGTGCCGCCTTCAACGGTGAACACCACTTCGCGGCGTCCTGCAGGATTTGCGGGCCTTCGTTCCAGATGTCGCGGCCTTCGTTGCGCGCCAGCACCATGGCTTCGAGCGCCACGCGGTTGGCCGTGGCACCGGCCTGGATGCCCATCGGGTGCCCGATGGTGCCGCCACCGAACTGCAGCACCACGTCGTCGCCCAGGTAGGTCAGCAACTGGTGCATCTGGCCGGCGTGGATGCCGCCCGAAGCCACCGGCATCACCTTGTTGAGCGAGGCCCAGTCCTGCTCGAAGAACAGGCCCTTCTCCAGCTGCATCGGCGTGTGTGTGTCGAGCAGCGTGTCGTAGAAGCCGCGGATCATCATCGGGTCGCCTTCGAGCTTGCCGACCACGGTGCCGGCGTGGATGTGGTCCACCCCCGCCATGCGCATCCATTTGCAGATCACGCGGAAGTTCATGCCGTGGTTCTTCTGGCGCGAGTAGGTCGAATTGCCCGCACGGTGCAGGTGCAGGATCATGTCGTTCTTGCGCGCCCACAGCGCCATGCTCTGGATGGCGGTATAGCCGATCACCAGGTCGATCATGATGATCACGCTGCCCAGGCTCTTGGCGAACTCGGCGCGCGCGTACATCTCTTCCATCGTGCCGGCGGTCACGTTCAGGTAGTGGCCCTTGACCTCGCCACTCGCAGCGCTCGCCTTGTTGACGGCTTCCATGCAATACAGGAAACGGTCGCGCCAGTGCATGAAGGGTTGCGAGTTGATGTTCTCGTCGTCCTTCATGAAGTCCAGCCCGCCCTTGAGGCCTTCGTAGACCACACGCCCATAGTTGCGACCCGAGAGTCCCAGCTTGGGCTTGGTGGTGGCGCCCAGCAGCGGCCGGCCGAACTTGTCCAGGCGCTCGCGTTCGACGACCACGCCGGTGGCCGGACCCTGGAAGGTCTTGAGGTAGGCCACCGGAATGCGCATGTCCTCCAGTCGCAAGGCCTTGACCGCCTTGAAGCCGAAGACATTGCCGATGATGGACGCGGTGAGGTTGGCGATGGAGCCGCCTTCGAACAGGTCGAGGTCGTAGCCGATGTAGACGAAGTACTGTTGTTCGGTCTTGGTGCCGGGGCCGGTGTTGGGCACCTTGTCGACGCGGTAGGCCTTGGCGCGGTAGAGCTCGCAGGCCGTCAGCCGGTCGGTCCAGACCACGGTCCAGGTGGCGGTGGACGATTCGCCGGCCACCGCTGCGGCGCATTCTTCGGCATCCACCCCGTCTTGCGGCGTCATGCGGAACATGGCAATGACGTCGGTGTCCTTGGGCACGTAGTCCGGCTGCCAGTAGCCCATCTGCTTGTACTTCAGCACGCCCGCGCTGTAGCGCTTTTTGGCGTCGGTGATGATGCTGTCGTCGTTGGTGTCGGTCACGTTGTCTCCTCGGGTCGGGGTTGCGAAAAGCTGGGCATGACCGGACTGTAGAAACGATGTCACATAAGGTAAATTCAAACTTGCTGGCTCTTCGATTAAAAAAACCTGAACCTAGCCGGTGCATGTGTCCCGGCCCCAGCCGTGGGAGCTGTCGGAAATCGGGAGGGGATGTGGGGTCGGGCAGCGGCCCGGCCATGGCGCGAGGTCGGGCGTCAGCCGTCGGTGTCGGGTACGGTCTCGGCCTCGGGCAGGCGCGAGATCAGCACCTGGTCGATGCGCCGGCCATCGAGCACCAGCACCTCGAAGCGCCAGCCCGCGCACTCCACGCTGTCGGCCTGGGCGAGCAGGTCGCCCGCCACCGTCTGCATGAGGCCGGCCACGGTGTTGTAGCGGCCCTTGTCCTCGTCGGGCAGCTCGTCGATGTCCAGGCGCGACTTGAGTTCGGTCACCGGCATGGCGCCGTCGATCAACCACGCGCCGTCTTCGCGCTGTGTGGCCCAGGCGTCCAGGGCCGTGTGGGGCGAGAGTTCGCCCGTGATCGCCTCCAACATGTCCAGCGGCGTGAGCAGGCCCTGCACCACGCCGTATTCGTCCACCACGAACACCATGCGGGTGGCGCGTTCGCGGAACTGTTCGAGCAGCTCCATGCCGGTGAGTGTTTCGGGCACGAACACGGCTGGCTGCACGTGGCGCATCAGGGTTTCGTTGTTGCCTTCGGATTGCAGCGCCAGCATGCTTGGCAGGTGGATCACACCCACCACGTCGTCCAGCCCGCCACGACACACCGGGTACCACGAGTGGCCGGTGGTCCAGGCGCGCTGCACCGCCACGTCGATGCTGTCCTGCGCGTCCAGCCATTCGATCTCGGAGCGCGGCACCATGATGGAGGTGAGCTGGCGATCGTCGAGCAGGAACACGTTGCGCACCATCTGGTGCTCGTGCTCTTCGATGATGCCGGCGTCCACCCCTTCTTCAAGGCTGGCGTTGATCTCTTCTTCGGTCACGTGCTGCACCGCGTTGGTGTCGATGCGCAGCAGCTTGAGCATCCACTGCGTGGTGTGCGTGAGCAGCCACACGAATGGCTTGGCCGCCGTGGCCACAAAGGTCATGGGCCGCGACACCCAGCGCGCCACGGCTTCCGGATACAGCTGGCCGATGCGCTTGGGCACCAGTTCGCCGAACACGATGGTGATGAAGGTGATGGTCACCACCACCACGGCGGTGGACAGGATGTTGGCCGTGGCTTCAGTCAGGCCCCTGGATTCCATCCACAAGCCCAGGTCGCCACTGAACGCGGCCTCGCCCACGATGCCGTTGAGCATGCCGATGGAGGTGATGCCGACCTGCACCGACGAGAGGAACTGCGTGGGGTTCTCGAGCAGCTTCAGCGCGGTGATCGAGCCCTTGTCACCGGCCTCGGCCATGGCGGCCAGGCGGGCCTTGCGGCTGGAGGCCAGTGCCAGCTCGGACATGGCGAATGCGCCGTTGAGCAGCGTGAGAAAAACAATGAGGAGGGTGTCCATAATCGGCCGATGGCACTTTACATGATTGGGGATGTGCAGGGGTGCGACGAGCCTTTGGGCCGCCTGCTCGACGAGCTGGACTTTTCACCGAGCCGCGACACGCTGTACCTGCTGGGCGACCTGGTGAACCGGGGTCCCGCCTCGTTGCAAGTTCTGCGCCGACTCATGGCACTCGAAGGCGCTGCGCACAGCCTGCTCGGCAACCACGACCTGCACCTGCTCGCCGCCGCACACGGCGTGCGCAAGCTGCACCGCAGCGACACGGTGAGCGACATCCTCGATGCACCCGACCGGGTCGCACTGCTCGACTGGTTGCGCCGTCGCCCGATGGCTTTGTTTGAGCACGGCTGGCTCATGGTGCACGCCGGTGTGTTGCCGCAGTGGGACGTGGCCGACACCCTGGCGCGCGCGCAAGAACTGCAGGGCGCGCTGCGCAGCCCCGACTGGCCTGGTTTTCTGCAACACATGTACGGCAACGAGCCGGCCTTCTGGAGCGATGCGCTGCAGGGAGCCGACCGCCTGCGCGTCGTGGTGAATGCCTTCACGCGGTTGCGCTTCTGCTCGGCACAAGGTGTGATGGAGTTCGAGACCAAGGAAGGCGCCGATGGCGCGCCGCCGGGCTTCATGCCCTGGTTCGATGTGCCGGGCCGGCGCACCACCGGCGTCCCGGTGGCGTTTGGCCACTGGTCGACGCTGGGGCATGTGCAACGCGAAGATGTGTTGCCGCTGGACACGGGCTGTGTGTGGGGAGGTTGCCTGACGGCGGCGCGCATCCTGAGCACGCCCGGGCAGGTGGAGCGCATCGACGTGCGCTGCCCGCAAACCCAAAAGCCCGAGAACAAGAAGCCTCGCAAGGACCTCTGAGCGCAAGGCCGAGGGCGACAATCAGTCCTGCTGCACCGGCGCTGGAACAGGCTCTGCGACCACAGGTGCGGGCGCGCTCTTGAACAGCGCGGGCACCTTTTTGCGCGACTTGATGTTGGGCGACACGGTGCGCGCGGTGGCACGGGACGACGCTTCCCACGAGGGCGGCGTGTCACCCGTGGCGCTGGGCTCGTAGGGTTTGTCGAACAACGGATCTGCCGGCGCGCGCGGGGCACGCGCAGGCGGACGGCCCGCTGAAGCCGTGCGTGGCTCCTCGCGACCTTCGCCGCGCACTTCGCGGTCGCGCGGTGGGCGGCCCTCGCGGGGTTCGCGGCGCACGTCGCCCTCGGGCGCCTGCCAGGCGCGCTGGCCATCGTTGAAGCGGCCGGCCGGGCGCTTGTCCGCTTCGAGTTCGAGCGCTTCGAGTTCGAGCTTCTTGCCCAGCAGTTTTTCCAGGTCACCCATGAGGCGCGCATCACGCGGGCTCACGAAGGACACGGCCAGACCGGAGGCGCCGGCACGGCCGGTACGGCCGATGCGGTGCACATAGTCTTCGGCGTTGAACGGGATGTCGAAGTTGAACACCGCCGGCACGTCCTTGATGTCCAGGCCGCGCGCGGCCACGTCGGTGCAGACCAGCAGATCGACCGCGCCGCTCTTGAAGGCTTCCAGCGCTTTCAGGCGTTCGTCCTGGCTCTTGTCGCCGTGCAAGGCGGTGGTGTTGAGGCCCTCGCGCTCCAGCGAGCGCGCCAGCCGGGCGCAGCCGAGCTTGCTGTTCACGAACACGAACGCCTGCTTGAGACCGCGCTCGGCGAGGATCTGTTTGAGCACGCCGCGTTTGTCGTCGTCGCCCACGCTGTAGAAGTGCTGCTCCACGGTGGACGCGGTGGCGTTGGAGCGCGCGACTTCGATCGTCACCGGGTCCTGCAGGTAGCTGCCGGCCAGGCGTTTGATCTCGGTGGAGAAGGTGGCGGAGAACAGCAGCGTGGTGCGCTGCTTGGGCAGGTACGACAGGATGCGCTGCAGGTCGGGCAGGAAACCGATGTCGAGCATGCGGTCGGCCTCGTCCAGCACCACGTACTCGACCTGGTTGAGCACGCAGTTTTTGGCTTCGATGTGATCAAGCAACCGGCCGGGCGTGGCCACCAGGACTTCGACGCCCTTTTTCAGTTCGGCCGTCTGCGGCTTCATGTCCATGCCGCCGAACACCACCATGCTGCGCAGGTTGGTGTACTTGGCGTAGAGCTTGACCTGCTCGGCCACCTGGTCGGCGAGTTCGCGCGTGGGCAGCAGCACCAGGGCGCGCACCGGGTGGCGCGCGGGCGAGGTGGATGCGTTTTCGTGCTTCATCATGCGCTGCAGCAGGGGCAGCGTGAAAGCGGCGGTTTTGCCGGTGCCGGTCTGGGCGGCGCCCATCACGTCACGGCCTTGCAGCACCACGGGAATCGCCTGCGCCTGGATCGGCGTCATGGTCTCGTAGCCCATTTCGGCCACGGCACGCTCGATGGCGGGAGAGAGGGACAGTTCGGAAAAGGATTGGGTCATGGGCATCAAAGTTAGCCCGTTATTGTCGCACTTTGACCGTTTTTCGCCGAACTCCGCCCGCGCACCATTCAAAGACTGGCCGACTTGAAGGTGTCACAAGCCTGGACATTGCCGGTCTTCAGGCCGCTGTTGAACCAGCGCTGGCGCTGCTCGCTGGTGCCGTGGGTGAAGCTGTCGGGCACCACCTGGCCCTGGCTCTTGCGCTGCAGGGCGTCGTCGCCGATGGCGGCGGCCGCGTTCATGGCCTCTTCCACATCGCCAGGCTCCAGGATGGCGCCGGTCTTCTGGTTGTGGTGGGCCCAGATGCCGGCAAAACAGTCGGCCTGCAGCTCCACCCGCACCGACATGGCGTTGAACTCGCGCTGGCTCACCCGTCCGCGCATTTCGTCCATCTTGCCGGTGATGCCCAGCAGGTTCTGCACGTGGTGCCCCACTTCGTGCGCGATCACATAGGCCTGCGCAAAGTCGCCCGGCGCGCCGAGCTGGGTGCGCAGCGTGTCGTAGAAGCTGAGGTCGATGTAAACCTTCTGGTCGCCCGGGCAATAAAACGGACCCATGGCCGACTGGCCGGTGCCGCAGGCGGTGGGCGTGGCGCCGCGAAACAGCACCAGGCGCGGTTTCTGGTAGGTCGATCCGGCCTGCTGGAACATGGGTCCCCACACATCTTCGGTGCCGCCGAGCACCGAGGCCACGAAGCGCCCCATGTCGTCGGTGGGCGCCTGCGTCGGGCCCTGGCTGGTTTCCACCTGGGCCGCCGGTGACAGGTCACCGCCGCTGAGCGCGCCCAGGATGGTCATGGGGTTGATGCCGAAGATCCAGCCGGCCACCAGCGCAATCGCGATGGTCCCCACGCCGATACCGCGTCCACCGATGCCCCGGCCACCGCCGCCCGGGCTCGAGCGCCGGTCCTCCACCTGGTCCGACTGGCGGTTGTTTTCCCACTTCATGCTGCGTCTCCTGCGCAGCGGAAGTCGCTGCGCGGCCCATTATCCGGGCCGGCGCCACTCAGGCGATGGCCGTCTGGCAGGGGCTGGTTTGCAGGCCGGAGAAATCGGTCCAGCAGCGGCGCTCGAAGTCGTAGAGCTTGCAGCGGCGCGCGGTGTCGAAGTACCAGCGCCACGAAAAGCGCTGCACCGTGATGCGCCCGGGCAGCGTCGATTCCAGCAACTGTTGCGCACCTTCGAGTTTGTAGAGCGGGATGCTCATGTCCACGTGGTGCGCGGTGTGCTCCATGATGTGGTGCAGCAGCGCGCCGATGCGCAGGGGAAAGGTGAGGTGCACGGTGGTGGACACAAAAGGCGCGGCGCGCGCCCAGGCCGCCTTGTCGTCGTGCCACTGCACGGCGGTGTGGGTGTGGTGCACGTAAACCACGAAGCCGATCATCGCGTTCCAGAACAGGAAGGGCACGGCAAAGCCCAGACCAACCAGCCAGGCGACGGACTGCTCCGTGGCCAAGGCCGATGCCACGAGCGCACCGATCCACACGGCGGCGGTGGCCACCACGATCACGCCGTCCCACACGAATTCGGCGCGCCGCGTGCCCAGGTAGGTTTTGCGCGGAAAGAACATGCGCTTCCACCACATCTCCACCAGGTAGTAGGCCGCCGGGCCCCAGCCGCTGCGGTAGAGCCGCTCCAGCCTGCGCCGGCCGGGGCTCAGCGCGTCGAATTCGGCGCGGGTCAGCGGCGCCCACACAAAGTCGACGCCCTTGAGGTTGGTGTAGCCGTGGTGCACCACGTTGTGCCCCACTTCCCACAGGCTGTAGGGCGTGAGCGAGGGCAGCATGGCGATGCGGCCCAGCACGCGGTTGAGCCCGCGGCGCGGTGTGTAGCTCTGGTGGCAGGCGTCGTGGCCGATGATGAAGAGCCGCCCGATCATGAAGCCCGCCGCCAGGCCGCACAGCAGCTTGGCCCACCAGGCCGACAGCAGCACGGTGCCGACCATGAGCGAGGCGAAGATCGACCAGTCGAGCGCCAGCAAGGCAATGGCGCGCGCGGTGCGGCGTTCAACGATGGGGGCGAGCCAGCTGCGGATCACCTTGCGGTGCGGCAGGGGCTGACTGGCGGGGATGGGGTCGGGGGAAGCGAGGAAGACGGGATTGCTGGACATGGCGACCGATGCTATCGGCCAAAGCCCCACAAGGCCTTGATACAAGTCAAGCTACCGGCGGTGGAACGACAGTCCAGAACACCGCGGAACCGGCTCTGCCGGGCCGCTGGTGTTGCCCCCTGAGGGGGTCGCGCGAAGCGCGGCGGGGGGAGCTCTTGCCTAAGCCTTGGGCAACGTCACCCCGGTCTGCCCTTGGTACTTGCCGCCGCGGTCCTTGTAGCTGACCTCGCAGACATCGTCCTTGTCGCTCTCGAAGAACAGCACCTGCGCGCAACCCTCACCCGCGTAGATCTTGGCGGGTAGCGGCGTGGTGTTGCTGAACTCCAGCGTCACGTAGCCTTCCCATTCGGGTTCGAACGGCGTGACGTTGACGATGATGCCGCAGCGCGCGTAGGTGCTCTTGCCCAGGCAGATGGTGAGCACGTTGCGCGGGATGCGGAAGTATTCCATCGTTCGCGCGAGCGCGAAGCTGTTGGGCGGGATCACGCAGACATCCTTGTTGATGTCCACGAAGCTGTTCTCGTCGAAGTTCTTCGGGTCCACCACGGTGCTGTGGATGTTGGTGAACACCTTGAATTCGGGCGCGCACCGGATGTCGTACCCGTAGCTGCTGGTGCCGTAGCTGATCACCTTCTTGCCGTCCACGGCTCTCACCTGGCCGGGCTCGAACGGTGAAATCAGGCCGTGTTCTTCGGCCATGCGGCGGATCCATTTGTCGCTTTTGATGCTCATGGAGCGCGATTGTAGGGATTCGGGACGCGCCAACCGCCGACTCGCCACCGGGCAGAAACCCCGCGAACTTCCCGGAATTTCAGTAATTACTGAAAATTCAAGCCGGAGCAGATACATTTCTGCCCATGCCTCTCCAGGACCACCTCCCCCCGCTCAACCGCGAGTTCGTTGCCCACTTCGGGGAAATGGGCAGCAAGTGGGGCATCAACCGCACCGTGGGCCAGATCTACGCGCTGCTCTACATCTCGCCGCAGGCCCTGAACGCCGACGAGATTGCCGAGACGCTGGAGTTCTCGCGCTCCAACGTGAGCATGGGCCTGAAAGAACTGCAGGCCTGGCGCCTGGTGCGCCTGCGCCACCAGCCGGGCGACCGGCGCGAGTACTTTGAAGCGCCCGCCGACGTGTGGGAAATATTCCGCGTGCTGGCCGAAGAGCGCCGCCGCCGCGAGGTGGAACCCACGCTCTCGATGCTGCGCACCGCGTTGCTCGACACGCCCACGACCGAGGCCGAACGCCACGCGCAAAACCGCATGCGCGAGATGCACGACCTGATCGACCGTCTCATGACCTGGTTCGACGACGTGCAGAAGCTCGCGCCCGAGACCGCGATGCAGCTCATGGGCATGGGCACCACGGTGACCAAGGTGCTCGAGTTCAAGGACCGCCTGACCGGCAAGTCGCCCGCCCGCAAGACACCCCCGAAAGACCCGCTCGACCACGCAGCCTGAGCGCACAGAACACCGACTCCACTTCACCAGGTACCACCATGGACGCCTTGATCCTGTCGCGAATCCAGTTCGCCGCCAACATCAGCTTTCACATCCTGTTCCCGACCATCACGATCGCCATGTGCTGGTTCCTGCTGTTCTTCCGGCTGCGCTTCATCAAGACGCGCGACCCGGCGTGGGAAGAGGCTTACTACTTCTGGACCAAGGTGTTCGCCCTGACGTTCGCGCTCGGCGTGGTCTCGGGCATCGTCATGAGTTTCCAGTTCGGCACCAACTGGCCCGGCTTCATGGAGAAAACCGGCAACATCGCGGGCCCGCTGCTGGGTTACGAAGTCCTCACCGCGTTTTTCCTGGAGGCGAGCTTCCTGGGCATCATGCTGTTCGGCCGGGGGCGTGTGTCAGAGCGGGTGCACCTGGCCGCCACCTTCCTCGTGGCCTTCGGCACCACCATGTCGGCGTTCTGGATCCTGAGCCTCAACTCCTGGCTGCAGACCCCCGCCGGCTACGAGATCGTCAACGGACAGTTCTTCGCCACCGATTGGCTGGCCGTGGTGTTCAACCCCTCTTTCCCCTACCGCTTCGCCCACAAGCTGCTGGCCTCAGCCCTCACGGCTTCGTTCCTGATCGCCGGCCTGTGCGCGTGGCAGCTCATCAAGGGCAGCGCCACCGCCGGCACCCACAAGGCCATGCGCACCGCCCTCGTGACCGCTGCGCTGGTGATCCCGGTCCAGTTCGTGGCCGGTGACCTGCACGGCCTGAACACGCTGGAGCATCAGCCCGCCAAGGTGGCCGCCATGGAAGGCATCTGGGAAACGCAAAAAGGCGCGCCGCTCACGCTCTTCGGCATTCCCGACGAGAAGGCCGGCGAGACCCACTACGCGATCAAGATCCCCAAACTGGCCAGCCTCATCCTGGCGCACGATCTCGACGCCGAGATCCAGGGCATCAACGATTTCAAGGGCGCGCACCCGCCCGTGGCGCCCGTGTTCTGGTCCTTCCGTGTCATGGTGGGCACGGGCACCCTGATGATGGCCGTGGCCTGGTTCGCAGCCTGGCAGCTGTGGCGCCAACGCAAGCAGATGGCCGACGGCAAGATCCACCTGCCCAAGCCTTTGCTGTACGTGCTCGCCGGCATGACCTTCTCGGGCTGGGTGGCCACGCTGTCGGGCTGGTACGTCACCGAGATCGGTCGTCAGCCCTTCATGGTCTACGGCCTGCTGCGCACCAGCGAGATCGCCACCGACATCGCCCCGCCCATGATTGCGCTCACGCTCACCGCCTACCTCATCGTCTACGGCCTGCTGCTGGTCACCTACATCGGTGTGCTCAAGTACATGGCGGAGAACCCGTTCAAGCACGCGCCCATCCCCGGTGGCAATGCCGCCCTGGGCAAAGCGGGCGTTTGACCGAATCGAGACGGAGACACAACACATGACCTGGGCCGAATTCCTCCCCCTGATCTTCCTCGCCGTGATGGGCCTGTCCCTGCTGGCCTATGTGGTGCTCGACGGCTACGACCTCGGTGTGGGTCTGCTGCTGCCGCTGGCCAGCGAAAGCCAGAAGGACACCATGATCGCGAGCATCGGCCCGTTCTGGGACGCCAATGAAACCTGGCTGGTGCTGGGCGTGGGTGTCTTGCTGGTGGCCTTTCCGTTTGCGCATGGCCTGGTGCTGCAGGCGCTGTATCTGCCCGTGGCCATCATGCTGATCGGACTGATCCTGCGCGGTGTGGCGTTCGACTTCCGGGTGAAAGCGCCACTTCAGTTCAAGGGCTTCTGGAACAACGCGTTCTTTGCCGGCTCGTTGCTCGCCAGCAGCGCGCAGGGCTGGATGCTGGGCAGCTACATCACCGCCTTTCAGCCCGGTCCGCTGGGCCTCGCGTTCAGCCTGGGCATCGCCATCACGCTGCCGGCCGCCTACATCCTGCTGGGCGCGGGCTGGCTGATCATGAAGACCGACGGCGAGCTGCAGTTGCGCGCGGTCTTCTGGGCGCGGCGCGTGCTCTGGCCCATGGGGGTGGCGCTGGTGGCGATCTCGGCCGCCACCCCGCTGGTGAACCCGGCGGTGGTGGACAAATGGTTCGGCGTGCCCGAGGTGTTTGCCCTGCTGCCGGTGCCGTTGAGCTGCGCCATCGCTTTCTTCGCCGTGCGCTGGGTGGTCACCCACCCCGAGGTGGTGAAAGCCGGCTACGGCTGGGTGGTGTTCGTGTCCACCGTGCTGATCTTCGTGCTGGCCTTCTTCGGCCTGTCGTACAGCATCTACCCCGACATCGTGATCGGCCGCATGACGGTGTGGGAGGCGGCCATCGGCACCGAGGCACTCACGGTGATCTTCATCGGTGTGGCGATCACGCTGCCGGTGATCATCGTCTACACGGTCTTCATGTACCGCGTCTTCTGGGGCAAAGCCCGCGACCTCACCTACAACTAGGAGCTCCCCCCTGCGCCGCTGACGCGGCTTCCCCCCTCTCTGGCGCGCCTTCGGCGCTGGGAGGAGGGACGGCATCTTGGGCCGGCGGAGCCGAAACAGCGAGGAGCTCCCCCCTGCGCCGCTGACGCGGCTTCCCCCCTCTCTGGCGCGCCTTCGGCGCTGGGAGGGGGGACGGCATCTTGGGCCGGCGTAGCCGGACCCTTGATGCCTCGGGATGAAGGCACTTCATGCGATGCGGGGCTTTCTCCCTCGCCCCTATGGGGAGAGGGCTGGGGTGAGGGGCGGCTGTTTGGCTTACTGGCCGGCGATCACCGTGCGCTCGATCACCCGGTCATCGCCCAGCACGATCAGGGCAAACAGCAGTTCGTCAAGGCTGCTGGCCTGAGACGTCTTGCGCGCCAGCAGCGGCGTGGCTTCGGGGTCGAGCACCACGAAGTCGGCCTCGTTCCCGGGCTGCAGGTTGCCCACCCCACCGTCCAGGCCGAGCGCCTTCGCGGCACCGGCCGTGTGCAACCACCACAGGCGGCCCGGCGTCAGGCTGAGTCCGGTCTTGCTCTGCCCTTCGCGGCCCACGCAATAGGCCGCCAGCATGGTGTGGAAAGGTGAGAAGCTGGTGCCGCCGCCCACGTCGCTGGCCAGGCCGTAGCCCATGCCGGCCGCGTCAGCCGCTGCAAAGTCGAAGAAGCCGCTGCCCAGAAACAGGTTGCTGGTGGGGCTCACCGCCGCAACCGCACCGGTCCGCGCCATCTGCGCGCGGTCGGCGGCGTCGAAGTGGATGCAGTGCGCGTACACCGCACGCTCACGCAGCAGGCCGAAGTCGCCATACACACCCAGGTAGCTGCGCGACTTGGGGAAAAGTTCGGCCGCCCAGCGCACCTCGTCCAGGTTCTCGGCCACGTGCGACTGGATCCACACATCGGGGTACTTGGCAGCCAGATCGCCCGCACCGCGCAGCTGCGCCGGCGTGCTGGTGGGCGCAAAGCGCGGGGTGATCGCGTAGCCCAGGCGGTCCACGCCGTGCCAGCGCTGGATCAGCGCCTCGGTGTCGACAAGGCTTTGTTCGGTGTCGTCGCGCACACCGTCGGGGCTGTTTCGGTCCTGCAGCACCTTGCCGGTGATGAAGCGCAAGCCTCGGCGTTGCGCCTCTTCAAACGCAGCGGTCACCGACGCCGGATGCGACGTTGCAAAGGTCAGCGCAGTGGTCACGCCGTGGCGGTTCAACTCGTCAAAGAAGAAGCTGGCCACCTCACCCGCGTGCTCGCCATCGTGAAAGCGCGACTCGTGTGGAAAGGTGTAGTTTTCCAGCCAGGGCAACAGGCCCGCCGCCGGTGCGCCGATCACATCGGTCTGCGGGTAGTGGATGTGCATGTCCACAAAACCCGGCGCGATGATCTTGCCGCGCAGGTCTTCCACCGCCACGCCGGGGTAGCGGTCGATCAGCGCGGCGTGGTCGCCCACGGCGCGCACGACCGATTGACCGGTCGCATCCGGCCCCACGACCAGCAGGCCGTCGGCCTCGAACACGGGGGTCTGGTCGTCGGCAAAACGCAGGATGGACGCTCGGTAGGCTTTCATGGGCACGAGCTTAGTGGCATCGACCGATGTCGACATACCGAAAGCAACATGGGGCTTATCGGTCGATCTTGGCCAGCACGCCGTCGGCCAGCCACTTCATGCCCAGGATTTCGGCATCGCTGAGCGACTTGCCGGCCGCGATCGCGGTATTGCCTTCGTTGTCGCGCACACCGGCGGCGCTGGCAAAGACATGCAGGCGGCCCGCGGCCATGTCGGCCTGGCGTGCCAGCACCTCGTCCCGAACCGCGGCGGGCACCTTGGGGCCGAAACCGTCGACGCGGACCATGCCCTCCTTCACACCGCCCCACACGCTGCCGCTTTGCCATGTGCCCTCGAGCACGGCCTGCACGCGGCGCGTGTAGTAGTCGCCCCAGAGGTGGGTCACGGCGAGGATCTGCGCGTCGGGTGCGAACTGGCGCATGTCGGAGTGGTAGGCCACAGCGAGCTTGCCGCGCTCCTGCGCGGCGGTCATCACCGCGGTGGAGCCGGTGTGAAACGCCAGCACCTCGGCGCCCTGGTTCATGAGCGACATGGCCGCGTCGCGCTCGCGCGGCGGGTTGAACCACTCACCCAGAAACACCACCCGCACGGTGGCCTTGGGATTGACCGAACGCATGCCGAGCGCGAACGCGTTGACGCCCTGGATCACCTCGGGAATGGGGAAACCCGCCACGTATCCCGCCTGCGTGGCTATGCGCCCGGCGGCCACACCGGCGAGGTAGCGGCCTTCGTAATAGCGCGCGTTGGCCGTGGCCACGTTGGGCGCGGTTTTGTAGCCGGTGATGGATTCGAACTTCACATTGGGGAATTCGCGCGCCACCTTCAGCGTGGGCTCCATGTAGCCAAAGCTCGGCGTGAAGATGATGCGGTGGCCCTGTTGCGCGAGGTCGCGGATCACGCGCTCGGCATCCGCCCCTTCGGCCACGTTCTCCACAAAGTGGGTCTGCACGCGGCTGCCCAGCGCGGCCTGCACCGCCAGGCGCCCTTGCTCGTGCTGGCGCACCCAGCCCGCGGGCGTCAGCGGTGCCACATAGACGAACGCGGCCTTCAGCGGCGCGGGCGCCGGGGCCTGCGCATGAAGCAAAAAGGGCATGGAAAAGCTGGCGGCCGCGAGTGCACCGGCGCACCGGGCCACGAGGTTTTTGTACATGGTGGTCCTCGACATGGCTTCCGGGAATGAAAAAGCGAGCCGGGGAAGCACCGGGCTCGCTGGGCGAGATTTTAGGCGATGGCGTTGTCCAGCAAGGCCATCAACTCGGCGCGCCGCGCATCGCTCACGAAGCTCGCTTCAAAGCTGTTGCGCGCCAGCGTGATCACATCCTCGCGCGACAGGTCGAGCGCCTGCACGGTCTGCACGAAGTTGGCGTTCATGTAGCCGCCGAAATACGCCGGGTCGTCGGAGTTCACCAGGGCGCACAGGCCGGCGTCGAGCAGGCGCTTCATGGGGTGGTCCTTCAGATCGTTCACCACGCACAGCTTGAGGTTGGACAGCGGGCACACCGTGAGCGGTGTGCGGCGCTTCGCGAGCTCGGCCACGAGCGCGGGGTCTTCGAGCGAGCGCACGCCGTGGTCGATGCGCTCGGTCTTCAGGTCGTTCAGCGCTTCCCAGATGTAGGCGGGCGGCCCCTCTTCGCCCGCGTGCGCCACGATGCGCAGGCCGAGTTCGCGGCAGCGTGCGAACACGCGGGAGAACTTGCTCGGCGGGTGGCCCACCTCGCTCGAATCCAGGCCCACACCGATGAAATGCGCCCGGAAGGGCAAGGCCGCTTCCAGCGTGGCCAACGCGTCTTCTTCGCTCAGGTGGCGCAGGAAACACAGGATGAGTTCGGCGCTGATGCCCAGCTCGGCCTGCGCACGCTTGCACGCGCTCGCCAGACCCTGAATCACCGTGGCCATGGGCACGCCCCGCGCGGTGTGGGTCTGCGGGTCAAAGAACAACTCGGCGTGCACCACGTTGTCGGCCTTGGCGTGCAGGAAGTAAGCCCAGGCCATGTCGTGGAAGTCGGCCTCCTGCAGCAGCACGCTGGCGCCCGCGTAGTAAATGTCCAGAAAACTTTGCAGGTTGGTGAAGGCGTAGGCCTTGCGCAGCGCCTCCACACTCGCGTACGGCAGGCTCAGGCCGTTGCGCTGCGCGAGAGCAAAGATCAGCTCGGGCTCCAGTGAACCTTCAATGTGGATGTGCAACTCGGCCTTGGGAATGGCGGCGGCAAGTTCGGCGGCGGTCATGGTCATCTCGAATCCTTCAACAGGTGCCCAGGACGATGCCCAGGCGTTTCAAATACCGGCGGTACGCGCTCGACACCCGGTCGGCGGGTCCGTGCACTTCGGTCACCGTCGCGGTGCGGCCGATGGGCAGGGTGCGTGGGGTCTGCGATTCGACCACCGGGCGGTCCTGTGCAAACACGGTGTCCTGGAAGTCGACCAGTTCCTGATCGGTCGAGGTGTCGCCCTGCGTGGCCATCACGAACCAGGCGGTGCACACGGTGTCACCGTCGGGGCGGATGAACAGCGCAATTGCGTTGCTCACCGGGTCGCCCTCGCTCGCGTCCTTGCGCAGAACGGCAGCGAACGGGTGGGGCACGTCGTAGCGGTAGTGGATCCACGCGCCCTCGTCGGCACCGGCGTAAGCGCGGGGTTGCCAGGCGCGGGCGCCGATCACGGCGAGCGCATGAGCGCCCTCTTCCACCTGGCCCGTGTCCACCTTCGCATGGTTGCGTTCACCCAGCCAGCCTTCGTGCACGAAGCCGAAGTGGCTGAGGTCGAGGAAGTTTTCCACCAGGCGCGGTGCGCCGGTGTTGAGTTCGTAAGGGCCACAGACGACGCGTCGCCAGCCTGCGTCAACCCCAACCTCGAACCCGGGGATGTCATCGAGCGCGCCGAGCGAGGCCTTGGGCGCCTGCAGCCGCACCCACACCAGCCCGTAACGCTCGCGCGCTTCGAACACCGTGGCCACATGGCCGGCGGGCGGCGTGAAGTCGGGTGCGGCGGGAATGTGCTGGCACTGGCCGGTGTGGCCGAACTGCCAGCCGTGGTAAGGGCACTCCAGCCGTGCGCCGTGCAGGCCGATCAGCACGCGGCCCAGCGAGAGCTGCGCGCCGCGGTGCGGGCACTGGTCGGCCCATGCGTGCACCCGGTCACCGTCGTGCCCGGGATCGCGCCAGAGCACCAGCGACTGCCCGAGCAGCGAACAAGCCACAGGCGCCTCGCGCACCTGAGTCGATGCGATCACGGGGTGCCAGAGTTGCTGTTCGATCATCGAGGTCTCTTTCAAGCAGGAAAGCCGCCCGGAGGCGGCTTTCTTTTCAAGTGCGCGGCAGGGCCGATCTCAGTTGGGGACTTTGCCTTCAACGCCCTTGACGTAGAACTTCACGCCACCGAGGAACTTGTCGTCAGCGACCACGTCGGCGGCCAGCACTTCCTTGCCGTCCTGCCCCATGATCGGGCCCTTCCAGATGGAGAAGCTGCCGTCTTTCAAACCAGCGCGGATGCTGTCCACCTTGGCTTTGGTTTCGGCAGGCACGTCTTCGGCCACGGACACCATGTCAATGGCGCCTTCCTTCACACCCCACCACACGCCGCCGGTGGTCCAGGTGCCTTCCAGCGCGTCCTTGGTGGCCTTGATGTAGTACGGCGCCCAGTTGATGACCGCCGAACCCAGATGGGCCTTGGGGCCGTAGGCGGTCATGTCGGAGTCCCAGCCGAAGGCGCGCTTGCCCAGCTTCTCGGCGGTCTGCAGCACGGCCGACGAGTCGGTGTTCTGGAACAGCACGTCGGCACCGCCGTTGATCAGCGAGGTCGCAGCTTCGGTCTCTTTCGGTGGATCGAACCAGCCGTTGACCCAGACCACGCTGGTGGTGACCTTGGGGTTCACCGACTGCGCGCCCATGGTGAAGCTGTTGATGTTGCGGATCACCTCGGGGATCGGGATCGAGGCCACGACACCGAGCTTGTTGCTCTTGGTCATGCTGCCCGCAATCACGCCGGCCATGTACGCACCTTCGTAGGTGCGGCTGTCGTAGGTGCGCATGTTCTCGGCGGTCTTGTAGCCGGTGGCGTGCTCGAACTTCACGTCCTTGAAGTCGGGCGCGACTTTGAGCATGGGCTCCATGTAGCCGAAGGTGGTGCCGAAGATCAGCTTGTTGCCCTGGCCGGCCAGATCGCGGATCACGCGCTCGGCGTCGGCGCTCTCGGGCACGTTCTCCACGAAGCTGGTCACGACCTTGTCGCCGAACTCGGCTTCGATCGCCTTGCGGCCGTTGTCGTGCGCAAAGGTCCAGCCACCGTCACCCACTGGGCCGACGTAGGCGAATGCGATCTTCAGCGGCTCGGGCTTGGGCGCTTCGACCACGGCGGGTGCGGGCGCCGCAGCGGGTGCGGCTTCTTCTTTCTTGCCGCAGCCGACCAGCACAGCGCTGGTCAGCGCGGTCAGCGCCGCGACTTTCATCAGGGAACGTTTGCTCATGTCTGTCATGGGTGAACCTCAGGTTGGGGAGGATGGTGGAAAGGGAAAAAGGAAACTCATGGGATGGCTCCCCTGTAGGGTATCTGCAGAGGCGGCCTCTTCGAGCACATCTGGCAAAAATTCATGCGCCGGGATAGAACGGTTTGCCAATGGAGGTCGGCATGTTGATGCGGATCCAGGTCGGGTTGCGCGAGATCAGCACCAGCACCACGATGGTGGCCAGGTACGGCATCATCGTCAGGAACTGGCTGGGCACGTTCACGCCGATGCCCTGCAGGTGGAACTGCAGCATGGTCACGCCGCCAAACAGGTAGGCACCGAGCAGCACGCGCGCGGGCCGCCAGGTGGCGAAGGTGGTCAGCGCCAGCGCGATCCAGCCCTTGCCGGCGATCATGCCCTCCACCCACAGCGGCGTGTACACGGTGGACACATAGGCCCCGGCCAGGCCACACAGCGCGCCGCCGGCCATCACCGCCATCAGGCGGATGCGGCGCACCGGGTAACCCAGCGCGTGCGCCGACTCCGGGCTTTCGCCCACGCTGCGCAGCACCAGACCCGAACGGGTGCGGTACAGAAACCAGATGAGGCCGAACACCAGCGCCACGCAGGCGTAGACCATGGGGTGGTGGCGGAACAGCGCCGAGCCCACGAGCGGAATGTCGGAGAGAAACGGAATGGCGAACTGGCTTTGTTCGGGCAGCTTTTCCTGCACGTAGCGCGAGCCGGCAAAGGCCGAGAAGCCGCCGCCGAACAGGCTGAGCGCCAGACCCGTGGCGTACTGGTTGGTGTTGAGCCAGATCACCAGGCCACCGAAGATGGCCGCCAGCAACGCCCCGGCGGCCATGCCGGCGGCAAAGCCCAGCGCCGTGCTGCCGGTGTGCACCACCGTGGCAAAACCGGCCAGCGCGGCGCACAGCATCATGCCCTCGGCGCCCAGGTTGACGATGCCGGCTTTCTCGTTGATGAGCAGGCCCAGCGAGGCGATGGCCAGCACGGTGCCCGCGTTGAGCGAGGCGGCGAAGAGGAGTGCGATGGATTCCATGGCTTACTTTTTCCAGACCAAACGGTAGGCAATCAGCGTGTCACACGCGAGTAGTGCAAACAGCAACAAGCCCTGGAACACCCCGGTGATCGATTTCGGCAGCCCCATGCGCGACTGCGCCAGCTCACCGCCGATGTAGAACATGCTCATGAGGATGGCCGAGAACACGATGCCCACCGGGTGCAGCCGGCCCACAAAGGCCACGATGATGGCGGCGAAGCCGTAACCTGCCGGCACATAGGGCGTGAGCTGACCGATGGGCCCGGCCACCTCCAGCCCGCCCGCCAGACCGGCCGCGCCGCCCGAGACCAGCAAAGCCGTCCACAAGGCCCGGCGCGAGGAGAAACCGGCGTAGCGAGCAGCCGCAGGCGCGAGGCCGCCGACCAGCTGCGCGTAACCCGCGTAGGTGCGGAACAGGAACACCCACACCGCCGCCACGCCCGCGAACGCCAGCAGCAGGCCGATGTTCACGCGCGAGCCGTCCATGAGCCGCGGGATCTGCGTGACGGCCTCAAAGGTCTTGGTCTGCGGAAAGTTGTAGCCCTGCGGATCCTTCCACGGGCCGTAGACCAGGAAGTTGAGCACCTGGATGGCCACGTACACCAGCATCAAACTGACCAGGATTTCATTGGCGTTGAAGCGGTCGCGCAGCAGCGCCACGATGCCCGCCCACACCATGCCACCCACCACCCCCGCCGCCAGCACCGCCGGCACGATCCACGGGCCGGTGGACTGGTCGGCCGTCAGCGCCACACCGGCCGCGAAGATCGCGCCCAGGATGTACTGCCCTTCGGCACCGATGTTCCACACGTTGGAGCGGAAACACACCGCCAGCCCGAGCGCGATGATCAGCAGCGGCGTGGCCTTGACCATGAGCTCGGAGAGCGCGTAGGTGCTCTTGATCGGCTCCCAGAAAAACACCTGCAGGCCGCGCACCGGGTCTTTGCCGAGCACGGCGAACAAGACCACGCCGATGACGACCGTGATGGCGAGCGCCAGCAGCGGCGACGCGTAGCCCCAGCCCCTGGACGGCTGCGGGCGGACTTCAAGCCGCAGCATGGGCGGTCTCCTTCTTGTTGTTCTCAGGGTAGTCCCACAGGCCCGACATCCATTCACCCATGCGTTCGATGGTCGCGTCCTGGCGGTCCAGGCTCGGCGAGAGCCGGCCCTTGGCGATCACGTGCAGGCGGTCGCTGATTTCGAAGAGCTCGTCGAGCTCTTCGCTAACCACCAGCACAGCACAACCCGCGTCGCGCAGCGCCAGGATCTCGCCGCGGATCTGTGCCGACGCGCCCACGTCCACGCCCCACGTGGGCTGGCTCACGATGAGCAGTCTGGGCTTGGCCTCGATCTCGCGGCCCACGATGAACTTTTGCAGATTGCCGCCCGAGAGCGACTTGGCCGCCGCGTCCGGCCCGTTGGCCTTCACGTTGTAGCGCGCGATCACCTCGGCCGCCTGTTTGCGCAACGCGCCCACCTTGATCCAGCCGCCCGCGCCGAGCGCGTCGTCGCGCGAGAGCAGCAGGTTGTGCGCCAGCGAGAGCGTGGGCACGGCGCCGCGGCCCAGGCGTTCTTCGGGCACGAAATGCAGGCCCAGCGGGCGGCGTTTGCCCGGGCTCAGGCGCGACACGTCGTTGCCATCCATGCGGATGCTCTGCGCCGGTGCGCGCGTGTCTTCGCCCGACAGGCAATACAAGAGCTCGCTCTGGCCGTTGCCCGACACACCCGCGATGCCCACCACCTCGCCCGCGCGCACCGTGAGCGCAACGTCGGCCAGGTGGGTGCCAAACGGGTCGTCGCTGGCCAGCGTGAGGCCGCTCACCTCCAGCACCGGCGCACCGGCGTGCAGTTCGCGCACGTCGAGCGCGGGCGGCTCGGCGCCGATCATCAGGCGCGAGAGTGATGCGTTGCTCTCCTGGCGCGGGTCGCACACGCCGGTGACCTGGCCGCCGCGCAAGACCGTGCAGGCGTCGCACAGCTCGCGGATTTCGTGCAGCTTGTGGCTGATGTAGAGAATGCTGCAGCCTTGCGCGGCCAGCAGCCGCAGCACCACAAAGAGTTTTTCCACCGCCTGCGGCGTGAGCACCGAGGTGGGTTCGTCGAGGATGAGCAGCTGCGGGCGCGTGAGCAGCGCGCGGATGATTTCCACCCGCTGCATCTCGCCCACGCTGAGCGTGTGCACCGGGCGCGAGGGATCGATGTCCAGCCCGTACTCGGTGGCCTTGGCGGTGATGCTCGCGCTCACCTCCGGCAGCGTGAGCGCCTTGTCCAGCCCCAGCCACACGTTCTCGGCCACGGTGAGCGTGTCGAACAGGCTGAAGTGCTGGAACACCATGCTGATGCCCAGCGCGCGCGCCTCCTGCGGGTTGCGGATGTGCACGGTCTTGCCGTTGAACGCGACCGTGCCTTCGTCGGGCTTCACCGAACCGTAGATGATCTTCATCAGCGTCGATTTGCCGGCGCCGTTTTCGCCCAGCACCGCGTGCACCGAACCCGGCAACACGGTGAGCGACACGTCGCTGTTGGCGACCACGCCGGGGTAACGCTTGGTGATGCCGCTGAGTTGCAGTCGGTGGGTCATGCGGATGCACCTTGGGAATGGTTGCCGTTGGCAACGGGGTCGGGCTCCGGGCGGCGCAGGGAAGCCGCCACGCCCTTGATCTGTTCGCGCAGCCAGCGCCCGGCGGTGGACGCGTGGGTGCGTTCGTGCCAGAGCTGGTAATACATCATGCGCGGGAAGGGAACCGGGCACGGCAGCACCTGCACCGGCAGCGTGCCCACAAAACGTTCGCAGTACTGCCGCCCGGTGGTGAGCACCAGCAGGCTGCCCGCCACCATGGCCGGGATCAGCCCGAAATGCGGGCAGCGTGCGGTGATGTTGCGCACCATGCCCAGCGTGGCCAGGTGGTCGTCGATGAAGCCGCGCGCGCCGGGGTGGGTGGGCGTGGGTGCAATGTGTTCGGCGCCCAGCCAGGCTTCCACGTCCCAGCCGCGGCGCGCGGCCGGGTGCTGGTTGGACACCAGACACACCACCTCGTCGCCAAACAGGCGGCCCAGGTGCAGGTCGTCCGGCGGCTGGGCCCAGTTGCCGATGACCACGTCCACCGTGCCCTGGGCGAGGTGGTTGCGGTAGTCGGAATCGCGCGAGAGCGGGTGGATGTCGATCGGGCAGTGGGGCGCAGCGCTCTTGAGCTGCGACACCAGCTGCGGCAGAAAGAACGGGTCGAGGTAGTCGCTGGCGGCCAGACTGAAGGTGTGGTGGGCGGTGGCCGGGTCAAAACTGCGGGCGTCGGAGAACAGCACCTCGGCGCTGCGCAGGATGTCGGCCGCCGGTTCGATCATGCGCAGGCCGGCCACGGTGGGCACCATGCCCGAGCCGGAACGCACCAACAAGGGGTCACCGGCCAGCTCGCGCAGGCGCTTGAGCGCCGCGCTCACCGCCGGCTGGTACATGCCCATGCGCAGCGCCGCGCGCGAAACGCTGCGCTCGGTGAGCACGGTGTGCAGCACGCGGATCAGGTGCAGGTCTATCTTGTCGAACATCGACACGTATTTCATACCCGGCTCAGTGTCGGTGGGATGGGGGTTTCGGCATTTTCGGCATACGGGCGAGCATATGTTGTGCCATGAGGCCCGGCGTATGCTGGCGCGCATGACCCCCCCGATTTCACCCCAAACCCTGACCTTCTGGCGCCGCGGCCAGGCCGTGGCACTGGACAACGTGCCCCCCGATCGCACCCTGCTGGAGGTGCTGCGCGAAGACCTGGCCTGCACCGGCACCAAGGAAGGGTGTGGCGAAGGCGATTGCGGCGCCTGCACCGTGGTGCTGGGGGAAGCGGTGGGTGGGCAGTTGCAATACAAGGCCGTCAACAGCTGCATCCGGCTGGCGCATTCGGTGCAGGGCATGGCGGTGTGGACGGTGGAAGACCTGGCCTCGGCCAGTGGCGAACTGCATCCTGCGCAGGAAGCCATGGTGCAGTGCCATGGCAGCCAGTGCGGGTTCTGCACACCGGGCTTCGTCATGAGCCTGTTCGGCATGTACCAGAACAGTGGAGGAAAACCCGTCGACCGCGCCCAGGCCGCCGCCGACCTCTCGGGGAACCTGTGCCGCTGCACCGGCTACCGGCCCATCTTCGACGCGGCGCAGCAGATGGGCCGCCTGCCCCTGCCCGCCGGCTGTGGCGTGAACGAACCGGTGGTGGTGGCCGCGCTGGAGGCTTTGGGCGAGCGCCCCGCTCCCCCGGCCGACGGCGCCTACATGCGCCCCACCACCCTGGCCCGCCTGCTGCAGGCGCGCAGCGCGCACCCGCAAGCCCAGGTAGTGGCCGGTTGCACCGACGTGGGCCTGTGGGTCACCAAGCAACACAAGCGCTTCGCCCAGGTGCTCGACGTGACCGCCGCCGAGGAACTGCGCCACGTGGAAACCTACCCGCACCACATCGCCATCGGCGCGGCGGTTTCGCTGCACCAGGCCTACGCCGCGCTGGTGAGCGAGCGCCCACCACTCCAACCCTTCGCCCAACGCTTCGCCGGCCTGCCGGTGCGCAACTCGGGCACCCTGGGCGGCAATGTGGCCAACGGCTCACCCATCGGTGACAGCATGCCGCTGCTGATGGCGCTGGGCGCCAGCGTGGTGCTGATGCGCTGGGATGCGAAGCGCAACGCCGTGGCCCACCGCGAACTGCGGCTGGAAGACCTGTACACGGGCTACCGCACCAACGTGATGAAGCCGGACGAGCTGCTGTGCTGGATCAAGGTGCCGCGGCCGGTGGACAACGAATTCCTGCGCGTCTACAAGATCAGCAAACGCTTCGACGACGACATCTCCACCGTGTGCCTGGCCATCCGCATGACGCTGGTCGACGGCCAGGTGAGCACCATCGCCATCGGCGCCGGCGGCGTGGCCGCCACGCCGGTGCGCGCCCGCCAGACCGAAGCCACCCTGCTCGGCCAGGCCTGGAACGCCGACACCGTGATGGCCGCCGTGGCCACGCTGCGTGCGGAGTTCCAGCCCATCAGCGACATGCGCGCCAGCGCCGCCTACCGCCAGACCGTGCTGGGCAACCTGCTGCAGCGCTTCTGGCTGGAAAGCCAGGGCCTGCAAAGCATCAACCTCGAATCGGTGTCGATGGAGGCCCTGGCATGAACGCGCGAGACAAGGCACCGGCCACACCCGTGGTGATTTCGTCGCGCGCCGACGCGGACGAAGCACCCAACGATCTGACCCCAACTTCTCCCCCTGCTCCTGCAGCTCCACAGCGCGCCGCCGGCGTCTCGCGCCACCACGAAAGCGCGCGCGCCCAGGTGGCCGGCGGTGCCACCTACATCGACGACATTCCCGAGGTGCGCGGCACGCTGCACGCCGCGCCCATCTGCTCCCCCGTGGCCCATGGACGCCTGCGCGGCATCGATGCGACCGCGGCGCTGGCCCTGCCCGGCGTGCGCGGCCTCGTCGACGCACGCGACATCCCCGGCGACCCGGTGCTCGCCGCCTTCAGCCACGACGAACCCGTGTTCGCCAGCGACGTGGTGCAGTTCACCGGCCAGGTGGTGGCCCTGCTGCTGGCCGACGACACCATGACCGCGCGCCGCGCCGCGCGGCTCGTCAAGCTCGACATCGAACCACTGCCCGCCGTGATCAGCGTGCACGAAGCCCATGCGCTCGAGAGCTACGTGTTGCCGCCGGTGCATGTGAAACGCGGCGACGCCGCCGCTGCGCTCAAGCGCGCCCCACACACCATCGAAGGCGACTTTGAAGTCGGCGGCCAGGAGCACTTTTACCTGGAAGGCCAGATCGCCTACGTGTTGCCGCTGGAGCAAAACCAGTGGTGGGTCTACACCAGCACGCAGCACCCCGGCGAGGTGCAGCACTGGGTGTCGCACGCGCTGGGCATTGCCAACCACGCGGTGACGGTGGAGTGCCGGCGCATGGGCGGCGGCTTTGGTGGCAAGGAAACACAGGCCGGGCACCTGGCCGTGTGGGCCGCGATTGCCGCGAACAAACTCAAGCGCCCGGTGAAGCTACGGCTGGACCGCGACGACGACTTCATGATCACCGGCAAACGCCACCCCTTCGCCTACCACTACCGCGCCGGGTTCGACGACAGCGGCCTGCTCTGCGGGCTCGAACTGGAGATGCTGGCCAACTGCGGCTTCAGCGCCGACCTCTCCGGCCCCGTGGCCGACCGCGCCATCTTCCACGCCGACAACGCCTACTTTCTGGAAGACGTGGCCATTGCCAGCTACCGCTGCAAAACCAACACCCAGAGCCACACCGCGTTTCGCGGCTTCGGCGGACCGCAAGGCGTGATCGTGATCGAGCGCATCCTGAGCGACATCGCGCGCACGCTCGGCCTGGATCCGCTGGATGTGCGGCTGCGCAACCTCTACGGCATCGACGAGAGGAACGTCACCCACTACCAGATGAAGGTCGAGGACAACATCCTCGAACCGCTCATGACCACGCTGGCGAAAACCAGCCGCTACCGCGAACGCCGCGAACAGATCAAGGCGTGGAATGCCAAGAGCCCCGTCATCAAGAAAGGCCTGGCGCTCACCCCGGTCAAGTTCGGCATCAGCTTCACCGCCACCCTGTTCAACCAGGCCGGTGCGCTGGTGCACGTGTACACCGACGGCAGCGTGCAGGTGAACCACGGCGGCACCGAGATGGGCCAGGGCCTCAACACCAAGGTGGCCGCCATCGTGGCCGACGAGCTGGGCGTGCCGTTCGAGCAGGTGCTCTCCACCGCGGCCGACACCAGCAAGGTGCCCAACGCCAGCGCCACCGCCGCCAGCGCCGGCACCGACCTCAACGGCCGCGCGGCCCAGTTTGCCGCGCGCCACGTGCGCGACAACCTCGCCGCTTTTGTGGCCGGGCTCGACGGCTGTGGCGCCGGCGCGGTGCGGTTTGAAGCCGGCCAGGTGATCACGCCCAAGACCACGCGCACGTTCAACGACGTGGTGCACGCCGCCTACGCCAACCGCATCCAGCTCTGGAGCGACGGTTTCTACCGCACGCCCAAGATCCACTACGACAAGACCACCATGCAGGGCCGACCGTTCTATTACTTCGCGTACGGCGCCGCGGTGACCGAAGTCGCCATCGACACCCTGACGGGTGAGAGCCGCGTGCTCAAGGTCGACATCCTTCACGACGTGGGCCGCAGCATCAACCCCGCCATCGACATCGGCCAGATCGAAGGCGGCTTCGTGCAAGGCATGGGCTGGGTGACGACGGAGCAACTGGTGTGGAACGACAAGGGCACCCTGCAGACCCACGCCCCCAGCACCTACAAGATCCCCGCCACCGGCGACATTCCCGAACACTTCCAGGTGGACCTCTGGCCCGAGCCCAACCGGGAAGACAACGTGCACGGCAGCAAAGCCGTGGGCGAGCCGCCGTTCATGCTCGCGATCAGCGTGTTTGAAGCGCTGCGCGACGCGGTGGCGCAGGCGGGCGGCAAGCCCGAGGCGATGAACGCGCCGGGGACGGCGGAGGAAGTATTGAGGGCTGTGGGGTAGGCCGGCGCTTCGGTTGCAGACACGGACTGATGCGTCCCGACATCCGTCGCTCGCGGATCTGAACGACAGGCATGCAACGACAGCCGCCGCTTGCCGTCGGCCGACCGGCTTTCGGGAGGTTCATCTGCATTCACCTTGGGAGTCCAGAGCGTCCTGACGGGGTCGGGGCCAGAAATGTCCGATCCATCCGGCCTGGACTTGCCTGCGGCTCAACGAACCCGCAGCACCTCAAACTGCTGTCGAATCGGGGCCACCTGTATCGACACCTCGTCACCCTCGCATTTGCCCAGCATGGCCCTGCCCAAAGGGGCTTCGCTGCTGATGACCTGAACGAGCTGAGCACCGCTGACCAACTTCATGCTGCCCCCATCCGGGCCGAGGAAGAACTGTTGCTGCCTGTCGTCTGAATCGACCAGGCAGACCAGCGCACCGAGCTGTATGCCTGTGCCGGCGTCGTAAGGGCGCGGGCGGAACTGGCGCCAATCAGCCATCGCCTGGCGGATGGCTTCGGCTCGACGAGCCTGGCCGGTGGCCAGGTAGGCGGCTTCGAGTCCCAATGTGTCGTATTTGTTTTCGGCGATGTTTTCTTCGTGAGTCGCCGTTTCATGCGCCGCCCGCACCGCCTGTTCGGCTTGCAGCAGGTCTTCGGCGAGCCGTTCCAGCACCTGCTGCTGCAGCAAGAATTTATCCATGGTGAAGGGTGGGCATCTCGAACAAGCGACGGAACGGGTCTTGATTATGAAGGGCTCCACCGGCCCCAACAGGGTCCCGGCCGTCACGAGACACACGGCCTGCCGCAGGAAAGCGGTCGACCATCGGGTGTCCACCAGGCGCCGTCCTCGCCCGCGCGGTGCGCCTCGAACAGCGCCAACAGAAAGTCCACCAGAGCGCGGGTCTTTGCCGACGGGTGGCTTCGCGTCGGAAACACCGCATGGATGTCGGCCGGCGGCAGGCGCCATTCGGCCAGCACGGGTTTGCGCTTTCCCGCGCGCAACATCGGCGCGGCCTCCCACAGGGAACGCATCAGGATGCCGTGTCCGTCCAGGGCCCATCCCAGCACGCACTCGCCGTCGTTCGATGCCAATGGACCTCGGACCTTCACTGATTCAGTGCGCGCGCCGGCGCTGAGGTGCCAGGTACCGAAGGTTTCGTCGCTCTCGCGGAAGAGAGGCAGGCGTGTTGCTTCGTGCTCAACAGGCCGGAGCATGCCGGCACGAGCGTGCTTGTCGCCGGGTGAAGGTGAGCGGCCGCACCGCCATGGCCGCCCATCATGGGCCGAAACCCGCCGGCCCTCTTGCCAGACGCGGGGGGACGGCCGTTACTTCACATCGATGTCGATGAAGACCTCGGTGTCGGATACCCGCACACCGTTGGCGACGGTTTTGATGAAGGTGTTGTTGGCCGGGTTGCCCGCTCCGAACGAGGACGTCGGATCGAGCTTGAAAGTCACGCGGTACTTGCCGGCAGAGGAGCCTGAGGTTGCGGCATCCCAGACAAAGCCATAGGTGAAGTTGCCGGACACCGGTATTTCGCCAGACAGCTTGTTGAGGCCATCGGGGACGGTCGGATCAAAAAGGGCCTGGTTCACCACCATGGGGCCTGTGGGCAGACCGCCTGCGTCCAGCTTCTGGAGTGTCAGACGGGCGTTGGTCGCAAAGACAAAGGCGGTGGTGGTGGCAATGGCAGTGGTTCCCTGCAGCTCGTTGTTTCCCGAACCGACAGCAGCTTCATCGAGTACGGCAGTGTTGTCTGGCCGAGGCCCTGCATGGCTGTCGCTTCAGCGATCAAGAGCAGCTTCAAACCCAGGAGCGGCTGCACCTGCAATCCATTGAGCAACTCAAGCTGCAGGAACAAGCGCAGGTAAAAACCCGCGAACAACTCAAGTCGCAGGAAGAACTGCACCTGAGACTGCGAGACGAGCTTAAGGCGCGTTGAACATTTCGATGCAATGCTCCCGGAAGACCACGTTGGTCTGGAGCTGCCGTCTGCCGAGTCACCACGTGGCGAGATGACTGCATGGAGTACCCCACACCGCCGCCGATCTGGGCGCTCAGCTCGCCGCCGAGCGCCCGGGAAACCTTAGAGGGAGGCGTCCTTGATCTTCTTCAGGGGCCGAACCTTCACGCGCACGGTGGCGGGCTTGGCTGCGAACTCGCGCTCGACCTTGGTGAAGGGGTCGATGCCACGGCGTTTCTTCTTGGCGGGGATCGCCTGCGCGGTGATCTTGAGCAGGCCTGGCAGCGTGAACTCGCCCAAGCCCTTTTTGCTCATGGAGGCCACGATCGTGGCTTCCAGCGCAGCCAACACAGCTTTGGCGGCCTTCGGCTCGACACCGGCGACTTCAGCCAGGTGAACCTGGAGCGTGGTCTTGTTGAAGGCCGTCTTGATCGGCTTCAGTGTTGCCACGCTTGCGGCAGGCTTCCTGGTCGTTGCCGCCTTGGGGGCTGCGACTGTCTTTTTCGCGGCGGGAGCTGCTTTCTTCGCAGCGATGTTTTTCTTTGCAGTTGCCATGGATTTTTCTACTTTCGATTGATGAAGATGCGCAAGGTGCGCCCCGCGATTGTAGAAACCGTGCGCGCACACGCGAAGTTCGAGCGTTGCAGAGTCTGATGGCTGGAAAGCGCTGAACTTCGCGTTACCCGTCAAACGACCATCTGCCCCGAGCAGTGCGTACTCGGGAAGGCAGCTCCAGACTGGTTGCGGACGCCGGTGAAGACGGCCACGAACCATCGCTTCAACAATGTCCAGTCGCCCAAGCGAGGCGCCTCGATCGCCTGTTGATCACCGCGTGAGCGGCCATTCAACTTTGGCCTTCACCCGCTGCAAGCCGCAACCGAGCGAGACAGTGCGCGCGAGAGCGCTGCTGTGCTCTGGTAGCCCGCGGCCATTGCCGCCTGCTTGAGACCACGACCGCCATCCACGGCGCTGCGCGCGATCAGCAGGCGGACGCCTTGCAGGTATCGCCCGGGTGGCATGCGCATCGTGGCGTGAAAGTGCCTTGCGAACGCCGTGCGCGACATCCCTGCTTCTTCGGCGAGTCGCTCCAGCGTCCAGGCCGCCTGCGGGCGTGCGTGAATGGCCACCAGGGCTCGCGCCAGCCGCGGATCGGCCAGGCCACTCAGAATGCCGCCCACTTTTCTGGTGGGGCGGGCAACCAGCTGGCGCAACACACCGATGAACAAGATGTCTCCAGCGCGGTGCAACAGGGCTGGTTGCCCGCACCGGGGCTGCTCCAGTTCGGCAGCGATCAGGCCGACGGTGTGCAGCAGCGACGATTCGGCGTCGTCCAGCGCCACGAGGCAAGGTTCGTTGAATTCGTCCAGCAGCAAGCTGGCCACAGGACCGCGCAACAAAGCTTCGACGCGCACGATGCCAGGCCCTGCACCGCCGGCGGCTGGCAACAGGCGATGGGGCGTGTCGGAACGGCAAATCACCAGCAACGGCGACTCCAGGCTCACCCGCCGGCCGGCCGAGTGAAGGCTCGCGCGCCCGTGGATCATGAGGTACATGAACAGCCGTGACGGCCCTGGTTCCGACGCAGCGAATGCCGCAGGAGCCGCCATGAAGGGGCTCACGGTGACTTCGGGAGCCAGCCCTTCCAGCAGTGCCGACAGGCGATCCAGTCGGGCTGGTGGAAGGGCGGAGCTTGTGCCAGCGGTCATGCGTACGATCTGCAATGGAATGAGGATGAACGATTGCAGAAAGTACCCGATAGTGCTGACTTGTGCAATGCGTGTGCGCGCACTGCCCCGTCCAACAACCGAAGGAGTTCCCCATGTCCGTCAGTGCCCTTGTGCCGCGTCAACCCGTGCCCGCCCTGTCTCTGGCCCTCGTCGGAGGCGGTCGTTTTGTCCTCGGCGCCGACCCGGCCGAGCGTTTCGATCTGATCGTTTTCTACCGCGGGCTGCACTGCCCCATTTGCGCGAAGTATTTGATCGAGCTGGAGCGGCTGGCGCCCGAATTCGCCAAGCGCGGTGTGGCCATCGTGGCGGCCAGCAGCGACGACGCCGAGCGTGCCCAGGCCATGGCGACCAAAGTGAATGCGCAATCGGTGCGCTTTGGCCATGGGCTGAGTCTGGCCAGCGCGCGACAGTGGGGCCTGTATATCAGCACGTCGCGCGGCACCACCTCCATCGGCATTGAAGAGCCCGCGCTCTTCAGCGAACCCGGGGTCTTCCTGGTCAAGCCCGACGCCACCCTCTACTACGGCGCGGTGCAGACCATGCCGTTCGCACGCCCCGCCTTCCAGGACTTGCTCGGCGCCATCGACTTCGCCATCGCGAAGGACTATCCGGCTCGAGGGGAATACGTCGGCGCGGTTTGAACCGGAGAAAAGAAGACCCATGCAAAAAACAGCATGAACACGAGATCGTTCAAGCCGTAGATGCTGAAAAACATCCCGGCGAACGCATCCTTGGCGTACAGGGCCTCGAGCTTGTTATTGGAAAGCCACAGCAACCACGCCACCACATAGACCAGCTTCTCCACGGCAAAAGCGCCGGCCAGCCACTTGATGCCGGTGCCCACCGTTGCTGCACCCAGGTACGCCAAACCCCACACAGCAATCATCAGCAGGCCAAAGTTCGACATGACGATGGGGTCGGCTTCAGCGATGGCGTCGTTGGTGAACGCACGGGAGAACAGCAGGACACCCCCGATGTTCATCACACCGGCTGCGATGAAACCATTGCGAACCAGACTTTTTTTCATGTGAACACCTTGAGAAGTTCGTGAACGGGATCGCAGCCGCCATGCAAGCCTGCAAAGGCAACGCCCGGCCTCCGGGACAGCTCCATGCTGCCTGGCCGCGTGCGCATGCGAGTCTGGCACGTCAGCCGATGGCCGCCCCATGACGGCTGCTTTCAGCCTTGCAACCCACTCGGCTCTTCACCGGGCGCTACCATCCACCGGCAAAAATTCTTTGCCACAAGGAAGCAACAATGTTCAGTCATGTGATGGTGGGGTCCAACGACCTCGAGCGCTCGAAGATCTTCTACACCGCAGTGCTCGGCACGCTCGGCGTGGGCGCACCGGTGGAAAACACGGCGGGCTCGGGCCACAAGCGGCTCTTCTTCCGCCACGAAGGCACCTCGTTCTGCGTGAGCGAACCCATCAACGGAGAAGCGGCCTGCCCCGCCAACGGCGGCACTGTCGGCTTCAAGTGCGCGTCACCCGAGCAATTGCAGGCGTTTCACGACGCGGCCGTGGCGCACGGCGGCGTGTCGATTGAAGACGCACCCGGCCCGCGTGGCGGCCCATCGGGCAGCATGCACCTGGCCTACGTGCGCGACCCGGACGGCAACAAGCTCTGCGCGCTCTACCGCGTGCCTTGAAGGGAGCTTCAAGCTTCTGGCGCGCCTTTGCCGCGACGCCGCCGCGCGGCCAGGGGCGACTCGGCCGCCGCATACGCGGCCAGCCCCGCAGGGCGGTCGATCGGCACCAGGGTCTGCATGCGGGTGCCGCCGGGCGGCTGCAAGGCCGGCGGGTAAAACGCGAGCTTTTGTGCTTTGGCCAGCTTGTCGGTGCGTGAGGGGTCAAGGTCCCGCTCGTTCGCGCCACCCGGCGGCACCACCGCCCTGCCGTCCACAATTTCCAGATCGAACCACCAGCGCTTGACCGTGTTGCGCTGGCCGCCGCCGCTGCTGTCATCGTGCGCAATGAGCTGGCGGCGCGAGGCCGGCACGTCGATGGACAGCCACAGCAAACGCTCGGACTCCACCAGGTCCTCGCGGTTGTAGGGGCAGGTCTTCATGCAGCGGCCGCAGGCCGATCCCTTCATGTTGGTGAGCCGGTACTTGCCGCACTTCTCCACGTCGGGTTTCCAGATTTCGTAGCCGTTGAACATCACCTTGGGGCCGAAGGGGATGGCGTTGCAGGGGCACTCGCGCGCGCACTTCATGCACAGGTTGCACATGGCCTGCAGGCCGAAGTCGATCGGTTGGTCCACGGCCAGCGGCAGGTCGGTCGTGAACAGCACCGACTTGGAGCGCGGGCCGATGAAGGGGTTGAGGATCAGCTCGCCGATGCGCGAAAGTTCGCCCAGGCCCGCCATCAACACGGCCGGCAGGTGCAACAGCTCGGAGTGGGCATTGGAATGCGCGCGCGCCGAGTACCCCATGCGCCGCACATGGGCTGCCATCACGCCGGCCATGGTGGCGCCGCGCAGGTAGGCCCGCATCGATTGCGCGCCCGAGATCCAGTCATCGCCCGAAGCGCCTTCCATGGTCTCGAATCCCTGGTCCATGAGCATCACCACGGCGTAGCGGTGGTAGGGCTCGATCGGCTTTCCCTCGACTTCGTCGTGCGAGTAGTACATCCAGGGCTCGGCTTCGCAGATGCCCACCAGGTCGGCGCCCATCACATGGGCCAGTGCCTTGATGGCGTCGGCATTGCGCCGCGGGTCCGACAGGTCACCGCCCACGCCGGTGGGCTGCAGGGGTTCGCGTGTGCCCTGCAGCGGCACCAGGGCGCGGATCAGGGGCGTCATGGCCAAGGCCAGCGGGTGCTTGATGGCGAAGCGGGTGCGTTCGGTCTTCGCTTTGTCGCCGAGGTCGCCGGCCAGCGCGCGGGTGAAGAGGTCGGCGCGTTTGGGCACGCGGGTGATTTCCTCACGCAGCACCAGCGTGGTGGGCTTGCCGACACGGCGGATGCGCTCCATCGCGTAGCGGCCCATGTGCACCGGGCGCTTGGCGAGTTCATCGTCTTCAAACCCGGGCCGGGTGCCCGGTGCCCCCATGTAGGTCTCGGCGTCCGGCCAGTCCAGCGAGGCATCGGGTGCGATGGGCAGGTCGGTGGCCAGCGGGTAGTCGGTGGTGACAACGCCGATGCGAAAGCCGCGCCGTGAAAAGGGCATGGCCAGTTCACCGTTCACCGCCTTGGCCACGCCCGCGCGCTGGGCCAGTGCGCTCAGGTCAACCTGCGTCTCACCCGCCAAATGCCCGCGCGCCGACCAGCCCAGTGCGCGGATGTAGCCGGCCATCACCACCGCCACCTCGGCACAACGCAGGTCGGTGCGCTCGGCGTTGGTGCCCCGGATCCATTCCGCGCCGGGTTCACCCGGCTTGGGTTCCCGGCTGAACTCCATCAGCCACACAAAGGCATGGGTGTGTACCGGGTGTTCTGCCTGCTGCCAGTCTTGCGGCTGAAGCTCGCAGATGCCGGCCAGGGTGGCTTCCAGAAAATAGGCCGAAGCCTTGAGGTTGCGGGCACGTGTGACGAGGTCGTCGGGCACCGGCGCACGCGCGGGCGCGACCACGCCATCCAGGTGCTGGTCAAAGAGCGCCCGGTATTCGGGCAGCGCGTCCAGCACCGCGTCGGCACCGGGCTGCACCGCATCGCCGGGCTGGCGCACACCCGCCACCGGCTCCACGTCGGCGCGTGGCAGAAGCTCGGTGGGCAATACACCGAGATCGAACGAACGATCGCGGTTGGAGTAGAGACGGGCCATGAAGCCTCCAGCTGGGGTGGACTTGAAACAGCCCCGATCATGCCGCCTGGCTGCCCAGTCTGTGCTCGGGCGCCACCAGCGTCTGGCCCAAGCAAACCTCCACCCGGCGAGGCAGGCCATGGTGGCCACACCTCCCCCCGTGGAAGAGCCCGAGAGGTGAGGCCGCGGCCTCAGGGCTTGATCGCCACCTTCAACACGCCGTCGCGCTGGTTCGCAAACAGCTCGTACGCGGCCACGATGTCGTCCAGCTTGAACTGGTGGGTGACCATGACGCCCAGGTCGATGCGGCCGGAGGCCACCACGTTCATGAGCCGGCGCATGCGCTCCTTGCCGCCGGGGCACAGCGCGGTGACGATGCGGTGGTCGCCCAGGCCGGCGGCAAACGCGCCCAGGGGAATGGTGAGGTCGCTCGAATAAACGCCGAGGCTGGACAAGGTGCCGCCGGGTTTGAGCACACGCAGGGCAGACTCGAACGTGGCTTGTGTGCCCAGCGCTTCGATGGACGAGTCCACACCGCGCCCGCCGGTGATCTTCATGATCTCGTCGACCACGTCGCAGTTCCTGAAGTTGAGCGTGAGGTCGGCGCCCATCTTTTTGGCGATGCCGAGGCGGTGGTCGTTGCCGTCCACCGCGATGATGGTGGACGCGCCCAGCAAGCGCGCGCCCGCCGTGGCACACAGCCCGATCGGGCCTTGCGCAAACACCACCACGGTGTCGCCGATGCGGATGTTGGCGTTCTCCGCGCCCTTGAAGCCGGTGGACATGATGTCGGGACACATCAGCACCTGCTCGTCGGAGAGGCCGTCGGGAATGGGCGCCAAGTTGGCCTGGGCGTCGGGCACCAGCACATATTCGGCCTGCGTGCCGTCGATCAGGTTGCCGAAGCGCCAGCCCGCCGTGGCCTTGAAGCCGTGGCAGCCGCACAGGCCCCGGGGAATGAGGTAACTGCCGTCCTGCGAGGGCGCGCCGTCCTGCGCAGCGTACGAATTGAAGTTGGGGCAGATGGCCCCGGCGATCACCCGTTGGCCTTCGGTGTAGCCCTGCACGGCGCTGCCGAGTTTTTCGATCACGCCCACCGGCTCGTGGCCGATGGTCAGGCCCTGGGCCACCGGGTACTCACCCTTGAGGATGTGCACGTCGGTGCCGCAGATGGTGGTGGTGGTGATGCGGATGAGTGCGTCGTTGGGGCCCACACCGGGGATGGGCTTGTCAACCACCTCGATGCGGTTCTTCTCGACGAACACGGCGGCTTTCATCATGGTGGCCATGGGCCCTCCTGAAGTGGGTGGACAACCCCGGATTGGGGTCAGGCGGCGCTGGCCTTCTGGAGGATCACGTAGATCTCGTCCTTGAGCTGCAGCTTTTCGCGCTTGAGCACCTCGATCTCGGCGTTGGTCGCGATCTCCAGGCCGTCTTCCAGGTTCTTGATCTTCTGGTCGAGTTCGTTGTGCTGGTCAAACAGGCGCGTGAAGTGCATGTCGGTGCCCTTGAGGCTGGAGATGAGTTCGCGGTGTTCTGGAAACATGGGTGTGCCTTGGGTTGAATGTCGCGGCAAGCGCGGACTGGGGGAATGCCCCGCTTGGAAATCAGTGTGGAACACAGGCGGGTCCATGCCATTGACACAGATCAAGCGGAACGCTGCCCGCAAGCTTGACGGCTGAGGGCCACAGCATCTGTGCGTCAGCGCCCAGACCTCCCGCTTTGTCTGCGTCAGGATGTTCGAAACGCCCACCCGAACGGAAAACCATGCTCGACGCACCCCCGCGGCACCACACGCCTCTGAGCGCCAGCGACCATTTCGCGCGGGGCGTCACCAAGTTGCTGCGGTTTGTGGCCGACGCCTTCTTCGCCAAACGCTATGGGCACCGCGCGATCGTGCTGGAAACGGTGGCCGCCGTGCCCGGCATGGTGGGCGCCACGCTCACCCACCTGCATTCCCTGCGCCGCATGGTCAACGACGAAGGCTGGATCCGCACGTTGATGGAAGAGGCCGAAAACGAGCGCATGCACCTCATGACCTTCATCGAGGTGGCTCAACCCACCGCGCTGGAACGCTGGCTCATCCTGTTGGCGCAGTGGATTTTTTACCTCGGCTTCTTCGTGCTCTACCTCGTGTCGCGCCGCACGGCGCACCGCCTGGTGGGCTACTTTGAAGAAGAGGCGGTGATCAGCTACACGCAGTACCTGGCCGAAATCGACTCGGGTCGCGCACCCAACGGCCCCGCGCCCGGGATCGCCAGGCGCTACTGGAAGCTCAAGGAAGACGCGACCCTGCGCGACGTGGTGCTGGCGGTGCGCGCCGACGAAGCCCACCACCGCGACATCAACCACGGCCTGGCCAGCCATCTCGCTGGTGAACCGGTTCGCGCCGAGCCACCAGCGCCGTATCCGGAGCATGCAGACCCGGGGAAGTGGGACCCGAAGCAGTGAGGCTCGCTCAACCCGCCAGATTGCGGAACAGGTAGCGACCGAGCGCGACCCAGAAATCGCCGCCCGAGTGCTGCTGCCACAGAACCGAAATGTCGGCAAAGGCCTTGTGGAAGATCAAGGCGAAGAGACCCAACAGGCAGGCGATGGCGACGATCTGCAGGCCGGTCTTGAAGTGTTCGTCGCGTTGGTTGTGCATCGCCTGGATTATGGCGACGCACCCTGCCCGGGCATCACACGTGGATGCCATCCGGGACTTTGACCTCCTGAACCATTCAGCTCACCCGGATCAACTTCCTGGAGCGCCACCGGACCAAAGAATTCCTGCTTGTACGTCGGGTTGGCCGCCTCGATGTCCGTGAGGATCGTCGGCTGCATGAAGGCGCCAGCCTGTCCTTCGATGCGTTGGTCGCCCATCACGATGCGCGCACCGTGGGCCACGGCCTCGTCCACCTGGCCCAGCAGCGTCTCAAGCGCTTGCGCCGATGACAGCAGGGCCATCGTGGATTTCTTCAGGTTCTTGCCCGCGCGCTGGGCCACCACAGCGCCCGCACCGTCGCTGCCCGTCAAGGCCACGGCGCGGATGCGGTCATCGTCGTTGACCTGGGCGACCTGGTCCTTGGAGATGAACACGTTGGTGAACGCGCCCGCCGACGCACCCGCCTCTTCGAGCAGGCGCTCGAAGGCCAGTGCGCATTGCCGCACGTTGGAGGCGTGCTTGACCATCACGACGTTGCCGGCCATCAGGTTGGGGGCGGCGAAACGCACGATCTGGCAGTACGGATGGTTCCACGGCTCCACGCCGAACAACACGCCGATCGGACTGCTCTCGACCAGGGCGTCGCCTTTGGCCGTGCTGAGCTTCTCCGGCGCCAGGAAGGACTCGGCGTGCTCGGCGCAGTAGTCGAGGATGGTCGCGCTCAACTGGAGCTCGCCCTCGCTCTGGGCGATCAGCTTGCTCTCCAGCTGCGCGTCGTCGATGTCATCGGAGGACTTGACGATTTAACCGTTGTAGCGGTTGGTGCTTTGATAGGCCATGGATGCTCCGGTGATGGGTCTGGGTCACGCGCTTCAGGCGGCTTGCAGTTGCGCCAGCACGGCGCGCGCGGCAGCGGCTGAAGAGGCGGGGTTTTGTCCAGTGATCAGGTGGCCATCGGTGACCACAAAAGACTGCCAGTCCTCCCCCTTGTGGTACAGACCGCCGTTGGCTTCCAGCATGTCCTGCACCAGGAAGGGCACCACCTGGGTCAGCTGCACGGCCTCTTCTTCGGTGTTGGTGAAACCGGTGACCTTCTTGCCCTTGACCAGCGGCGCGCCGTCGGTGGACTTGGTGTGACGAAACACGCCCGGCGCGTGGCAGACCGCCGAGACCGGTTTGCCGGCAGCGAACATGGTCTCGATCAACTGGATGGAGTGTGTGTCTTCTGCCAGGTCCCACAGCGGGCCATGACCACCCGGATAGAACACGGCGTCGAATCCTTCGCCCGACACCTCGGCCAAACGGGTGGTGTGGGCCAGTGCATCGACGGCCGCCGGGTCCTTCTTGAACCGGCGTGTGTCGTCGGTCTGGGCGTCTTCAGCGTCGCTGGTCGGGTCCAGTGGTGGCTGCCCGCCCTTGGGAGAAGCGAGCACGATCTCGGCGCCCGCGTCCTTGAAGACGTAATAAGGCGCCGCAAACTCTTCCAGCCAGAAGCCGGTCTTTTTGCCCGTGTCGCCGAGTTGGTCGTGGGAGGTCAGGATCATCAGAATCTTCATGGGGGTTCCTTGGGTTGCATGTCGGCGCCTGAACGGCACGAAGGAGGCGAAAGCCCTGCGGCATGCCGCAGCTGCGCCACCTGAAAAATCATTCGACAGGGTGCTGCCGCAGGCCTGTGCCGTCTGTTCGTCAGCGCACTCAGTCCAGTGGCCAGGGCAGCTCGCGCTGCAGGGCCGGCACTTCGATGGCGCGTGCGGGCGGTGCGCCCTGGTCCAGCCCGCGCCACCACGGGACCACCGCCGCCAGGTGGGCGGGCTCCACCGCCTCGCCCAGGCGCGGCATGAGCAGCGGCACGCCTTGCATGGGCGCCAGTTGCAGCAGCGTCTCCACCGGTTCGTCCCAGGCGTGCATGGCCAGGCTGAAGGTGCCCCAGTGCACCGGCAGAAAGGCGCCGCCGCCCAGCAGCGCATGGGCCTTGAGGGCGTTCACCGGGCCGAGGTGGATGTCGCCCCACGAAGGGTGGAAGGCCCCCACTTCCAGCATGACCAGGTCGAACGGGCCCAGGCGCTCGCGGATGGTGGCGTACTCGGTGGTGAGGCCCGTGTCGCCGCTGAAAAACACCTTGTGCCGATCCGACTGCACCACCATGGAAGACCACAGCGTGGCGTTGCGGTCTTTCAGGCCACGGCCTGAAAAGTGCTGCGACGGCGCTGCGGTGATGGTGAGGCCGGTGCCGGGCACGCGGTGGCTCTCCCACCAGTCGAGTTCGGTGATGCGCTCGGCCGCCACGCCCCAGGCCTGCAGGTGGGCACCCACGCCGAGCGAGGTGACGAAGGGCACGGCGCTGTGCTTCGCCAGCGCGCGGATGGTGGGGTAGTCCAGGTGGTCGTAGTGGTCGTGCGAGAGCACCACCACGTCCACCTCGGGCATCTGCCGCAAACGCAGAGGCACCGGCTGAAAACGCTTGGGGCCGAGCAGGCGGAACGGCGATGCGCGCGTGCCCCACACCGGGTCGGTGAGCACGCGGTGGCCGTCGATCTCGATCAGCACGGTGGAGTGCCCCAGCCAGGTGGCGCGCAGGCCGCTGTGCACCGGGCGGCTCCAGGCCTCGCGCGGGTCCATCGAAGGCAACGGTCCGTCGGGTGCGCGCCGGCCACCCGAACTCAGAAACTCCTTGAGCGTGGGCCGGGGCACGGTGGCATCGCGCAGCCCGGGCAGGGGCGGATGCACATTGCGGAACCCCAAACCGTTCCACATCGTCGAGGCCTGCATGCGCTCCAGGCGCGCGCCCTGTGCACGTTTGCCGAACGAGTTCATGGTGCGGCCCCGGCGCGGGCGGGCAGGTTCAGGCGCGGGAGGGTGGGCGCTGTCTCCGACAGCAACCGTCCTTTGCGCCACACCTTCAGGCGGGTGGCGCGCAGGCGGATCGCTTCGATCGGATCGCGCGCCTGCAGCAGCACAAAGCTGGCATCACAGCCCGCCGCGATGCCGTAGCCCTGCAGCCCCATCACCTTCGCCGCATTCGTGGTGACCGCGTCGAAACACTGGCGCATGCCAGCCTGGCTGGTCATCTGCGCCACGTGCAGGCCCATGTGGGCCACCTCCAGCATGTCGCCGCTGCCCAGCGGGTACCAGGGGTCCATCACGCAGTCGTGGCCGAAGGCCACCGTGACGCCAGCAGCCATGAGCTCGGGCACGCGGGTCATGCCGCGGCGCTTGGGGTAGGTGTCGTGCCGGCCCTGCAGCGTGATGTTGATCAGCGGGTTTGCCACCGCGCTCACGCCCGACTCGGCGATCAGCGGGATCAGCTTGGACACAAAGTAGTTGTCCATGCTGTGCATGGAGGTGAGGTGCGAACCGTTCACACGGCCCTGCAGGCCCAGGCGCTGCGCCTCGAAGGCCAGCGTCTCGATGTGGCGCGAGAGCGGGTCGTCGCTCTCGTCGCAGTGCATGTCCACCGGCAGGCCGCGTTCGGCGGCCAGTTCACACAGCAGCTTCACGCTGGCGGTGCCCTCTGCGTACGTGCGCTCGAAATGCGGAATGCCGCCCACCACGTCCACACCCAGGTCGAGTGCGCGCCTCACGTTGTCCAGCCCGCCCGGGGTTCGCAGGACGCCGTCTTGTGGGAACGCGACCAGCTGCAGGTCAAGGTAAGGCGCCATGCGCCGTTTGGCCTCCAGCATGGCGCGCACCGGCAGCAGGCTGGCGTCGCTGGTGTCCACGTGGCTGCGGATGGCGAGCAGGCCCTTGGCCACGGCCCAATCGCCGTAGGCGAGCGCGCGCTCCACCAGGGCTTCTTCGGTCAGCAGCGGCTTGAGCTCGCCCCACACCGCAATACCTTCGAGCAGCGTGCCGCTCTGGTTCACGCGCGGCAGCCCGTGGCTCAGCGTGGCGTCCATGTGGAAATGCGGGTCGCAAAAGGGTGGCGTGAGCAACTGGCCCTGCGCGTCAACGGTTTCATGCGCGGGCACCGTCAGGCCCGCGGACACCTCGGTGATGCGCCCGCCCTGCACCGCCACGCCCATGTCGGTGCGGCCATCGGGCAGGGTGGCGTGCGTGATCAGCAGGTCGAGCATGGGTGGTCACTCCGGGTGCGTGCGTCGCGAGGGTTTGAGGATAAGCGGCACGCCGGGATTCGGCAGGTGCTCGACCCTTCACCGCACCAGTGCCCTCCATAATCGAACGCAACACCGGTCGCCACCGGCGCAAGCACCGCCCACCACCCCGTCCACAGAAAGGCCCCGCCGATGCCGCACGACGTCAGCCTGATCGCCACGGTTGCGGCAGGGTTCGGCCTGGCGATGGTCTTCGGGTACCTCGCGGTGCGCCTGCGCATGCCGCCCTTGGTCGGTTATCTGCTGGCGGGCATCGTCATCAGCCCGGCCACACCCGGCTTCGTGGCCGACGTGGGTCTGGCGGGCCAGCTCGCCGAGATCGGCGTGATGCTGCTGATGTTCGGCGTGGGTCTGCACTTCTCGATCAACGACCTCATGGCGGTGCGCCGCATCGCCGTGCCGGGCGCCATCGTGCAGATTGCGGTGGCCACCCTGCTCGGCATCGGCGTCTCCCACGTCTGGGGCTGGAGCCTGGCCGGCTCACTGGTGTTCGGCCTGTGCCTGTCGGTGGCGAGCACGGTGGTGCTGCTGCGGGCGCTGGAGGCCAAGGGCTTGCTCAAATCCATCAACGGCCAGATCGCGGTGGGCTGGCTGGTGGTGGAAGACCTGGTCATGGTGCTGGTGCTGGTGTTGCTGCCGGCCCTAGCCGGCGTGATGGCGCCGGCCGACGGTGTGGCCGCCACCACGGGCAACGACATCTGGCAGGCGGTGGGCCTCACGCTGGCCAAGGTCACGGCCTTCATCGTGCTCATGCTGGTGGTGGGGCGGCGGTTGCTGCCCAAGGCGCTGTGGTGGGTGGCGCGCACCGGCTCGCAGGAACTGTTCACGCTGAGCGTGGTGGCGGTGGCCGTGGGCGTGGCCTTTGGCGCGGGCAAGCTGTTCGACGTGTCCTTCGCACTGGGCGCCTTTTTCGCCGGCATGATGATGCGCGAGTCCGAGTTTGCCCACCGCGCGGCCGACGAATCCTTGCCGCTGCGCGATGCCTTCGCGGTGCTTTTCTTTGTGTCGGTGGGCATGCTGTTCGACCCCGCCGTGGTGTGGAACGAGCCGTTGAAATTGCTCGCGGTGGTGGCCATCATCATGCTGGGCAAGACCATTGCGGCGGTGGCGCTGGTGCTGATGTTTCGCTACCCGCTGAACACCGCACTCACCGTGGGCGTGAGCCTGGCGCAGATCGGTGAGTTCTCGTTCATCCTCGCCGGCCTGGGCGTGGCGCTGAACCTGATGCCGGTGGAGGGCCAGAGCCTGGTGCTGGCGGGCGCGCTCATTTCGATCGCGGCCAACGCCGCGCTGTTCAGGGCGGTGGAGCCTATGCAGGCCTGGATACGCGAGCGTTCCGCCTACGCCCGCAAGCTCGAAGCACGCGACGACCCGCTGGCCGAACTGCCCGCCTCCACCCACGCATCGCTGCTGGCCAAACAGGTGGTGCTGGTGGGCCATGGCCGTGTGGGCGAACGCATCGCGCAGACCTTGCGCGAACAAGGCATTCCGTTTGTGGTGGCTGAAGAAAACCGCGAGATCGTCGACGCCCTGCGCAAGGACGGCATCGCAGCCGTGAGCGGCGATGCGTCCACGCCCGAGGTGCTGATCCAGGCGCACATCGCGCGCGCGGCCGTGCTCGTGATCACCATCCCCGACACCATGGGCGTGCGCAAGATGGTGGAGATCGCGCGCACGCTCAACCCGGCGATCGACGTGATCCTGCGCACCCACAACGAAGAAGAGGCCGCGCTGCTCAAGAGCGAGAGCCTGGGAACCGTGTTCCTGGGCGACACCGAGCTGGCGCGCGGCATGGCGGCGCATGTGCTGCTGCAGTTCAAACGCTGACACCCCGATGACCGACCACGACCTGCCCCCGCTCAACGCCACCCCACCCGGCCTGTACCGACACTACAAGGGCGGCTGGTACGAGGTGCTCGACACCGTGCGCTGCAGCGAGACCTTGCAGGGCATGACGCTGTACCGCGCGCTCTACGGCGGCTGGGGTTGGTGGGTGCGCCCGGCGGCCATGTTTGGAGAGACCGCCGAATTCGAGGGACGCACGCAGCCGCGCTTCCAGCGGCACCAACTGACCGAACTGCGACTGGACGACCGCGCAACGGCCACGGCGCTCATCGCCCACCTGCGCGGTCGGGCGATGCGGCACGGCGTCGATCTGGACGTCGCTCTGCGCCCTCCGCCGCCCGAGCCCACCACCTGCTGCGGTCGGGGTTGCAACGGCTGCGTGTGGGACGGCTACTACACGGCGCTGGGCTACTGGCGCGACGATGCGCTGGACCTGCTCAGAACAGCGACTGCTGCCCCGGCAGGCCCGCCGGCCTGAACAGTGTGGTCTTGAGCGGTTCACGTTCGCGCGCATAGCCCAGGCGGTCGCAGGTTTTCTCGAAGCGCTGGCGGATGAGGTCGGCCCACACGCCACGGCCTTTCATGCGCTGCGCGAAGTCGGCGTTGTAGTCGCGCCCGCCACGCATCTCCTGCACGCGGGCCATCACGCGAGCGGCGCGGTCGGGGTAGTGCAACTCCAGCCACTGGCGAAACATGGGGCTGAGCTCGTGCGGCAGGCGCAGCACGGTGTAGAAGGCGCGCCGTGCTCCCGCTTCATAGGCCGCCTCCAGCACCTGCTCCATGTCGTTGTTGATGAACGGAATCTGCGGCGCCACGCTCACGCCCACCGGAATGCCGGCCTCGGCAAGCGTGCGGATGGTGCGCAGGCGGCGGTGCGGCGCGGCGGCACGCGGTTCCAGCAGGCGGGTGAGTTTCGCGTCGAGCGAGGTGATGGTCAGGTACACCGCTGCCAGTCCCTGCGCGGCCATGGGCGCGAGCAGGTCGATGTCGCGCTCCACGCCGCTGCCCTTGGTGACGATGGCCAGCGGGTGACGCGTGTCGCTCAGCACCTGCAACACGCCACGCATGAGGCGCAGTTCGCGCTCGATGGGCTGGTAGGCATCGGTCACGGTGCCGATGGCCAGCAGCTCGGGCACGTGGCGCGGGCTGGCCAGTTCGCGCTGCAGCACCTGGGCGATGTTGCGCTTGGCGATCAGCTTCGTTTCGAAATCGATGCCGGGCGAGAGGTTGAGGTAACTGTGGCTGGGCCGGGCGTAGCAGTACACACAGCCGTGCTCGCATCCCCGGTACGGGTTGAGGCCGAGGCGAAATCCGATGTCGGGCGAATCGTTGTGGGTGATGGCGCTCTTGGCGTCTTCAAAGCTCACCTCGGTGGCGGGTGGTGGCGCCTCGTCGCGCGCCAGCACCGCGTCGTCGAGCGCGCCCCAGCCGTCGTCGAACGCCTCGCGGGCGTCGCGCTCGAAGCGGTGCGGCTGGTGCTGGGCCAGGCCACGGCCCTTGATGGCCTGCAATGGAATGTGGACAGTGGACATCGATCGAACACTGTACACAGATACAGCCTAAACTCGCCACTTCTTTCCGTCTGTTTCATCCACCTCCGTGGAGCCCCCATGCCTTCATCTCCCACCAGCCTCGGCACCGAGGCCATCGTCTCCGTGCGTGGCGTCAGCAAAACCTACGCCGGCGGCTTCCAGGCCCTCAAGCGCGTGGACCTCGACATCCGCCGTGGCGAAATCCTGGCCCTGCTCGGTCCCAACGGCGCCGGCAAGACGACGCTGATCAGCGTCATCTGCGGCATGGTCAATGCCACCGAAGGCACAGTGGTGGCCGACGGCCACGACACGGTGCGCGACTACCGCGCCGCGCGCGCCGCCATCGGCCTGGTGCCGCAGGAACTGCACACCGACTCGTTTGAAACCGTGTGGGCCACGGTGAGCTTCAGCCGGGGTCTCTTCGGCAAGGCGCCCGACCCGGCCTACATCGAGAAGATCCTCAAGGACCTCTCGCTCTGGGACAAGAAGGACAGCAAGATCATGGCGCTCTCGGGCGGCATGAAGCGCCGCGTGCTGATCGCCAAGGCGCTCTCGCACGAGCCCAAGATCCTGTTCCTGGACGAGCCCAGCGCCGGCGTGGACGTGGAACTGCGCCACGACATGTGGCGCATGGTGCGGGCGCTGCGCGAGGCGGGCACCACCATCATCCTCACCACGCACTACATCGAAGAAGCCGAAGACATGGCCGACCGCATCGGCGTGATCGCCAAGGGCGAGCTGATCCTGGTGGAAGACAAACACGTGCTCATGCGCAAGCTGGGCAAGAAGCAGCTCACGCTCACGCTGCAGCAGACCATCGAGCGCATCCCCGAACCCCTGGCGCCCTGGGCACTGGACATCACCGAGGGCGGCCACGCGCTGACCTACACCTTCGACGCGCAGAAGGACGAGACCGGCATTGCCGAGCTGCTGCGCGCCCTGGGCGACAACAACATCCACTTCAAGGATTTGCGCTCCAGCGAGAGTTCGCTGGAAGACATCTTTGTCAGCCTGGTGCATGAAAAGAAAGAAGAGGCCCGAGCATGATGGGGTTGAACATTCACGCGGTGCGTGCGATCTACCAGTTCGAGATGAACCGCGCCTTGCGCACCTGGGCACAAAGCATCATCGCGCCGGTGCTCAGCACCTCGCTGTACTTCATCGTCTTCGGCTCGGCCATCGGCTCGCGCATGGGCGACATCGACGGCGTGAGCTACGGCGCCTACATCATCCCCGGCCTGCTCATGCTCTCGCTGCTGAGCGAAAGCATTTCCAACGCGGCCTTCGGCATCTACATGCCCAAATGGTCGGGCACCATCTACGAGCTGCTCAGCGCACCGGTGAACTGGGTCGAGGTGCTGCTGGGCTATGTGGGCGCGGCTGCCACCAAGAGCCTCACGCTGGGCCTGTTGATCCTGCTGACGGCGCGCCTGTTTGTGCCGTATGAAGTGGCGCACCCGGTGTGGATGGTGGGCTTCCTCATCCTGACCGCCATCACCTTCTGCCTGTTCGGTTTCATCATCGGCCTGTGGGCCGACAGCTTCCAGAAACTGCAGGTGATCCCGCTGCTCATCATCACGCCGCTCACCTTCCTGGGCGGTGCGTTCTACAGCATCAACATGCTGCCGCCGGTGTGGCAGACGGTGTCGCTGTTCAACCCGGTGGTCTACCTCATCAGCGGCCTGCGCTGGGCCTTCTATGGCGCGGCCGACGTGCACATTGCGGTGAGCACCGGCATGACGCTGGCCTTCATGTTCACCTGCCTGGGCGTGGTGTGGTGGGTGTTCAAGACCGGCCACCGCATCCGGCGCTGACACATGGGCCGCCTGCACGCCGAGCTTTCGCGCCTGTACCTGTGCCCACCGGCCGGGGATCGGGACGCCGTTGACGACTCGCGCCTGATCGACGCCAACGGGCTGACACGCGCCCTGGTGCTGGGCCTGGCGCAGCCGGCCGACTGGGACGCCATGAGCCGCGTGTGGCAAGGCGTGCAGGCCGACCTGGAACTGCCCGCGCCCGCCATCGCGGTGTGTGGTGCCGACGGTTACCAGCTGTGGTTCTCGCTCGTGCAGCCGGTGACGGTGGCGCAGGCGCACGATTTCCTGGAGCGGCTTCGCTTGCGCTACCTGAGCACCGTGGCGCCCCGGCGCATCACGCTGTCGCCAGGTCCGGCCGGGCACACGCGTCTCGTGCCGGCGCTGCAAGCCGACACGGGCCAATGGTCGGCGTTCGTGAGTTCGGACCTGGCTGCGGTGTTCGCCGACGACCCGTCGCTGGACCTGCCGCCCGGCGAGGACAACCAGGCCGACCTGTTGTCGCGCCTCAAGAGCATGAAACCCGCCGAGCTGGAGGCTGCGCTCGAGCGCTTGCAGCCCGAGGAAACTTTGCCGCCCGCCAGCGCTCCATCAACAAAGATCCGCCACGCACCGCAGGATCCGCGCAGCTTTCTGCAGGCCGTCATGAACGACGCCTCGGTGCCGCTGGCACTGCGCATCGAGGCCGCCAAGGCACTGCTGATCGACCCCCAGTCCCGCTGAAAACCGGGGGCTATCCACCCATTGACTATGGGTTTCATTGTGAGAATTGCATTGAAGGTTTCATCTTCATTGCCTAAAGTCAGCGTTCACCCGCCCCAACAACAACCCAAGGAGATCACCTTGTCAAACGAAGCCAAATGCCCCTTTTCCAGCGGCGTCCCCAAGAACGCCGTGGCAGGCTCCGCCACCAACGCCGACTGGTGGCCCAACCAACTCAATGTGAAGCTGCTCAACCAGCACTCGCCCCTGACCAACCCCATGGGTGAAGACTTCGACTACGCCGAAGCTTTCAAGACACTCGATCTGGACGCCGTCATCAAGGATCTGCATGCCCTGATGACCGACTCGCAAGACTGGTGGCCGGCCGACTACGGCCACTACGGTCCCTTCTTCATCCGGATGGCCTGGCACAGCGCCGGCACCTACCGCATCGCCGACGGGCGCGGTGGCGCTGGCGCCGGCATGCAGCGGTTTGCACCGCTCAACAGCTGGCCCGACAACGGCAACCTGGACAAGGCGCGCCGCCTGCTCTGGCCGATCAAGCAGAAGTACGGCAACAAGCTCTCGTGGGCCGACCTGATGATCCTCACCGGCAACGTGGCCCTGGATTCCATGGGCCTCAAGACCTTCGGCTTTGCCGGTGGCCGTGCCGATGTGTGGGAACCCGAAGAGATCTACTGGGGCCCCGAGTCCGAGTGGATGGGCGACCAGCGCTACACCGGTGACCGCGAACTCGAGAACCCACTGGGCGCCGTGCAGATGGGCCTGATCTACGTGAACCCGGAAGGCCCCAACGGCAAGCCGGACCCGTTGGGCTCCGCACGCGACATCCGCGAGACCTTCGCCCGCATGGCGATGAACGACGAAGAAACCGTGGCCCTCACCGCCGGCGGCCACACCTTCGGCAAGTCGCACGGCGCGGCCGATCCGGGCCAATACGTGGGAGCCGAGCCCGAAGGTGCCGGCATTGAAGAGCAGGGCCTGGGCTGGAAGAACAGCTTCGGCAGCGGCAAGGGCGCACACGCCATCACCAGCGGCATCGAAGGCCCCTGGACCCCCACGCCGACCACCTGGGACAACAGCTACTTTGAAACCCTGTTCGGCAACGAGTGGGAGCTCACCAAGAGCCCGGCCGGCGCGCACCAGTGGAAGCCCAAGAACCCCGATGCGGCCACGGCGCCCGACGCACACGACCCCGGCAAGCGCCAGCTGCCCACCATGACCACGGCCGACATGGCCATGCGCATGGACCCGGTCTACGAAAAGATCTCGCGCGATTTCATGGCTAACCCGGACAAGCTGGCCGACGCCTTCGCCCGCGCCTGGTACAAGCTGACCCACCGCGACATGGGCCCGGTCACCCGCTACCTCGGCCCGCTGGTGCCGAAAGAAGAGCTGATCTGGCAAGACCCGGTGCCCGCTGTGGACCACCCGCTGGTCAACGAGCAGGACGTGGCCGCGCTCAAGACCAAGGTGCTGGCCTCCGGCTTGTCGATTGCACAACTGGTCAACACGGCCTGGGCCTCGGCCTCGACGTTCCGTGGCTCCGACAAGCGCGGTGGCGCCAACGGTGCACGCATCCGCCTGGCGCCACAGAAGGACTGGGCGGTGAACCAGCCGGCCGAGCTGGCCCAGGTGCTGGCCAAGCTCGAAGCCATCCAGGCCGAGTTCAACGGCGCGCAGTCCGGCGGCAAGAAGATCTCGCTGGCCGACCTGATCGTGCTCGGTGGCTCCGCCGCGGTGGAAGCCGCGGCCAGGAAGGCGGGGCAGGACGTGACCGTGCCTTTCTCGCCCGGCCGCACCGACGCCTCGCAGGCCCAGACCGATGTGGATTCGTTCGCACCGCTGGAGCCTGTGGCCGACGGTTTCCGCAACTACGCGCGCAAAGGTCTGGAGAGTTCGGCCGCCGAGCGCCTGCTCGACAAGGCCAACCTGCTCACGCTGACCGCGCCCGAGATGACGGTGCTGGTCGGTGGCCTTCGCGTCCTCAACGCCAACACGGGCCGCACCAGCCACGGCGTCTTCACCACGCGCCCCGAAACCCTGAGCAACGACTTCTTCGTCAACCTGCTCGACATGGGCACGGTGTGGAGCAAGTCCAGCACCGAAGGCGTGCTCGAAGGCCGCGACCGGGCCACCGGCAGCGCCAAGGGCACGGGCACCGTGGTGGACCTGGTGTTCGGCTCCAACTCGGTGTTGCGTGCACTGGCCGAGGTGTACGCCAGCAGCGACGCACAGCCCAAGTTCGTGCGCGACTTCGTGGCCGCGTGGACCAAGGTGATGAACCTGGACCGCTTTGACCTGAAGTGATCCTGCAAAGCAGGGCCTGAGCGCCCTGCCCTGCTCCCCAAGCCCGGCGCCGAAAGTCACTTCGGCGCCGGGCTTATTTTTTGGTGCGCGCCGCCTTGGGTTTGGCGGCCGGTGGCTTCGTACGGGCCTGCGACTGCGCCTGGTCCAGCCACAGCAGCGTGTCGGTGTGCGACAGAAAGCGCCGCAGGTAGTCGGGCGACAGGTCGCGCATCAAGGCCAGCGTGCGCAGCACCAGCATGTGCGAATTGAGCGGGCCCGCGTTCTCCGGTCCTTGCTCCACCGCCTGGGTCACTTCGTCTTCGGCGCAGATGCGCGACCAGGTGTCGCGGAAGCGCTGGGCGCTGCGCAGCTCGCGCGCCGGCGGTGCGTTGGCGGCGATGTCGCGGTTCAGTTGCGCCAATGGCGAAGGCGCGCGGGTGCGGGCAAGCCTTGAAGGCGGTGCCTCTGTGGCGTGGTCCGGCCAGGTCTGTTGCAGCCGTTCTCGCAGCACACGCTGCACCGCTTCGGGCGCTGTCTGCAGACGGCGTGTGAGCGCCGCCACAAAGTGAGCCTGCACCGGATCACTCACGCGTTGCCGCCTTGGCCGTGCTGGTCGATGGGGCGGCCTTGGGCACCGGCGCCATTTCCACCCGGCGATTGAGCGCACGGCCCTGCTCGTCGGTGTTGGACGCCACGGGTTGTTCGGCACCAAAGGCGGCGCTGAACACCCGCTGCGGCGGCATGCCTTCCTGGATCAGGGCGCGGGTCACGGTGAGTGCGCGCTGCGCCGAGAGTTCGAGGTTGTCGGTGTAGCGCTGGTTGTTGGCCTGCACCGGGCGGTCGTCGGTGAAGCCGCTGACCATCAGCATCTCGTCGCGCTCGCCCAGGTACACCTGCAGCGGCGGCACCAGGCTCTTGAGCACCTGGCGACCTTCAGGGCGCAGTTCATCGGAGTTCAACGGAAACAGCACGCTGCCGCTGATGCCGATGCGGCCGTTGTTCAGCGTCACACGCCCGCTCTGCAGCGGAATGGCCAGCGCCTTTTCCAGCGCCATGCGGCGGGCCTCTTCCTGCTGCCGTTTCTGCACCTCCGACTGCAGGCTCGCCACCAGGTCCATCTGCACCACCAGCACACCGATGAGGATGAGCACAAAGGCGCCGACCAGACCCGCCATGAGGTCGCCGAACACGGCCCAGACCGGCGCGCTCTGCCCGTCCGCGCCATCTTCCATGGTGTCGTCCAGCCCGGCCATCACGCAGCACTTTCTGCGGTACGCAGCCGGCGCAGATCGTCGACGATGCCCTGCTGCGAGCTGATGCTCAGGTCGATCACCTCGCGCGCCTGCGCCACGTAGTAAGCCAGTTGTTCGTCGCTGCGCTGCATCGACTGGCCCACCGCCGCTTCAATGCGCTGCAGGCTGTCGATGAGTTTTTCGTTGGTCGCGGCGAACAGCTGCACACCGTGGCCAAAGGCCTCGCCCAGCGCGGCCAGCTCGATGGCGCTGCCGCTGACCTGCGCGGCCACGTCGTCGGCGCGGTGGGCCTGAGCGCCCACCGTCTCCGCGAACTGGCGGCCCACCTGGTCGAGCACGCTGCTGGCGGATGTGACCAGCGATTCGATGGCCGCGCGCTGCTCGCCGGTGGCTTGCTGCACCGTCTGCAGCAGGCTGCCGATGTTGTTCATGAGGGCCGTGCGCTCTTGCAGTGCCAGGTTGTCGCGTTCGCCGAGCTGCGTGGTTTCGCGCTTGAGCTGCGCGATCACCTCGGCCGCGGCCTTGGGCGCCTCCGACGCGGCCTCCATCAGGCGCGCCATCGGCGCTTCGATCGCAGTGCCCAGCGCGCTCAGGTGGGTGCTCACCTGGGCATTGAGCGAGACCTGCAGCTCGGCCAGGCGCTGCACAGCCGCCTCGCCGCGCGTGGCTTCCTCGCTGCGCAAAGCGGCCAGCTCGTCGCGCCAGCGCGTGGCGGTCTGCGCCAGCGTCTGGCCCACGGCCTGCTGCTGCGCCAGGGTCTGCGCGCCGAGTTGTTGCCACTCGGTTTGCACGGTGGTGGCCAGGGCCTGCAGGGACTGGGTCCAGGCGGTCTGGCGCGCTTGTTCGGCGGCGGTCTGCTCGGCGTGCGCGCGCGCAGCGGTGTCCTGCACGCGGACGATCAGGTCCGACGAGCGCTGCTCGAAGCTGCTGTTGAAGACTGCGAGCGAGCGCTCCAGACCCGCGACCTGCTCCTCCCCGCTGCGCGCGTGCTGCTGCAAGGCGCTGGTCCAGCCCGCCAGCGCGTCGCTGGCCGTGGCACCGAAGCGGCTGGCGAGTTCACCGAGCTGCGTTTGCACCGCCTGCCCCACGCGCTCGTGCAGGCGCGTGGACTCGGCCGCGATGGCGGTCATGGCGTTCTCCACCACCGGTTGCAGCGTCTCGCCCGCCAGGCGCGCGCTGGCCGAGAGGCTCTCGTCCAACGACCGCGCCACCGACTGGCCGAGCGCCCGGTAGGCCGCGTTCGCCTCGCGGTGAAACGCCTCCTGACGCGCCAGCAACTGATCGTCCAGCTGCTGACCGCGCCGCTCCATCTGCTCCATCAGGGCCTGCAGCTGGGTCACCACCGCTGGCAGGGCACCGGCCTGCTGCTGCAATGCCTTGAAGGTCTCATTGCGCTGATGCGCGAGCGAAAACGGACGGAACACGGTGGCGACTTGCGCGTCGAGTTCGCGCACCACCCGCAGGCGCTCGCGCCGGCTGATGGCCGACATGAGGCCCAGCATGGCCGAGGTGGCCACGCCCACCACCGAGGTGCCAAACGCCAGCCCCAGGCCCTTGATGGGTTCGGCCAACGCGGAGCGGATGGCCTGCAGATCGGCCGTGCCCTCCAGCGTGAACACGGCGCCACGGAAAGTGACGACCAGGCCCAGGAAGGTGCCGAGCATGCCCAGCATCACCAGCAGGCCGATCAGGTACGGCGTGAGCGCCAGGCCGGGCATGGCACCGCGTTCACCGTCGATGCGGGCACGCACGGGGCCTTGCAGCGCCGGCGGTACGCGGCCGAGCCAGTCGCTCAATTGCGCCAGCGGCTGCGGCACGTCGGCCAAGGCCTGACCCAGCGCGGCGGTGAGCGCCGAGTAGCGCCGGATCTCCTGCGCGCCCAGCAAATAGACAGCGCCGATGGCCAGGGTCATGGTCAGTGCGATGGCGCTGGTGCCGACAAAGCCCCAGCCGACCCAGAGCACGGCGATGAGGCCGAGGGCAAAGGCGCCCGGGACAAGGAGGCGGTTCACAGTGTTGGAGTTCATGGGTGTTGTTTCACTTCCTGGCTCAGCGCTTCGACCATGCCGGCCACGGGCTGCAAGCGCAGGTCCAGCTCGGCCAGCAGGGTCTGCTGCAGCTCGTGTTCAAACAGCGGCTGCCAGCCGCCGGGGTGGGATTGGCGCAGCTCTGCAAAGCGCGTCTTGAGAAAGTTGGGCACGGTGGCCAGCAGGCGCTGTTCGCGCCCGCCCAGCATGGGTTCGAGCACGGCGTCCAAGGCGGCGAGCTGGGCCAGCCGCGCGGAGGTGAGGGACAGGTTTTTTCGCACGTGGCCACGCAGCGCCTCGATGCTCATGTCCATCCGGCGCTGCTGCTCCAGGCAACGCTGGAGGTGCGGCGCAAAGCCGGCGTCGGTGTCTTCGTTGCCCTCATCGCCGGGCTCGAGCGGCGGGCTGGTGATGGCCTGGCTCAGCGTGGCGCGCACGCGCTGCAGCTCGGCCTGCACGCTCCGGGCGCTGGCCGGCACCGCAGGCCGCCGGACGCGCGCCACGGCGGGCATGGCCTGGTGGAGCGAGCTCAGCGCAATCGCGTCGGCCACGTTGAACCACTGGCCCAGGCGCTCGGCCAGGTCCTGGCGCGGCACGTCCACGGGCGCGGCCTGCCAGCCGGCGAGCTGGCGCACCAGGGCTGAGCGGTTGAAATTGCTGCGCAAAAAAGCATTCCTTGGCGCCCCACAGGCGCAATCGGCATCAAGAACAGGGTGGGTTGCCGACGTCGGGGGCGTGCACGCCCGTCAGCGGTGGCCAGGCCGGACATCCGGTGGCCAAGGCGACATTAGAAACGATCCGCCGGGCCGACTTGTAACCGTCGGCCCGGGGCGGGTGGGCCTCAGAGCACCAGCACGGCGCGGAAATCGTTCACGTTGGTGTGCGTGGGCCCGGTGACCACCAGATCGCCCAGCGGCTGGAAATAGCCGTAGGCGTCGTTGCGTGCCAAGTGGTCGGTGACCTTGAGTCCCTGCGCTGCGGCGCGGGCCAGGGTGTCGGGCGTCACCAGCGCGCCGGCGTTGTCTTCCATGCCGTCGATGCCGTCGGTGTCGGCCGCCAGGGCCCAAACGCCGTCGATGCCGTTCAAGGCTTGGGCCATGCCGAGGCAGAACTCGCCGGCGCGCCCGCCCTTGCCCTTGGCCTGGCCCTCCACACGGGGTCGAACGGTCACGGTGGTCTCACCGCCGCTGAGGATCACACACGGTGTCTTGAAATCGCTGCGACCCAGCGCCGCCGAACGCGCCAGCGCCGCGTGCACCTTGCCCACCTCGCGCGACTCGCCTTCGATCTCGTCGCTGAGCACATACGTGTTGAGCCCGATCGCGCGCGCCGCGGCGGCGGCGGCTTCCAGGCTTTGCTGCGGCGTGGCGATCAGATGCACCTCGTGGCCTTGCAGGCGTGCGTCGCCGGGTTTGGGCGTTTCGAGTTCGCCGCGCTCCAGCTGCGCGCGCACGGCCGGCGGCACGTCGATGCCGTAGCGCTGCAGGATGTCCAGCGCATCGGCGCAGGTGGTGGCGTCGGCCACGGTGGGGCCGCTGGCGATCACGCTCACGTCGTCGCCCGGCACGTCGCTGATGGTGATGGTGACCACACGCGCCGGGGCGCAGCCCGCAGCGAGGCGACCACCCTTGATGCGCGAGAGGTGCTTGCGCACCGTGTTCATTTCCAGGATGTTGGCGCCGCTGTTGAGCAGTTCGCGGTTGATGCGCTGCTTGTCTTCGAGCGTGAGGCCGTCGGCCGGCAGCGTGAGCAACGAGGAGCCGCCACCCGAGATGAGGCAGAGCACGAGGTCGTCGGCCGTGAGGCCTTGCGTGAGCTGCAGGATGCGCTGCGCGGCGGCCAGGCCCGCGGCGTCGGGCACCGGGTGCGAGGCTTCCACCACCTCGATGCGGTCCTTCAAGCCCGCCGGGCGCGGCGGCGTGTGGTCGTAGCGCGTGACCACCAGTCCCGAGAGGGGCGCATCGGCCGGCCACAGCGCTTCCACCGCTTGGGCCATGGCGCCACCGGCCTTGCCGGCGCCGATCACCACGGTGCGGCCCTTGGGCGGCGGCGGCAGGAACGCGGCCGTGTTGTGCAGCGGCAGCGCGCGCTGCACCGCCACATCAAACAGGTGGCGCAGCAGGGCTCGGGGGTCGTTCAGGGAGGCATGCATCACAGGGGTCTTCCGGAGGGGTGGCGTCCGTGGGCGGCCAGCCAGGCCAGGCCGGAGCGGGTGCCGCCGGCGCGTTGTTCGAGGGGAAAATACTCGCAGCCCACATGGCCGCTGTAGCCAAGCCGGTCGAGTTCGTCGAACAGGAACCGGTGGTTGATCTCGCCGCTGCCGGGCTCACCGCGCCCGGGGTTGTCGGCAATCTGGATGTGGCCGATGCGCGGCAACAGCGCGCGCAGTGTGCCGGCCAGCTCGCCCTGCATGCGCTGGGCGTGGTACAGGTCGTGCTGCAGGTAGAGGTTGTCCGCGCCGACCTCGTCCATGATCGCCAGCGCCTGCGCGGCCTGGTTCACAAAAAAGCCGGGCACATCGCGCGTGTTGATGGGCTCCATGAGCAAACGCAGGCCGTGCACACGCAGCGCGGCGGCGGCAAACCGCAGGTTGCCCACCAGCGTGACGCGGGCCTGCGCATCGCTCACGCCCGCAGGCTGCAGACCCGCGAGGCAATTGAGCTGCGGCACACCCAGGGCCAGCGCATGGGTGATGGCGCGGGCCACTCCAGCGCGGAACTCGCCCACCCGCGCGGGGTGGCAGGCCATGCCGCGGTCGCCCGCCGCCGGGTCGCCGCCGGGCAGGTTGTGCAACACCATGCGCAAGCGGTTGGCGCGCAGCAGGGCGGCCAGGTGGTCGGCGGTGTGGGAGTAGGGAAACTGGCACTCGACCGCCTCGAAGCCGCATTCGCGCGCGGCGGCAAAACGGTCGGCGAAGGGCAGCTCGGGAAAGAGCGTGCTGAGGTTGGCTGAGAATGTGAACATGCCCTCCATTGTCGCCACATCAACACCCGCTCTTTCATGGCCTCCCTGCTGATTCACCGCGCCACCTGCATCGCCACCTTCGACCACGCCGACCCGGCGCGGGGGCGCGAGTTGCAGGACGCTTCGCTCTTCGTGCGCGACAACCTGATCGAATGGATCGGCCCTTCGGCAGAGCTGCCCGCCGCCTTGCGCGATGCGGCCGACGAGACCATCGACGCGCGCGGCCACCTCGTCGTGCCGGGCCTGGTGAACACGCACCACCACATGTACCAATCGCTCACACGCGCCATACCGGGGGAGCAGAACGCCGAGCTGTTCGGCTGGTTGCGCGGGCTCTACCCGATCTGGCGCGGCCTCACACCCGAGATGGTGCAGGTCTCCACCCAGGTGGCCATGGCCGAGTTGCTCATGAGCGGCTGCACCACCACCAGCGACCACCTCTACCTCTACCCCAACGGCGTGCGGCTGGAAGACAGCATCGAAGCCGCACAGGCCATCGGCATGCGGTTTGTGGCCACGCGCGGCAGCATGAGCGTGGGGCAATCCCAGGGCGGCCTGCCGCCCGACAGCGTGGTGGAACGCGAGGACGCGATCCTCAAAGACAGCCAGCGGATCATCGAGACCTGGCACGACGCCAGCCATGGCGCCATGCTGCAGATCGCGCTGGCACCGTGTTCGCCGTTTTCGGTGAGCACCGGGCTCATGAAGGACAGCGCGGCGCTGGCACGTTCGTTCAAGGGACAGGGGGTGCGGCTGCACACCCACCTGGCGGAGAACGACCACGACATCGCCTACAGCCTCGAAAAGTTCAACCGCACGCCCGCGCAGTACGCGCAAGACCTGGGCTGGCTCGGCGACGACGTGTGGCACGCGCACTGCGTCAAGCTCGACGACGACGGCATCTCGCTGTTTGCCGCCAGCCGCACCGGCGTGGCGCACTGCCCTTGCAGCAACATGCGCCTGGCCTCGGGCATCGCACCGGTGCGCCGCATGCTGGACGCCGGCGTGCCCGTGGGTCTGGGCGTGGACGGCAGCGCCAGCAACGACGGCGCGCACATGGTGGCCGAGGCGCGCCAGGCGCTGTTGCTGGCCCGTGTGGGCCGCGCGATGCAGCCGCCCGAGCTGCGCGAGGGCAAGACCTTCCTGGGTTGTGATCTGGGCCCGGCCGAGATGACAGCGCGCGACGCGCTGTTTATCGCAACGCGCGGTGGTGCGCAGGTGTTGGGACGCAGCGATGTGGGACATCTCGCGCCCGGCCTGTGCGCCGACTTTGCGTTGTTCGACTTGCGCACGCTGGGCTTTGCCGGCGGTGCGGTGCACGATCCGGTGGCGAGCCTGCTGCTCTGTGCGAGCGCGCAGGCAGCGTACACGGTGGTGAACGGGCGGGTGGTGGTGCGGCAGGGTCAGCTGACCACGGTGGGCCTCGGACCGCTGCTGGAAAAGCACAACCGCCTGGCGCTTCAGCTGGCGATGGGGAGTTGATGGCCAGCGCAGCCCAATAAAAAACGCGGGAAAGCCTGACAGCCTCCCCGCGTTTTTCGAAGCGACCCAACTCAGGCCCGTGAAACGCCCGTCTTGAACACCGCCACCGACTCCACCAGCTGCAGCGCTTGCTGCTTGAGGCTGTCGGCGGCGGCCGCGCTTTGCTCCACCAGCGCCGCGTTTTGCTGCGTGCCCTGGTCCATGCGGGTGATGGCCTGGCCGACCTGCGCCACGCCCGAACTCTGTTCGGCACTCGCTGCGCTGATCTCGCCCACGATGTCGCTCACGCGGCGGATCGAAGCCACCACTTCCTGCATGGTGGTGCCGGCCTGGTCGACCAGGGCCGAGCCCTGTTCCACACGGTCCACACTGGCGCCGATCAGGCCCTTGATTTCCTTGGCGGCTTCGGCACTGCGCTGCGCGAGGTTGCGCACCTCGCCGGCCACCACCGCAAAACCCCGGCCCTGCTCGCCAGCGCGCGCGGCTTCCACGGCCGCGTTCAGCGCCAGGATGTTGGTCTGGAAGGCGATGCCGTCGATCACGCCGATGATGTCGCTGATCTTGCGGCTGCTCTCGTTGATGCCCTTCATGGTCTGCACCACGCGGCCCACGACTTCACCGCCCTGCACCGCCACGCTCGACGCACTCTGGGCCAACTGGCTGGCCTGGCGTGCGTTGTCGGCGTTGTGGCGCACGGTGGTGCCCAGCTGTTCCATGGTGGCTGCGGTCTCCTCCAGTTCGCTGGCCTGCTGCTCGGTGCGGGCCGACAGGTCCTGGTTGCCGGAGGCGATCTCGCCACTGGCGTGCGAGACGTAGTCGGAACTGCGGCGCACATCGGTCACGGCCTTGGACAGGCCTTCCTGCATGGTCTGCAGCCAGGCCAGCAGGCTGTCGCTGTCGCCCTTCTTCAGCTGGATCGGCGTGGTCAGGTCGCCTTCGGCCACCGCGCGGGCAATGCTCACCGCGATGCGTGGCTCGCCACCGAGCTGGCCCAGCATGTTGCGGGTGATCATGAGCGCCAGGCCCATGCCGATCACCAGCGCCAGACCGATCAGTCCCATGACGGCAAAGCGCGCCTGGTCGTACACCGTGGAAACACGTTGCGCTGCGGCTTCACCGCCGTCGTAGTTGAACTGGATCAAGGCATTGAGGGCCGAAACCACTTCATCAAACGCCATGCTCGCCAGGCCGTCGGCAATGTCGGCGGCGTCCACCTGCAACTTGTCGCGACCGAGCTTGATGACCTTTTCGTTGGCCTGCAGGTACGCGGCCCAGGCGGTGGAAAGCGTCGCGTTCAGCGCCGTTTCTTCCTCACCCGCCACACGGCCCTGGTAGCCCGCGAACAAGGCCTGCAGGGACTTGCCGGCCTCTTTCATCTTGTCTTCGTACTCGGCGTGGTAACTGGTGTCTTCGGTGCGGCTGTGCTTGATCTCGAGCTCGCGGTATTCCACCGCCAGCGCGCGGGCATCGGACAGAGCTCCGACGCCCTTGAGCCATTTCTGGGACAGCGCGAAGGCCTCCCCATCCACGCTCTTCAGACCCACCAGAGCGGTGGCGCCAAGAGCAGCCGTCAACACCAGGATGGACGCAAATGCGCCGAAGAGCTGCTGGCTCACCGTCAGTCGACGGAGCCAGCCAAATGGATTGAGAAGTTTTTTCATCGCGCCACCGCCATCACTTCTTGTGACCGATGTAGCTGGCGCCGATCACTTTGCCGCCAGCATCCTTGATGGGGTTGTAGCAGGCATCAAAGGCGGTGCCGAGCACGTCGATAGGGCCGCAGAACTGCTGACCCTTGCTCACCGATTCGTAGGCGGCGTTGCGGGCGAGCTGGGTGCCCACGCCGCGCTTGCCTTCGGGCGTGAGCACGTTGGTGCTGACGCGCACAAACTCGTCGCCGTCTTTCACGAAGACGGTGGCGGTGGCCTGGTGGCTCTTGCGGATGCCGTCGACGACATCGAAGTTGTTGTTGATCTTGCGTTCGCCAAAGAAGATGGCGGGAACGGTCTTGCCGGCCACGGTGTCGGTGCCGTCGACGCGGGCTGCACCGATCTTGACCAGGCGGGCGTCGAGGTCGGCGATGGTGGCCTTGGGGTCGGCGGCGTGGGCGAAGGAGGCAGAGACGGCCAGCGTGGCCAGCATGAGGGCGCGGTTCAGTTTCATGAGAACTCCATATGAGACAAGGTTGATGAGGGGCATCCGGCGGATGTACCTCTGTATCGGTAACAACTTGTCAGACTTGAATTCTCAAGAGCCTGCGCGGGCATCAACGGGTGATAAGCCCCGTCTTGTGCGCCCAGTTCGGACCTTCAGCGCGCTGCAGGCGCCTGGTTCACACCAGCGTGACGAACCCCAGCCACCCCACCGCAACCCAGCGGTGGACCACGCTGGCCGGCTGGCGCCACACCGCGAACACCAGAAAAAGGTTGAAGGGCAAGGGGGCAAAGTGCACGGCGGCCGCCAGCCCGATGGGGAGGTCGGACGCCGCCATGGCCAGCGCCACGCCGGTGAAGAGCAGGTTGACCAGCGTGCCCACCAGCACCATGTCGCGCCAGAACAGCACGCGCATGGGCACCTCGGCACGCCAGCGGCGGGTGAAGAAGCCGGGTCCAGGCATTCAGCCCGCCAGCACGCGCATCAGCCAGGCGTTGAGATCGGCCACCTCCTGTGCGCACACCGAGTGCTCCATCGGGTAGGTGTGCCAGTCCACGCTGTAGCCCAGCGCCTGCAAGGCATCGCGCGATTCGGTGCCGCGCTGCACCACCACCACCGGATCGTGCGTGCCGTGCGCCAGAAAGATAGGCACGTCGCGGTTGGCCTCGCTGCGCTCGGCCTGCGTGCTTCCCGCCAGCGGCAGATAGCCCGACAGGCCCACCAGACCCGCCAGGCGCTGTGGCGCGCGCAGGCCGGCCATGAGCGTCATGGCGCAGCCTTGGGAGAAGCCCATGAGCACGGTGCGCGCAGCGGGCACACCACGCGCAAGCTCGCGGTCCAGCAGGGCCTGCACCAGCGCGCAGGATTCGCGCAGGCCGGCCTCGTCTTCCTGGCGCGACTGGCCGATGGGTGGGTGGATGTCGTACCAGGCGCGCATCTCGTAGCCGCCGTTGAGCGTGACCGGTCTCACCGGTGCCGTGGGGAATACAAAACGCACCGGCCCAAGGGCGTCCAGGTCGAGTTCTTGCGCGATCGGCACGAAGTCGTTGCCATCGGCGCCCAGTCCGTGCAGCACGACGATGCTGGCCACGGGCGTGGCGGCGGGGTTGCCGCCGGTGATCAGTTCGAGGGTTTCCAGGGTGTGTGAGGTCATGACCCGCAGCATAGCGGCTGCGGATCACCCCACCGGCGTCGTTTCACACTACTGCACGAAGCCCGGCAACCAGAGCGAGATGGACGGAAAGGCGCACAGGATGAGCAGGCGCAGCACATCCACACCGATGAAGGGCATGGTGCCCTTGTAGATGGAACCCAGCGGCACATCGCGCGCAATCGAGTTGATGACGAACACGTTCATGCCCACGGGCGGGCAGATCATGCCGAAGGTCACCGCCATCACCACGATCACGCCGAACCACACCGGGTCGAAGCCGAGCTGCATCATGGCCGGGAACACGATGGGCACGGTGAGCAGGATCATGGCCAGCTCGTCCATCACCGCACCCAGGATCAGATAGCCCACCATGATCAGCGCGAGCACGCCGTAAGGCCCCACCGGCAGGTGCACCAGAAAGTCCACCGCGTTCTGCGTGAACTGGGTGATGGTGAGGAAGTAGCCGAACAGGTAGGCCCCCACCACGATGAGCATGATGGCCGACGACACCCGCAGCGCACCGATCAGCGCGGCCTTGATCTGCACCCAGCCCAGCCGGCGCCGGATCATGCCGATGGCCAGCGTGCCCATGGCACCCACACCGGCGGCCTCCTGCACGGTGAACAGCCCCCCGTAAATGCCGCCCAGCACAAACATGAACAGCACCACCACCGCCCACAGCGCGCGCAGCGAGGCAAAACGCTCGCCCCAGCTGTGGCGCTCACCGCGCGGCAGGGCATCGGGCCGCAGGCGCGCCACGATCGCCACCACCACGCAGTAGAAAGCCACGGCCATGACGCCGGGGATGATGCCGGCGGCGAACAGCTTGGTGATGTCGGTCTCGGTCATGATCCCGTAGAGCACCATGATCACCGAGGGCGGGATCATGATGCCCAGCGTGCCGCCCGCGGCGATCAGCCCGGCGGAGAAGCCCGGGCTGTAGCCGGCGCGGCGCATCTCGGGCAAGGCCACCTGCGTCATGGTGGCCGCCGTGGCCACCGACGATCCGTTGATGGCCGAAAAACCACCGCAGGCCGCAATGGACGCCAGCGCCAGCCCGCCACGGCGGTGCCCGAGCCAGGCCCGGCCCGCCGCGAACAACTCGGTGCTCATGCCCGACTGCGAGGCAAACGCCCCCATCAGGATGAACATCGGGATCACGCTGAGGTTGTAGTCGGTGAGCACCGACAGCGGCACATTGGCCAGCAGGTTGAGCCCGGGTTGCAGTCCGGTGAGTGCGGCAAAGCCGCCGACACCGGCAATGCCCATGGCCACGCCGATGGGCACGCGCAGTGCCATGAGGCCGAACATGGCCACGAAGCCCAGCAGGGCCACCAGATCACGATCCATGGGCGGCCCCGTTCAAATCATCATTCGCGTCGTCGGCAATGGCCGCGCGGCCCTGCCACAGATGCACCAGGCGCACCAGCGCCAGCAGCGCCGCCACGCAGGCGCCCACGGCGGCCGCACCGTAGAACCACTGCAGCGGCAGCCGCAGGTCCATGGTGCCCTGGCTGCCGGTGCCCCCCACCTTGACCCAGACCATCCACGCCATGGGCAGGAGGAAGGCGGCGGTCACGCCGGTGCCGATCAGGTCCACGCGGCGCTGGCCGGCGGGCTTGAGCGCCTCCCACAGCAGGTCCACACAGATGTGGGTGCCGTAGTAGGTGGCCAGTGCGATGCCCCAGAACAGCGCGATGCCCTGCAGCATGCGCGAGCCGTCGAACCAGTCGGGGATCTGCACGCTGAAGGCGTAGCGCAGCAGCACGTTGCCCGCGGTCAACACCGCGATCAGCAGCAGCGAGAGCGCGGCCATCGTCTCGATGGCCGAGAGCAGCCGCTTCATCAGTTGGAGGCCTTGCGTGCCGCCAGTTCCTTGCGCAGATCGTCCAGGGCGGCCTGGCCAGGCACACCCGCGCCGTCAGCGGTCTTCACCCACTGGGTGTAGACCGGCTCGACCGCCTTCTTCCAGGCGTCGAGCTGGGCCGGCGTGATCGTCACGATGGTGTGGCCGGCCATCTTCTCCAGCTTGGCCTGGCCGGCGTCTTCCTCGTCGCCCCAGGCTGCTCCAACCTTGCCGGCCCACTCGTTGTTGCAGTGGTCGTCGATGACCTTTTTCTGGCCGGCAGCCAGCTTGTCGTACCAAGGCTTGTTCATGACCCACACGAAGTCCGAGCTGTAGAGGCGCAAATCGCTGTGGTACTTCACGGCCTTGTCGATGCCGAAGGTGACGATGGAGTTCCACGGGAAGGTGATCGCATCGGCCAGGCCCTTGTCGAGCGCGTCGCGCGCCTCGGGCGCGGAGACCTGCACGTTGGTCGCGCCCAGCAGCGTCATGGCCTGGGCCACCGTGCCGTTGGCCGAGCGGATCTTCATGCCCTTGAGCTGGCCGGGTTCGGTGATCGGCTTCTTGGCATGGAAGGTGCCCACGTGCACGTGCGCGAAGCAGAACTTCACGTCCTTCATTTCGGTGGCGGCGTACTTGCGGTACCAGGCATCCAGCCCGGCAGAACCCGGGCCGGGCTTGCCGATCAGGAACGGCAGTTCACCGGCCGCCACGACAGGGAAACGGCCGGCCTGGTAACCGGGGTTGACCCAGGTCATCTCGGCGATGCCGTCGCGCGCCATGTCGTAGTGGTCGGCCGCCTTGCCCAGCTGCTGAGCGGGGAACAACGCCACCTTGATCGACCCCTTGGACGCCGCCTCCACCGATTTGGCCCAGGGCTCGAAGCCCAGCTTGGCCAGCGGGTGCATGGCCGGCAGCCAGTGGGCGAACTTCATTTCGACCGGCTTGTCTTGTGCCTGGGCACCCAGCGCGGACAGCAGCAGGGTGGCGGCGGCAATGGCGCGCAGGGTGGTGTGGGTGCGGGTCTTCATGGTGTGTCTCCTGTTGTGGTGGATGTCGCGAGATCGAAACGCTGCTCGGGCTTCAGGTGCCCGTGGTCAGCGGCGCGTCCTTCGTGGGCCGGGCGGCCCAGAAGATGGGTTGGGCACCGGCCGGTGGCCGGTGCGCCGTGTTGAGTTTGCCTTCGGGGTCGGCCAGCGTGGTCTTGAGCGCAGCGCGCAATCCGTCGGCAGCATTGTCGGCGGCGACGGCACCGGTGAGCGCCGGCACCACGTGGTTCGCCCACAGGCGTGCGTAGTTCAGGCGGCCGCGCGCCTGCGTGTCGCCATAACCTTTGAGCACCTGCGGCAGCCCGCTGAGCTCCAGCGCGAGCGCGGGCGCCTGCGGCAGCACCTGGCGCATGGCGCCCAGCCACACGGCCATGGTGTCGTGCTCCTGGGCGTAGCGCAGCGAGCGCGGGCGCAGGGGGCGCAGCCAGGCCAGGCCGCGCAACATCAAAAAGCCCCACAGGCTGGTGGAGCGGATGTGCAGGCCCACATGGGCCTTGCCCATCCAGCCACGGCGGGTGGCCAGCGACACCAGGCGCTCGCCGAGCGCGCGCGGCAGCACTGCGGCCACCTCGTCGATACCGGGCTTGAAGTGCTCGGTCACGCGCACGATGTCGCCGGGGCGGACCTGCGCCTCAAGGGCCACACGTGCATAGCGGCTGCGCCGCGTCTTCAGGTCGGCCACGCGGATCACGTCTTCAAAACACATCCAGAGCGCGAGGTGGCGCACCGCTTCGTCCAGCGCTTGGGCCGCGGCGGGCGTGGCGACCTCCACCAGACCCTGCGCGTGCATCAGAAAGGCATCGGCGTAGGCGTCGTTCTGGTAGTCGCGGCAACGCAGCGCGCCGTGTGCGGCGAGCAGTTGCACCGAGGCCGGCCAGGCCTGCAGGCGAACCGTCCAGGCCTGGCGAAGTGGCGCGGGCAGGTCGGCATCGTCCAGCACCTGGAGCGCGTCGCGCGACACCTCGGGCTCGGGCATCGAGGGCTGGTGCGCTTCGTCAAACGCTGCGGCAAACCCGGCCAGGCTGGCCTGCACGCCCTTGCCGGAGGTGCGGATCACGTCCTCGCAGACGCTGCGCGGCCAGGGCAGCACACCGGCACCGGCGAGCGCGCCGAACATCACGGCCGAGATCACCGTGCCAGCCTGCGCCGTCACCGCCTCCATGTCGAACAACACGGTGTGTCGGGCCATTGCGCGCGCCGCATCGAGCAGGCGCTGCGGGTCCTGGCGGCCGTCGGCCATGTGCATCTTTTCCAGCGTGGTGTAGACGCGGTGGGTCGATGACAGCAAGGTGGTGCGACCGGTGACGAACCCACGCTCGACCATGCGCGAGGCCTCAAGCAGTTCGCTGGCCACCACCACGTCCACACAACCGGGCACCGGCGTCAGGCCGAACACGGGCTGCGCCGGGCCGGGCAGCGGCTCGCGCAGCAGCTCGATGTAATAGCTGGTGGCGCCCGTGCGTTGCGCCACACCGGGCACCGACGTGGCCTGCACCGGCAGGCCGTGGCGCAGCGCGCACTGCACCAGCCAATCGGCCAGCACACCGCCGCCCTCACCGCCCAGAGCTGCGATCAGGATGCCGTAGGAGTGGTCTTGTGGATTCATATCAGTGATTCATGGCCCGAGGCCCAGACGCGCCTTCAAGGGATGCCAAGGGTCCGGCTCCGCCGGCCCAAGGCATCGTCCCCCTCCGGCCGAAGGCCAGAGAGGGGGAAGACGCGAAGCGGCGCAGGGGGTGCTTCATGTCAGGTCGGCTGCAGCAGGCCGATGAAAAAGCGGTTGAAGCGGTCGGTGGTGCGGTCCCACCAGCTCGGGTGCGTGACGATCTCGACCTTGTGGAAGGACGGGCACAGCACGGCGGCATCGGCCACCTCGCCGCACAGGCCGCAGCCCACACAGGCGTTGGTCACGTGCGCCACCGGTTCGCGTCGCAACGGGTCGGCCGTTTCCTTGACGGTGAGCGTGGGGCAGCCCGAGAGACGGATGCAGGAGTGGTCGCCGGTGCAGGTGTCTTCGTCCACGCCGTAGCGTGTGCGCACGCTGCGCCGGCCTTCCTTCAGGCGGCGTGCGCGGATGGGTTTGAGGCGGCGCTGGCGCTCCAGCTGGCATTCGCCTTCGGCGATCACGACCTTCAGGCCCATGAACGGCGAATTGACCGCGTCCTTCAGCAGATCGCGCACCTGCGAAACACGGTAGTTGTGCACCGTCCTGATCCACTTCACGCCCATGCCCTTGAGCGTGTTCTCGATCGTGAGTTCGTTGACCGTGGCGCTCGCGCCTTCGGCCAGCAGGCGCGCGTCCGACGCGGGTGTGGACATGGTCTCCTGCGTGCCCGTGGCCGAGGTGTAGCCGTTCTTCATGATCACCAGCACACCGTCGCCCTGGTTGAGCAGGGTCGAGCTCACGCCCGAGAGCAGGCCGTTGTGCCAGAAGCCGCCGTCGCCCATGATCGCGATCGGTCGTTTGGCCGAGAAGTTCTTCACAGCCGCGCTCGACGCCATGCTCATGCCGTAGCCGAGGATGGAGTTGCCGAACGAGAACGGTTCGAAGGTGGCGAACGAGTGGCAACCGATGTCGGTGGAGATGTGCAGCTTGCCCACCTCGCGCTCGACCAGTTTGAGCGCGGCAAACACCGGGCGCTCGGGGCAGCCGGTGCAGAAGTTGGGCGGGCGCGCGGGCACGCCGCCGCCAAGTTCGGCGAGTGCGCGCGTGCGGGTCTCGGCCAGATCGGTGCTGAACTGCCGGGCCACCGATGTGTCGAGCGCGGGCAGGTGCTCGGACGCGAACGCGGTGATGCCCTTCAACAAAATTTCGGCCGTGTACTCGCCGCCCATGGGCAGCAGGTCCTTGCCGTGCAGGCGGGTCTGCAGGTCGGCGCGGCGCAGCAGCGTGGCGATGTCCTGCTCGATGAATTCGGGCTGGCCTTCTTCAACCACCAGCACCGCGCGTTTGCCCGCGCAGAAGGCCGCGATCTGACCCGGCACCAACGGGTACACCACGTTGAGCACCAGCATGGGAATGTCGGTGTCGCCGGTGGCGTTGGCCAGACCGGCCTGCTGCAGAGCCCGGATGGTGGTGTTGTACAGACCGCCCTGAACGATCAGGCCCACATCGGCATACTGGCCTTCAAAGTGTTCGTTCAGGCCGGCCTCTTCGATGAACTTGCGCGCCGCCGGCATGCGCACTTCGTACTTGAGCTTCTCGTGGCGGAAGGTCGCGGGCGGGTGCGAGAGGCGGTCGTAGTTGAAGCTGGCCGCTTCCTGCTGCAGGAGGCGGCTGGAGATGGCGGGCGCGATGTTGTCGCTGGCCACAAAACTGCCCTGGACATGGCAGGCGCGGATGCGCAGCTCGATCATCACCGGCGTGTTCGATGCCTCGGAGAGCTCGAACGCTTTCTCCGTCATGCGCACGATGGTGGGCAGGTTGGGCCGCGGGTCCATGAGCCACAGTGCCGACTTCATGGCGAACGCGTGCGTGCGTTCCTGGATCACGCTGGCGCCTTCGCCGTAGTCCTCGCCGACCACGATCACCGCACCACCCATCACGCCGGGCGAGGCCAGGTTGGACAAGGCGTCCGATGCGACGTTGGTGCCCACCACCGACTTCCAGGTCACGGCGCCGCGCACGGGGTACATGATGGACGCCGCCAGCATGGCGGCGGCCGAGCTTTCGTTGGTGCAGGCTTCCACGTGCACACCCAGCTCGTCCATGTAGGGCTTGGCCTGCACCATCACGTCGAGCAGGTGCGAGATCGGCGAGCCCTGGTAGCCGCCCACGTAGGTCACGCCCGATTGCAGCAGCGCCTTGGTCACGGCCAGGATGCCCTCGCCCTGGAAGGTCTCGCCCTGGCCGAGTTTCAGCGCTTCAATCTCGCTGTGAAAAGAACGTTCCAACCGCGTGTCTCCTTGTCTTGAGCATTTGAATTTAGGACGCGCAGCAGCATCTGGCCAATGGATTGATCTGATGTGGTGCATTCACCAGATGGATAATTCGGGACAACCCTTAGAGGTCTTCAGATGAACTTCCGGCAACTCGATCTCAACCTCCTGCGCGTGCTCGCGGCCATCCACCGCACCGGCTCGGTGACCGCTGCGGGCAAGGCGCTGGCGCTCTCGCAGCCCGCCACCAGCAATGCGCTGGCCCGCCTGCGCGACTACTTTCAGGACGATCTTTTTGTGCGCTCACCGGGTGGCCTGCAGCCCACTCGGTTGTGCGAACGCCTGGCGCCCGAGGTGCAGACACAACTGCAGATGCTGGAGACGGCGGTGACCGTGCGCGACGACTTCGACCCCGCGCGCAGCGACATGCGCTGGCGCCTGTCCTTGTCCGACCTGGGCGAGATGATGTTTCTGCCGCCGTTGGCAGCGGCCTTGCGCCAGCAGGCGCCGCAGGCCCGCCTGACCAACATCTCGGTGGCCGCCGACGATGTGCCGGCCGCGCTGGAGTCGCGCGAGATCGACTTCGCCATCGGCATCCTGCAGCCTCACCACCGCGGCGTTCGCGCCGAACTGCTGTTTCGCGAGCACTACGTGGCCATGACCTCACCACGCTGGCGCCCCGCCAGCGGCAAGGCAGGCCGCACGCTGAGCGCGCGCCAGCTGGCCGAGTCGTCGCTGGTGGTGGCCGCGCCCACCGCCACCTTTCATGGCAGCGTGGAGCAGATGCTGGTGCGCATGAAGCTGGGCGACCGCGTGGTGATCCGTGCGCGCCACTTCGGAGCCCTGCCCGAGCTGGCGCTCAACACCGACCTGCTGACCATCGTGCCGCAGATGTACGCGGCCAACGTGGGCCAGCGCATGGACATGCGCGTGTGGGAATTGCCACGCGCCGCCGCGCCCAGCTACGACGTGCGCCTGGTCTGGCACGCCAGCACCGCCAAGGACCCGGCGCACCAGTGGATACGCGCGCAGGTGCACCGCCTGTTCGGGCGGGCGCAAGGGGCTGCGTGAATATCATGGGCGCATGACACCACACACCCTGCTGAACCACCTCGACCAAGGCCGCCTCTGGCCTGCCCCCTGCGGCCTGTCACTCGACGAAGCCTATGCACAAGCACTGGCGGTGCGCCAGTTGCGCATGGCGCGCGGCGAACAGCCTCGTGGCTACAAGGTCGGCTTCACCAACCGCTCCATCTGGCCCCGCTACAACGTGTTCGCGCCCATCTGGGGCAGCGTCTGGGACAACACGCTCACCCTGTGCGAGGGCGAAGGCAAGGTGTCGCTCGCCCTCACCTGCCAACCCCGGCTGGAGCCCGAGGTGGTGTTCGGCCTGAAGGCCACGCCCGCCCCCGACGCCACGCTCGACGATCTGTTTGCGGCCATCGACTGGGTCGCGCCCGGCTTCGAGGTGGTGCAGTCGCACCTGCCGGACTGGAAGTTTGTGCCCGCCGACACCGTGGCCGACGGCGGCCTGCACGCGCGCCTGCTGGTGGGCAGCCGCACACCGGTGCGCGATCTCGCTTGTGACGCCAACGCACTCGACACCCTGCTCGCCCAGGCTCAGGTGAGCCTGCTCAGGAACGGCGAGGTGGTGGAAGAAGGCCGGGGCTCGAACGTTCTGGACAGCCCGCTGCGCGCGTTGCTGCACTTCACGCAAACCTTGCGCGCCTGCCCGGGCGCACCCGACCTGCAGGCCGGCGACGTGGTCACCACCGGGACATGGACCGACGCCTGGAAAGTTGCGCCCGGCGAGCACTGGGCGGCACGGTTCTCCTCACCCTTGCCCGGCCTGGCGGTGACTTTCGCGGCTTGACCCGCGCCCGTGCTTGCAGGTGAAACCCTCTAAACACAAGGCAGGAGCCTTGGTAGATTCCTGCGTCATACCCACAACGGAGACAAGCTACATGACCAAGATCGCACCGGACCTGCTGGCACTGCAGCGCCTGTACCACTGGGAGAAAACCGCACCGACCCGCGTGTCCCTCACGCAGCCCATGGGCAACGGTGCCGTGCAGGAGTTCACCTGGGCCCAGGTGGGAGACCAGGTGCGCCGCATGGCAGCCCACCTGCAGTCCCACGGCTGGGAGCCCGGCTCCAAGGTGGCGATCCTGTCCAAGAACTGCGCCTGGTGGATGATGAGCGACCTGGCCATCTGGATGGCGGGCTACGTGTCGGTGCCGCTGTACCCCACGCTGGCGCCCGAAACCATCCGCCAGATCCTCACCCACAGCGAGGCCAAGGCACTCTTCGTGGGCAAGCTCGACGGCTGGGAAGGCATGAAGCCCGGCGTGCCCACCGACCTGCCCTGCATGAGCTACCCGCTCTCGCCGCCAGACGCGGTGAAGAATTTCGAAGGCTGGGACGCCATCTGCAAGCGCAGCCAACCGCTGCAGGGCGAGCCGCTGCGCGATGGTGAAGAACTCGCCACCCTGATCTACACCTCGGGCACCACCGGCATGCCCAAGGGCGTGATGCACACCTTCGCCAACTTCGCCTGGGCGCTCGACGCCGGCCTCAAGCGCATCCCCATGACCGGCAACGATCGCATGCTGTCGTACCTGCCATTGGCCCACGTGGTCGAGCGCATGCTGGTCGAACACGGCTGGCTGCGCACAGGCATGCATGTGTTTTTTGCCGAGTCGCTCGACACCTTCGCGGCCGACCTGCAGCGCGCGCGCCCCACCATCTTCTTCTCGGTGCCGCGCCTGTGGGTCAAGTTCCAGCAGGGCATCCACCACAAGATGCCGCCGGCCAAGCTCAACCGCCTGCTCGGCATTCCGATCATCGGTGGCATCGTGCGCAAGAAAGTCATGAAAGCCCTGGGCCTGGACCAGTGCAAGTTCGCCGCCGGCGGCGCTGCGCCCATGCCCATCGCCTTGCTGCAGTGGTACAGCAAACTCGGCCTCAACATCAACGAAGGCTACGGCATGACGGAGAACCTCGCGCTCTCCCACATCACCGAACCCGGCAAGAACCAGCAAGGCACGGTCGGCCCGGCCTACGAAGGCGTGGAACACCGCATCGACCCCGAGACCGGCGAGGTGCAGATGCGCAACCAGGCCATGATGCTGGGCTACTACAAGGAGCCGGAGAAGAGCGCGGAGAGCTTCACCGCCGACGGTTGGCTCAAGACCGGCGACAAGGGCACGATCGACAAACAGGGTTTGCTGCGCATCACCGGCCGGGTGAAAGACCTGTTCAAGACCGGCAAGGGCAAGTACGTGGCACCCGCGCCCATCGAAGACAAACTGGTGATGCACCCCGCGGTGGAAGCCTGCGTGGTCACCGGCGCCAACCTCGGCCAGCCGCTGGGCATCGTGATGCTCAACGCCGAAACCGTGGCCCAGGTGGCCGATGCGGGTGCACGCAGTGAGCTGGAAGCGTCGCTGGCAGCCCACCTCAAGACCATCAACGCCACGTTGGACCCGCACGAACAGCTGCAGTGCATCGTGGTGGTGACCACCGCGTGGACGGTGGACAACGACGTCATCACCCCGACCTTCAAGGTCAAGCGCAACCGCATCGAAGACCTCTATGCCCGTCACTACGAAAAGTGGGAAGCGTCCGGCAAAAAGGTCATCTGGCAACAAGGCTGAGTGTTCACCGAGAGGGCATGCCGCGCTGGTTAACATCGCGGCATGCACATCCTCCTCACCGGCGCCGCCGGCTTTATCGGCATGCACACCGCCCTGCGCCTGCTGGCGCGCGGCGACACGGTGCTCGGCATCGACAACCTCAACGATTATTACGACGTGGCGCTCAAGCAGGCCCGGCTCGCGCCGCTGCGGCAGCACGCGGGTTTTCAGTTCGAGCAGATAGACGTCGCCGACCGCCAGGCCATGGCCCGGTTGTTTGCGGGCGAGCGTTTCGACGCGGTGGTGCATCTCGCGGCGCAAGCCGGCGTGCGCTATTCGATCACGCACCCCAACGCCTACCTCGACAGCAACTTGAGCGGCTTCGGCCATGTGCTCGAAGGCTGCCGCGCGCAGCAGCTGGGCCACCTGGTCTACGCATCAAGCTCCAGCGTGTACGGCGGCAACACCAAGATGCCCTTCGAGGAGACCGACGCGGTCGACCACCCGGTGAGCCTGTACGCGGCCACCAAAAAGGCCAACGAGTTGATGGCCCACACCTACAGCCACCTCTACGGCCTGCCCACCACCGGCTTGCGCTTCTTCACCGTTTACGGCCCCTGGGGCAGGCCCGACATGGCCTACTACTCGTTCACCCAGGCCATGCTCGCGGGCCACCCGATCAAGGTGTTCAACCACGGGCAGATGAAGCGCGATTTCACCTACATCGACGACATCGTTGAAGGCGTGCTGCGCGTGCTGGACAAACCGGCCACGCCGCAGAACGCGGGCGGCCCGCCCTACCGCATCTTCAACATCGGCAACCACGACCCGGTGCCGCTGCTGGAGTTCATCGGCTGCATTGAAACCGCGCTGGGTCGCACGGCCGACAAACAGTTCCTGCCCATGCAGGACGGTGATGTGCCCGCCACCTACGCCAGCACCGACGCGCTGCGCGAGTGGGTGGGCTTTGCACCTTCAACGCCGCTGGCCGAGGGCATCCAGCGGTTTGTGGCCTGGTACCGCCAATATCACCAGGTCTGAACCACCCGCCTGAGCACGCCATCCACGCCCTGCTCGCACAGACGAAGCACCGTCTCGAAGCCGGCCGCGTTGCCGTAATAAGGGTCCGGCACCTCGCTGCGCTCCTCGACCCCCGCGTATTCCAGAAACAGATGCAGCTTGTGCTGGTGGTGTTCAGGGCAGATGCGCTGCAACTGACCGAGGTTGTCCCGGTCCATGGCGAGGATCAGGTCAAAACGATCGAAGTCTTCGTCAATGACCTTGCGCGCCCGCTCCCGGAGGATCTGGTCGTAACCCCGCTCCTGAGCCAGTGCCACGGCCCGCCGATCCGCCTTTTCACCCTGGTGGGCACCCAAGGTGCCGGCCGAGTCCAGCGCCACCCGATCGGCCAGTTGCCGGCGCGCCACCTCGGCGTGCATCACGCTGGCGGCCAGGGGAGAGCGGCAGATGTTGCCCATGCAGACGAGGAGAATCTTGAACATGGCGCCAAGGATAACGAGCCGGACCCAACCGAAAGGCAAGCCCGAAAAAACAAAACCCGCCACAGGCGGGTTTTGCGGGTTCGCGTTTGGGGCGGATCAGATCAGGTAGTCGTCAACGCTTTTGCCCGACGCCAACACAGCGCGCACCCACTCGGGTTTGCGGCCTGGACCACCGGCCCAGAGTTCGCCGTTCGGGCCGCGGTATTTCGGCGCCGACACCGATTTGGATTTGGCCGGTTTTTTGCTGCCGGTCGTGCCGCCCAGATCGGCCACCGAAATGCCGAATTGCTTCATTTTGGCCTTGATGTCGGCAATCACGGAAGCAAGTTCGTCTTTGCGCGCCTGCTCGGCCTGGGCCATCAGGGTTTGCGCTTGCGCCATGAGTTCGGAATAGCTTGCCATTGAGAAATCCTTGTTGAAGTTGGAAACGGATCGGAACGATTGATTGCACTCTGCCGATGCAGGCCTGCATTCTAATCGCGTTTTTCCGGAACGGGTTGCGCCCAAGCCTTCAGTTCGGCTGGCAGTTCCGCCATGAACTCAATCGATGCATTTGTTACCGGATGGTTCAATCGCAGGCGCCAGGCGTGCAGAAACATGCGCTTCAATCCCGCGCGCGCCAATTGCCGGTTGAGTTCGAAATCGCCGTATTTGTCATCACCCGCAATCGGATGCCCGGCATGCGAAAGGTGCACGCGGATCTGGTGTGTGCGCCCGGTTTTGATGGTCACTTCCAGCAGGCTCAGGCCTTCGGGCAGCACAGCAGACAAGGCCAGCGGTGCCGGAATGCGGGCCGCCACCTTGACCAGACTGACCGAATGCATGCCATCGGGATCTTCCTTGGTGGTCACCTTGACCCGTCGCTCGCCGTCGGCCAGCAGGTATTTGTGCAATGGCTGATCCAGCACTTTCAGTCGCGCCGGCCAAGCGCCTTTGACCAGCGCCAGATAGGTCTTGCCGGTTTCCCGTTCGCGAAATTGATCCTGCAAGGCCTTGAGCGCGCTCTTCTTCTTCGCAATCAGCAGCAGGCCGCTGGTTTCGCGGTCGAGGCGGTGCACCAATTCGAGCAAACGGGCCTCCGGCCGCGCCTGGCGCATTTGCTCAATGACACCAAAACTCACCCCGCTGCCGCCGTGCACCGCCACGCCGGCAGGTTTGTCGATGGCGAGAAATGCCTCGTCTTCAAACACCACCGGGAATCGCCGCGCAGGTGCGGGATTGAGCCGTTTTTCTTCAGCGCGCTCCGACACGCGAATCGGCGGGATGCGCAACACATCACCGGCCTGCACCCGGTCATCGGCCCCCACCCGGCCCTTGTTCCGTCGCACCTCGCCCGAGCGGATGATGCGGTAAATGTGGGTTTTGGGGACACCCTTGAGTTCGCGGATCAGGAAATTGTCGAGCCGCTGCCCGGTCGACTCTTCGTCCACCGTGAGGTGCCGCACGGCGGCGGCTGGGGGTGTTGGGAGCTGACTCACAGGAAATCGAGGGGGGAATCGAGGGAAAGCGAGGGGAAATAGGACACCAACGCGGTGGATGGCTGTCTATAATGCGTCACTCGCGTCACGTGCCGTAAGTGATTGATTTGCCTTGAGTTTAAGGCACGCACTGACGGCGCAGACCTCCCGGCACGACAAAGCAGGAGACCGACGCGAGATGGTTGCCACCCGCAGCACCCGGCCCCCCCCGCCGCACCCGCAGTCATTCCCCGTGGAATCCTGGTGCGGTCAAGGTCCGGTCGACGCCGCGGGCGAACCGGTTGATGAAAACAGCGAACCCGATTACGGAATACCCCAATCGA